>Ga0137410_10000576_pt1 | contig 25940 bp, 18 predicted proteins | sample CZODoug1_16funga_FD_108878 | JGI IMG/M metagenome (GOLD analysis project Ga0137410, IMG submission 108878) | Vadose zone soil fungal communities from Angelo Coast Range Reserve, California, USA - CZODoug1_16fungal (Illumina Assembly) | ecosystem: Environmental > Terrestrial > Soil > Vadose zone... | reverse complement strand
TTGCCGATCGACTTGAAGCGCCAGGGCCGCGCCGAGGTGCACATCCCGCTGTTTTATCCGACCGATGACAAGGAGGTTCGCCAGATGTTTTTGACGCTGGCGAAGAAGCTGCAGGGAACGCTGGCCGCCGAGGACATCCCCCCGGTGCCGCACATCGGGCAGTTGTCGGGGGCGGACGTCGAGGGGTTGGTGGGACGCGCGTTGCGCGTATCACTCCTCGCGGGCAGTGAGACGATCACGCGTCAGGCGCTCACGGAAGTGTTCTCGGAGTTCCTGCCCTCGACCCAGGGGATCGAGAAGGAGTTGCAGGAGATCGCGGCGATTCTGGAGTGCTCGGACCGGCATTTTTTGCCGCCGCAGATCGCGCAGAAGATCGACGGGGATGGGCGGGCGCGGACGCAGCAGAAGTTTTTCGAGTTGCGGAGGCTAATGGAGGTCGCCTGAACGCTGAACACAATACTTCGCGGAGGGAGCGAATCCGGGGCTACCTTCATTCCAGCTCAGCGCGGAGACTCCCCTCCCCAGAATAGGTAGCACGGACTGCTGCGTTTCTGCGAAGTCTCCGAGCAAGTTTCGGGAACTGTTGCAGGACATTTGCGAGACCTAGCCATCCTGCCGGGTCTTCCAAATTGAGCATCAGTGCTATGAGGGCTTTCAGCAGCAAGACTGACCTTCCTGCTCGCGCCGGACGGACAGCAACTTCGGATGACCACGCCCAGATCTTAGCCATGAGACGAGCCGCATGGATGGTGAGTAGGCGCGCTGATCTGCGAAAAATCATGTGCTTTGGTTCAAGGGCGCTAAGAATTCCGCTTAACGCCGATTCGTCCTTTGCCTCAATTAGAATTGGCGCGTGATCAGGTTCGTCAGATTTCAAGTAGCCGATTGCCTTTAGCCTGTTTCGTAGTCGCTTTTGGAACCGGCTACGAGCCCGAAGAGAAATCTGCCACCCATCTTTGCCCGACCTGCGAACGCGAGCTGATGCCACAAGCGGCTCCGGACTCAACAATGCATCGGCCAGTGCCAAGGAGACCAAACTTGGCAGACGTCCACTAACGAGCTCGATGAATCGGAGTAAAGACAGGGGGGCGCGCTGTCCCACCTCCCAAAAGTCTCGTATCGTGTGGAGTACACTATCTCGATGATCGCTGCGACTAAGATCCAGCAGGAGACTCGCTGCAGAGACGATCGAATAGAGAGAGACGCCCGGAGCACGATTCCCGGCGCGTCTCAGCGCATGAGCGAAATAGTCCCAGAACTCTCGTCGCTCGTCGAGGGCCGAAGCGTCCTGCAGCGCAGAAGCAGCATCGTACTCCAAGAAAAGTGCAAGTGCCTCGCTCAAGAGCAGATGGGTTCGCTCGTCAGCCCAGAATACCGAATAGCTCCACCAGACGTGCGACAACTCATGTGCGAGTCTGTTCGTCAGCAACGAACGTCTCGGCGACGATCCTTGTGATGTCGTCAAGTCGGATGCATTGACAATGACGTCTGAGCCCAAGCACGTCGACACAACTCCTGATGACCCAGAAAGAACGACAACACCGGGATCGAGTGCCGGATCGCCAAACAGTTGCTTGAGATACCTCTCAATCGACTGAGCATCGCTGTTAACCTTGTTGACTGTGCTTTCGGTGATCTGCGCCGTATCGTGTTGGTAGACTAACAACCGGGCCACATGCGTGCGCTTAACGGCTGAGATAATGAGAATAGAGAGCGGGGTCACACTCTCGAAAAATGAAAAGACCTGCTCATCCTGTGCGGTCGAATGTGGCTGGAGGCGAAATCGGGGTCCAAGAACTAGGTACTGTGACGGTTCGCATCGAATTGTGACAATAGTATCTGGTTCTTTGGTAAACGGACTACCGACAACTTGGAGGGTATCCCCGGAATACCTTGCCCTGGGAAAATTCGACGATTCAAGCGTGTAAATCCTCTCCAGCTGAGAAACGGGAGTTAGGTCCAGTTGATATGATACATCGACGAAGTCCCACGCCGGCCCCTTGCTCGACGTAACCATGGTTGCGGTGCGTCCGCGGGCAGTCACCGATACGAGTTTTCCTCCTGTCCCCAATGTCGCTCGCACATTTCTAAGAGAAGGTCCTTCCCACTCGAGTGAGGTGCTCCCTCTATTGAGTTCTGCGAACGGGGCACGATAGGTGATGTTAGCCACCAGATTATTGGTAATGTTGACATGGATCGTGGCGACACCGCGTCGACGTGGTCTAGGTTTTACAGGTAAGGTCATTTTGATATCGGAGAAGGCGCCCGACCTACGCTCGAGGCTAGGGACGGCTGTCTCTCGCCTAACGCGCGTCGTCGAGCGCCTCAGTTTACTTGCAACATCTGAACAGAACCACGTTAGCCGCTGACCGAACCTACGTCCACGGCTTGCCAAGGTTCGCGCCGAGTGAAACCTACGCGGCAGCGCAGCTTATCAACTGGACGTCAACAAGATGCCAGGGACCATTACCCGTCCGCTCGTACGTTGCCTCATAGTGACACACTTCGGCAAACGGGGTGCCCCCCCCCACCATCGGCGCTGGTACATCGCCACCCCCTCCCAAACCCAGGTTCACACCCGGCGGTAGGTTATTGCGCGGAGGAGGCGGCCTGACCTCGCCTGGCGGCGGATTCAAGGGGAAGGGGCGAATCTGGTCTGGCCAGCGCTTCGGACGCTGGGGTCCGGGAGGCAAGCCTATTAGCACACGGAAGAACAAGACACTCGCATGAAACATTGACCGAAGATTCCATTTTACCTGGAACGCATCGGAGTTAGTTCTCTCTCCCGGGCGAGTCGCAACGAACGCAAGGATCGCCGTGGCTCCAGCTGCCACCACTCCCGCCTCAGCAGCACCCCCAAGGACAATTGGAATGCAGAACGGGCAAAGACCCGATGGATCGCGCTGGTTGACTGGATCATTATCCGCATACGTGTATGGGTTAATCCCTCCCAATATTCCTAGCGGATCTTCCGATACGAAGCGACCGAGCTGCGGATCATAGTAACGCGCGCGATTGTAGTAGAGCCCGGTTTCGGGATCGAGTTCCCGACCAGCGAACCGGACATTGTTCGTGATACTGAATTCATAGGTTGAATCGGCTTCTCCAGACGGCGTGTAGCGGTACTTGGCGAAAACTGCGGTGCCGCCGCCATAAGGGCCAATGAGGCCACTCACGTTCCCGTGACCGTCCGCAATGAAGTAGAGGCGCGTTCCAGAGACCGCTACGCTGTGGGGATAATCCGTTCCGGGATAGTACGTGTAGTGGCGCTGCAGGCTGCCGCTTCCATCATATTCCGCAACAACGTCATTACCATCGTAGATGTAGTATTTTGTCGTATTCCCAACGGTCTTTCGCACACGACGTCCACCGAAGTCATAGCCGAACTTGGCGACTTGGGACACCCCTTGTCGGACAGTTCGTGCGCTATCCAGCTCACCAGCGCTATTCCAGTAGAGTCGTTGGTTGAACGCAACTGAATCTGCGATGCGGAATCTTCTCGTGAGATTACCGTCAGAATCGTATAGCATCGAGTCGCCATTGAAGCGTGCCAAGCGATCACCCAACGATACGATCGCCGAGGCATCTGTACGATTCCCAACAAGATCGAAACTTAGCGTCGTCTGACTTAGGAGTTGGTTCCTGTTCGGATAGCAGCGAGCGCCAAACTCGCTGAGCGTGTCCCCGGTTGTACATTGTATCGTTGTCGACCAGCGCTCGACCTTCTGCAAGCGATCGAGAGAGTCGTAGTCGTACCGCTCCAGAGCCCACGAACTTCCAGCAACCATCTCAGCGTTACGGCCGAGCGAGTCATTCGCGTACGCTCTTCCGAATTCGAACTGGTTTGGGCTGTATTGGAGAGCTGCCAGGTCATGGCCTGACCGGTACAGATAGGTCGCAGTTGAGATCCCGTGTAGACCAATGCCCTTTAGAAGCCCGTCGGGCGTGTAACGGAGAGTATCCCGATTTGATGTGCCAGGAACCGCTATTCTCCATACCCGACCTAATGTGTCGAGGTCGTTGCGGACCTGCAGAACGCTTTGCCCATCCCTCCACAAATCGATGGTGGAGTACCTACTAACGCCGTTGTAGAACCTCCGGACACGATGGGCAACACCGCCTCTGACAGCAATCTGGTAAACTGTGTCGGCGAGCCACCGTAGCGTGTCAGACCCTTCGGCGCTCGAGTCAGCGATGCTTGTTGTCGAATACGTCCGCTTCGTCGCACGGCCATCCGACAGTGTCCGTCTGATCAGACGCCCATCAGCGTCGTAAACGTACGATGTCGACTGACCACGCCGATTCGTCCATGTGAGCACTTGGCCCGTTCTGCTAAGTCCATAGGTGTCCCGCCTTCCCGTTGGATCCACGCCTGCCGTATCCCAACCGATCAGGTTTTTCTCTATTCCAAAGATCTGCCCGAGGGCATCGGTGACCTTTGTGAGGTTCAGGGAATCGCGATAGCCATAACTCGTAGAGGATCCCAGAGAGCTCGCCGTTCGTATCACACGATTCAGCGAATCGTACTGGATGGAGTCGATTCGATTCGCCGCATCCTGGGTGGCAACGATTCGTCCGATGCCATCGTAGAACAGGCCGATCCGCCGGGACCCCATCCTCGTCGAATCAAGCGTGAACAATCCAGAAGACGAGTAGTACGATGTGGTGAGATGACCCTTCGAATCCCGAGCGGTCAACACCCGACCACGAACATCGTATGTGTACTTCACTCCGGGGGTATCGACACCCACACGCATGCTGTCGAGTCGCAAACCGGCGACGTCGTAGAAATAGCGGATTTCTGGTGCGCGGGCGCCGTATTGTCTGGTTAGACGATTGGTCCCCGCGTTCCACTCGTAGTAGGTCGCTGCACCCGTGATTTGATTCACGCGACTTATCACACGCGGACCATTCCATGACATGGCGACCCACCCGGAGCTGTTGCGGGCCTCGGTCACCTGGCCCGCAGAATTCCGAGTGTATAGGGCGTATTCACTGGATGGCGCGAGAACCTCTAGGAGAGCTCCGAAGGCGTCTACTCGTATGAGTCTTACCGACCCACCAGGAGGCGTGAGACTCGCAACCCGGGTGGTATCGGTGCGGGCGGGGGCAGGCACCGTCGAAGTGCCTGTCCCGCTTGCCGGGTCGACTAAGGCCTTTGTTTCCGGCGCGGCATATGTTGTAACCAGGCGCTGATTCAGTCCGTCGGCGGTAACCGGAGGAGTGGAGTCAGTTCCGATACGCCCAGCGAAATCGTACGTGCGCTTCCAGGACGACCCGCGGCGGTCCTTCCAGGAAATCAGACGATGATCAGAGTCGTAACCAACCAGGCTAAGCGGGTGCCCCCCAACCGGATCCTGGATGTCGGTGAGATTGTTTTGCGCGTCAATCGTGAATGTGGACGTTCGGTTTCCAACAACGTCTCTAATCAAGCTGAGCCGATTGCTTCCGTCATAACCGAAGACGATTGCTTTCCCAACTGGATCAATAATGCTGTCAAGACGCTCTGAATCATTGTAACGCCACACATAGCGCGTTCTGTTGCCGAACACATCGTCTGACGAGACACAACGTCCACTCCAATCGAACGTGAGCTTGGAACCGTCAACCCTCGTGCGCACGTACGTTATGAACAAAGGTTCGGTCGGAAGACCGAGCCGCTCGAGTTTGTCGAACTCGCCGGATGGCGGTTCGTAAACACAGCTGTTCGAGGTGCAGGAGGTCCGTCGCCAGAATTGAATGGTTCCGGCATGATCGATGGTGATGAGAGAGTCGGAAGGACCGAACACGACCCGTTCGAGGCCAGCAACAGACCAACCGGCACCGTACGGACTGTCTCGTTCGCTAAGAACGAGTAGCCGCACCGTCTGAGAGGTCTCCCGAACTGTTCCGCCCCAATACGCCTTCAGGACCACAGTGTAGTAGTACGCACCAGTACCAAGTGAAGCGTCATCGAACTGAACACCCATCTGTGCTATCGCCGCTCCCTGAAAGAAGATTTCTGTCGAACCGTTCGTGAACATGACCCAGGAACCATCGGAACGCTGTAGCCGCAACGAGAACTTCTCTGGGGGATTGGCGGCGTACGCGCCGCCATTAACCACAATCGTATGGCGGGAGTGCGCCTGCCGGCTGGAATAGAGGAGCGTTACAGATCGCGGGCTGCCGAGTGAAAGGTACGAGGGTGTGCTGTAGGTCAGGACCGCATTAAAGCAGTTGAACTCGCAAAGGGCGACCGACTGATTGTAGCCGTTGTGCGGGCTAGCCGACAACCAGATCAAGTATGGATCGTAAATCGTTGTTGTCCCTGATTCCGACCAGCTCGAGTACTGCCCGCTGGCTGTAAGCGCCAGCGCTCCCGGTCCAGAGCTCGAGAAAGTCACGCCGATCAGGTAGGAACTGCCACCGAAGAGGTTGACGCCGCCCTGGTCGTGGACGCACGAGACGCCTCCGGATGAGCTGCACGTCAGTGTGAAGATCTCGAAATTGGTTCCGCTGTTGACCACGTTGAAATACGCGATCCCTTGGCTCGCTAGCGGGACGCTGTCGGGTTGGGGCGACACGTAGAACGACCAGTAACAGCCGGGTCCGTACGGCTCGTAATCACATGGGTTTTGTCCTGCCGCAGAATTGGTCGCGAGAACAAGTAGGGGAAGGGTTACAACTAAGCTGCGGATTGTGACTGTTAACACACGACGCTCCGGAACGTTTCGATCCATTCCGGGCACGCGCCGTGCCGAAGGGCGTTTTTCGGTTATCGTTGAATCACAATAACCTAGATCATCAACTCGTCCGCGTTTTCCGGTTCTGTACCGGAATTCCGGTGGAATTCCGGTTTTCCGGACTTCCGCAGCTCCCGCAGCGAGATCCCGGCCGCCTTTAGACGATCGTAGATTGCAGAGCGTTTGATCCCGTAGTGCCGCGCAATGAGGTCCGCGTTCCACGCATTCGCTTCGCACTGGATCACCAGATCGTCCCACGAGCGGCGTGGCTTCACCCTTTTGCGCCGGTCGGTGCCGCGGGCCCTGCGTTCCGCCGAAAGCCGGTCGTCGGACCCGCGCGGCATACCGAGCGCAATCGCGTCGCGTACGGCGCCCGGCGGCAACGTGCCGTTCTCGACGAGACACCCCGCACGTTCGATTGCGAGCCGCAACTCGCGCACGTTGCCCGGCCACCCGTGCCCTTCCAACACCGCCGCCGTCCCTTCGTCCAACCGCTGACCCTGAGCAGTCGCAAAGTGTTCTGCCAGCGGCACGATGTCCTCAGGACGATCCACCAGCAGCGGCAAATCGATCACAATTCCCGCGAGGCGTTGGAAGAGATCGTGACGGAATTGACCGTTATCGAGGCGCTCCGGCGTGTCCTCCTGCGCCGCGGACACAACGCGAAAATCGACTTGGGTTTTGCGCCCAGCGCCGAGGGGTTGGATTTCTCCAGTCTCGAGCGCCCGCAGCAGCTTCACCTGCGCCGACAACGACAGATCGCCCACCTCATCGAGGAAGAGCGTCCCGCCGTCTGCGCGTTCCAGATGTCCAGTCACGGAGTCGACAGCCCCGGTAAACGCCCCCCGCCGATGCCCAAACAGGAGACTTTCGGCAATCTCCTGCGGTAGCGCGCCGCAATTGACATCCACCAATTCGCCGCGCCGACCGCTGCAATAATGAATGTGCCGTGCGAAGAGCTCTTTCCCCGTGCCCGTGGCGCCGATGAGTAGGATTGGCAGCGACGTGGGCGCGAAGCGTTCGGCGAGCGCGATTGCGCTTTTGATGGCCGGCGACACACCCACGATCGGAGCAATCCCCGCCGCCGTCACTGTTGGCCACTCCGTTGTAACCGCGGCACGGTTACGCTATCGGCGTCGGCGTCGGTTTTAAGGATACGGGGCGTGAGAAACAGATACAGCTCGGTGCGACTCGCTTTGCGACCGGCGCTGCCAAACAGCCCGCCGATCAACGGAATCCCCGACAGAATCGGTACGCCGCTCTGCGTAACATCCTTCTGTTGGTCTCTGAGCCCGCCCAGCACAATCGTTTGCCCATCCTTGACGAGCACCTGAGTGACGGCTTCTCGCGTGGAGATGACGGGCGCGTCGAACTGCACCTCGCTCGTCGCCTGATTGATCTCCTGCTGGATCAGGAGCGACACATACCCGTCCTGATTGATGTTGGGCCGCACCGTGAGCTTTGTCCCCACATCACGGTATTGGATCACCTGGTCCCGGGTGGGCGTATCGGTGGGCAAGCTGCGGCTGACCTGTACGAACGGTCGCTGCGAGCCGACCAGGAACCGCGCCTCCTGATTGTTGGATGCGAGCAATACGGGGCGAGAGACGATTTCCACATCGCCGCGACTCGCCGCAGCACGTATCGTCGCGTCGATGTTGGCGCTACCAAGGTGCATCAGGCGAAGCACGAGGTCGCCGAGTCCGCCCCCGACCGTCTGCCCACCAGCGGTGCCGTTCCCTTTGTCTACCGACTGCGGTGGCACGAGGAAGTCCGCGCCCAAGGAAAAGCTGCGATCCTGCCGCGCCTCGACGATGAGCACTTCGATCAAGACTTGCAGTGGACGGATGTCGAGCTGGTCGACGGCCTCCTTTATCACGGCGAAATCGCGGTCGGACGCGCGGATCAGGAGCGCATTGGTGAGCTCGTCCGGCACAATGGTCACCGAACCGGAGAGCGATGACTGGCGTACTGTCGGTTGGTTCGTTTGTGCCTGCGCCCCCGCCGGCGGCACGACATTGCGGCGGAGTTCGTCCGACAGCGTGCCAGCCGATAGCCCGGACCGTCCCGAGAACTCACCGCCACCACCGAACAACTGATTCACGGTCGCCGCGACATCGCCCGCGCGTGCGTGGCGTAGCCGAATCACGAATAGTTTCACCGGCCCGGAGTCTAAACTGACGGCCGGACGGCCCGACGGCCGCTCCGCCGTCTTGTTGTTGATCCGATAGAAAGACGAGTCCTCGACGAACTCGAGATTCTGCGATTCGACGAGCCCGCGGAGCAGCGCCAATAGTCGCCCGCGATCCACGGGGCCTGGTGTCTCGAGCGTTACGCGGACGGGCTGGATCGGGCCCACGAGGACCGGCTTGGGCAAATACCGCCCGATCGCCTGGATGACTGCACGAATGTCTGTTTCGACAAACCGCACCGCGATGCTGTCGCCCCGGAACCGAACGCCGGAAGTGTCCTGAGCCGTGAGCTCCCGTGCGAACAGCAAGAACGCGACAGTTACCGCCGACCTCAGTTTTCCCACGGTTCCCTCACCTCCAACACCCACGTGGTATCGATTCCGGCGATCACGACGCGACCATGAGCGATCTGTTTGATCTGGAGCCCCGCGACGACATCTCCAATGCGCACGACGCGTGATCCCTCAATACCGGGGAGGCCCTCGATGATTGCCGAAGGCTCGACGCCATCCACTACACCGGCGAGGATGAGCGCCGGTCGTGGCGGCGGCGGAGCAAGCTGCTCAGCGAGACGCAGCGGATCATAGGCCGGTAGGACCGGCCGACGCTCCACACGAAATGGGTCGCGCGATACGATCGTTGCCGCCGACTCAGGCGCGATTCTTCCGACCGTCTCGGCGACAGACTGTCCAGAGGCGAGGTCACGCGAGCTCGGCGACTCAACTCGAGTCAACGGCCACGCCGTGAGCCGCATAGCGGTCAACACGCCGACAAATCCGACGGCAAGCAGGGGAAATCGCAGATCGGTCGTCATGTGCTTCGCTTCTCGCTGACCCGCGGCTTGATGTACCATCCACTCACCGTCATCTCGACCTTCAGGATCTCCGGGCCACGCGTCGCTACTCCCGGATCCGGAGCTTCCACGCGCAGCTCGTCCAACTTCAGCACGTCGTCGCCGGCATCGATGGTGCGGAGCAGCGAGACCAGCCCTCGCACGTCGGTCTCGAGGGCGGCATGCACCCGAACCCGCCCCAATCGTCCGTCCGCGCTTGAGTCGGGCAGCAGATCGACTCGTTCGACCTTCGCAGGCGCGCGCGCGGCGGCGAGGTTCATCCTGCCGGACAGATCCGCGGCCGCTTCGGCCGACGTCGAGCCGGACAGCACCTGCGGGGCAAGGGCGATGAGGGCCTGCGAAAGGACTGCCGCCGAGTCGCGAAGTTTGGGGAGCGCCGCCATCTCGTCCCGCGTCCGCGCGAGCAGCTCAGCGCGTTGGTGAAGCACTCCGTACGCACGTGAAGCGCGACGCACTCCCGCCGGCACCACATGCAGGACCATGACGGCGACGACGACGACCAGCCCGCCTACGATCAACGCCCGGCGATCGTGGGGAGTCACGGGCTGGCTCTCCCAAAGAGGATCGTGAAACGCTCCCACTCGTGGCCGGCCAACGTCTCGCGCACGACGGCGCCCTCCATTCGCAGCTCGGGCGCCACGCGACTCCGCTCGACCGCAGCCAGCACGTCCGCGGCGCGACGCGCTGCACCCGCCACCACCCCGGAGCCGTCCGAGCGCCAGGTGTACGCGGTGATCACGGCCGAATCGGGAAGCGCGCCGCTCACTCGTGCGAGGGTGGCGAGCGCCTGCCCACGCGCGCGACGTGCCTCGGCGAGTCCCTGCACCATCGATTCCGCAGTGCGCATCTCGCGTCGCACATCGCGCAGCGCCGCCAGCGGCGCATCCGCGGCTGCCAATTCCACTTCGACCGCGCGCCGTTCGATCACGAGGCGGACGCCAAACAGCGCCCCTGACAGCAGCCACGCGACGAGTGCGGCGATGCCGAGACGTGCGACGGCTCGCCGGCGCGCACGCGCGCGCACAGCGCGCTCGGCGGTCGGCAGCAGCTGCAGCTGCGGCGACGTGCCGGCGGGCGTGATGCGTTCGACAACGAGGCCCGCCTCTCTCGCACCGGCGACAATCGCCAGCACCAGCGGTTCCTCCACTGCGGCCGCCTGGGTGACACGACCATTGCCATTCGTGACCCACACGGCGTCGGTGACCAGAGCGGCCCCGTTGCGCCGGAAGAACCGCCCGGCCTGATGCGCCACGAGCGCGGCGAGCTCCCGGTCACGAACCGGCGGAAGATCGGTGAGCGTGCGGGTCTGCGCGGGCGGTCGCTCGAGCGTCGCCTGCAGCCGTCGGCAGCGCACCGCCGGCGCCGCGGCAAGCCTCGACAGCACCTCGGCGAGATCGTCGGGCGACTCGTATGTCGCTTCTCCCGCCCAGATCACTCCCTCGCCACTGCGCGCTTCAGCGCGGACGCGCGAATCGCCTACGACAACGTGGAGCACCGGTGCACGCGCGAGTTTCACTCGGTCTCCCGGCGGATGATGGCGAGGCGGCCGGGCACCGGCACCATCGTCAGCGTCGCGCGTGCGACAATCGGCGTGCCGCGCACACCTCCTTCGACCGTGGCGATCAGTTGCGGCGGCGCGAACACCGCGGCGCGGACGAACTCCGCGTAGCTGTTGAGAAGAATTGTCCGCGAGGAGCGCGAGACGGCACCCACCAGCGCATCGGCGCTCTTCAACTGACGCATGTCGCGTCGCCCGATCAGAATGAGGACCGTTTCTTCGGACACACCTGGCAGGATGCGCAGCACCTCGCGAGGCGCGGCGTTGACGTTGATGACGCCCGTTCCGCGAGTTGTTAGGAAGAGTGAGAGCTGAGTCAACATCGAGGAATCAACGCCCGGCACCTGTCGCACGTCGTAGATCGCTCCCCTTCGGCGGAGCGCGACAACCGAGTCTGCGACCGCTGCTTCAACGCCAACCTGGGTAAAGAGCCGTGCGAGCACGTCCCGGTCGGCGGTATTGAGATTCACTTTGCTGGACGGGTCGTTGATCGACGCCCGGCACCAGGTTCCCCGACCCAGGTCGACGGGCTCGAGCGAACGGATAGAGGCGTCGGCGGCAAACCGTGCCAGCAGGATTTCGCCGCATGCCTCACGGGCCCATTCCGTACGGGCAAGAAGCACGCGATTTCTCGTCGTTGTGCTTCCGATGCGAGCGACGAGCAGGCCCGCGCCGGTGAGCGCGGTCAGCGCGGTGATCACCCACAGGACAGCGAGCAGCGCAAAGCCCCGGCGGCTCATCCGCGCTCCTTGACGAGGAACACGAGCGTGTCCACGCATCCAGCATCTCGCTTGCCGCACCCTGCGATCCGGATCCGCACCGCGAGTGGAGCGCTCACCGGCGAGATCCACTCTCGGACCCATTTGGAATCAGCACCGGGCTCGAGTAGATAATCGAAGGCGAGATCGCCAACACCATCCGCGAGCGCGAGTGACGCGCCGGCGCTCGTCCCGACGAACCGCGCGCCGTCCCGCGACAGTGTCGTGGGTTTCTGCTCGAACCAGCCACCCGACGAGAGCTGCCACGATGTGAAGGATGCGCGATCTACGCGTCCCTCGAATGGCGGCTCGAGCGAGAGAAACGTGGCCTTGAGCCAGCGGCGCGCGTTGGCATTGCGATCGAGGCTCTCACGCGACGCTGCGAGCGCCTTCGCCCCGTCGGCAACTCCGGTGAACACACGATGCGCCGCGAGGATCACCAGCGCCGAGATCGCAACGGCAACCATCACCTCGACCAAGGTGAAGCCGGCGGTCCGCCTCACGGCACCTCCTCGGCCCGGTACACGACCGTCGCGAGCTCTTCCACCTGCGGAGATTGATCTTGGATCAGCGCGACACGGTACAGCGTCCGTTCCGGTCGCTGCACATCCACGATGAATTCCCCGATCCGCCGGCGACCGATGCGCTCATCGAGCTCGCGACGATTGAGGAGGGTCAGCGCCGTCAGGAGACGTTCCTCGTTCGCGAGCCGGCCCTCGCGCTCACGGGCATCGCGCTCGGCGCGCAGGCCCGCGCCCACCGTCTCGGTCAGTGCTATTCCCACCGTCGCGAGGATCACAATGGCGACCGTCACTTCGAGCAGCACGACGCCGCGGTCATTGCGCATGGGGAGTCCCGGTCAACGGATCGACATTCCGGCCGATCGCGCGGCCATCGGGCAAAAACAGTACGCCGTGGGACGTGCGTCGCTCGCCTGATTGAATCGCCTCCGCGCGCGTCTTCCTGAGATCGAGGATGAGCTCCGACTCTCGTGGAGCGCTGAGCGACCCGATGGCGAGACCTGTCACCCCAAGGATGAGTCCGAGGACTGTCAGCACTACCAGTAGTTCGACGAGCGTGACGCCACGCATCAGATTCCTCCGGGACGCAACGAGTACACCGCCTGCAACAATGCCGCTGCGGTGAACGCGACGAGGCCGCCAAACGCGACGATCAACGCCGGCTCCAGAGCCGTGACGAGCGCCCGCAAGCTTCGTTCTGCTTCCTGCGCAGCGAGATTCCCGGCACCCAACGCCATCTCCGCCACCCGTCCGCTCGATTCGCCCACCATTACGAGCTGGAGTGCGCTCGGCGTCAGTGCGCCTTCACGCTCCAACGCGAGCGCGAGCGGTGCCCCCTGCATCACCCGTTCCCTGCTCCGCGCCAGTCGTTCGCCGATCGCCAAGTCGCCCGCCGCTTCCCGCGCCGCGTCCAGTGCCGGTAACAGCGGCATGCCGGCGCGGAGCATGCCGCCGAGCGCGCGCATCACGCGCGCTGTCGCCAAGGCTCGGCGCACAGACCCAATGAACGGGATTCTCAGCAGCGCTTCCTCGAGCCGCTTGCGTCCTGCGGGCCGGCGGGCCCACTCGATCGCGGACCATATCGCCGCGACGCTGATGAGCAGTAGCGGAATCCAGAACCGAGACAGGAACTGCGAGGTGCCGAGCAGCAAACGAGTCGCTGGTGGGAGCTGCTGTCCCAGATCGCCGAGAATCGCCGCGAAACGTGGGACCACCACGGTGGTGATGACCAGCACCGACGCCATTCCCGCGACCGCCAGGAACAGCGGATACGTCAACGCCTGGCGCACGCGGCCGACCAGATCGGCTTCCTGCTCGAGATGCGCGGCGACCTGATCTAGCGCTGTGCCGAGCTGGCTGCCCCGCTCTCCAGCGCGCACCATGCCGATCACCAGCCCGGGCACGACGCCGCGGCCCATGGCTAGTGCGTTGGCAAAGCTCGCTCCCTCGCGTAGTCGTTCGCGCGCGACGGCCAGCGTTTGCCGCAGCGGTCCCGACGCGAGTGGTTCACTGGCGGCGACAGCGCGCTCGAGGGGAACGCCGGACGAGACCAAGGCCGCGATGCCGCGAAACACGATGGCCAGGTCCCGGCGGCTGGCCGCCGCACGATGGGCCTCGCCGGCCTCCGTCACGGCGATCGCGAACAGCCCGCGGCTCGCCAGTGTCGCGGATGCCTGGCCGTAACTGTCGGCTTCTATAGCGCCGGTGACGATCGCCCCATCCTGGCGCGCCGCCCGATAGGAGTACGCGCTCATGGCCGCCGGCTGCTGTCCCACGAGGTGATGTCGGCGTCCTCTCCAGTCCCGCCGAGCTGACCATCGCGTCCCAGGGAGAGGAGGTCGTAGCTGTCGTGATTGACGTCGCCGGGAGATTTGTACGTGTACAGCCGTCCCCACGGATCCACCGGAATCGCTTTCCGGAGATACGGCCCGCGCCAGTTCCGGGCCTCCGGCTCGCCGCTGGGTCGCTCGCGCAGCGCCGTGAGACCCTGCGTCGTGCCCGGATAGAAGTCGTTGTCGAGGCGATACTGATCGAGCGCCAGCGCGAACAGCTCGACCTGCGCGCGGGCGGCGGAGACTTTCGCATCGCCCACGTTGCGAAACACCATCGGGCCCACGAGGCTGGCGAGAATCGCGATCACTGTGATCACGACGAGCAGCTCGATGAGCGTGAAGCCTCGCTTAGTGAGCGGCAACACGCAGCACCTCCTCGACGGTCGTGATCTCGGCCTGGACCTTGACCCAACCGTCGCTCTTCATGGTCTGCATGCCTTCTTTTTCACCGAGCTCGCGCACCCGGGCGAGCGGCTCCCGCACCGAGATGGCGCGATTCACGTTTTCGGAGACGACGAACAGCTCGAAGATGCCGATGCGTCCGTGGTAGCCTGTGCCGCGGCAGCTCCCGCAGCCGCGACCGCGCATGAGCTGTCGCCGCCCTTCGGGTTCGCCCGAGACGAACGAGACGACCTGCGGATCGGGTCGATAGCGTTCGCGGCAGTGGGGGCAGATGCGGCGCACCAACCGCTGCGCCAGGACACCATTGATCGTCGCGGCGATCTGGTACGGCGCGACCTCCAGGTCGAGCAGCCGCGTAACGGCGCTCGGTGCATCGTTCGTGTGCAGGGTCGAGAGCACGAGGTGCCCGGTCATGGCGGCCTGGACCGCGACCTCGGCCGTCTCCGGATCACGCATCTCGCCGACCATCATCACGTCGGGGTCCTGACGCAGCACGCTGCGCAACGCCGACGCGAAGGTCATGCCCGATTTGCGATTCACCGGGATTTGGGTCACTCCGCCCAGATGGTATTCGACTGGGTCCTCGACGGTGATGACCTTCTCGGCTGTCGTATCGCGCAAGGCGAGGGCGCTGTAGAGCGTCGTGGTCTTGCCACTGCCGGTCGGACCTGCGGCGATCACGATGCCCGTGGGTCGCGCGATGATGCGCCGAAACTGCTCCAGCGTCGCGGGCGCCATGCCCAACTCCTCGAGACCGACCGGCTGGCCACCGCGATCGAGCAGTCGCAGCACCACCGATTCGCCGTAGAGCGTCGGCACCGTGGAGACGCGGATGTCCAGCTCGCGCGATTCCAGGCGAATTCGGAAGCTGCCGTCCTGTGGCGCGCGCCGTTCGGCGATGTCCAGCTCGGCGAGAAGCTTGACGCGACTGACGATCGCGGCTTGGGCCTGTGCCGGTGGTGCAGGCGCATCGGCGAGGACGCCGTCGACGCGGAAGCGCGCGCGCAGTCCCTGCGGCGTCGATTCGAGATGGATGTCCGACGCCCGCGCGTCGTGGGCTTCCTTAATCAGGAGGTTCACGTACTTGACCACGGGGGGCTGGCTGGCGAGGTCACGCGCGTCGGCCAGCTCGCGGTCCTGATCGGCTGAGAAGCCGTCGTTCGCGCGTAGGTCGTTCACTACTTCCACCATCGACTCGGCCGCGGCGTAGGCGCGGCGAATGCCGTCGGCGAGCTCGTCTTCCCCTACTGGAACCAGTTCCACTGGCTTGGCGAACTCACGCTCGAGATCGGCAATCACATCGGGATCGGGTTCGCCGCATACGGCGACACGGACGTGCGTCTCAGTGGTCTCGAGGGGGAGAACGCGGTTGTACTCGAGGTAGCAGGCCTCGAAGGAGTCGGGAAGCGATAACTGCGAGCTCAGTGCCGCACACACACATGTACCTCATCATGAAATGACGGCCGCTGTCAGTGGCAGGGAGTGTGCCAGCCCGAGGGGGATGGATTGTGCTTGGAGAGCAAGCGCAGCGATGGGCGAGCTTGTCACGAGTGACAAGTTCAAGCACGCGAAGTTGTCACCTGGAACGGGGAAATTCGTGCTCACTGACAACCGAACTTGTCATAGTGCCAAGTTCAGACCCGCGAACTTGTCACATCAGGGCTCCTGATGATCGCGAGTTGTAGCGAATTACCAATGGCACGGTGAGTGCCTAGGCGAAAAGCGTCCCGGGCATCCAGATCGCACGACTCTTTTCGCGGGGTGATTCGATGGTCTGCCGGCGGAGCTGGTCCGTGGCGCGTCTCCTGGCGCTCCTCTCATGCGGGTTGGTCGTTTGCATTTCGGATGTCCAGGCCCAAGGGCACCCGCCCACACCCAATGCAGGCACCTGTGGTTTGCCCGGGAATCCCCCCTGCAAACCGAATATCTACGTCGAAGCGACGACGTTCACACCGACTGCGCAGTCACCTGAGAGCGGGCCCTTCACCTACACGATCACCGTGAACAACAATGGAAATGCCGATGGGACTGTCACGGTCACATGTACCAGTTCGCCTCAAGTGACCTGCGAGACACCGAGCCCGGCGACGTTCTTCCTGAGACAAGGGATCTCGAGAACGGTGACCGTTGGATATCGCACTCTCGGCATCGGCCACTTTCAACAAGCACACAGGTTCGACATCTCGGCCAATGGAGACGTGATCGATGCAACCGCGACCGCCACGTCGTCCCCGATCACGGTCGCGGGGGCGCCGATTGGGGCGATCATGACGCCGACCGAGGGACAAGAGTTCAACGCCGGGGATCACATTGAAGCGAAGTTCAACCACCCAAGCGGCGTCACGCCAGCAACGTTCCGTCTGATCCTGGACGGCAGCGTCATCGGCGCCACCGCCACGGCCGATAGCATCTACACCGCGGGGCTCAATCTCCTCGGCGGCGAGCATAGCGTCCGCGCGTACGGTTGCGCGGTGAACGGCCGCTGCGATACGGTGCCCAGCGTCTCATTTCTTGCGCTCGGTCCCGCCACCACTTTCGATCTCGATGATCAGTTGCCGCTCCCCACGGACAGCGCGGGGTTCACCGGGACCTTGCCCGGAGGTCTCCCTGTCCCACCGGTGGGGTTGCGAGGCTGCCCGGTCAATATCGATGATCCCGAGATCCGCCTCACCAGTCCGAATTCCTATTTCAACCAGCTCGGCACGCCGTCAGGCATCATCTTCCTCGCGGCGATCAACTATGACAGCGCGCTCATGGTCAACACACTCAATCACGACTACAAGGCGAGTGATGGCGTGAGCTGCGCGGACCCCAATTACGTCTACCTGCAAGACAACCAGTACGACTGGAGTTTCTGGAACATCCCTCCCACTCCCCAGTCCGATTCAGTCTGGGCCGTCTATCCCTACGGCGATCGGAGTGGCGGCGCTCGATTGGTAACAATCTCCACGTCCTCCAAAACGCCTCAGGGCACTCCGCCCGGCGGCCAGGTAACGCCAATGGCCGCGGCCGCCGGTGCCATCGACCCGAGCTCCTTCCAGCTCTGGCTCAACGGTGTGCTGATAGTCGATCACGACACCCCTGTGCCGGCGTATGCCGCATACGTGCGCAAGACGAGCTCCGACATCTTGTCCCAGCAGTACAGCGTCAGCGGCCTCCATCCCAAGATGCACCGCTACGACCCGCTGAATTTCGCGAGTGACAGTGGTGGCTGGAACACGCTCGAAGCCAGTATCGCCGATTCGACCGGGCATCGCACGGCCGTGCGCGCCCGGTTCGTTCAGGTGAAGCCACGCCCGATCAGCTCACTCACCATTAGCGGCCTGCACAACTTCGACAAACTGGAGCAGGGGGAGTGCGCAGCGTTCGGCGCCTTTCAGTGTGGCGGCGTCTTTCTCACGCAGACGATTCCCGGTTTTGTCTCGCGGGACCACGACCGCAGCCTGCACCTCGTCTACCGGTCCAACTCGCAACAGGCGCCGACGGCGTTGCCATTCAACCTGCGTATGAGCTCCCTGCAACTGGCGCCCGATTCCATTCGCCTGACCATCACCGAAGGCGGTGTGTCGCGTGGCGATACGGTGCGGTTCTTCGGAACCAAGAAGCCCGCCAACGCCCCACCCAACGACCCGGCGCTCTGGGACGCAACGACCGGCGACTGGATTGTCGGCGCCGAGCTGCCCGCGGCGACGACGCAGACCGCCGTGCGCTCGGTGCTAGTGGCCATCACGGGCTTGTACGGTCCCCAAGGCCCGCACAGCAACGCCGTTTCCCAGGAGGTCGTGCAGATCGCGCTCAGCGATACGACCGTGACTCGCTTTGGACAAGGATGGCAGTTGGCCGAGCTGACGCGACTTTCGCTGGGGCATACGTCGCAGGGGGTCACCGCTGCAGTGTGGATCGCGGGCGATGGCTCCTATGCGCTGTGGCGTAAGCCGAGTGGTACGTGGGTCGCGCCGGTGGGCGAGACCGCGAAGCTGGTCGAGACACAGATCGCCGGATCGAGCTACGTATTGTACCTGGATAATGGGGCGAGCCTCGGGTACGACGCCACCGGCCGTCATATTTGGACGGCGGATCTCGTAGGCAATCGCACGAGGTTCGTGTACGTCGGAACGACGACGCGCCTCGACTCTATCGTCGACCCCGCTGGCCTCGGCTACAAGTTCCAATACAGCGGCCGTGGACTGGTCAGCGAGATCTGGCGGCGCGGAACCGGATCGAACACCGCGCTCGCGGCGTCGCTCGCCTACGATCCGTCCCTACCCCGACTCACCAGCGTGAAGATCTGGCGCTCGGCAACGCAGGGCGATTCAACCCGCTTCCATTATCTCGGCTCGACCAGCTACGGCGCGTATGTCGATTCAGTGTACGACCCACGGCACACCAGTTCGAATCCGATCGTAAGCGCGTTCAATTATGATGCAGTCACATTCACGCCGACGGGACATCGCCGGCCGCCACCGAGTTTCGGCGCACTGGCGGGCTACGCCCAGATTCGAGATGCCTGGCGTCGCGCCGTGCCTCGAGCGGGACGCGGCCGCCCAGGCCAGATGGCCGAGCGGACCATCTGGGCTACCCAACTCGCCGGCACATTTGTGCCCTTTGCCGGTCGCGTCGCGAACTATAAGGTCGATCCCTTCGGGGAACCCACCTGGGTGCTCCATGCGGCGCCACAGCCCATCATCACGCCCGATTTCCGGATCATCTCGCGTGGAGCGGACGACGACCGGCGCATCACGCGGGACTCGGCCGGCCGCGTGACGAAAGTCGTGCGCACGACCACGCGAGTCTTGCAATCGGGAACCGACGTGCATACCGACTCGGTGATGTACACGTATCATGCCCTCGATCGGATCGAGCGCGTCATCCAGCCCACGAGAGTTTATCCCGTCCTGCCGGCGTCGCCCCTGTTCGATACCACGACATTCTCATGGGCCTACAAGACCTTGCCGGCGGGTGGCGGCTGCACCGTGCTCACCCGGATGGTGGACGAGATGGGCGCGCATACCGTTTTGAGCTACGGCACGACGGGGCCGGCGCAGTGTCTGCCTACCACGATCGTGGGTCCGGGTCCGAGCAACGGTCAGGCGCCCGATACGACGATGTTTTGGTACGCCGACCTCACACCCGGCACGCACGCCGGTCCGCGGCCGGTCCTGGTGCGTGATCCGACCGGTGTGACCATGTCCATGGATTACGCTGATGCCAGTTGGAACAGCACCACCAGTACGCGCGTGAGCGACAATGCCACGAGCCGCGCGTTTTACAATCCCTTCGGCTGGGCGGATTCGACCAAGGATGCGGCGACGACGCGCGCGTTCATGGAGTACGACCAATCGGGTCGCGTCGTTCGCGCCAAGACCGGCAGCGGGTCGACTGCGCCTACCATGGCAACGTTCTACAATGCCGGTGGCCTGATAGACAGCACCCGAGTCTACGCGTCGTCCGATGCCGAGCTCATCGCTGTTCAGGGGCCGGTACAAACCACGATCAATTTCTACAATCGCCTCGGGTGGCTGGATTCCACGAGGACCCCGGGCGGTCGGAGTCACCGCTACCAGTTGTTCGACAATTGGGGCAATCCCGTGTGGGAATTCCCTGGGAATGGCGCGTTCATTACGCGGACATACGACAACTACGGCCGCCTGAGTTGGGAGAATCAGAGCGCCGTTGGACCGAGCTACAGTGGGGACGGCCGCGCGTTCGCGGAGCCACGCGCCGATTCGGTTTACAAGAGCTTGAACATGAATTTCAGAGCAACGTTGTCACAAGGACAGTTCCAGTCCTTCTCCTACTCCGATTGGGGTGGCGTCAGCCGGATCAGCACGTTCGATGTCGCCAGCAATGCGACGATTCTTGTTCGCACCTATAGCTACTCTCCCACGGGTGCGCTGATCAGCGACTCGTTGCAGTTCACCAACGGTCCGACAGTCTCGCGCAACTACCAGTTCAATCGCCGCAGTCAGCGCACCGTCGCGGCAACGACAATTAGCGGCGTGACCATCGCTGAGCCGCGCGACTCGTTGCTCTACCACTACGATTCCCTCACCGCGCGACTCGATTCGATGGTCGGCAAGGTGGACTCGAGCGGGTGGCGCAATTACGCCGCCGTGCGCTGGATCTACGGTCAGGGGGGGCGGGACAGCGTGGAGCGCGTGACGATCAATAACGGGGCGAGTTCGACGGCACTCACAACCCTGACGACATACGATGCCTCGGGGCGTGTCAGCGCGTTGACGAGCACCAGCCCGGGCACGTGGTATAGCTTCACGGGGCCGATCTACAATCGTATCGATCAGCTCAAGAGCTTCTCGAGCCGCGAGCCCATTTCCACCGGGGGTCCCTCAGGTGCTCAGAATTGGTCGACGACATTGTCGTACGATTCAATCGGCGGCACATGGCGGCTGCTCCGGTCTGAGAAAACAGTGCAATTGGGCGGCGCTCGACTGCAAGTGTACAGATTCGATCTGCTCGGAAACCGCCAGTACGAATTCCGCAACTCTGGGTTCGAGACTGGCTGCGCGCAAAGCGGTCCCGACACCTCGAGCTTCGGGCCCGACAACCAGCTCGTGCGGACACTCAATTCATGCTTGGAGCAGAACCATTACTGGTACGACAATGCGGGCAATCGCCTCGCCCAGCTCGACACGAGTGCCGGGGGCAGCTACCTCGGCCCGCAGAGCCTGCTCTCCTACACGGCCAAAGGCCAGCTCTTCTTCTCCATGAGTCCCACCGGCCAGGTGGGCACCTACGACCACAACTGGCATTGGTACGACGCGACCGGTCAGCGGATGATCACGTTACGCACCACGGGCTTCAACTGGGCCCCCGATTCGATCACGACCGGTGGCACCCGCACGTTTTACGTCTACGACGGCAACGATGTCGCCCTGTCGATCCACCGATCGGGGAGCAGCGGGTACGCCGTCCGGGCCCGCTATCTGGTCGGCGGCATGGACAATGCGATCGCCGGCCGTTTCGCGGGCGAGTTCACCGCGCGCAAGAACCTGGCCCTCATCAACGATCGCCAAGGCACCACGCTCGGCGCGATGCGCGGGGACGGGACGCAGGAGGACAACGTCACCTATTTCACCAAGGACCCCTTCGGCGGATTGATCGGCGCGACCAACCAGGGCGGGTCGATGAATACTGAGACCGGCTATGCCGGCGCCTCGACGCCGAATGCGAGCGGTGGGTTTGTCTATCTGCGCAACCGCTGGTATGATCCGAAGACGGGGCGGTTCCTGACGCAGGATCCGATTGGGTTGGCGGGCGGGGTGAATCTGTACAGCTATGCGGGGAATAATCCTGTTGCTTACACAGATCCATTTGGCCTTCAGGCAAGCGGTCCGTGCGAAAAGCGAACTGCACAATGCACGCACGAGAGGATCCAGCAGAAACTTGCACGCGCTCAGGTGTTGGCTTACTCCGTCGCGCAAAGCCAAGGAACAATTCAGACAGTTGCAGCCGCGGTGATTGGAGCAAGTCCAGCAATCGGAGCTATCGCTGCTCATGGCGCAGCTGGCGCGTCGGCGATCGAAGGGGGCCTGCAAGGAACAGGAGTCCGCTACATGGGTCTGCCCGAAGCTCGAATTGTTCAGCAAACTCAAACAATACCAGCCACGGATGCCGCGGGCGTCGCGCGGACTATTCATTTTACAGCTGACGCTCCCGTTACGTCTGCCGCGGCGGCCGAGGCGACTTACAATCTCGGCACAACACCGACTCACATGGTTAGTTTTCCGCTTTCGGCCCTCAGGAACATCGTACCGGCTTCAGGCACCGTCGCGGCGGATGCCACACAGGCCGCTACTTCATTGCCAATCCGGGTCGGCACTTTGCCCGTACCACTTGTTCCCTAGGAAAGCAACGAGTTCCATTTGCAAAATAGGTTTTAACAAACTCGTCTTAGTATCTTGGTTCTACGTCACTCTACGCGAGCGTAGCCGTCATGACTCATAGTCTGGAGCATGTGTATGACCTACGGTACGACAGCGACTACGTTGCTGCTGTTAGGGATGCCACGGCCAATACAAGTGACTTTGGGTTGGTTCCGGAGCACGGTCTCCTAGGTTCAACTGACTGGTGGCGAGCGGTGGACGCAAGAACAATTCCACTGCACGAGATCCGAGGTCGGATCTCTAGAGTCTACGCCTCCGGTCACGATGACTATCCAGAGTTTGAAATCGACGACGGAACTGGCAAGACCGCGTGGCCACGATTAACCTCTACGACAGATGATGACGCGTTAACCAGATCCGAGAAGGCCTCACTCTATAAGATTGGGGCTCCCGTGCAAGTCACGTACGTCCTGCAAAAACCGAAGAGAATTATCCCCGGTCTAGGCGCAACGCATGAGGTGGTGATCGGCATTTGGATCGGTCCACCGAGCTAGTTTCTCGAATCCTGGGACTCGCTGCTCTACCACCACGATTCCCTCACCGCACGCCCCGATTCGATGGTGTGGTGCTCCCCAAAAACTGGTCCACCGGCAATCATTAGACGATTCAGGGAACGATTCACCGACTAGATACACTCAAAAACAGATCCCCCCGCGCTGAACACGGCGCGGGGGATCTGATGGCTAATCAGCCTGGGCGGACCTCTGTTTCAGTTTCATACCGCGCATCAGATGCAATGTCGTCCTGCTCACGCCTAACAGCTCCGCTGCCGCCCGGGCATTCCCGCCAGTACGGCTGAGCGCTCGCTCAACCGCTCGGCGGTTTACCTCGGGATCTCCGTGTCGCTTGTATGACAGATCCAGCCCCCACTCCGCCGGGAAATGCTCTACGCCGATGTGCTTCGCCTCGCTCGCCCGGGCCATCAGATAGGCGCACTCCACGATCCCTTGCAGCTCACGCACATTCCCATCGAAGTCGCACTCACTCAGGAACGCCAGTGCTGCGTCGCTGAGACGGCTCGGACCATCCACTCCCGTCGCCTGCGGACACCGCTCGAGCGCCCGTTGCGCCAGCAGCGGAATCTCACCGCGCCGCTCCCTGAGGCTCGGGATTCGAATCGTGCAGCAGCCAAAACGGTACCGTAGGTCCTTGAGCAGTACGCCTTGCTTCATTAGTACATCCGGCGGTTCCGTCATCGCGAGAATTATCCGGCACGCCACCATCAAGACACGATCACAGCCGACCGGACTGTACGTCCTCCGATCGAGGACCTGCAGCAACTGCTTCTGCACGCCAAGATCGACAGTCTGCATGTCATCGAGCAGTAGCGTCCCGCCGCCCGCCGCCGCAATGCGACCGGGGCGCGCCTTACGGGCGTCGGTATATGCTCCCGGCACGTGGCCAAACAGCTCATCGAGCGCGAGCTGCGGCGCCACGGTCCCCACGCTGAACGCGTGGAACCCGCCCGACCGCTGGCTCAGCTGATGGATGTACTCGGCGAAGAAGGTCTTGCCGGTGCCGCTTTCACCGTACAGGACGACCGGCGTCGCCGCGGGAGCGAAGGCGTGCGCCCGGTACAGCACCTCCGTCATCGCGGGCGTCAACGCAATGGGATCGGCGGACGCAGCCGAGCCGTCTCGTGGGAGGCTGAGAAGGGCTGGCCGCTGCAGGTTGTCCGCTGAATCGTGCTGTATTGAGTGCGTGTAATCCCCGAAAGTTGACGGCTGTCAGGGCCCCTTCTAATACACCGCAGGTTCCACCCTCAGTCGCGCGTAATCAGGCGAGCGGCTCGCTCGTAGAAGAAATAGTCCCACGCCCAGTTGATCAGCACGAAGAGCTTGTTGCGAAAGCCGATGAGCTGAATGATGTGAATGCCGAGCCACATCACCCACGCTATGAATCCGCTTGCCTGCACCCCGAAGACATTCGCGACAGCGGCATTACGGCCGATCGTGGCCAGAGTCCCCTGGTCGCGGTAGCGGAACGGCTGGAGGGGTTGCCCGCGTAGCTGGCGGATGATGTTGCGGGCGACCGCGCGCCCCATCTGAATCGCCACCGGCGCGACCATGGGCAGCGGCTCGCCGTTCTCCTCGCGATAGGCGGCGTCCCCGATGATGAAGACCTCGGGATGTCCCTGCACCTGGAGCGTCGGCTCGACGGCAATGCGGCCCTGCCGCGCGGCGGCGAGGCCGAGCGTGGCGTTGAGCGGGGACGCCCGCACGCCGGCGGCCCAGATCACGGTGCCCGAAGGAATCGCTTCCCCGCTCTTGAGCTGGATCCGCTTGCCGTCATAATCGGCGACGCTGGCTCCAAACCGCACTTCGATGTACTTGCGCCATAGCGTCTTCCCCGCCGCCTCGCGCAGCCGCTCCGGCAGCGCGGCGAGCAGCGTGTCGGTTGCCTCGAGCAGCAGGATACGGACGTCTTTGATGTTGAGCCGAGGATAGTCCTTGACCAGCACTAGCCGAATCAGCTCCGAGAGCGCCCCCGCCATCTCGACGCCGGTGGGCCCACCCCCGACGACGATGAACGTCAGCAGCGCCCGCCGCCGCTCGGCGTCGGGCTCCAGCATCGCCTGCTCGAAGCAGGTCAGCACGTGATTGCGGATCGCGATGGCGTCGGGGATGTCCTTGAGCCCGAGGCCATGGCGCTGCATCGAAGCCAAACCGAAGAAGTTCGTCTCGCCACCGGGCGCCAGGACGAGGAAATCGTAAGCGATAGGACCGGCGCTGGTCTCGAGCCGGCGCGCCGCGAAATCGACGCGCGTCACATCCACCATCCGGAAATCGAAGTTCTTTTGGCCGCGCAAGACAGCGCGCACCGGTTTCGCGATCTCCTCGGGCTCGAGGCCCGCGGTCGCGACTTGATAGAGCAACGGTTGAAACAGGTGGTAATTGTTGCGGTCGACCAACACGACCTGCGCGGGGGCACGGCTCAACGCGCGGGCGGCATTCAGGCCGCCGAATCCCGCGCCTACGATGACGACGGTCGGGACGGACGTCACTCCTTGGCTCGCTTGGAGAACTGCCACATCCCGCTCATCGTCTGCTGACTGATCGGATGGCCCAACAGCCGCGCCTGGAGGAGAATCTGACCGCGATGGTGGGCGTCGTGGACCATGTAGTAGGTCAAGAACCCCGCCGCGTCGTGCGGAAACCCGATGATCTTGCCGTCGGCCTCGAGGGCGCCGCCGACGAT
>Ga0137410_10000575_pt1 | contig 25947 bp, 25 predicted proteins | sample CZODoug1_16funga_FD_108878 | JGI IMG/M metagenome (GOLD analysis project Ga0137410, IMG submission 108878) | Vadose zone soil fungal communities from Angelo Coast Range Reserve, California, USA - CZODoug1_16fungal (Illumina Assembly) | ecosystem: Environmental > Terrestrial > Soil > Vadose zone... | reverse complement strand
TTCACTCGTCACGGGCCTGTGCTCTGGGAGGATGGCAAGCGTGCCCTCGCCCTGCGCTGGGTGGGAAGCGAACCGGGCACCGCTGGATACCTCGCCTCGCTCTCGATTGACCGAGCTCAGAATTGGGACCAGTTCGAGTCGGCAAGCGCGCGCTGGAAAGTGCCGTCCGAAAATCTGGTGTACGCAGATACGGACGGCAACATCGGCGAACATTCCGCCGGACTCGCTCCCATTCGCAAGTGGACCGGCCTGCTGCCGGTACCAGGAGCTGGCGGCTTCGAGTGGACGGGCTTCGTCCCGGTCGGCGAGCTGCCGCATTTCTTCAATCCGAAGGAAGGCTTCATCGCCACCGCCAATCAAAAGACGATTCCGGATGGCTATCCCTACAATGTCGGATTCGAGTGGGCCTCGCCCTATCGCATAACCCGCATCAAATGGATGTTCGCGCACGCGAAAGAACAAAATCACAAGCTAACGCTGCCAGATATGGCGTTCCTGCAAAATGACATCACGTCCCTGGCGGCGATTGAATTCCAGAAGCTGTTGCGATCGACTCCGCTGAAGAGCGACGCCTCACTTCGTGCCTTTCTGGAGTGGGACGGCGAACTCGAACGCAAGTCTGGCGAGGCCGCTCTGTATGAAGTCTGGCTCAAACAGATTCAAACTGCGCTGGCCGACCGCTTTTCTAAAGTTAGCGGCCCTGCCCAAATGCTGAGCGGACGCTACAAAGACTTGCCGCCTGACTCCGTCCTCCGAATTCTCAAAAGTCCGCAGAAGGATCTCTTTGGGGACAACCCGGCCGCCGCCCGCGACCAAATGCTGGCGGATTCTCTTAAGTCGGCCCGCGACGAACTCGCACAACTGATCGGGCCCGACTCCTCGCAATGGACTTGGGGCAAAGTGCATGTCGTGCGCTTCCGGCACGCGCTCGACCAGCAGCCGGGCGCGAAAGACTTGCTCGACCTCGGCCCGCTCGCTCGTCCCGGCGACGAATACACTCCCAACGCCACCGGCATGAGCGATTCTTGGGATCAAGTTTCGGGCGCCAGCTATCGCCAGATCATCGATCTCAGCAACTGGGATCGCTCGTGGGTTATCAACACTCCCGGCCAAAGCGGACAGCCGGGTAGCCCTCATTACTCCGACTTGATGTCCCTGTGGGACGTGGGCCGCTACTTTCCGCTACTCTATTCCCGGAAGGCAGTGGAAGGCGAAACCACAGATCGGCTGAAGCTGGAGCCGTAGGGCCCGTTCCGCAACCACGAAGCGGCGGAAGAATGTACAGCCCACGGCGCAAACGTGGGACATTCACGTGTACGCCAATGAGCCCCGAGGGCGAAAGAGAATGTACGCCAACCTAAAATTCATCTTCTTCGACGTAGGCAATACCCTGCTGTTCCCCAATCGCGACCGCATCCACGCGCCTCTAACCGAGCGCGGCCTGACTCCCGACGCCAACCTTCTCCGCGATCTGGAACGCCGCACCAAGAATCAATTCGACGCCCGCATGGTCAAGGACGGCAACACCGATCACAGCTTCTGGTGGATGTTCTACACCCAACTCTTGTCCGAAATCGGCCTCAACGACGACGCAGTGCGCGACCAACTCGTCTCCAACATCCGTCAGTCCGCCAACTGGGACGTCCTTCCTCCTGGCACACGCGAGCAACTTCATGAGATCGGCGCCAGCTACCAGATCAGCGTCATCTCCAACGCTGACGGGAAGATTGAAGATGTCCTGCGCAGATGCAACATCGCCGACTGTTTTCGGACCATCACCGACTCTGGACTTGTCGGCTACGAGAAGCCGCACCCGGAAATCTTCCGCCAAGCGCTCAGTAAGATGAACGCCCAGCCAGAAAAGAGTCTCTACGTTGGCGACATGTACTCCGTGGACTACCTCGGCGCCACCGGTGCTGGCATGCACGCTGTGCTGATGGACGTTCCAGGTGCGTATTGTGATAAAGACGTGTCGCGTGTGGGATCGCTGGAAGAGCTCAACGCGTCGCTATCGTGATTGCCATCTGAGTAGCGTTGCTCTGTCAGCGTCGTTACAATCACAAGACTGTGGTCGACACCACCCACTTTCTCGTTTTCCTGACCGCCGCCATCCTGCTGGCGATTGCTCCGGGCCCCGGCATGCTCTACGTGCTGGCCCGTACGCTCGCCGGAGGGCGCCGCGAGGGCTTACTTTCCGCTCTCGGAACATTTTTCGGCGGCATGGTTCATGTATTCGCAGCTGCGGCTGGAATCTCGATCATTCTGGCGAAGTCCGCTCTGGCGTTTGCTGCGGTTAAGTATCTGGGCGCGGCCTATCTCTGCATACTCGGCATACGCATGATTCTCGACGCTCGGCGCGACGAAGCAATTTCCCTCGCCGCATTGCCGCGCGCGAAAAACCCGTTTTGGCAGGGCGTGATGACTGAAGTGCTGAATCCGAAGACCGCGCTTTTCTTTCTCTCGTTCATCCCGCAGTTTGTGAATCATGCAAACGGACACGTCTTTGCGCAGTTTGTTTTGCTGGGAGCAATTTCGGTAACCCTGAATACGACTGCCGACATCATCGTGACCCTACTTGCCGGGCCGCTCGGTCAGCGGATCCGCGAATCGGCACGCTTCCGCCGTCGCCAGCGCACGGTGACGGGCGTAATCATGATTGGTTTGGGAACATATCTGGCCGTGGACGAGTCGAAGTGAAAGCATCGAGACGGAATTACGCGATCTCAATCACCTGGTGATCGTGGCAGTCGGTTTGGATGGCCTCATACAGATTCTGTAACAACCCGGGCCCATAGCGCGCTACGAAGCTCATCCCGGCGATCTCGCGCTCTTGCAGCGCCTTGTTGGGATAGAGGGCCGAACTCAAGCTGTCGGCGTGCCGGGTGATGACTTCGTTGCGCTGTGCTTCCGCCCGCGCTGCCCGCGCTTCCAATTGCGTCAGTTGATACTTCATTTTCTCTTCCGCGTTCGACGCGGCATCCACAAGAGTAGAGTCCAGCCGAGCGAGGGACTCGCGGATCGAACCCAGCGACTTTTCGAGCGAAGCCTTCGCTTCCGTAAACCGTCCTTGCAGATCAGAAGACAGCGTGCGCGCAGCCAGCGTCTCCCGCAACTTTTCTGGACCGTGAAACAAATCCGGGAGAGTCAAGCGGTAGCGTTCCAGCAGGCGCTGTGACTTTGGTTCCACCAGCGTCGCGGAAAAACGTGGCAGCACTGGCGTCACGCGACCCAGTAGTTTTTCATACACGACCGCGGCCTGCGCGAAATATGCCACTTCCGCGGGGCCGCCGGTATAGACCAGCGTAGGCAGCAGATAATCCTGCACCACCGGCCGCAGCAGCACATTGGGACTAAAATTCCCCGGATTTGTTTCGATGCGGTCGAGGAGTTCCTGTGCGGAACTGCGTTCTTCGCCAATTGCGAACTCGTCATTCGCGCCGTTGCTGTTGCGGCGCACCACCGTGCGCACGCCGTTCTTGATTTCGAAGAGCAGCGTGGTCGCAGATGTCACTTTCACCTGCTGGTGATATCCCGCTGTCTCCAGCGCGTTGCCGCGAGCCAGCAGCGCATCATCCAGTTCGCCGGAACGCTCCACTGCGTGACGCAAAATCGGCTTTGCCAAGTCGTGAAACGACGGATCGGCTTGGTCCAGCAAGATTACACCCCAATCAGCGAACAGACGCGCCAGCAGTCGGGCAAATGCGCTGCCCAGTGTTTCTCCAGGACGATACGAATCCCGCAGCCAGGTTGCGACTGTGGTGTCTCCGAGGAGCGCGGCCGCGCGAGCAACTGCGGACTCGACCTCCGACCCGAGTTGGATCGTTCCGACGGGGGCGTCTTCCAGTCCGTGGCTATCGATCGCCAATCGTTCGGGAACGCCGGTCTCGGACATGAGCGCGACATGATTGACTTCGTCCAGATCGTGGTCCTCGGTCGCGAGCCAGAAGATCGGCACACAGTCCACTCCAGCCGCCGTAGCCTGCTCCGCGAGTTTGACCGCGCTCAACGCCTTGAAAATCGAAAACAGCGGCCCGCCAAACAGTCCGACCTGTTGTCCTGTAACCGCCGTCAACGCCCCGCGTTTCAGTCTCTCGATGTTGGCAAAAGTCTTTGGCCCCGCTTCCCACTTTCGATTTTGGCCCTCGAGAACATTGCTGACTCTCTGCCGCCGAGCGTCGTCGTACCGGACGCGTCCCGCTTCTTCTTTGACCCATTCAGGAAACAGTGGGGACCGCGGATAGAACTCATGAACAGTGGGAACGTAAGAAAGGTAGTCGAGAAAGAGGCGGGCGGTGTGCGGAACCTGCGCGAACGGCAGACACTGCGCTTTCATCGACAGCGCTCCTGACATCGGTGTCGAGTCATCAGGGTGTGTTTGTCTGAGAGCATGGTTCCCGCCGATCATTAGACTCCGCCGAAGCGCAGCCGTAAGCTCAGGTACATCTGATGACAACCAAGCGCCCAAGTTGCAAAGACTTGAGGAGAAGAAGATTCACTCTGCCCGAAGATTGGCCGTTATGAAAAGGGCGGTTACTTACTGCTTACTGTAGACTTCTCGAGCCGATCCAGCCCTGCGTGGGCTTCTTTCGCGAATTCGCCTTCCGGAAGAATCTTCAGATATTGTTCGTAGTATTTCTTCGCTTCGGCCTTCTCGCCGAGTTTTTCCTGGCACTCCGCTAGCCTCAAACTAGCCATGGCGTCGTTGTCTTTGTAGAAGAGAGCTTCTTTATAACGATCGAGAGCAGCTCGATAATTCTTGCGTTTGAAATAGAAGTCCCCCACCTCGACATCCTTCATCGCCTTCATCGGATTCCAGGGATGAACCTCCTGCACGTCCGAATTCTCGGACTTGTCCTCGTCTTCCAGATCGGCCACCGCCGCTTTGCTGTAAGGGTGGTTCTTGGCGTCGTCCCGGGGCGGGCTGATATCGATCCGAGTGTCGCGGCTGGAACTTTCTTCGGCTTCGCGGTCACGCTCTGAGGCCTTATCCGGCGGAGCCTGTTGCGCAACGCAGAGGACTCCCATAAGAAGCAGCACACCGGCGACCAGAAGGAGTCTGCGCATGGCGGTACGGATATTCTAGCTGTAATCCGGTCATAAGCCCAAGCGTGCTGGGCGCTTACCCAAAAAAATCAGGCCGCCCACTAATCGAGGCGGCCTGGTTTGGCGAAATCCTCCGGGGAGGAGGGCAAAACTTAGAGCGAAGACGGTGGATTGTTGTTCGCCGATGGCGAGGGCGTGGCGCTTGGCGCCTGCGCGGGTGCTGTGCCGGTTGTGTTCGTCATCAAGTGGACTTCCACGCGGCGGTTCTTCTTCCGGCCTTCGGCAGTCTTGTTGGACTCGATCGGTTTATCCTTGCCCAGCCCGATGAGGTAAATCTTGTGCGCCGGAATGCTCTTTTCCGATGCCAGGTACTGAATCACCGAGTTGGCACGGCGCTGACTCAGGTCGTAGTTGTATTCCGAGCTGCCCACTGAGTCCGTAGCGCCTTCCACCGTGATGATGTATCCCTTGGTGCTGGCGACGTTGGTGGCGAGCTGGTCCAGCTCTCCTTTCGCGTCCTTGGTCAGGCCGTCCTTGTCAAATCCGAACAGCACTGATGCGTCTGCCACAGAGCGGTAGTTGTCAAGGTTCACGACAGCGTTCGTCAGCGTATCGACCCGCTGGGTGGCGTTGTTGGCCGATAACTGCGCGTCATCCGCTTGCTTACCGGCAGCCAGAGCTTTCTGGTCCACTTCGGCAGTACGCGTCTGAACAGCCTGGATTCCGGCCTGCGCGCGCTGATCGACGTCTTTAATGTCCTTCGAATTCTTCGCGGTCAGGTCGTCCAGTTCGTTGGTTTTATTGATCAGCGGAGTGGTCTGCTGGCGCACATAATTCTTGCTCGAGCAGCCAATCGTGGCGGCGAGCGTAGCAGCCAATGTCAGGGTCATTGCAATGCGATTCATCGGTTTGAGGGCTCCTTGCCCGTTAACACTTCGGTCCTAGTCGTTCCTGGGGACAGATCTTTTTAACTCCAACCCACTTGTACTTAAGCACGGGTCGTGCCATTCGCCAGGACGAGCGCGCCAGCATAAGTCCATGCATATCTATGATTTATGGATATGGACTCGGGAATTCACACAATTTGTCCGCGCAATCGCGTCATGCACCGTAGAAATTTTATATGGTTTCTTTCTGGCGGACAGTATAGAGAACCACCGCGATTCGCGCCACCACGAATACAAAAAACAAGAAAAGGCGGGCCAAAGGGTAGGCCCGCCTCCAGGCAAACTTGCTGACGTTTCAGTTCGCGATTTTTTCAAACGCCCGTTCAAATTGGGTGACCAATGGCGTCTCACCCTTCTGCAGCCCGCTGCGCCCCATCACCCGCCACAGATAAGTCTGCGAAGAGGAGCGGCCGTCATAGACAGCCATCACATCCTCCGACGGCCTTGATTGGACAGCCACTACGATGTCCGCATCTTCCGGACGGTACACCAGCGTCAGCTTGCCCCATTTCTGAAGGGCGTCCTGCACGCGGCTGATCGCCTCGCGATCGTCGGGCAGTAGATTCGGACTGAATTGACCACCATCATACGAAGTTATATACACAAATCGAGCGTTGGCTAAAATCCCCGGCATCGCGGGAGTACCCTTCGCGGCCATCGCGCCGCCTACCAGCGCCAGACACACTAGCAGCACAGCAGGAACCTGTTTTTTCATGATGACTCCTAATAGTGTTCGCTGTCGGGTTAGATGCGTTTGGGAGGTCTTTCGGTGCGGCCCGGCAGAAGTCGTTAGTCGACCAATAAACGATCACATTACGCTGGGAGCACTGATTCCCATCGCGTCGAGAACGAGGATCAATTCTCGCCGAACGACCAAAGCCGTGGCTAGCAGGAACTTCTTCCGCCCTTCATCGGCCTCGGCGAGAATCGGATGGCGGTGATAAAAAGTGTTGAACAGTTGCGCCATCTGAAACGCGTGCTTCGCGAGGTAAGCAGGTTCCGTGGTTGCGATGCATTGGCTTACAACATAGGACGTCTTCGCAGCCGCGAGCCAGAGTTCCCAAATTTCGTCTTCACTATTGAGATGCGCTGCGAAATCGACTTCCTCGGCCCCTGTGTTCTGGATATCCGAGGGGGATTGCAGTGCGATCTCTTGCTCGAGGACGCTTTGCTGTAGGTCAACGTGCGGCACGAACTTGTCCACTTTCAAGGGATAGCTGTCGGGATCGAATCCACCCTTACGGAAAATATTCGTGGCGCGCACCACGGCATACTGAACGTATGGCCCGGTTTCTCCCTCGAAACTGAGCGCGTCTTTGAAATCGAATGCAATCACCGACGCCTTCGTGTACTTCAACATGAAAAACCGCAGCGCTCCGATAGCGATCTGACTGGCAATTTCAGCGCGCTCCACTTCGCTGAGTTTAGGATGGCGGGAATCAACTTCTTTGCGGGCAGACGCAATCAGTGCGTCCATTAGATCGTCGGCCTTTACGCCAAAACCCTTGCGACCGGAGACTTCGATCCACGGCCGCGCCTTGTCTTCCTCGCTCAGTTGGTAGCCCAGTTCAGCGGCGCAGCGCGGCGTGAGCGCGACCATCTCGTAGGAGAAATGCGTATACCGGTCCGCAGCTTCGTTGTGACCGAGCCCGCGCAGGGCTTCGATGACAGTGTTCTGCGCTTCCGACTGGCGAGCATCGATTACATTATAGATTTCGGCGACATCGCCAAAATGCGGATGCTCTTTCTCGCCATCGACACTCGAAATCCAACAGTCGCGCCCGTCGGGATAGCGATAGAACTTGCGATATTCGAAGTCGCGCCCCAGAAGGCCAAACTTCCACATGTGATAGGCGATGTCCTTGCCGACGTAGCCCACCGTGCCGTTCGACCGAACGATCACCTTCTGATCGTCCTCTGTGATCTTGTCTTCCCCTGTGACCTCCGTGTCCTCTGTGGTTAAAGGTTTTGAGGTTCCCGCCCGCCGCATCACCCAGCACCCCTTGTTCTTGCCTTGGTCTTCATACGTAAGCACCCCGGCTTCCTTGAGTTTGGTGAATGCAGCATCCCAAAAATGCAGATGAAGTATCTCGCTCTCGCGTGGCAGGAAGTCGTACTCGATGTCGAGACGGTCCATCGTTTCCAGATGGCGGCGGAGCACTGCCGTTGAGATCAGGTCGGCGATGGCGGCTGTTTCGTTGTTCCCTTCCTCAATCGCATGCAGCGCCGCTAAACGCGTCTGAAGATTCTGTTTGTCCTCTTGGTACCACTGCGAGGCGCGCGCATAGAGGTCCCAGCAGTAAAAGTCAAACCGCGGCGCCGCTGCGAGAGCTTCGATTTCGGAGCGTGTTTTTTTCTCTATATGCAGGAAGCCAACGACTACATCTGCCACCTGCACTCCGGTGTTATCGATGTAATTCTGGATGTCGACTTCCCTGCCCGTGAAACGTAGCAGCCGGACGAAAGTGTCTCCCAGGATGGCGTTGCGCAAATGTCCGATGTGTGCGGCCTTGTTGGGATTGATGCTCGAATGTTCGACGATCACCTTGGGCTGACGGCGTGTGATTGTGGGCTGTGGCAACTTGGGTTTCGGTAATACATCTTGGGCGACTGCCGCAGCGAACTCGCCGCGATCCACGTATGCATTGATGTACCCCGCGCCAGCGACTTCCAACCGTTGGAAGCCTTCGATTGGGCCGATACCGTTAACGATCTCTTCAGCGATTTTGCGCGGCGGCCGGCGTAGTTTTCTAGCTAGCTCGAAGGCAAGCGGGAACGCGTACTCGCCGAACTCGATTTTCGGGGGCTGCTCGACGGCAAATAGCGCCCAGGTGAGACCGTAAGTGCGGAGCAGGAACTGGGCCATCTGTTCGCCGAGACGGCGCTGTAGATATTGGTACAAGAATCCCTCTAAGCGATTGAAGAAGATAGTGATTCTAACAGAGCGCGTTGCGTGCGCTGGTTTGACGGAGCAGAGCAGAGTTCCCTATGATGAAAGATCGGGCAGAGTGAACGGAAACCGTTGACCACAGGGGTCGCATAGGTTCACAGGGCGTATCTCTTTCAAGATTTTCCCCGTGATCCCCTGTGACCCCTGTGGTTCAAGCTTTTGACTCTTATGCGGATTGCTTACCTAGACTGCTTCTCAGGCATCAGCGGTGACATGTTTCTTGGCGCGCTCGTGGATGCCGGAGTGTCTCCCAAGCTACTTGAAGATACAGTCGCGGCGCTGGATGTCGGTGCGCGCCTGGAAATTTCGCGAGTAGTGCGTGGGGGAATTGCAGCCACCAAGGTTGACGTTTATGCGCACGGGGAAAAGGATCTGCCTCGCGAAACGTTCTGGCAGCAACACAATCACTCGCACGAACATGCGCACTCTCACAGTCACGACGATCACCATCACTCCCCTGCCGTCGAGACGCGGCTCTCGCCGGATGCGCCCGCTCCACATGAACACGCTCATGGCCGCGGCCTGAAGGAAATCCACGAGATCATCAACCAAGCGCCGATCGGCACACAGGCCAAAGCCATGGCGATCCGCATCTTCGAAGCTCTGGGTACGGCAGAGGCGGAGATTCACAACTCTTCGATCGAGAAAGTGCACTTTCACGAAGTGGGCGCGGTGGATGCCATGGTTGATATCGTGTGCGCCGCGGTGGGAACTGAGGCTCTGGGCGTCGACGAATGGGTGTGTTCGCCGCTGAATGTCGGCGGGGGGACGGTCAAGTGCGCTCATGGAACGCTGCCTGTCCCGGCCCCAGCGACGCTGAAGTTGCTCAAGGATGCTCCGGTGTATTCGTCCGGGCCGCAGTTGGAACTAGTGACTCCTACGGGAGCTGCGATTGTTAAGGCGCTGGTACGCCGATTCGGTTCGTTTCCGACGATAAAGGTTGAGAAGGCGGGGTATGGTGCGGGCTCCCGCGATTTTTGTCAACATCCAAACGTGTTGCGGTTGACGATTGGTGAGGGCGTGGAAAAGATGGACGCGCACACTTCGCGCGAGACCATCACGGTGCTGGAAGCGAACCTCGACGATCTCAGCCCCCAAGTGCTCGCTTACGCTGCCGAAAAATTGCTGGCGGATGGAGCCCTCGATGTGTTCAGCATTCCTGTGCAAATGAAAAAGGGGCGACCGGGGTCGCTGCTGACCGTCCTGTGCAAGCCCGAAGATGCCGACCGACTGACCAAACTGGTTTTCGCGGAGACCACAACTCTCGGAGTTCGACGTCGCGAAGAGCAGCGGCAAGCGCTGGCCCGGCGCTGGGAGACCGTCCAGACTTCATGGGGCGATGTGCGTATTAAGATCGCCAGCATGAATGGCAGCATCTCTAACTATGCACCCGAGTACGAAGACTGCCGGGCACTTGCAGAGGCGAACAGCGTCCCGCTGAAGTTAGTCATCGACGAGGCAATGCGACAATACAAAGCTACTGGCTCCTAGCTCGTGGCTTCTGACAATCCCACTCGACGACCGGGTTGCTAGAAGCCAGGAGCTGCGGCTAGCGGCAGAATTCACAATCATGAGCAAGAAGTTCTACATTACGACCCCGATCTACTACGTGAACGCCCGCCCGCATATTGGGCACGCGTACACGACCATCGCCTGCGACACCATCGCGCGCCGCCACCGCATGCTCGGCGACGACACCTGGTTCCTGACCGGCACCGACGAACACGGGCAAAAAATCGAGCGTGCCGCCCAAGCTGCCGGAAAGACTCCGCAACAGTTCGCCGACGAAGTGTCGGAGGCATTCCGCACCAGTTGGGAGCGCCTCGGTCTTTCATACGACGATTTCATTCGCACAACGTCCGACCGGCACAAGCAGGGCGTACAGGCCCTATGGCGCAAGATTCAGGACAACGGATTCATCTACAAAGGGACCTACACCGGGCAGTATTGCGTCTTCGACGAACTCTATGTCGATGCGGTTGGCCCCGGTGCGCCGTGCCCCGATTGTGGACGACCTACCGAAACCGTTCACGAAGAAAACTATTACTTCAAGCTTTCGGCTTTCACCGACAAACTGATCCAGCTTTACACCGAGCATCCGGATTTCATTCGTCCCGAGACGCGTTGCAACGAAGTTCTGTCGTTCGTTCGCGGCGGCCTGCGTGACCTTTCCATCAGCCGCAGCACGTTTTCCTGGGGCATCCCGGTGCCGGACGATCCCAAGCACGTGATCTACGTCTGGCTGGACGCACTCTCCAATTACATCACCGCCCTCGGATACGGGCAGTCCGACACCAGTAAGTACGAGAAATTCTGGCCAGGCGTGCACATGATCGGCAAGGAGATCGTGCGCTTCCACTGCGTCTATTGGCCCGCGTGGTTGATGGCGGCGGGGCTGCCCTTGCCCCAAGGCATCGTCGCCCACGGCTGGCTGCTGTTTGAAGAAAGCAAGATGTCGAAGTCGCGTGGCAACATTGTGCGCACCGAGACCATCGTGGACGTGTTGGGAATCGACGCCCTGCGCTATTTCCTGCTGCGCGAAATCGTGTTCGGTCAGGATGGTTCCTTCAGCTTCGACGCCCTCGTACATCGCTACAACGCCGATTTGGCGAACGGACTGGGCAATCTGGCAAGTCGCACGCTCACGATGATCAACCGGTATTTCAAAGGCGAAGTTCCGTATCCGTCGCAGACGGGACGCACGCACGCCGACGATGCGATCGCAGTGACCGCCCGGAAGACCATTGCCGAGTTCGGCAGTCTGTTCGATCAATACCAGTTTTCGCGGGCGCTGGAACTGGCCTGGGGACTGGTCGCGGCGGTGGACAAGTACATCGTAGAAAATGAGCCGTGGTCGCTCGGCGAGAAACAGGACGAAGGAAGCCGCGCGCGTCTCGCCACTGTGCTTTACACCAGCGCGGAGGCATTGCGGATCGTGACGGCGCTTGCGCATCCCGTGATGCCAGATGCGACGGCGAAAATCTGGACACAGCTTGGTCTCGGAGACATCAAGAAATTCGATCTATCGACCTTGCAATGGGGACAGCTGCAACTGGGCACAAAACTCAGTGAAATTCAGGCCGTGTTCCCGCGCGCTGACAAATCGGCAGTCGAGAGGATGCACAAGATGGAGGAATTGAAAAATGGCGGCGCTCCCGCGGAAGTGGCGCCAACCGCGACTTCTCCGGCAGCTGCGGTCAAGACGGAGACGCCCGTTGTGGCAAAACCGGCAGCCGAAATTCCCGACGGTAGGATCAGTATCGACGACTTCGCTAAAGTCGAGCTGCGCGTGGCTCAGGTAAAGACGGCCGAGCGGGTAAAAGGAGCAGACAAACTGCTGCGCCTCGAAGTCGATCTTGGCACCGAGGTACGACAACTTGTAGCGGGGATCGCAGAAGCTTACGAACCCGAGTCTCTCATTGGGCGGAAGGTCGTGATCGTTGCCAACCTCGCTCCTCGCAAACTGCGTGGGCTGGAATCGAATGGGATGATCGTGGCGGCGTCACCGGAGGGCGGCAAACCTGTGCTGGCGAGTTTTCTGGAAGATGTGCCAGTCGGAACTCGGTTGAAGTAGCGCCGCCGAGCTTCGCTCGGCTGGAACGGGTCAGAGACCCGTCCCCACACAGGCCCGTCAAACACACGTACATGTTTATCGACTCCCACGCTCATCTCGAAGGCAAGCGTTACGATGCCGATCGCGGCGAGGTTCTGGCGCGCGCCAAGCAAAGCGGGATCGAAGCCTATTTGGCGATTGGAAACGGCGAGGGACCCGATACTGCCGACTGCGGAATTCAATTGGCGGAGAAGTACGCCGACCACGAACAATATCCGGAAATCTGGGCTAGCGTCGGCATTCATCCGCATGAGGCGAGTCTCGCCAATGACGTCGCTTACACCCGCCTGGAACAGTGGGCACGGCACACTCGTGTGATTGCCTGGGGAGAGATCGGACTCGATTATTTCTATGACCACTCGCCGCGCGATATTCAGAAGGCGGTCTTTCTGAAACAGATGGAAATGGCGCGCGGGGCGAAGCTGCCGATCATCATCCACTGCCGCCCTTCGGAGAACAGCGAAAACGCCTGGGACGACTGCCTGAGCCTGATCGCCGAGCACTGGACTTCCAGCGGACTGGAAGGAATCCTGCATTGCTTCACGGGCACGGTCGAACACGCTCGCCGAGGGCTGGACCTGGGCTTCATGATCTCCTTTGCCGGAAACATTACCTTCCCCAAAGCGCAGAACATCCGCGAGGCGGCCCAAGTCGTCCCGCTCGATCGTATGTTGATCGAGACCGACTCGCCCTATCTGGCCCCGATCCCTTACCGCGGGCAACGCAATGAACCTGCCTACGTAAAGGAAGTGGCACGGCAGATCGCGGAGTTGCGCGGTATCTCCACCGAAGAAATCGGCGCTCACACGTCCCAGAGCTTCTACAAATTTTTCAAACTATCCGAAAAAAGCGAAAGCGGAGGCCTCCAAGCTTAGCCTGCCGGGAAATGCATCTTCTGATACCCTCAAGAGTCAAATGCTGGGGTGTAGATCGCTGTGTGCTTCGGGCCGTGAGCTTCGAGCAAGCAATCGTGCTCAGGGATCGGTGGTACTCGCAGCTCGTGGCTCGTAGCGAAATCAGCTGCGTCGCTTCCTTCAGCATGACAATCTAATTCTTAGAACATCCGAACAGCTATGCCCGAAAACACTTTCGATATCGTCAGCAAGATTGACTTGCAGGAAGTTTCGAACGCGATCCAGCAAGCGATGAAAGAAGTCACGACCCGTTTCGACCTCAAGGATTCGAAGTCGAGCATCGCGCTCGAAGGTAAAGACGCGATCATCCTGCACTCCGCGGACGAGTACAAACTGAAACATGTCAACGACGTCTTTCAGCAAAAACTGGTTAAACGAGGCGTGCCCTTGAAAGGTCTGACCTACGGACCAGTCGAACCGGCCGCCGGCAGCACCGCGAAACAGAAGATCACCATGCAGCAGGGGATCCCGATTGAGAAGGCAAAAGAGATCGTAAAGGTAATTAAGGAATCGAAGAAGAAAGTTCAGGCTTCCATCCAGGGAGACGTAGTGCGGGTCAGCGGCAAGGACCGCGATGCCCTCCAGGAGATCATCGCCTTGATGAAGCAGCACGACTTTGGAATCGATATGCAGTTTACGAATTACCGGACGAATTGAGAGAGGGTCTACCGCCGAGGCGCAGAGATTGCCGAGATTGACTTTCTTAATCTTTCTACGGCGATCTTGGCGTCTCGGCGGTGAATAAAGTTTGAGCGCAACCACCGCCATCAACGGGAAAGAGATCTTCGACCTGCTGCGGGATGACCTCGTCGCGATCGAAGACGAATTCGGACGCGACACGGTTTCGAGCGTCGCGGTCATCACCGAGATCGGCGAATACCTGCGCGCGGGCGGAGGTAAGCGCATTCGCCCTGCTCTATTGCTCCTCTCAGCCAAACTGTTGAACTACCAGGGAACGGGTGCGGTCAAACTGGCGTCGGTGGTCGAGATCATCCATACCGCTACACTTGTACACGACGACATCATTGACGAAGCGCAGACCCGCCGTGGCCGTCCCGCAGCGAACACGCAGTGGGGTAACTCCAAGTGCGTGCTGGCTGGCGACTGGCTGTACATGCAGGCCTTTAAGATCGCGGTGCAGGAACGCAATTTCCGCATCCTCGACGTGCTCATCGAGCTCACCCAGCAGATGGTAGAAGGCGAACTGCTGCAAATGGAAAAGTTGGGCAAAGCGATTTCCATGCAGGAGCATCTCGACCTGATCTACCGCAAGACGGCGTGCCTATTCTCGGTCTGCATGCGTTCGGGAGGCATTCTGGGCGGCGCTACGAGGGAACAGGAAGATCGATTAGGCCAATACGGACGCGATCTTGGCCTGGCGTTTCAGATCGTCGACGATGTGCTCGATCTCACCGCCTCTGAGAGCGTTTTGGGCAAGCCGGTGGCAAGCGATTTGCGGGAAGGCAAAGCGACCATGGCCGTCATCCATGCGCTCGAACGCTGCAACGCAGCAGAACGCCATCAGATTGAGACCGTGCTGGTCGACCGCGCTTTCAACGGCGTGACGCACGCCGATATACTCGCCATCCTCAACCGGTACGCTTCCCTCGAATATGCTTCGAAAGAAGCTGCCCGTTATGCGGAGTCAGCGCGTAACGCCATCTGTGTATTTCCCGATTCCGAGATCAAACGCGCCCTCCTGTGGGCGCCCGATTTCGTGGTGGCGCGGGAGAAGTAGCCCATACTATTCCCTCCAGCGCTCCGTTTCGCGATGTGCGTAAAACATAACCTGAGGCAACCCCCTGTATGATGAAGGCTTCAAACTCCTGCGGGCGGAGAAATCCGTTTGTCGTACTCTGCCGTACCTACAATGGGACACGATTCACCACTTCCAAAAAGGAAAATTAGGAGAGCAAAAATGAAAAAGTTACTTGTAGTTGTGTTGGGGCTCGCTGTTGTGCTGAGCGTCACTGCGTTCGCACAGGACAATATGGGTATGGGAAAGTCGGACAAAGATGCGGCTGCTGCACCCCTGAAGAGCCTGAAGGGGACCATTAAGGCCGATGGCGACAAGTATACCTTCGTGGGCGACAAGGACAAGAAGTCATGGGAAGTGATGAACCCCGAGGCCCTGAAAGGCCACGAAGGTCATCACGTGGAACTGAAGGCCCATGTGTATGCCGACAAGGGGCAGATCCATGTGATGGAAGTGAAAATGTTGAAGGGTGATTCGATGTAAAACCGCCGATGGCGGGGTAAGGGGCGGCGGCCTGCCGCCCCTGTTTTTTTTCGCAGCCAGGTCCACTTCAGAGTTCCACGACCTTCGCGATATAGTAATTCCTGAGACAACAGACTGTGGACGATCTCCTTCCCCTCATCTCCCGACATGGATACGTGTTGCTGGCGGCGGTATGTTTTGCCGAGGCCGTTGGACTGCCCGTGCCAGCAGCGATTGCCATCCTGACGGCCGGCGCAGTCTCTGCTTATGGAAAACTCCACATCTACTCGGTGCTTGGCATCTCGTTCGCGACGATGCTGGCTGGCGATGTGATTCTCTACTTCACGGGTCGAGTCAGCGGATGGGCTTTGCTTGGCTTCCTGTGTCGGCTGTCGGCTAATCCGGAAACCTGCATCCTGCGCTCGGCGGAATACTTCTATCGGCGCGGCAAGCTGACGTTGCTCTTCGCCAAGTTCATCCCGGGGATCAATACGATGTCGCCGCCGCTGGCCGGCAGCATGAAGATGCGGCTCAGCCAATTCCTGCAATTCGACTCGCTCGGAGTTCTTTTCTACATCAGCGCGTATTCGTTTGCCGGCTACGTTTTCAGCGACTTCCTGCGGGCGATCACCCGTGGAGTGCGCTCGGCAGGTTCGGCCGCTGAGGTCGTCCTGGGCGTCGGTTTGGCGGCGTACATTGTTTATCGCATCTGGATTTACCGCAAATATCGATTGCTGGACGGCGTTCCACGCATACCCGTGGAGGAACTCGCCCGCCGACTGGCGTCGGAGGAGGCCCAGAGCGTCATTGTCGCCGACGTCCGCAGCCACGGATACTACGATGCCGATTCGCAACGCATCGCAGGATCGGTTCGACTGGAGCCCAACAATCTCGAGGAAGAGATCAAGAATCTCCCACACGATCGGGAGATTTATCTCTACTGCACTTGACAACGCGAAGCCACGAGCGCCCGGGTGGCGCAACTACTCCAGAAACATGGATTCAAAGCCTTCGTTATCGTCGGCGGACTTCACGCCTGGCGCAAGGCGGGGCATCCTCTCGAACCGGTGCCGCATGACGACCTGATCAAGCTGCCTATGTTTGAGTGAGACCTTGTCCTTGGCAGGCGGGAGTGGGTTTGCTATCTTCGAACCATGGGGCGATCTTTGAGCTTTTGTGCCGTGATCCTGGCGGCGGGCGAATCTTTACGCATGGGACGCGATAAAGCGATGCTTCCCTGGCCTGCGGAGGCGTCCGCGAGCGACCCTGGCGGCACTTTTCTCTCCTCCGCGATCCAGCTTTTCGCGCCCTACGTGGACATCGTTTTAGTAGTGGCGGGAAAGAATGAGGGCGACCTCGCGCCCATTGTGTATGCGCGTGGTGCTTCGCTGGTGATCAATCCCGATCCTGCGCGCGGGCAATTCAGTTCCCTGCAAACCGGCCTGCGCGAAGTTTTGAACCGCGGACGCGACGCAGCCATGATTACACTCGTCGACCGCCCGCCGGTGAGACCAGAGACGATCCAGCTTCTCGCGGCGGAGTTCGAGCAAGCACTGGCGCGTTCCATTTGGGCAGTGGTTCCGGAGTACCACGGAAAACATGGACACCCAATACTGGCCGGCCGCGAAATGATCGAAGTATTCCTGAGAGCGCCGGCAACGGCGAATGCGCGCGACATCGAGCACGCGCATCAGGACAAAATTGCTTATGTCTCGGTGAACGATTCGTTTGTAGCGATGAACGTGGACACGCCGGAGCAGTACGCCGCTTTGCCGTCGTAGTTTTCCGCCAGAAAGTTAGAGCCGTCGGGACCAACCAAACAAAAATGACAGAACTAACGAGTACTCAATCCGAATTCGTCGAAAGTGTCCTACGACTCAAACCGCCCGTCGCGGCTTTCGACTGCGACGGCACACTCTGGTCCGGAGACGCGGGCGAAGGATTCTTCTCGTGGTCGATGAAACAAGGCATGGTTTCTGAGGACATCGTTCGCTGGGCGCGTGCCCGCCATGCCGACTACAAAGCGGGCAATGTGGCCGAAGAAGTGATGTGCAGCGAGATGTGCACTATGTACCACGGCCTCCGTGAAGAAGATGTGCAGCGCGCCACCAATGAGTACTTCGAACTGGGGATCGCGCCGGGAATTTTCCCTGAAATGCGCGAACTCGTGCAGCGCCTGCGCGCCAGCGGGACCGACGTCTGGGCCGTTTCCTCCTCCAACCATTGGATCATCCGCTCGGCAATGCGTCATTTCGGCGTTCCCCCAGATCGGGTGCTCGCCGCCGAAGCAGCTGTTGAGAATGGCATCGTCGTCGACCGGCTCGTCCGCGTGCCGAGCGGGCCTGGCAAACCCGAAGCGCTTCGCGAAGTATTGGCCTCGCCGTCAGATTGTGCATTCGGAAATTCGGTATGGGACCACGAAATGCTCGCCATGGCCAAGCACCCCTTCGCGATCAACCCGAGTCCGAAGCTACAAGAAATTGCTCTCGCGAACGGTTGGATAATTTATCAGCCGGAAGAAAATCAGGTGTAGCGCCGCCGGCAGTCCCGAAGGCGCCTCGCTTTCGGAAGTGTCGTTGAAACGCCGCCACGACGGCGGCGCTACATTCAAACTATCAGAACTTTTGTAAGGCGACATTCAGAGTTTCTATTGCCAGATGACTGGCATGCGATGAGGCCTCGGGCAGTCCGCCCACCGCTAACACCAATTCTTCCCGGCTCAGCTGTCGCGACTCATCGATCGTCTTTCCCTTAACCAGTTCCGTAATCGCTGACCCGCAAGCGATGGCCGGCACACAACCTTTGGCGCGAAAACGGATATCGGCAATTCGCCCCGCGTCCAATTTCAAAGTAAACCTAAGAACGTCTCCACAGGCCGGATTCTCCAATTCCGCCGAAGCATCCGGCGATTCAACATCTCCCGCGTTACGCGGATTCTGAAAATGATCGAGCACTTCAGCGGAATACACACGGCGATTGTAAATGCCTGACCGTGTCATTCCCTTCCCCTACAATGTAGTTATGTCCTCTGCGCACAGTCCACGGCGGATTGCCTGTCTCCAGCCGAGCGCGACCGTTATTCTCGCCAGCGTCGGAGAACTGGACCGGGTGGTGGCGTGCACGAAGTATTGCGCGGACGTCATTCCCGAAGCGCTCCATGGTCAACGGCTGATCGTCGCCGACTCGTGGACTTCAAAATCGGCCGAGATTCTCGCGGCGCAACCCGACCTCGTCATCGCCGCCGTCCCCTATCAGGAGGCAGCGGTGGCGGAAATTCTGAAAGCCGGCGTGCGCTTCCTGGGTTTGGCCCCGCGCACCCTTGCCGACATCTACACTGACATCGCCATGATCGCCGGAGTGGTGGACGCGAGCGAGCGTGGCGCGCTAGCCATCGCAGGGATGCAGAACGCAATCGAACATGTTCGCGCTCAGGCCGACACGTTGTCCAGAAAACGCGTCTTCTGCGAAGAGTGGGGGAAGCCGCTGATCACGTCCCAGCCTTGGGTAGCCGAGTTGATCGCGGCGGCCCGCGGAGAATTTGTGGGCGATCCCGGCAGGCAAATTCTGGCCGAGCTTGTCCTGGAGCGCGATCCCGAAGTCATGGTGGCAGCCTGGTGCGGAGCGGGTAATCGGGTGCCGCTCACAAAGATCATTCGCGATCGCGGCTGGTCAGGAACAATTGCGGCCCGCACCTCGCAGGTCTACTGCATCTCTGACGAACTGTTGAACACTCCGGCACCGACATTGATTCAAGGTCTGCATGCCCTCGCGGCAGCTATTCATCCGGAGCGGTTCGCTTCCGTACCCGGGTTACGCTCCATTGCCGACCCGTCTCCCGTCGCCGATGCCGTCGCTCGACGAGTGGTTTAGGATGAATAGATGTCTACAACTCCCGGCGCCCACAAAGTAGTCGAATATTGATTCTGCTTGCTCGCAGCTTGAAGCTAGCAGCTCGAAGCCTTGATTTGCACACACTATGAAACGCGTCGTCGCAGCTCTCATCCTGAAGGGTGACAAGATCCTGGCCTGCCAGCGGACCCGACACCAGGTCATGCCGCTCAAGTGGGAATTTCCGGGAGGCAAGATTGAAGAAGGAGAGCAGCCCCGCGACGCGATGCGCCGCGAACTGGAAGAAGAGTTGGGCATCGAAGCCGTGATCGGCGACGAAGTCGCTCGCATCATCCACGAGTATCCGGGCGGTGGCTCCGTCGAGCTGCGTTTCTTCGATGTGCGCAGTTACAAAGGCGAAATCCAAAACCGAATCTTTCGTGAGATTCGCTGGGTTGAACGCAGCGAGTTGAGCAAACTGGATTTCCTCGAAGCCGACCTGACACTCTTGAAGGACCTGGCGGCGGGGAAAATTTTGTAAGGGACGAAAACCGTTTAACCGCGGAGATCGCAGAGTCCGCAGAGAGAAGAAAGATCTTTATCCGCTGCTCTCTGCGTCCTCTGCGATCTCTGCGGTTAAATGTCTTTGAACTATCCGCCCCGCAGCGTGTTCCACACCAGCACCAACGTCAGCACAATCATGATCCCTGTTGTAGCCCACGCGATGACGTTAAATGAGCGTGTATTGACGTGCTCCTCCATGAGTTCTTTCTTGTTGATCAGCAAGAGCATGAAGATGAGCACAAACGGAAGCACTCCGCCATTGACCACTTGCGACAATACTGAAATTTTCACGAGCGGCAGGCCGGGCAGGAGAATCACTGCTCCTCCCGCGACGATCAGTAGGGTGTAAAGCCAGTAAAAGGCGGGAGCCTCCGAAAACTTCATTCCGATTCCCGACTCGAAACCCAACCCTTCGCAAACTGTGTAGGCGGTCGAAAGCGGGAGAATCGAAGCCGCGAACAGCGAAGCATTGAATAGCCCGAGCGAAAACAGGATGTAAGCGTAGTCGCCGGCCAACGGACGCAGCGCCTGGGCGCCATCAGCGGCATCACGAATATCGCGATGGCCGTGGACGTAGAGTGTGGCCGCGCAGGCGACAATAATGAACCAAGCCACGACATCGGTAAATACGCACCCTACGACCACGTCCAACTTCGAAGCGTTATATTGCCGTCGGGTGACTCCCTTCTCCACGACTGATGCTTGCAGGTAAAACTGCATCCAGGGGGCAATCGTCGTTCCCACCAACCCGATCACAAGGTAGAGATACGAATGCTCCTTGAAGGCCGCCAACCTTGGAGGGGTTACGGTTGCCGTCATCGCCTCCAGCCAAGCCGGTTTCGCCAGCACACCCGCAAAAATATAGGTAAGGTAAAAGAATGATGCGGCCAGGAAGACTTTTTCAACAGTCTTGTACTGCCCTTTGACGACGATCAGCCAGACGATCACCGCGCAGATCGGAACCGAGATATATCTGGAGACCCCAAAGAGTTCCATGCTCGCCGCGATACCGGCAAACTCGGTAACGACGTTGCCGAAATTGCAGATCAGAATGCCGATCATCATCACGAACGTGATACGCAGGCCGTATTCCTCCCGGATCAGGTCGCTCAGGCCCTTGCCGGTGACTGCCCCCATGCGCGCACACATCTCCTGCACCACGATCAGCGCGATGGTGATCGGAATCATCGTCCACAAGAGCATGTGGCCGAACTGCGCGCCGGCCTGTGAATACGTCAGGATGCCGCCGGCATCGTTGTCGACGTTCGCGGTAATAAAGCCCGGTCCCACCACGGAAAAGAACAGCAGGATCTGGGTCTTCCAACGTCTCAGGAATCGCATGCGCGCAGTTCACAGGAGTCAAGTTCACAATGACGACCGATCAGAATAAACGCAGCGGGGGTTTTCTGAACAGGTGAAAACGGTGCAGAAGAAAGAAATCGGAATTGGGGACGAGGGGAGAAGGCTTCGTATCAGGGCATCGCTTCAGCGATGTCGCAAGCGCCCCACTTCTCGTCCCTTCAGATGCTAGGTTGCAGCGCCTGAAGGCGCGATTGGAGGTGCAGACTTTGGCATCGCTGAAGCGATGCCCTGATACGAACACTATTTTTTTCGTGAGCTGTTCCGCGATGGTACCCCGCGCCTCGGACTTACCCTTCACGGGCTAGTTACAGCTTGGCGCGCAGCATGTTGATGACATCGTCGGGAGTAATTACTCCCACGAGGCGACTGTGGTCGTCCACAACCGGCAGGGTGAGCAGGTTGTACTTGTCGAACAGTTCCGCAAATTCCTTTTCCTTAGCGTTCGCTCGTGAAGAGATTAGCGGCTCCTGATGCAAAGCCAACAGCGGAGTCTCCGGCTTGGCAAGGGCAATCTTCGCCAGCGGCACTGTACCCGCCAGGGTACCGTGAGAGTCGATCAGGAAGATAGTGCTCATGCTCTCCATGCGGCCATCGAAGTTGCGCATGGCCTCAATGGCGTCGTGGGCAGTGGCTGTGACCGGCAGGGCAATGTATTCCGTGGTCATACGGCCAGCTGCGGTGTGCTCGCCGAATTCGAGAAGATCCGCCACTTCCTGGCGCTCTTGTGGTTGCATCTGCACCAGGATTTCCTCGGTCCGGTCGTCCGACAGGTCGGCGAGCAGGTCCGCGGCCGCGTCCGGTTCCATCTCCTCGACGATGTCGGCGGCGCGGTCCGAGTCCAGCGATTCCATCACCGACTTCTGAACTTTTGGTTCCAGTTCCTCCAGTGCCCCTGCGGCAACCTCTTCGTCCAGAGTCTCGAACACTGCCTCGCGTTCATTCGGTGCCAGATCCTCGACAATGTCCGCTATGTCCGCCGGATGCAGCTTGGCCAGCCGTTCATGCGAGATTTTCAGCTTGACGCGCCGTGCCGGATCGGTCTCAATCAGGTCCACGAATTCCCAGGGAATCTCGCGCGGCGGAATGCGCAGCAACAGGACACGCAACGCAGAAAGTGGAATCACTCCCTTGAGCAGGCGGCGAATCGCACCGCGCGCGCCAACGTCCACTCCCTCGATTTTCAGAATGAGGCGGTTCTGAGCAGTTTCCTGATAAAAATCGACGTCGTTGACGCGAACCACTTTCCGCCCGTGGACATCAATCACCTGCTGGTCGAGCAGATCGCGTCCCAGGAAAAATTGACCCTCGGATCCGGTCGCCGGATTCCATTCCGCTACCAGAGTGGACGCCCGCACGCTCCCATTGATCACCGAAATCCACCCACACGGCAGGATGCGGCTCCCGGCACTGGTTTTAACGATCAGCGCGGAAACCCGATTGCGATCCTCCTGCGGAACCAGAGCCGCCTCGCGCACCCGTCCCACGGTGCTGCCGCTACAGTCGTACACGGTCAGACCCAGCAGTTCGCTCAGGGACAGAGTGCTCATCCCCATGAGCATACTCAAGTGTTCCCAAGGAATCCAGAAAACGATGACATGTGTGGAAACAAGACTGATCCGGCCCGCGCTGGACGCGGTGTCTAATGGGAAAGTCGCCCGGGATAATTCATGTGATAGGTGAGACTTTCCTTGGACAAATTGACTTTTCCGCCCCCGACAGGCAAACTGCTCCATCGCCCGCTAACCGCTTTCTGGCTCGCACGATGAGCCTTGCGGTTCTCGGTGCCAGCGGGGCGAATGAGACTCAGGAACTGTGCGCCCTATGTCTGGAAACCGCGTCTCCTATACGCTGGACTCTACGCTGGAGACCGTGAACAGTGCCGAAGAGACCGCCGGTCGTCTGGCTGCCGAAGCCGGTTTCGACGATGAAGACGTCATGAAAATCTCCATGGCGGTGCGTGAGGCGGCCGTGAACGCGGTCATGCACGGAAATGCGTATAGCCCAAGCAAGAAAGTAACGCTTGCCTTTGAACGCACGGCCGGCGATCTGGTCATTACCATTCGCGACCAGGGTCCCGGACTGGATGCCAGCAAGATTCCAGATCCGCTGGCCCCGGAAAATTTGATGAAGACATCGGGACGCGGGATTTTCCTGATACGCTCGTTTATGGATGTGGTGGAGATCCACCCGTCCCAGTCGGGCACCGAACTTAAAATGATTAAGCATGTCCACGGCACTCCCGCGGACTCCAAGGAGGCTTCCCAGTGACCATGAAGTCCAGTACTCGTCAGGTGGATGGCGTGACCATCGTCGATCTCAGCGGCCGGATCACCCTCGGCGAAGGCAGCGTTGTCCTGCGCGACACAGTGCGCGACCTGCTTTCCAAGGGGCACAAAAAGATCCTGTTGAACCTGGGCGATGTGAATTACATCGATAGCTCCGGGATCGGCGAGCTCGTTAGCGCTTTTACGACGTCCAAGAACCAGGGCGGCGAACTGAAACTGCTGAACCTCACCAAGAAAGTCCACGACCTGCTTCAGATCACCAAGCTATACACCGTTTTCGACGTCAAGGACGACGAAGCGACAGCCGTGAAGGCCTTCAGCAAGTAGCAGCCGTCGTTTCTTCTTAAGCATCGGAGTGGCGGGCCGGGTGATACTTCCCGGGCCGCCCATTCCCATTCTGGGCAGCCCAGCCCAGAATTCCCGGATTTATCTTCCGCCTTTCTCTTCTACTACCGCCGCACGACCTACAATCACCTCAACTGGAGAATCTGCCATCGCCAGTTTGCTATGACTTGCTCGCGCGTGCTTCGCATGTTGGCGTGGGCCCTTCCGGTGATTGCGGCAGTCTCCGCCTCCGCCGATTGTGTCTCTTTCTCAGACGCGCACCAGCACATCGGAAAGACTCAATGTGTTCGCGGGACGATCTTCAATATAAAAGAGGGCAGCAAGGGAGTGACCTTCCTCGACTTCTGCGAAAACTTCGATACCTGCCCGTTCACTGTGGTCGTGTTCGCGGACGATCTCAAGCACGTCGGGGATGTGCGGCAACTCAAAGGCCGAGCGATTGAAATCAACGGGACAATTCAGGACTACGACGGCCGCGCGGAAATTATCCTGCGTCACCCTCGACAGTTGGGAAAAGACGCTGTTCTCGTGCCGCCCCTGCCCAAGAACTACGACGTGGAGCGCCGGGGAAAATATAGTCCGGGCAAGTTTAAACGTCCGAAAGCGGCTAAGCAGACGCACAAGAAGCAGGGGCGGGGCATCGACATTGAGGACTCGAGTGAGAGCCAGTGAATTAGTGGTTAGTGGTTTAGCACGAATCGATTTTGCCGACTACTAATCACCAATCACTAGCCACTAACTTCAAACCATTCCCTTCCGTAATTCTTCCAACGGATACCTCGTGCCTCGCCATACGATCCCGTCGTTCCACAGCGTGTGAAACATCGACCTCATCAGGATGTACATGAACAACGTGGTCGCGACGGGATGCGAGAAGAAATAGTAAGGCCGCACCGCCGAGCGGCTCGACATGCCAAAGTAGATCGCAAGAATGGAAACCAGTGCGATGCCGTATGGGACGCGCATCCATCCGTGAGCCAGCCACACACCCAGGAAGGGACCGAGATTTAGAAAGCCAACGCCGATCACAGACCCGACTGTCCGCCACCACTGAAAAGACAGTAGCGCAAAGAAGTTCTTGGTGAGATTGTTCACGATGCCAAATGCGCCCTCGGCCCAACGAAGCGAGACCAGATCCTCTCCAAAAACAACGCGCGGGGCGAAGCCAGCGTTCTTGATGACCTTGCCCAGTTTCATATCGTCAACCACTTCCATCCGCAGGGCTTTGTAGGTGCCAACCGCGTCATAAGTCGAACGCCGAACGAGGTTAAATGCACCTACTCCCATGTGATCGCCGGCCTTCGGATCGGAAACTTTCCAGGGGCGATGACCGAAGACAAATAGCGTCTGAAAGAAAGCCATCATCATCTTTTCGCCGGGCAGTTTCATGATCATTCTAGGCAGCAGGACTACATGATCAGCCTTCTCCGCTTCCGCATACGCGAGTGCCCGGCGCAAAGTGTCAGGCTTGAAGAGCACGTCGGCGTCGGTGAACAGCAGCCAGTCTCCGGACGCCTGCTCGCTCGCGCTCCACATGGCGTGCGTCTTGCCCATCCAACCGGGAGGTAATTCTGTAACGTGGATTACCTTCAGCTTGCCGTGTGCTTCGGGTTTGGCCGCGATCCCTTCCATGCGCAAGCCGGTACAATCGGTGGAGCGGTCGTTGACCGCGATCACTTCATAGTTGGAATACTCAAGGGCTAGCAGGCGGGTGAGGGTTTCACCGATGTCCTCTTCCTCATTGCGGGCGGGCACGATGATGGTGACGCGCGGCTCGGGAGTTGGGCTGCGATCCCATTCTGGCCGAGCGATGTCTGCCACGTGCGGCATGCCGAGCGCGGCATCGACGATCCGGGAAAACCAGGCCAACGCCAGAAT
>Ga0137410_10000574_pt1 | contig 25975 bp, 16 predicted proteins | sample CZODoug1_16funga_FD_108878 | JGI IMG/M metagenome (GOLD analysis project Ga0137410, IMG submission 108878) | Vadose zone soil fungal communities from Angelo Coast Range Reserve, California, USA - CZODoug1_16fungal (Illumina Assembly) | ecosystem: Environmental > Terrestrial > Soil > Vadose zone... | reverse complement strand
CGCGTTCACGAGCAGCACCACGACCGCGACTAGCCACAGCAGCCAGAGCGCCGCGATCGCGCGATCGCCGGACGAGATCATCCCGGGCAGCTTCACGACGAGCGCGGCCGTGAACAGCGCCAAGATCACGCCCGCGAGCAACGCCAGCCACTTGAGGACGCTGAGCATCTGCTCGAGCAGCACCCTGGTCAGCCGCTCGAGCGAGCCGATCAGGTTGAGCGCGACGCCGAACACGATGGAGGTGACGGGATAGATGAAGATCGGCTTCTGGAACAGCTCGGTGAAGAACTTGATCTCGAGCATCTCGAACAGCAGCGCCCATAGCCCGAGCATCAGCCAGAAGATCCCCGTGAAGGCGGCGGCCTCCGCGAGCACGAGCTTGTTGTTCCAGGCCACCGAGAACAGTAGCTCGTAGCGACTACGCCAGCGGCCCTCCATGAGCCGCGCCTGGAGGAACGGCATCACGAGCAGCCACAGGATGCCGACGACGAGCGCGAGCTCGAACCATGGATCGGGGAAGCTGCCGATCGGCCCGTCGAATATCCACTTACCGTAGTGCCAGCCGATCAGCACGTAGAAGGCCACGAACGCGGCGGCGATCGCCCACGTGAGCGGGCGGCGAATGAACGCCGCCAGCATTTGCACCGTCAACGGCACGAATGCTGCTGTCGCGTAGAGCGCGGCGAGCGTCCCGGGCTTCGTGGCCGGCCACACCGAGTGGTCGATCGAATAGTGCAGCGCGTACAGGCAGAAGCCCTGCACCACGGCCGCAACGAGAATGATCGGAAGCTCGCCGCGCGTGAGCCGCTGCGCGAGACTGCGAGAATCGGATTCGGTCATGTCACCCCCCCTTCGCCGCGGCTCGGCGCGCTCGGTACGGAGGCTCAAGTATGACGAATTCCCCGCCTGAGAAAGTGATGAATTATGGCGAGGAGTGGCTCACGCGGGCCGCGCGAGAGGCGCGCGGCGCGGGAGCCGGCTCGAGCGAGCCGTTCCCGCGCCGCGGGGTTCAGAACGACAGGCGGACGCCGACGCGCACGCGTTGGCCGAGCGTGTCGAAGAACACCGGGTTCGTCGGGTACGCGTTGCCGCCCGGCGCGATCGCCGGATCTTCGTTGAGCAAATTGTTCACGGCCCAGAAGAGCTGCAGTTGGTTGCCTTGTTGCTCTTGGCGGATGTCGAACGACCCCGACCAGTTCAGGTAGTAAGCGTCGTCGACGCTGTTGTCGTTGACCGACAGCAGCGTCCTGTTTCCCGCCGTGCCCGGAGCGCTCTCGGTCCAGGTTACGTTGAGCTTGCCGGACCCTACGTAGGTCGTCTCGAGCGTGGTCGCGAACCTGTTACGTGCATAGGTCACGAAAGCCCGCGCCTGCCATCGCGGCTGCGTGTTGAACGAGCCGAACGAGCCGACCGGCCCGCTTTGACCTTCATAGTGGATCGGCGGCACGCCGAAGCCCGTGTCGACAATCATGTCGTAGAGATACGTTCCGATGAACCGCAAGTTGATGCTGCCCGTGCGCAGCGGAACGTCCCAGGTCGCCTCATAATCCCAGCCCCTCGTGAGGAAGCCCGCGAGGTTAACCGCGCTCGCATCGATAGCCGTGATATCGGGCGTCCCGTAACCCGATACGCGGGCGCAGGCGGGGCTGACGCCTCCGCTCCTAAAACACGCGTCGATGAGCGGTTGGTTGCCGGGGCTCTGGGTGATCGCTTTACCCAAGTCGATCTCGAACCAGTCGGCCGAGAACCGGAACTTGTCGAAAGACAGCACGGTGCCGAACGTCCTTGTGTCAGCCTCCTCGGGCACGAGAACCGGGTTCCCGCCCGTGGTCGCGTTGAAGGTGTTGTCGATTGCGCCGCTGGCCCATGGATTGTTGACGGTCGTCGTGGACGGGTTCGTGACGCGCGGCAGGAATAGCTCGCGGAAGTTGGCTGCACGGACGTCACGCGAGACCGTCGCACGGAACCGCAGCCATTCGAGTGGATCGTAGATCGCGGAGGCCTTCCAGCTCGCGAAATCGTGAGAGCCCTTGAGGGTCGAGTTGGTCGCGCTGGTCGCATCGTTGCTCGTCTCGCGCACCGAAAAGTCGGTCTGCAGCTTCTTCGACATGGGCACCTGGACTTCGGCGTACGCTTCGACGACGTCGAGTGTGCCGCCGCGATCCAGACCGTAGGAGAGGAAGTACGACGTGTACCACGGCTGATTGGCCAGGTCGTGCGTCGTTTCAGCATCGTCGGACCGCCATTCGAGCCCCGTCGCGAATCCAATCGGGCCGGCCCAGCCTTCGGCAATGTCGCTCCGGAAATTCACGCCGACCACGTCCTGCGTGTACTTGTTGTCTTCCTTGAGGGTGCGATACGCGTAGTCCAGGGCGGCCTGACTCGCACCGTCGTTGCCGAAAATGTCGAGCGGCACGCAACCGGCCGCGTTCGCGCGGAACGTATTGGGGCCGGGGATCGTCGCCCGGCAGACGATCGAGCTCGTCGGGTCGGCGGGGTTCGAGCGGACCGCGTCGAGCGCCCAGCGCACGAAGTCGTACGTCCTCTCGGGCGTCGCGGAAGACAGGCTGCTGACGGCGTTGTGGAACAGTCTCTGATGATTGTCGTTCTCGCCGTGCTGGTAATAGGCGTCCCAGCTCCATTTTTCTCCGAGCTGCGCGTCGATGCCGGTGACGAAGCGCGTAGTCGTGTTCTCGGTGGTGTTGTTGGCGTTGAGCACCGCCGGCATGAACGCCCGGTTCAACGTGCCGCCGAATGGAAGCGCTGTTCGGACGGCCGGCGTCAGGAACGCGTTGTCCGTCTGAATCCGCACCGCCGTCGGGCCGAGGCCGCCGTTTGCCGGCGTGCTCGCGGCGTCGCTGTGTGCGTTGGCGACTTCGGCAAACCAGCTGAGCCGGTCGCTCAGCTCGAAGCTCACGCGCGCCATCGCAGAGTAGCGCTCGACCTCAGGCCGGATGTTCGACGTGTTGTAGCCGAGCAGCGCGCCGTCGCCGCCGATGCGCGTAAGGAAGCCCTGCGCTGGAACGCCCGGGTTGAACGCAGAGAGCGCAGTGCCGTCCGCGTTGAACGTCTGAGGCGGCGGTACCGCCGTCCCCACCGGAACCGTACATCCCGTGTTCAAACAAGGAGTAATGATTCCGTTTTCAGACGGCGTCTGTTTCGCGCCCGGCAAGATGTTGAAATTCGGCAGCCCATTGCCGACGCCGGCCGGCGTGTTGAACAGGGTGTTGTTGCCGATAGCCCAGCCTTCCTTGCACCAGTCGCGGGTCTGCGAGCAAGGTCCGATCCTGTCCTGCTTTTGATACTCGACGCCGACCATCACATGGCCGCGATCGTTGTTAGAGAAACCGGTTCCCCATGCGAACGAGCCGTGAGTGTCACCGCCGTCCCCTTCGCTCGTCTCGCCGTAGTCGACCTGCGCCTTGAAGCCAGTGAGCTTTTTGTCGAGGATCACGTTGACGACGCCCGCTATCGCGTCGGAACCGTAAGCAGCAGACGCCCCGCCCGTGACAACCTCGGTGCGCTCCACGAGCATCGACGGGATCAAGGTGAGGTCTGCGGCGCCGCCTTCGTTTGTCGGCACGACGCGCTTCGTATCGACGAGCGTCAGCGTTCGTGTACCGAAGAAAGGATTAAGGCCGCGGAGGTTCGCAAGCTGCGAGCCCACGTTGAAGTTGCCGATGCCGACGTTGGTCTCGGTGAAGAACGGCGTGTTCTGCGGGATCATGCGAAGCACATCGCCCGTATTGACGATGCCGAGCTGCTGGATCTGCTCGTTGTTGATCGTTGTGAGCGGCTGAGCGGAGTCGAAGCCGCTCTGGCTCACGCGCGAGCCGGTAACGATGATTTCGTCGGATGGCGCGTCTTGCGCCATTGCGAGCTGCGGCCCCACGGCCGCGGTGAGAACGCCGAACGAGCTCAGGACAACGCGACGAGCGGCGTCGCGCCGCCGAAACCTACGCTGAATCGACATGTCATTCCCCCCGGAATTGTGCGATCAGTTTTTTTCGTGGAAGCCTCGGCGAGCTTCAAAGCGAGCGCAGACGAGGCTCAACCACAACAATGAGCTTAGCGAACCCGCGCGGAGTTGGCTACGACTTGTTGCATGTGCGCGACGAGCCGGCGCAGAACAATTGGGGGTTACTTTTTCCACCCCGAATGCCCCAAAAAAGCCTCGCGCCGAAGACGTGACCTGTCCCTGTTTTCGCGCCAGTCACCGCGGCGGCGGGATGAAGCTCGGCGTGCCGTCCTCGAACTGGTCGTTCGTCAGCATCGTCACGTCGGAGCCGTCGGGTCGCACCACGTAGATGTCGCCGTACGGCTGCGGGTTGTACGGGTACAGCGCGGATTCGTCCTTGAACCCGCCGCGCGCGCTCGTGAACGCGATCCACTCGCCGTCGGGCGACCACGCGTTGTGCGCGTCGTTACCCGGCGCGCGAGTGACGCGCTTCAGGTCGGTGCCGTCGGGCTTGAGCGTGTAGAGCTCGTAGTCGCCGTCGATGTCGGCCGTGAACGCGATCCGGTCGCCCTTCGGCGACCACTTCGGAAAGTTCACGTGCGCCTTGCCGTCGACGAGCGTGCGGACCGCGCGCGTCGCGACGTCGACGATGAAGAGCCCGTTGCGCTCGGCGCTCGCGAGCCGATAGACGACCTGCTTGCCGTCGGGCGACCAGTCGGGGAAGCCGTAGTTCGCGGCGCCGTCCGTGAGCACTTGGACGTCGGCGCCGTCGACGGTTAGCACGGCGATGTCGGCCGGCGCCACGCCCTGGACATTCTGGAAGAACCGGCCGACGCCGAACGCGATCCTGTCGCCCCGCGGCGAGAACGCGGGCGCGAGCGCGTTGCGGTCGGGATCGCCGAATACGGTGCGGCGTGCCGCGCCCGCGGCGTCGACGAGCAGGACGCTGTTGTGCAGGCTCGCGGCCTTCTGGTCGCTCATCACGAGCGCGCCTGTCGGGGACGCGGTCGTGAACACGCCGGCGCGCACCAGCCGAAACCGCGCGTCGCCACTCGGCCACGCGCGGACGGGCGGCCACTGCTCGCTCTCGACGTCGCGGTTGAACACCATGCGCGCGCCGTCGGGCGACCAGCTCGGGCTGCGGAATTCGCCGCGCGCGCCGGCGCGGGCCGGCCTCAGGAACTCTACGCCGCCGTCCGGCCCTCCGCTCACGAACGCGACGCGGTCACCCGCGAGCGCATGTGGGGACCACTTTTCGCCGGGGCCTGACGTGAGCTCGACGCCGGCGCCGGTCGCGACGTCGATCGTCGCGAGCTGCGTCGTCGCCCGCAACCGCAAAGGGCTCCGGATCTTCTGAACCTCGTCGACTGCGGCCTGGTAGTAGACGAGCTCTCTGCCGTCCGGCAGCCACACCGGACTACCCGCGTAGGCGTTGCGCCGTGTCAGGCGCCGCTGCTCCGAGCCGTCGGCGCGCATCACGTAGAGCTCGGTGGAGTGCACCGTCGCGAACGTGAATTTCGGGTTCAGCGAGTCCCGGTCGGAGGAGAACGCGATCCAACGGCCGTCCGGCGACCACGCCGGCCGAAAGTCGCCGCCCGGCGCGTTCGTGAGATTGCGGAGCGCGCCGCTCGCGAGGTCGAGCGTCCAGACGTCCGCGGTGCCGCCGCGGCTCGAGACGAACGCGAGCGCCTTGCCATCGGGCGACAAGGCGCCTTGATCGTCGAACGCGGGATCGCGCGTGAGCTGCTCGAGCTGCGAGCCGTCGACGCGCGCGCGATAGACGTCCGCGTCGCCCCCGCGCGTCGATGTGAACACGATCCACCGGCCGTCGCGCGAGAACGACGCGCTGTAGTCGAGCGCCGGGCTCGGCAGGAACGGCGCGGCGTGCGAGCCGTCGGCGTCGGCGACGAACACGTCCGAATCGACCGGCGCGAAGCTCGCCACCGCGAGCGCGTAGCGCGGCTCGGCCGGCGCTTGCGCGCCCGCCGCGGTCGCGGCGAGCGCCACTCCAAAACCCAAGGCCAACCGCATGCAACCACCCCCATCGAAAGCGTGCCGGCACCGGCCGTGTCCGACACCGTCCGTCGCCGAGTGTAGCTGCGGGTCCGGGCGTCACCAAACCGGTCGTTGACAAGCCTTCTAGCTTACTGGACAGTTCCTCCACTATGGTGGATCGTGCAGCGGCGCTGAAGGCTCCCGCCGGCGCCGGCATCAACGGGCGGATCGCGAGTCGCGTGCGCGCGCTGCGCGCGGAGCTCGGCATCACGCTCGACGTGCTCGCCGCGAAATCCGACGTGAGCCGCTCGATGCTCTCGCTCGTGGAGCGCGGCGAGAGCAGCGCCACCGCGGTCGTGCTCGCGAAGATCGCGATGGGCTTGGGCGTGCCGCTCGCGGCGCTGTTCGACGACGCGGCGGCGCCGCCCACCCCACTCTCCCGCGGCGCCGAGCGCCCGACCTGGCGCGATCCCGAGTCCGGCTACCTGCGCCGCAACGTCTCGCCCGCGAGCTTCGGCTCGCCGTTTCAGATCGTCGACGTGGTCCTGCCGCCGGGCGCGCGCGTCGCGTACGACAACGGCGCCCACGACGTCGCGATCCACCAGCAGGTGTGGGTGCGCGAAGGCAGCGTCGAGGTCACCGTCGGCGTCACGGCGTACCGGCTCGCCGCGGACGACTGCCTCGCGATGCGGCTCGACGAGCCGACGGCGTTCCGCAACCGCACCCGCAAGCCCGCGCGCTACGTCGTGGTCATCGCGGCCGAACGGCCGCACCGGAGACGCTGACGTGTCGGGCGCCGTGCAAGTCCGCGAGCTACGCGCGCTCGGCCCGCGCGAGATCGCCGAGCTCGGCGACCTGCTGATCGACTGCGTCGAGGGCGGCGCGTCCGTGAGCTTCATGCTGCCGATGACGCGGGCCAAGGCCGACGCGTTCTGGACGCGCTGCGCCGCGAGCGCGGCGCGCGGCGAGCGCGTCGTGCTCGCGGCCGAGGACACGAGCGGCTCGATCGTGGGCACAGTGCAGGTGATCTGGGCGGAGCCCGAGAACCAGCCGCACCGCGGCGACGTCGCGAAGATGCTCGTGCGGAGGCCCGCGCGGCGCCGCGGCGTCGGGGCGGCGCTGCTCGCGGCGGCCGAGCGGAGCGCGCTCGCGGCCGGCAAGTCGCTGCTCGTGCTCGACACGGTCACCGGCGGCGACGCCGAGCGGCTCTACGCGCGGCACGGCTGGCAGCGGGTCGGCGAGGTCCCGCGCTACGCGCTCTGGCCCGACGGCCGGCTCTGCTCGACGACCGTCTTCTACAAGCAGCTGCGCAACTGACGACGCGGCTCTTATAATCCGGGGCATGAGCACACCGACCTACGAAGTCTTCGCGATCAAGTACGCGCACGTCGAGCGCAAGGCCTGGGGCAACTTCATCGACGGCGACCCGCACGAGTCGTCGGACATGCCGCTCGACTACTTCGTCTGGGCGATCGTGGGCAACGGCCGCACGATCGTCGTCGACACGGGCTTCGACAAGACGATGGCGAAGAAGCGCGACCGCCAGATCGTGCATCCGGTCGAGGAGGGCCTCGAGGCCGTCGGCATCGCGCATGCGGACGTGAAGGACGTGATCGTCACGCACATGCATTACGACCATTGCGGCAACGGCGCGCTGTTCCCGAACGCGCGGTTCCATCTGCAGGACACCGAGATGGAGTACGTCACGGGCCGCTGCATGTGTCACCACCAGATCAACCACGCGTTCGAGCCGGAGGACGTGTCGCGGATGGTCTACCGCGTGTTCGCGGGCCGCGTGCAATTCCACGACGGCACCGACGAGATCGCGCCCGGCATCACCGTGCACAAGATCGGCGGGCACACGAAAGGAATCCAGTGCATCCGCGTCGCGACCAAGCGCGGCCAGGTCGTGCTCGCGTCGGACACGACGCACTTCTACGCGCACATCGACACGCGCAGGGTGTTCCGGGTCTTGTACAACCTGGGCGACATGGTCGAGGGCTACAACACGCTCGAGCGGCTCGCGAGCTCCAAGGCGCACGTGATCCCGGGCCACGACCCCCTCGTCCTCGAGCGCTACCCGGCCGCCTCGAAGCAAACCGAAGGCTGGGTCGCCCGCGTCGACCTCGACCCCGGAGAATAGGTAGAACTCGGGCACGGGTATTGCAGTCATAAGCGCTCAAATGAAGACCCGCATCGCCATCGACGTCGTCTCGCTACTCGCGACCGCCGCGGCTCTCGCCGCCGTCGCGTCGTGCTCCAACGACGATCTCGGCGCCACGGTCGCGCTCGCCGACGGCCGCAGGCAGGCTCTCGCTCCGATCGAAGCCGCCGAGATCGTGGTCCGCGAATCCTCGCCGCCGCAATACGCCGTGAAGATCACATCGGGACTGCCGAACGGCTGCGCGAAATTCGAGCGGATCGATATCGTGCCGAACGGCAAGGTCGTCGACCTCAGGGTCTGGAACACGCTGCCGGCCGAGAAGGGCATTGCGTGCACGATGATCTACGGCACCACGGCCAACACGGTGAACTTGGGCGGTCATTTCGAACGCGGCCGCACCTATGACGTGCGGATCAACGGCGAGACCAAGGCGACGTTCACCGCGAGATAGTCCGCGCGAGCCGAGGCCGAGGGCAAGCGTCACGCCCGCCGCTGAGCGGGCGGCGAACGACACACCGGCTTCCCGATTTTAGAAAGGCAACGCAAAGCCGCGAAACCGCGGCCGCGGGCGCTACCGCTTCACGAACTTCGCGAGCGCGCCGTTCACGGAATCGGCGACGTACAGCTGCTGCCTCGGGCTGACCGCGATCGAGTGCGCTTCGCCGAATTCGCCGAGACCCTTGCCCGGGCGACCAACCGCCGCGAGCACGTTGCCCGCGAGATCCATCCTGAGCACCTGCCCCGCAAAGCCGTTCACCATGTAGACGTACTCGCGCCCGATGTCGATGCTGCACGGCAAGCCGGAGTACTTCATCTCTTTGACGAACTTGCCGCTCTGCTCGAACACCTGGATACGCTGGTTCTCGCGATCGGCGACCCAGAGAAGCCCGGCGGCGTCGATCGCCATGCCGTGCGCGACCTCGAACTGCCCCGGGTCGCTCCCTTTGCCGCCCCACGACGCGACGAACCTGCCCGTCTTGTCGAACTTGAGCACGCGCGGATCGCCGTTCGGCCCCGGCGTGTGGCCCTGCGCGACGAACACGTCGCCGTTCGCAGCGAGCGCGACGTCGTTCGGCTGATTGAGCTTGCGCGAGCCCGACGCTTCGTTCCACTCGCCCGCCTCCCCTTTCACGCCGAGCGTGAGTAGCACGTGGCCTTGCCGGTCGAGCTTCAGCACCGTGTGCGCGCCGACGTCGGTCGCCCAGAGGTTACCGTCGCCGTCGATGCGTAGCCCGTGCGAGCGCGTGAACAGGTTAGCGCCGAACGAGCGTAGATACGCGCCGTCCGCGTCGAACTCGAAGAACGCCGTGGGACCGCGCGTCAGGACGAACAAATGCCCGGCGGCGTCGAAAGCCACGGCAGCGGTGGGCCCCATCGTGACGCCGGCCGGAATCTCGATACCCGCCGGCACCGCGACGTAGTCCATCTCGGGCGCAGATTGCGGCACCAGCAACGCCGGATCGGAAGGCCGCTGCGCGAGCGCGGGCGCCGCGACGATCAAGCTCAACAATGCTGCAGTGGCTCTCTTCATGGTCCGGCGTCTGTGCGGCGGATCGCGCCGGCGTTGCGCACGACTAGTGCGCGAGGACTCGGATCGCATCCGCTTCCTGATCCTGCCTTCCGTCTCGATACATCAGCAGGATCCCGGTCTGCGACGGCGAGGCGCTAGCACCGCCGGCGACCTCTTGGATGTTGAGCGTGCTGCTGCCCTGGACCGGCACGCCGCTCGCCGGCACGCCGGACGCGACGAACCGCGGCACCCCCGCCGTATACGTAATACCCTCCATCGCGTCGGTCAGGTTGCCCGTGAAGTAGTTGTCGAATGCGAACACGGAGAAGTCGAAGGTGCTCGTGGGCGTCAGGCCGAGCGCCGCCAACGGCGCCGTGAGAATCGCGTTCGCGGAGTCCAGGTCGGCGTCGGTGAAGAAGAAAACGGAGGCCGCATTCGTGGCGAGGTCGACGACCGCAACCACGTTCTGTCCCGTTGCCGCGAATCCGCCGTTCTCGAGGTTGAACACCGCGAAATCGAACTCGCCGTCGCGATTGCTATCCACAAAAATGTCGAACTCGGCCGGATAGTTCGGGTGCGAGCGCGTGCGGAACGTATTGACCGCAAATTGAATCCCCGCCCCGAGCCCCGTCGAGACCAAGCGCGCGCCGACGAACTTGAGATCAACGATTGCGAAATCGTCACCGGGCTCCGGCAATTCGGAGCGTGGAATCCGCGCGCTTCTGCCGAGCAGCGAGAAAGCGTCGACCCGGCCCGGCACGGTGCCGTTCGCGTGCTTCAGCACGACCGATCCGACGCCGTGCCTCAGCGCGACGAGCGACGTCTGCGGAATCACCGCCGCGGCGCGGTGCGGCAGCACATGCCACGGCACGTGAACGTCGTCCTTTCCGTCGGACAGCGTGATGAACCCGTCGAACTCCATGCCTTGGAGCCTGAAGCCGTCGCCGCCGCGCGCACCGCCGTTCAGCGTCCAAAGCGGCAGCCGCGCGCCATCCGTCTTGAGCACCACGGGGAACAAAGCGGTGCCTCCCGCGGGCACCGTGATCTTCGGAGGCGTCACGATTTCGATCGCGCCGGTTGCCTCGTCGGACGCGTAGCGGAAGCTCGGCGAGATCGAATACGTGCGTTTCGCGCCGTTGTAGTTGTGGAGCGCGACGACCTTCAAGAATGTTTTCGAGTCGAGGACCGCGCTGTATCCGAAGGACAAGCTCGGCGTCTCGTCTACGGCATCCCACGCAGCCGCCTTGCTCGAGAACGCGCGATTCACACGCACTTCGCCGCCGCCGATCCGCGTGATCGGCGCGAGCACCCCGGGCTGCGTCGCCGGATCGATCGCGATCCTCGTCTCGGCCGTGTTCATCAAGGCCGCCTTGACGTCGAGCGGGCTCCAGCCCGGGTGCGCGTCGAGCAGCAACGCGGCCGAGCCCGCAACCATCGGTGTCGCGCCGGACGTGCCGCCGAACGCCGTTTGCCCGGTCCCGGTGCCGGCGTCGGCGGATACCGACGCGCCCGGCGCGCCGATGTCCGGTTTGATGCTGTTGAAGCTGTACGACGGACCGCGCGCCGAGCCACTCACCACGCTCATGACGAGCGGAACCTTGTTGTTCGGATCGAAATTCGCGATGACGCCGGCCGCGAGCGCACCCTTGATCGCGTTCGACGTCGATTGACTCACCATGAAGCCGGGGATCGTGACCGCCGGACCTGGCGCGAACGCCCCTTCGAACGGCTCGCCCGGGGCCACGAGCCCGATGACTCCGACGAGCCCGCCTCCGGCAGCGACGTTGCGGATCTTGTCGGTGAACGCGCAGATCCCGCGATCGACGAGCACGATCTTGCCGGTCAACGAGCCCGGTGGAAACGCCGCGCAACCGTCGAGGTTGGCCCCGGCGCCGGTGCCGTACTGAACGGGCGCCTGGATCACGGCCGAGAGCGGAGCGGACCACGACTGAAACACCGCGATGTAGTCGCCCCCAATCGCCGGCGGGGAGACGACGCTCAGGAAATTCTGCACGGCCGAAGGCACCTGCGTCTGGGCGACACTAATCGCTTGCGGCGCGATCGACGGCGACGAGACGATATACGGTCGGTCGGCGTCGTTGCCCGCCGCCGCGACGACCACGACGCCGAGCTCCGCCGCAGCCGAGCACGCTTCGGTCAACGAATCTTGTATTTGCCCGTAGGCGGATCCCAACGACAGATTGATGACGTCGACCGCGTCGCCGACGTCGCCGTCGCCGTTGGGGTCGAGCGCGAACTCTATCCCTTCCAGCAGCGCGACGCCGCTGCACGACGTCGAGATCGCGCTGCAGACTTTCACCGCATAGAGGCTCACGCCCGGCGCGACGCCCTTGTGGGAGGCTCCGTCGTTGCCGCCGATGATGTCGGCGACGTGCGTTCCGTGACCGCCGTCGCAGGGCAACGCGATGACGGCCGGACCGCAGTCGATCGGATCCGGATCCGGCGCGAGCGCGCCGACGGGCCAAGTCTCGCCGACGAAGTCGAAGCCGCCGACGACCTTGGCGGTGGGGAATAGGCCGTCGGTGGTCGTGTTCCTCGGGTCGCTCGCGCTCGCGCCGTACGCGGCAGCGTAGGCCGCGGCGGTGCCGGGTCCGCCGAAAGACTTGTGCGTGTAGTCGATCCCGCTGTCGAGCACCGCGACCCTGACCCCGGTTCCGTCGGTGCCCGCGCTCTGGACCGCGGCCGCGCCGATGTACGGTACGGTTGCGGATAGGTCGCGCCGATAGTCGCGCACCGGGCGCACCGTGGTGACTCCCGGCAACGCACGCACCGCCGGGAGCTGTGCGGCGTCTATCGAGACGATCACCGCGTTCAGGGCTCTCGTGAGGCGCGGCCCTTCGCGGCCACCGAGAGTGCGGATCCGCGCGAGCAACGCGTTTTGATCTTGGTCGAGGCGCAGCAAGTGTTGTCGGCCTTGCGCGGCGTCAAGTCGCGCACCGGTCTGCTTCGCATTCCTGCCGTTCGCCACCGCGAGGGACTCGGCGGAGAGTTGGACGACGACTTGGATCTCTCCGGCCGCCGCGAAACTTCGCGAGCTCGCATCCGCCGCGAGCGGCGCGCCGGGCACGGCGAGATCGGAAACGTCGGGCACTTCTTGGGCGTGGACGGAGGGCAAAGTCGAGAGAGTGACGCACGCAACCACCGAAATTCGCAACAGAGTCGCTCGCATATGGCACCCCTGTGGATTGGTTTTTGTTGCTTGGCGGCACGATTATGCGCGGCGCCCCGGGGCGCCGCAATGAGCCTAGCAATTCGCGGCCGCTACGGCTCCGCGCGGACGGTGCGGGCGACGCCTGCGGGCAGATCGACCGGCGCGAGGAACGCTAGCCATGCCGACCACGAGCCCTGCCACGGCGAATAGCCCTCGACGGCGTTCGCGGCCGTGACGATCTCCACCTCGACCGAGCGCGCGGTCGCGAGGCGCTCGAGTTGGTCGCGCGTGACGCTCGCGCGCCGCACTTGGTAGAGCGGCGCCGGCGCCGACATTTTCGGCGCCGGCCTGTGGTCGTCCCACGGCGCCAGCGACAGCGCGAGGGGCACGCCGTCGATCGACAAAATCAGCGTCGCGGCTTCGCTCGGCGCTGCCGAGCGGCCAGCGCGGTCGACCGTCGACCCCATACCCACCCAGAGGAACTGCCGCTTCGCGCCCTGATCGTTGGTCTCGACCGGCGCGAGATACAAGTAGTCGCGCGCCGCCGCGCTGAAGCGCGGCGCGCCCCGCGCGAACGTGATCATCACGTCGGGACCAACCCAGGTGCGGCCGGCGCCGTCGAGCGTGGAGCGCAGCGGCTCGTCGCGCGCACACGCGGCGAGCGTCGAGGACAGCAGCAACAACGATACGATTTTCCCGCGCATGATCAGAGCTCCCACCAGTAGCCGGCGTTGAAGAACGTCTCGTCGCTCTGCTCCTTCTCTTCGCCAAGGCGCGCGACTGCGAACGTGCGGTCGGCGAGCTGCTTGCCGACCTCGAGCTCGAACTGATGGCCGCGCGGCGAGCGGTACGAGAGTCGGAGGCCCGGCGCCACGATCGTCTGCTCCGTGCCGTTGTCGTACACGCGCGCCGCGAGCGCGAGCCGCGGGCTCAATCGCAGACGCCGCGTGGCGGCGAAGCGGAAATCGAAGAGCAGCGTGTCGGCCGTCGCGTCGAGCGTTGTGGTATGGCGCAGCGAGAAGATCGTCGTGTCGCCGTTCTTGATCACGCTCGAGCCCACGAAGCTCAAGTAGAGCGACGTCTGCCGGCTCTCGGGAATGGCGATCACGCCGGCGGACGCGACCGTCGCGTCGAGCGCGTAAAGCGCGACGTCGAGGTCGAGCTGGAAGCGGTCGAACACGGGCCGCGACAGGCCCAACGAAGCGCTCTGCCCTTGCGCCGTGCGGTTGCGGGCCATCCTGCGGATCTCGGGTTCGCTGTACGTCTCGAGGAGCTCCTCGACGGACACCGCCTGCTGGCCGATCAATGCATTGTGCGTCGTGAGGAACGGCGCCGCGCCCGCGTTGAAGCGCCCGTTCAACGTGAGCTTTGGCGCGGCGCGCCAGCTCGCCGTCGCCAGCGCGGAATTCAGCACGCCGTACGACGGGTCGACGTCAACCGCCGTCACCACGCTCCACGCGTCGTTGCGGTAGCGCGCTTCCGCGCCGACGCCCTGGCGGTCGACGATGCCGTCGACTTCCTGGCCGATCGCGAAGAAGCTGAAGTCCCAGGTCTTGAGCAAGTCGTCGAGGTCGGCGCTTACGCCGACGAACTGCCGATGACGGTCGACCGCGTGGCGCGGATAGTCGATCGGCCGGCCGAGCGTGAGGTTCAGCCCGATCTGCGGGCGCCATTGCCAGTCGACGCGCGCGCCGTCGAAGCGGCCGAGCACGCCCGCGCCGAACGCGGTCTGGCGGCCGACGCGCGCGGTCCAGTCACGGCGCTTGTCGGTGACGTCGACGTAGGCGTTCGACACGTAGAGCTGATCGCGCGGCGCCGTGCTCTCGGTCTCGTCGAGCAGGTTGTATTGATAACCCGCGTTGACGCGGCTCGCGACCTCGAAGCGGTCGCCGTGCCGGCGCAGCCTCGCGTCGAAGTTCGAGTAGAGCGCGGTCTGCACGTCCTCGTCCGGCAGATCCGCGAGCGGCCGATAGACGTCGCGCCGGTAGTACTGCGCGACGCCGCCGTCGAAGTCCCAGCGCGACTCCGGGGCCGGCGCGGCCGCGAGCGTCTCGCGCAGAGCGTTCGCGCCGGCGACGAGGCCCGCAAGGCGTTGCCGCACGCGTTGCGCGTCGGGGCCTTCCGGGAACTCGGCGAGATACGCGTCGTACTCGAGCTTGGCCTGTGCGACTTGGCCCTTGCGCTCGCGCGCCACGCCGAGGCGCTCGCGCGCCTCGCGCCGCCCGCTGAAACCCGGCTCGTCGAGGAGCCGCGTGTAGATCTGGACGCTGCGGTCGTAGTCGCCGGCCTTCAGCGCTTCGTCGGCCTCGGCGACGAGCGCGGCGACGCGCTCCGGGGCGAGCGCCGGCGCTTCGCGTTGCGCGGCGTCGCGGCTCTCGACGTCCGCGGCCGGCTTCTCGACGTCGACCGCCGCCGCGAGCGGCGCTGCCGTCGCGCGGTCCTGCTCGTCGACGCCGGCGATCGCGATCAACGCGTCGGGAAACTCCGGCCGCAACGCCGCAAGCCGCTCCGCGGCCTCGCGCTCGGTGGCGAAGAAACCCAGGCGCAGCTCCTGCCAGCGCCGCGCGCCGGCGTCGTGCTCGTTCGCGTAGACCACGTGCTGCGCGTCGCGCGGCAGCGCGCCCGCCCGCGCGGCTGCGTCGGGGCCGGCCGCGAGCTGGATCGTGAAGCGCTCGCCCCGCTCGACGGGCCGCTGCACGAGCCTGAGCGGCCTGCGATCGGGCGGCGCGCGCTGGTCCGGCGGCGCCGGCGCGGGCGCTCGAGGCGACGACGACTCGCGCGGCGGCGACTCGCTCGGCGCGACGCCTTCCTGCGGCGCGGCGATCGGCCGCGGCGGCGCCGCAGTTGACGCAGGCCCCGGCGCGAGCGAAGGCGCGGCGCGCGACCCGGTGTCCTGCGTGAGCTCGTCGGCCGCGGCCTCCGGTGCGAGCTCGATGCGGATCACGTTGCGGAGCCGCCCTTGATTCACGGTGAACGCCTGGGCGCGAACGAAGTCGACCACGACCACGCCGGTGCGTCCTTCCGGCGTGTCGAACACCACCGCGCGCGCGCCCGCGAGGTTGCCGCGCGGCGGATCGTGCAGCTCGCTGTGCAGCCCCGAGCCCACGGCCGCCAAGCACTCGCGGCCGAGCGCGAGGCGCACACGGACCTCGGTGCCCGATTCGGCGCTGAAGCTCTGGTACTCCACGGGGCACGCGAACACGATCTCAAGCGACGCGACACCGGCCGTCTTCGTGAAGCGCAGATCCTCGATCGCGCGCTCCGCGGCCGCCGCGCCGCGCGCGGCGAGCAACGCGCCCGCTACGAGCGCCACCGTCGCGAGCGAGCTCCTGCGCGCCGTCATCGTGCGAACGACGTGGTGTTGTGGCATGAGTCGCACTCCTGCGTCGTTTGGATGTGTCCGACCGGCCGACCCGGCGCAACGACGTTGTTGTGGCAGCCCGAGCAGACGCCGAGCACTTGCAAGTGGTCGACGCGCGCCACCGACGAGAACGCTACGACGTTGTGGCAGTCCTCGCAGACGTTCGTGGCCGGAATGTGGTTCGGCGGTTTCGTGATCGCGAACGTGCCGTTGTGGCAGCCGAAGCAGCCGCTCGTGATTCCTCCGTGTGAGAACACGGCGAGCGGCCAAGCGCTGGTGCGATGGCAGTCGTCGCACTGATTGCCCGTGGGGATGTGATTCGCGGGCTTGCCCATCGCGCGCACGTTGTCATGGCAGCTCTGGCACGCGCCGAGCACCTCGAGGTGGTCGACGCGCGCGACCGGCACCCACGCGCTGGTGCGATGGCAGGCGTCGCATTGCGCGGTGACGAGATGGTGCTGCGCGGGCTTGGGCGTGGCCTGCACGCGGCTGCCCTGGGTGTGGCAGCCGGCGCACTCGACGGGGGTGCCGGCGAACTGGCCGTCGACGTGGCAGCTCTCGCACGCGGCAAACTGATGCGCGCCGTCGAGCCTGAACGCCGTCGTGAAGTGATCGAACTGCGACGCGACGCTCGCCTGTGCGTCGGCCGCGCCAGACCAGGCTAGTGCCATTAGCAGGGCCAGTGTCAGGCGCCAGGCGTGTCGAAGGGGGGTCCCGAGACGCGCCGGAAGACCATCCCTGGGGCTCCGCGCGGCACATCCCTGTGCCGCGAGGGTCTCGGGACCCCCCTTCGACACGCCTGGCGCCTGACACTGGCTTCGCGGATCCCGGCTTCGTGCCCTCGAAACGCGCCAAGCACCGGCCGCGCGTGGCACCGCGCGCGTCGCTGGCACCGCGCGCGTCGCTGGCACCGTGCGCGTCGCTGGCACCGTGCGCGTCTCACTTTGGCCGCGCGATGCCCGTGATGGCGGCGGCCGTACCTCGAGGGGGCTTCCCGAGACCCTCGCCGCACAGGGATGTGCGGCGCGGAGCCCCAGGGATGGTCTTCCGGCGTGTCTCGGGAAGCCCCCTCGAGGTGCGGCCGCCGCCCGCGACACCCAACCGGCCAAAGTGAGACGCGAACCTGGCACCCTCTTCGTCGCGATCGCGTGCATGTCAGCGTCCTCGCAGCTCGCCGAACGACGAGGTGTTGTGGCAGGTGGCGCAGGTCGTGCCGAAGCGGCCGGCGTGCGGGTCGTCTTGGCGGTGGCAGGCGGCGCAGTTGCCGCCGGCGGCGGCTGCGGCGAGCTCTGCGGTCGGCCGGCGGTGACAGGCCGCGCACTGCACCTTGGCGTGCGTGCCGGTGAGCGCGAACGCGGTTTGCTTGGCGTGATCGAAGGTCCACGCGCTCCAGGCCGTCGGGTTGTGACAGGTCGCGCACTCGGCGCCGAAACGGCCGGCGTGCGGATCCAAAGCACCGTGGCAATCGGCGCACTCCGCGCCGGCATCGTGAAACGCCGCGCTCGCATGACACGCCTTGCACTCGAGCGCCGCGTGCTTGCCGAGCAGCGGGAACGCGATCAGCCCGTGGTCGAAGCGGATTTGCGACGGCCATGCGCTCTGCCCGTGGCAGCTATCGCAGCGCGGGCCGAGCTGCCCGCGGTGCGGATCGTCGGCATGGCAGCTCGCGCACTCGCGCCCGAGCGGCGCGTCGACGCCGTTCGCGTGACAGGTCTGGCATGCGAGCGTGGCGTGCTTGCCGACGAGCGGAAATTTCGCAACCGTCGCGTGATCGAAACCCGTGTCGCGCCATGCGCTCGAGGAGTGACAGTCGCCGCAGCTCGTTCCGAGCCGCCCGGCGTGCGGGTCGGTTTTCTGATGGCAGCCGACGCAGGTCTTCGGCAGCGCCGCCTCGAGGTTCTTCACATGGCACGACTGGCACGCGAGCCGTTCGTGCGCGCCGCGCAGCGCGAAACCGGTCTTGCCCACGTGATCGAAGCGCTGCACCGGCCACGCGCTCGGCGTATGGCAGCCTGCGCATTGCGCGCCGTTGCGCCCCTTGTGGACGTCGTCCGTGCGATGGCACGCGGCGCAGTCGGTGGGCGTCCCCGCGAAACGTTGCTCGGCGTGACACGCGCCGCAAGCGGCGCCGCCGTGCATGCCGAGCAGCGGGAAGCGCGTCTTCGAGTGGTCGAACGTCGTTTGCTTCCACGCGGCCGCCGCGTGGCAGGTGCCGCAGGCCGCGCCGAGCGCGCCGGCGTGCGGGTCGTCGCGCGAGTGGCAGCCGCTACAGAGCTGCGGCGTCTCTCGATATGCCTTACCCGCGACGTGACACGTCGTGCACGAAGTGTCCCGGTGCGCACCCGTCAACGGAAAGTCCGTGTGCGAATGCTCGAATGCCTTCGGATCGAGCTTGACGATCTTCGCGTCGCGCCCTTCGTGCTCCGCATGGCAGTTGTAGCACTGCTTGCCCTTTACCTCGGAATCGCGCCCGTGAAACCCGCTCGACGCGGCGACGTCGTCGCGCACGGCGGTGTGGCACGAAAAGCAGAGCTGCGCTTGATTCTGCTTGTCGTTCGACTCGTGGCAGCTCTCGCACTTGTCCTCGATCGACGCGTGCGCCGCGATCACACGCCCCGGCATCACGAGGCTCTTGAGCGTGAACGCCGCGCACGGCGAAGCGAATGCGACGCCGAGCACGACGGCGGCGAGCAGCGTTCCCGCTCGGGTTACCTCCCTGTACCCCGGCATCGAGCTTAGAAGTAGTGCACGGCAAACACGTGAACGCCCACCGATAGCAATAGGATCACGAAAAACGGCCGATGCACGACGTGCCACAGCGCGAACAGGCGCTGGTACGCCGTGAACTCGGCAACGCGTCGAACCTCGCGCAGATGCCGCGCGACGTAGTCGCGCGTGAGCTCCTCGAGCCGCCGCGCATTCTCCTTCACGCGCGGCGAGCACATCGATTCCACGAATAACCGCCGGCGCGCGAAGCGCATGAGCTTCCAATATTGGAGGCGCGTAACGAGCGCGAGCCTGAACGGCAACACGAAGCTCGCGAGCAACCCTGCGGGCGCCGTGAGCACCGTCTTGTCGAACTCCATGAGCCGTTGGCTGAGCTCCGGCACGAATTGCGCGGCCCGCGACGCCACTGGTGCTGCGAGCTCCACACGCGCGAGCAACTCCTTGAGCGTCGCGCGCCGGCCATACAGCCCCACGTGGATCTTCGAATAGATATAGCGCCCCACGAAGCCGCTGCCCGCGACGCTGAGCGCGGAGAACAGTGCCACGCGGCTGTTCACGGAGCCCGGCGAGAAATTGCAGTGGTAGAGCGCGCAGAGCGGGCCGAGAGTGCCGAGCATCATGTGCGTGCGGAACCAGTTCTTGGTGGGCCCGAGAAACGCGAGAAACTTGAGGCGCTTGCGCAGCGGATACATGAGCAGCGCGAGCATGCAGCCGATCGCTAAGTAGCCCAGGACGTAGCCCAACCCCGACTTCGCGGTGAGCAGGTGTGCGCCGCGGCTCGCCCAGCCGATCGCAACAAGCAGCGCCGCACCGCCAAATCCGAGGTGCGCCCCGAAGCGCTCGTAGAACGCGAGCCATGCGGAGCGTTCCCGCTCCGGTTCGCGACCGGTCGTGTGTCGCGCCGAGCGCAGCTCGGCCGGAATTGCCGCCATAGCGTAGTCGAGTCGCGTGTTTGGAGTGCGACGATGACTCGCCGCCTCCCATTCCCCAAAACGCAATTGCGCGACGCGTTTTTCGTTAGGTGACACCGTACGGTTTTGCAGGCTCCCACACCGTCGGCGAAAAAATGATCAACGCATCGTCACGCGTAACTTACGCACGCGACGCGAAGCGAACAAGTTGTCGCCGTAAGGTGACACGAAAAACGATTTTTTGAGTTATGTCGCAAGTCGCTTGTGCAGGTATTGCTCGCACCTAGACTCGATCCCGCACTCAGGATTTTTTCGGCGGCTAACTTTTAACGCACTCACGCAGAGATCAAGCCCGCCGGAGTTGATGGGACGGAGTTTACGGCGACGGTCGACGAGCCCTCGGGTTCGTTCCTCCTCGCCGTCGACCGGGGGACAATCGAGGTGCCGTTGCGCGACGAAAGCGCGCACGCGCTTTCGTTAGCAACCTCGCGCCTCGAGGTCTCCCGATACAACAGGGCCGGGCGGCGGTATTTCGATGCCGCTGCACCGGGCTTACGAGTCACTTGGGATACAGGAGGTGCCCAATGCGCCGACACACGCCAATGCTCGGAAGAGCGAGCGCGGCCACCATCGTCAATTGTGTGGCCGTCATTTCTCTCGCGACCACGCAGCTCACGTACGCCGGACCGCGCGAGCAAGCCAAACGGATTCACGACCGCCTCGCCGGCAGCCCGCCGTCGGCCGCGGTGCTCGACTCGATGACCACGAAGGTCCAGAGCGGCAACGCGCTCGGCGCGGCGATGGACGCGATCGCGAATCCTTCCTTCTACAACACCACGGTCCGCGAGCTCGCGACACCGTGGACCAACCGCGATCGGTCCGTGTACGCCGATCTCAACGATTCGACGGCGACCGTGATCGGAATGGTGCGTGACGACGTGCCGTTCGACCAAGTCCTGTCGGGCGACATCGTCTACGTCGGCTCGACCGCCGCGACCGCCGTGACGTACTCGCAGACCAACAACGATCACTACCTCGCGCTGCAGAACAACCGCGTCGACTTGAGCAACGCGGCGAACCTCGTGCGGCAGACGCAGTCGAGCCTGCCCGGAGAGCCCTTTACCGCGGCGGAGACCGCCGGAATCATGACCACGCGCGGCTTCGCGAGCGCGTTCCTGGTCGCGGGCACCAACCGTGCGGCCGTGCGCTTCGCGTCGCTGAACCTCATGTGCATGGACATGGAGGACTTCCGCGACGTCACGGCCTGGCCCGACCGGATCCGCCAGGACGTGAGCCGCTCGCCGGGCGGCGACAGCAACCTGTTCTTGAACGACTGTCTCGGCTGCCACGCCGGTCTCGACGGGCTCGCCGGCGCGTTCGCGTTCTACGACTACGACGCGACCGCGGGCAAGCTCAACTACACGGGCACTGCGGTGCAGCCGAAGATCCTGAAGGACGCGAGCACGTTCCCGTTCGGGCACATCACGACCGGCGACTCGTGGATCAACTACTGGCGCACGGGTCCGAACACGTTCGTTGGCTGGCACGGCCCGGGCTCCGGTTCCGGCGCGAAGAGCTTGGGGCTGGAGCTCGCCCAGACACGGCAATTCTCCGAATGCCAGGTGAAGAACGTGTTCAAGAAAGTGTGCTACCGCGCGCCGAACGGCGCCGCGGATCTACAGGCGGTGCAGACCATCGCGAACAGCTTCGAGGCCAACAACCGAAGCTTGAAGCGCGCGTTCGCCGAAACCGCCGTCTACTGCATGGGCGAGTGACGCAAGCGTCGCACGCCACCACGGGAGGATACCCATGAACAGCCTCTTCAATTCTCGACGGAGCCCGACGGCGCGCTCGCGCCTCGCCCGCCTCGTCGTCCAAGGTGTCGCGGCGCTGCTCGTCGCGGTGACTTTGAGCGCCTGCGTGCGCGACGAGTCCGACCCCGCGGCGAACGCCGGCGCCTCGCCGACGCCGCCGGCCACCACGCCACCGACGACGACGCCGCCCACCACGCCGCCGCCGACCACCACGCCGCCAACGTCGGCCCCACCGCCGGACACGACGCCGCCGCCGGTGGACCCGAACCCGCCGAGCACACCGCCGCCGATGAGCGACGTGCAGCGCTTTCAGGCGACGCTCTACCCGAAGCTCCGCGATCCGGCGAACTTCTGCGTGGGCTGCCACGGCGTCGCGCAGATCCCGACGTTCGCCGTCGACGACGTGATGACCGCTTACAGCGTGATCACGACGCAGCAGAAGGTGAACCTCGTGAATCCCGAGCTGTCGCGCGTGTATCTGCGGCCCGCCGTCGACCGGCACAACTGCGGAGCGAACGCGAGCTGCGACCGCGTGGCCGCCGACTTCTTGGCAGCGATCCAGGCGTGGGCCAACCAGCAGCCGGCGCCCACGCCTCCTCCGCCGAGCGGCCCGCAGATCCTCAAGAGCTCGGTCACGAGCCTGTCGTCCGGCGCGGGCGCCACGGCGCGCGCCGACGCCAACGTCGTCGCGCTCTTCAAGTTCGACGAGGGCACGGGCACTACGACCGTCGACTCGAGCGGCGTCGGCACGCCGATCACGCTCGACATCACGAACATGGAATGGGCCGACAGCGGTCTCAAGAACGTCACCGGCAAGGCGCAGGCGAATGCGACCGACAGCCGCAAGCTGTTCGACATGATCGGGCCCGCCGGCCAGTTCAGCGTCGAAGCCTGGATCGTTCCGGCGAACGTCACGCAGGACGGCCCCGCGCGCATCGTGAGCTACTCGAGCGGCACGGCCACGCGCAATTTCATGATGGGCCAGGCCGTGGCCGACTATCGGTTCCGCAACAAGAGCGCGGCGGCGAACGCCAACGGCGATCCCGCGCTCGACGGGGCGAACCCCGACGTCGCGGCGCAGCTCCAGCACGTGGTGATGACGTTCGATCCGGCCGTCGGCCGCAAGATCTACGTCAACGGCCAGGTCACGGCCACGGAGACCGCGCCGACGACGCTCGCGTGGACCAACGATCAAACGTTCGTGATCGGCAACGAAACGACGAGCGACCGGCCGTGGCAGGGCACGTTCGAGCTCGTCGCAATCCACAAGAAGGCGCTCACGGCCGCCGAGGTGCAGCAGAACTTCAACGCGGGCACGGGCTCGCTCGTGACGCTCAGCTTCGACGTGTCGAGCATCTTGGGCGCACCCGGCCGCGTGGAGATGCTCGCGGGTCAAGTCGACGCCGCAAGCTACCTGTTCGCGAAACCGAAGCTCGTAACCGACGTGACCGGCGTGAAGGTCAAGAACATCCGGGTCGCCGTCAACGACGGCGTGCCGGTCGCCGCGCAGGCCTTCCGCCGCGTGGACACGACCGTCGCGCAGTCGGGCACGGAGCTATCGCGGCTCGGCGCCGTGATCCCCGTCGCGCTCGGCGCGGACAAGGACCAGTTCCACCTCGAGTTCGAGGCGCTCGGCAACAAGATGGGCCTCGCCGAGTCGGTGGCGCCGTCCGCGCCGCCCGTGCCGGCGGCCGACGTGCCGGAGCCCGCGCTAGGCGTGCGCAGCTTCTCCAAAATGAACGACACGATGTCGACGTTGACGGGGGTCAGCCGCGGCACCGCGGCGGTCGCCACGCTGTACACCGATCTGCGCGACTCGCTGCCCGCGACGGACGACATCCTCGCGTTCGGCTCCGCGCAGCAGGCTGCGATCCAGCGGCTCGCAACGGCGTACTGCGGCGCGATCGTGACCAACACGACGGCGTGCACCGACTTCTTCGGCGCGTGCACCATCGCCGCAGGCACGAGGGGCACGATCGCGGACCGGATCTACGACCGGCTGCTCGGGGTCAATCTCGCGAACCAGCCCGACAAGGCCGCGGTGAACGCGGAGCTCGTGGACGAGATGAACGACTTGGGCTGCACCGCCGGCTGCACCGGCGCTACCGCCACGACGGCGCTCCAAGCCACCTGTTCCGCCGCGCTCTCGAGCGCCGCGGTGACCATCAACTGATCGGGAGCCATTCCAATGAGCAAGCACAACGACGAACGCAGGCAGGCGGCGCAACAGCGCCGCCGCTTCGAGCAACGCATCGAAGACGAGTGCCGCGTCAGCGGCCACGGCCGGCCGACGAGCCGCCGCGAGTTCCTGGGACGCGGCCTGATCGGGGGCGTGGCCACGGTGTTCCTGCCGAGCCTCGCGACCCTGATCGCGCGCGAGGTGCAGGCGCAGACGGGCTGCGTGATCGACACGAGCCCGTCGCTCGGCGCCGGCAAGATCCCGTTCCTCGCGTTCGACCAGGGTGGCGGCGCGAACATCGCGGGCTCCAACGTCATGGTCGGCAAGGTCGGCGGGCAAGAGGCATTTCTCGACGCCGCGGGCTACGCGAAGCTCGGGCTGCCGCCGGCGCTGTTGCCGAATACCGTGGGCGTGGACCGCACCTTCGGCCTCGCGATGCATCCGCGCAGCGCCCTCTTGCGCGGCATGCTGAGCAAGACGAGCGCCGCGACCCGCGCCAACGTCAACGGCGTGGTGATCCCCGCGCGCTCGGAGAACGACACGTCGAACAATCCGCACAACCCCGTGTACGGCATCGCCCGCGCGGGCGCGAACGGCGAGTTCGTCGCGACGATCGGCACGGACAACTCCGCTTCCGGCGGCAACTCGGTCGCGCCGGCCTCGATGATCGTCGCAACGCTGCGGCCGACGAAGGTGAGCTCGCGCACCGAAGCGATGGGCCTCATCGGCGGCGGCGCCGCCGGCTTCCCCGACAAGCGCGTGTCCGAGGCGGCGGGCGTGATCAGCGCGCTCAAGCTCGGCAAGATCACCGAGACGCAGGCGACCAAGGACCTCGTGAAGTGCGGCTTCGACAAGACGACGGCGGCGTTCAACACGGTGGTGACGCCGGCCGACCTCGACCCGAACGTCGACCCGATACTGCAAACGATCTTCCCGGGCACCGAGCTCACGCAGAACGCCGACTTCCGCAAGGCGGCGGCCGCGATGAAGGTGGTGGTCAACGGCTACGCGGGCGCCGGCACGATCGAGTACGGCGGTCGCGACTACCATCAGAACCCGCGCAACTCGACCGACGGCAAGGACTTCGTCGTGGGCCAGTCGATCGGCGCGGCGCTCGAGTACGCCGCGCAGAAGGGCAAGCCGCTGATGATCTATTGCTTCAGCGACGGCTCGGTGTCGGCGAGCACGGCCACGCTCGAGGACGACGGCAACGGCACGCCGAAGTATCGGTGGCAGTCCGACGACTCGCAGACGGCCGCGAGCTTCATCCTCGTCTACAGCCCCACGGCACGGCCCGCGCTGCGTAACGGCGCGGCGTCGCAGCAGCTCGGCACGTTCAAGCCGAACGGCAGCGTCGACACCGCGTCGAGCCCGTTTGCGAACAGCGTGACGACGCTCGCGGAGCTCGTGGTGCTGAACTACCTCGCGCTGCACGGCGAGGAGGCGAACTTGGGCACGGTGCTGACGAACCCTGGGCTCGGCACGGGCGCGGCGGTGGCGCCCTACATCGCGTTCAACAAGATCGTCTGACCGCGGGAGTGGGCGACACGAAGCAAGTCGAGCGGTCGACCGCCATGGATGGCGGGAGTGCCGCAAACGCAGGACGCAAATCGCGGCCGACCGCCATGGATGGCGGGAGTGCCGCAAACGCAGGACGCAGTTCGCGGCCGGGCGGGCACGACCCGCTCGCCGCGCTTGGTGCCTTGCTCGCGTGCCCGGCCTGCGGCGACGCCGCCGGCCTCGCGCGCCGCACCGATCACTTCGCCTGCGGCGCCTGCAAGGCGCGCTTCCCCGTGTACAAGAGCGGCGCCGCGCAAGTGCCTTGGCTGTTCCGCGACCCAGAGGCCGCGCGGCTCGAATGGCGGGCGCGCTTCAACGGTTTCCTGCACGCGAACGCCGTGGAGTGCTCCCGGCTCGAAGCGGCGCTACGCGACCGGCGGCTGAGCAAGCGCGCGGCCGAGCGAATCCGCCGCGTGCTCGACGCGCGCGTCGCGCAGAAGCGCCAGGTGCTCGAGCTGCTCGCGCCGCTCTCGCTCGGCGCGCCCCGCGCCGGCCCGCTCTCGGACAGGAGCGGCGCGCTGCACGCCGCGCTGCCGCGGCAACAGGGCCTCACGAGCTACTACAGCAACGTGTTCCGCGACTGGAGCTGGGGGAATGGGGAAAACGAGGCGCTGCTCCAGTGCG
>Ga0137410_10000572_pt1 | contig 26011 bp, 20 predicted proteins | sample CZODoug1_16funga_FD_108878 | JGI IMG/M metagenome (GOLD analysis project Ga0137410, IMG submission 108878) | Vadose zone soil fungal communities from Angelo Coast Range Reserve, California, USA - CZODoug1_16fungal (Illumina Assembly) | ecosystem: Environmental > Terrestrial > Soil > Vadose zone... | reverse complement strand
TTTTCATTCTGATTCCTCCACTCGCTGTCGCCGATGAGAAGGCCGAAGATCCGCCTGAGGTGACCGTCGAGGTTTTTGCCGATTTTCAGTGCCCTTATTGCGCCCAATTTGCGAAAACCGTTCGCCAGTTGCAATCCAACGGTGTTGAGGGGGTCAAGACAAACGTCGTATTCAAGAATTTTCCGCTCTCCTTTCATCCTGATGCTCAGCTTGCGGCACAGGCCGCCATGGCGGCCCGGGAACAAGGCAAGTTCTGGGAGATGCACGATCTTCTTTACGCCAACCAGGCGGCACTGAAGCGCGAGGATTTGCTGCGAACTGCCACGAAGCTAGGTTTGGACATGGACCGCTTCAGCAAGGACCTCGATAGCGATCGCGTCAAGCAAATCGTTGTAGCGGATTTTTTCGAGGGTATGAAGCTTGGGGTCCAAGGCACACCCACGTTCTTCATCAATGGAAAGTCTTATTCCGGCGCTATGCCCTACGAAAAAGTGAAGCAACTCGTGGTGGACGAATTCGGGAAGAAGCGTGCCATAGCGGAGATTCCGGACACACTGTTGAGCGAAGGCCCAGCCGGCGCGCCTTTGACCATCGAGTTTTTTGCGGACCTGGAGAGTCCGATCAGCCAGTCGGCGAAACGAGTGCTCGATCAGATAATCGCCCAGCACCCGTCCGAGGTTCGCGTACAGTTCCGCAATTTTCCGCTGTCGTTTCATCCCCTTGCTGGAATGGCCCACGGTGCTGCCATGGCTGCAGCTCGGGATGGGCACTTCTGGGAGTTTGTAACGTACATTCTCGATCACCAGGAGACCCTCCGTGAGCAGGATTTGATCGCGTATGCAGGAATGCTCGGCATGGATAAGACAAAGTTCGCGGAGACCATCGAACAGCGACGGTACGCGCCACGCGTGGATGCCGACCTTGCACAAGGCTTCCAGCGAGGCGTTCGAGGAAGCCCAGTAATCTTTGTGAATAACAGGCGAATTGACGGCGTTCCGAGTATTCAGACTCTGACGGATTACGTGCGGGCGGAACTGTCAGCAAAGGGTGCGAAATAACGACTGAAGATAGATAGAAGGAAAGCAACAACTGTGGGACGCAGGCAATTATATTTATTGCGATTCGGGGCGCTGGCCATAGCTCTTATGAGCGTGGCGGGTTCTGCCTGCGCTCAGTTGAATCAGAACTGCACAGTGAGCGTGCTCAATCGGTCTGTACCGGTGAATCCGGATGGTTCGTGGGTCCTGCCGAACATTCCAGCTAACTTTGGCCCGGTCAAGGCCCGCGCAACCTGTATTCAGAATGGGAAGACCATCTCGGGGGAATCGGCTTTCTTCACAGTTCCCGCCAACGGCGCTGTGAATCTCCCTGTCATCATATTGGGCTCGGCCAGCCAGATTCCAGTTTCGCTTCGCATCGTACCGGCCAGCCCGACTCTCACCACGGCTGGACAGACCCTGCAACTCGCCGTCACAGCGACCTATCCGGACGGTTCCAGCAGCGATGTCACAGCGGCCAGTTCCGGAACCAATTACACGGTGAGCAACCCCACCTTCGCCACTGTGAGCACAAATGGTCTCGTGACGGCCGTGACCGCTGGCACAGTCGTAATCCAGGCCACAAACGAAGGCGCGTCGGGCATCACGACGGTCAACGTCGCCCTGAACGGAGCTTCCCATGGAGGGATTCCGGACGCCTGGGCAATCGCTTACGGCCTTGATCCTTCCAGCCCGACGATGCCGTTCGAGGACCCGGACCACGACGGACTGACCAATCTCCAGGAATACCAGCATGGGACCGACCCGCACAACCCCGATACGGATGGTGATGGAATTCCTGATGGCCTCGAAGTTGCTGAAGGCACCAATCCTCTGGACCCGAATAGCTATAATCTGGCCCTCGCATTGAAGTCCATCAAGGTTAGCCCGCCCAGTTTCAGTCTCAATTTCAATCCTCTCACCGGCGAGGGCTTTGTTCAGTTGAGTGTCATCGGGACGCTGGTAGACCTGAACGGAACCCAGATTGATCTTACCTCGACCCAGAAGGGAACCAATTATAGTTCGAGCAATCTCGGGGTCTGCAACTTTGGACTGGTAAACGGCGAGGTGTTCGCGGGGGGCCCAGGAGGCTGCGTCATCACGGTGACCAATAACCAGTTCACAGCTACGGTGGCCGGAAGTGTGCAAGGGTTTTCCATGGGTCCGCTTTCTTTTATTCCGATTCCGGGTTTTGCCAACAACGTAAAGGTGAACGGAAACTACGCGTACGTGGCAGCTGGGTCCGCGGGTTTGCAAGTCGTTAACGTAGCGGACCGCACGAACCCGATGATTGTGGCGTCGTTGGCTTTGCCAGCGAATGCAAACGATCTGCGCATCGTGGGCACCACAATGTATATGGTGACTTCGACAGGATTGCTCACCATCGATGTGACCAATCCCCTTGCACCCAAACTCCTGGGTTCGTTCAGCACGTCGGATGTGGCTTGGGATGTCGCGGTCTCCGGGAATCTCGCCTACATCGCGGCGGGAAGCGCGGGAATCCAAATTGTGAACGTCAGTAATCCGGCCAGCCCAGTGTTCGTGGGCTCCCTCGCAATTCCCGGTGGGATAGCTAAGGGAATCGCGGTCAAGGGCAACCTCGCGGTTACTGCTGCAAGCACGGCAGGGGTTGTGATTGCGAACATCGCCAATCCTGCCGCTCCGCAGATTCTGGGGAGCACACCGACGCCGGGAGATGCTCGGAAGGTGGCCGTCAAGGACACGGCAGCCTTTATTGCGGATTACCCCGCCAGCATGCAGGTGGTGGACTTCAGTATTCCCAGTGCGCCCACAATCGTGGCCTCCACGCCGGACGCTCTTGGCGGCAAGTTGCAAGACGTCACGCTGTCAACCATCTTTGGGCAAACATTCACACTGGGGGCGGATGTCTTTTTTGTGAACGGGGTCCCCATTGTAAACGTTGACCAGCCCAGTAATCCGATTCCGCGCGCCATCCTCAATTTCAGCCAGTACCGTGATGATAACGGACACGGCATCGCTGTAGATGGGGCTTATGTTTATATGACCGGGGAGGAAGGCACAGTTACGGATTTGGGGACCAATGGAAACACTCGCCTCTACGTCGGCCAATACGCGTCTGTGGAAGACCCGTTCGGCATTCCGCCGACGGCTATTATCACCTCACCCTCAAATGGAGCAACGGTCATTGAAAGGCAGATGGTTCCCGTAACAGTTCTGGCGACCGACGACGTTGCTGTGGCCGGAGTCGGCTTCACTTTGGACGGCCAAGTGGTGGGCACCCAAACGGTCCCGCCCTACGATTTCAGCTTTACTGTGCCGGTGGGAGTTAGCAATGTGGTCTTAGGGGCCAGCGCCATCGATTTCGGAAATAACGTCGGCAACGCCCAACCCGTCCAGCTCAATGTAATTCCCGACCCGGGAACTACGGTGGCCGGTAATGTCATATTCTCGAACGGCTCTCCGGTTGCCGGCGCCACCGTGTCCGCTCCGAGCGGTCGCTCGGCAAGTACGGCCCCAGATGGATCGTTTTCCATCACTCAAGTACCTACGATTCTCGGCAACATCGTTGTGATAGCAAGATTCACTGATGCGGGCGGAAATTCTTATGGAGGCAAGTCGTCAGCCGTTCTTCCGTTGCCGCTCGGTACAACCCAGTTAGGAACAATAACAATAGTTCCCGTCCCAGCCATCACGAGCCTGAATCCGAGGGCCGTTCTGTCAGGCTCACAGTTCACCCTCCGGGTCACTGGAACTACCCTCGGTGGCGCGACCTTCGTGTTTCAACCCGCGTCCGCACCGCCCATTGGAGTTCAAGTGATTTCCATTGACCCCACCGGAACCTTGGCTACGCTCTCGGTCAGCATTCCTTCTAGCGTTGCGGGCGCGTTTGCGCTCGTTGCCACGACTGTTGCTGGAAGCTCAAGTAGCGTTATCTCGGTCGGGAACCACTTCTCAGTCGTCAGTCCCAACTCCACTGCCGATAGTGATGGCGACGGTTTTTCCGATGTAGTCGAGGTTGCCTCCGGCTCCGACCCGCTCGATCCGAACTGCACGCCACTGAATTGCAGACTCTTTGGTGATGTGGACAGCGTGGCGTTCTCAGTCGTGAATGTTGTCGCTCAACCGAGTCAGCCTCATGAGGCCGAAAGCACTCTGTTTTCGATAATAAATAGTGTCGCTTCGGCGGCGCAACCCCATGAAGCCGACAGTGTGTTGTTCTCCGTTCTGAATAGTATCTCAGGGGCGAATCCTTTCGAGGCGGACAGCATCTTGTTCTCCGTCCAGAACACAGCGCTGGGAGTCAAAGTGTCTGCATCAATCCGGCAGAGCTTGCAGGTCAATCTATCTAGTGCGGCAACTGCTCCCGTGCCTGGCACCACGTCAAGTGGCTCGATCGATAGCGATGGAGATGGCTTGACGGATGAAGAGGAACGGCGGCTTGGCACAGACCCCTTCAACCCGGACACGGATGGCGACGGCTATCCAGACGGACTCGAAGTCGCCCTAGGATCGAATCCGCTCGATCCCAACAGCATCCCAGACATACGGCCCCCCGGGATCTTCATTGGTCCAGTCTTAGAGATTGAGAATTCACCAATTGCAATTCAGCCGGCTGGGAAACCATTCCAGCCCGAAAAAGGAGAGAGACATGTCGCACAAGTCATCCCGGCGCGGAAGCGCAATATCCTTGCTCGTTTCCATTCTATGTTTCGCTAACGTGGGCGTATCTCAAGCCCAGACTTTCAATAGCGGATCAAACGGGAGCGATGGCGCACTGAACCTCACCACGCCCGGCACGATCATATTCGATCCTAAGAGTTTCACTCCTCCGCTTAATCCCGCTGGCGACAACGTCTACAACTTCACGACGATCAACATCGCGGCAGGTGTGACAGTGAAACTGACGAGCAAAGTCTTGACCGGTCCGGTGTATTGGCTGGCCACTGGGGACGTGACGATTGGTGGGATCGTTGATCTCTCTGGTGAAACCGGCCATGGATTTGTGGGGACTGCCGGCGAGCGCATTCCTGCGGCTGGAGGAGCGGGAGGGTACCTTGGAGGAGTTGGAGGTAGTTCCAGCGCAGGATTCCCGAGCGCCGAACCGGGCAACGGTCCCGGTGGTGGGCCGGTGGGAACCTACACGGGGCCCTTTGGAAGAACTTGCACGAACGGAGGAACTTTTACTGGAAGTCAATTTTTGATTCCATTAGTCGGTGGCTCTGGAGGGAGTGGCGGGTCGCTTGCCGGCTCTCTTGGTGCCGGCGGTGGCGGTGGCGGGGGAGCCATCCTTATTGCGAGTTCCACCCAAATCAGACTCTTGTCCGGTGCGGCGAGTATTTTGGCGAACGGAGGCGCGGGTGGAGCCCCGTTCCAAGGCTGCCAAAATAACGGAGACGGCGGCCCAGGAAGCGGCGGGGCGATCCGCCTGATCGCCCCATACGTCAATGGAGGAACGCTTAGCGCCTACGGTGGAAACCTAAACGCAACTGGAACTGGTTATCTTGGCAACGGGGTGATTCGCGTGGAGGCGTATACTTTTGGCGGAGCCAATATTGCTGGCGGCGTTCTCATTCAATCAACTCCGTTCAGTCCCGCAGTCCCTGTAACTCCCCCGTCGTCAATCAAAGTCACCAGTATCGTCACCAGTACGGGCACGATTCCCATCAACGCCAACCCGTTCAGTTTTCCGGACGCGACGATCAACACTTCCGCTCCCGTCACGGTAAACGTGCAGGCACAATACGTTCCGTTGGGGACTGTCCCGAAGGTCCTCGTGATCTCGGAAACCGGCCCAGACCAGACCGTAAATTGCTCACCATTAGCGGGAACGTTGCAGCAGTCGACTTGCAGCGCTTCCATCACGTTTCCGACTGGCGGCTCGCGTGGTTTTGTAAAAGCAACTTGGACACAATAATAGCCATGAAAGCAACACTCATTTCACTCGTTTTACTTTCAGCGATCACTGCGCGAGGGCAATCTCCTGTGACCGTCTCGACTGGGGCTGACGGGGCGCTGGAGCTGACGACACCGGGCATTGTTGTCTTCAATCCAAGGTCGTTCAATCCTCCGCTCAACCCATCCGAAGACAACGTGTTCCAGTTCACCACGATTCATATAGGAGAGGGCGTCACTGTCAAACTGTTGTCAAGAAACCTGAATGGACCGGTTTTTTGGCTTGCGCAAGGGCCGGTTCAGATCGACGGAACCATTGACCTAAGTGGCGACGATGGCGGTGCCTGGCCCTCGGTGGCAGGGGCAGGAGGCTATCCCGGCGGAGCCCCGCGTAGCCCCGGATATAGCCCCGTGGGATTCACGCTCAATGAGTTCCTGGTACCGCTCGTCGGTGGCTCGGGGGGTAGCGGAGGAGAAACCCAGGGCGGCGGCGCAGGCGGTGGAGCTCTTCTTATTGCTAGCCTCACGTCGATAACAATAAACGGAAACATTATTGCGAACGGTGGTTCTTCATCGGGCGGTTTTGGCGGAAACGGAGGGACTCTCCGCCTTGTTGCTCCTCTGATTGAGGGATCAGGCGGCACCATAAGTGCCAAGGGAGGTCAACCTAATGGTGCCGATGGTGCGGTCCGAATCGAGTCCAATGACAACCGCTTTGCCGGAACAGTGAATTGCAGCCACGCCTTCCATGGCAAACCGCTAGGCCTGTTCCTTCCGCCAAATCCTCCGCCCTTGGTTCGAGTCGAAAGCATTGACGGCGTGCTCTTAAGCAGTCAGAAATTCACGTTCAGCCAGCCTTCCTCCGTCAAGGTTGCTGTTGAAGCCCGTAACATTCCCACAGGTACAGTTGTCGAACTTCAGTGCTTCTCCGAAAATGGCCAAAATCAGACCGTGAAAACTTCCCCACTCACTGGAACCTTGGAACGTTCACAGGTAACTGCGGTGATGTCGTTTCCGAAGGGAGCGTCACGCTGCCTTGCATCTGCCGATTGGACCCCGCCACCACCACGGTGATCCTGAGCCACATGCGAAGAAAAAACTTAGGCACCTTGCGGTCGGCATTGGGGGTAGGTCACGGTCATGCGGACGAGACCGTCACGGACGGGTAATCTAAGCTCCAAGAAGACGTGGAGTAGAGAGAGAAGTAACAGAGAAAGTTGGGCTCGGATTTGTGTTTTTGACGAAAAACCCCGATGTTGTACCTAGTGTACCTAGTTTGGAGCTTGCCGTTCTGCCACAAACGCACCGTAACCGAATGAATCGAGAGCGGCAATACAATAATGGTCGCGGCGGCCTGCAACCACATCCGAGTGACCTGCTCCGTAAGCGTCCGAGTTTGGCCGTCTCGACAGTTTGGTGATCGTACTGTTCAGATTCGAATTGATTCGGGACGCAGTGTAGCCAGTATCCGTCTTGACGACAGCTTTAGATTTCCATCATTCCAGATTCAGCTTCAGCTCTGATGATTCCCCAAGGTTCGGACGTGGGTTCGATTCCCATCGCCCGCTCCAGTCATCTTGCTTCTCCACAATAACTTAGCGATTGGTCGCGGCGGCAAAAGGCGGCAATAAGAAATAACAGAGCCTCAAGGGTGGCACCGAGAGCTCAAGGCTTCACTCCACTTCTGGAGGAAACCTTCCGTAAGAAGCTGGAGGAACCATGAATCGCGGGAACTGTGTTCCAGTCGAAATGGCTCCTAGACACGATTCCTATGGCTCCCATCGAGGGTGGCGCGGTTTTCGCCATCTTCAAAATACGCCTTACCTCTGCTTCCTCTTTTTCGTTCAGATCGTTGAAGCAACGGAAGAGGTGTGATCACTTTTTGTTGAAAATCCCTTGGAGGTCGGCTTCGTTGAACAGAGTGTGGCGTCCTGTCTGGAGGACGGAGTCTTTCACTAAATCTTGAAATCGTTGGCGAGCGACGGACTTTATCCGCCGAAATCTTCGCCGTTGCTCCGTCACGATGAGTAAAGCATCTTCCGACACTTCCTCCAAACTCCTGTCTGTAAATCGCTGTAGTTCCTCCCTATCAGACGCTGCCCCTTCAGTTATTTCATTTAGCCCATCGAACTTGTTTCCAGCTACTCCACCAGCAACGAAGAGGGCAAAACCTGTCTTAAGCGCCTCGTTCATTCCAGCGATTTGCTCGTTCGATGGGTCCTCAGATTCGGTGGCAAAATCGCCGACTTCATAGCCGCGTTCGCCCCGTGTAAGCATGACGTACATCTCATGAACTGTGATGCCGCACTCGTTGGCAACGACAATGTGCCCGGCTTCGTGGGCTATCGCTTCGTCAATGTATGTGCCCATCGGCTTCGTGGCTAACGATGCTCCCATCGCCACCTTCGACGGGTCAACGGCTTGAACTGATGCGTCAGGTTGCTTTTCGTAGTAGATGGCTTCCTGGTCTTGCTCGGTAAGCAGGTTGTGTCTGCCGGTTTGTAAGGTAGGCTCATTCATCTTTTCAAGAAAAACTTCCTTGATTCTCGACATCAGCCGGCGAAACGCATCTCTGCGCTTATGAATGATCGGCTGAGCCATTTCTGCGAGTTCTTCAAGGGGCTTATTAGTCAGCCTAGCGAGTTCTTTCCTATCCGCGTCCGCACCTTGTCCAACCTTTTGACCGACGTAAATATTACCGGCGACACCACCAGCCACGAGGAGCATGAGCGATGCCTTCAACTTTTTCTCCATCTTCGGTATTTCCTCGTCGGGTGGAGAATACACCAAGGTCGCGAAATCACCGATTGCGATTCGGCCATCGGGAAGGCGAGTAACGTTGAAATCCAATCCCCTGGCCGGTAAACCCACCGCCTTGCCGACGATTAGATGCCCAGCTTCGTGAGGGATTGCCTCGTCCAGGTACGAGAGTGCTGGATTCTCGGCATTCAAGTCTTTTCGGACTCCGGCACTGTCGCAATTCCCAATTCTCGAAGAGGCGCTGCAATCCATGGGAATGCCTGGTGTGGCCGGCTCACAGTTTTCGTGCGACTTCAGTCGTGGGCGTGTTTTTGGCGGGACGGGACCCTAGATATGCACCGAATACTGCGCAGTCAGAAATATACCGAAAACGAACCATGCGCCTCCATGCGAGCTGCGCAATGAGCACGAGTGGCACGACATAGGCAGCAAGGAGCAGAGCGAAAGCAGAGATCGAATGAGTGCGATCGGATGCCAGACGCCATGCGGGAGCTATGCCACACACGGCCAGAACCAGGAACGAACGTGCGAAGTCCGAGGTCGCTACGAACACATCGCGCTTCGAAAATGCTTCACCGATCCGTGTGAGGCAATAATCGAAGGCTGAATCAACACTGGACAAAGTCAGCCCGGACTCCGCCCAAATTGCACTCTTGACTGCCTCGCTATCCACGCCATCCCATACGTCATCCCTACCCTTCCTAAAGAAACGCGGCCCCCTAATTTTCTTTACTCCCCAGTCCGCCATTTCCTGAACGAAGTGGCCAATCACTAACGAACCGGCGAGAAACACCGTGAATGAAACGGGGCGCAGTGCACTTAGCACTTCAACGAACCGCGCCCACCCTCGAACTGTAATCCACCCCTCACAAATCATGAACATCCCAGGTACGACTAGGCCAAGGAAGTCATACACTCCCAGTTTGAAATTCGATAGGTTCACGCTACTCGCTCCCCGTTACTTCACAGGTGTTCCAGGGCACTTAGGCAAGCTGCATACGCAACAAGTCGGTCTGAATAATCGCACCCAATCGTAAGAGTAGGACGGGATGCAGAACCAACGTGGATCTTGATCTCACGCTCGTCGGGTGCAAGCGGATAAGAAACGGAGATCAGCCTAGACCCCGCGCCGCAGGTTATCTTAATGATCCCGTCCCGGCGCGTAGCACGGAAGTTATCGCCGAACTTGTCCGTGAAAAATTTCTTATCTTCGGCAAGGGTCCTCTTACCAATCTCCGTCTCGTGCCAAAGTGCCGCTTGCGTCTGAAGCTGTTCTCTCCCCGGTGAATGACCTGTGATATCCCCAAAACTGCTCGGATGGTCAGCTATCTTGATGTCCCTCGTAATTCTGTAAAAGGACTCCTCGTTGCGAACAAAAAGGAAGTGATCAATCCAATCTGTGTCATGCAGGTGTCGCGGAACGTGTTTTACCAGAGACGCTACAAATACGTCAGGACGGTAGGCCCTTTTATTGACCGTCTTAAAATATCCCTCGATGTCCCCACCGCTTAAGCGATCTAAACCGTTGCAATGATGGCTGTGCCAACTACCGAGATGCTCTATGTTTCTGTCCCGGCTTTCGGCTTGTCGAAACAATCTCTCTTGAAATTCTCCGTCGGGAAGAAACTCAACCGCCGTTCGCTTCGCATTTGGGCCGCCGGGCAAGAAGTCCGTTATAACGACCCGATAATTCCGATCCCTTCCTCGACTCTGTGGATTCAGATCGACGTAACCAATATACTTCCCGCCTTCTTCGCTTGTAGGATAGCGCTGCAGTTCGTCTATGATGTATTCAGAGACGTGACGGTCAAAAACGACCTCGCAGTGCGATGATGCGTGTTCAAGCATGGCGAAGCACTCCGCTCTAAATCCTAACCGTGACATGCGCAGTCCTTTTGCGAGCGAATGAGCATTGGACGAGCAGTTTTCAACCTGCCACTCACTTCGTTGCCGGGAATTGGACGATTGTAGTGAATCACCCAGTTCCCCCCAGAATATCCGGGCTTACCATCGACCAAGACATCGAGTGCCATCCTAGCCTGAATAAGCGCGATGGAATTGATGTCCAACGAGAGCCCGGAGGCTTGAAAATCAGGCAAGTTCATCCCATAGATTGTCTCTTCTTCGACTTGGGTCGGTGGAATCGTCAGATTAATATTCAAGCCCAGTTGGGCTGCGATCTTATCCATGCATTCGAAGCACCCGCTGTATCCGGGAATGTAGGCGTATACTTCCCCTCCGAATCCTTGGCGAAAGACGCTCGCTGTAATTGTGGGCTTCTTGTATTTGACCGCCAAGCTATTGATGAACAGCCGAACGGCTCTTGTATCTGCACAGCAGAGGACAAGGTCACAAAGACGAAGGTCCTTTTCAATTTCCTCTGCTTGAAAGACATCTTCAGCTCGAATCGTCACGTTTGCTTCAGGATTTCTGTCCAAAATCCATTCTTTCTGGATCTGAACTTTCAATCGCCCCAAGTCCCTTCTGGACCTTGGGTGCTTTACGAGGTTGACGTCCTGTAGCGTATCCGGATCGTACAGAATCCACTCCCGAACGCCGTTCATCGTCAGGTGGTCGCAAACCGGAGCTCCTCCGCTTCCGACACCGATTTGGAGCACAGTTTTGCCTTTAAGGCCCTCAGGGGACAAGAGATGTTCGATCCTGGAGAAATTTAGGCTCAATGTTTTTGTCCCAGCCCCGGCCAATAATGACCGTTGCGCTTCCAGATCTCATATTTGCCCAGCCAAACCGCAGCCTTCGCAACCAGCAGGGCCACGGTAAAATGCCGCTTCCACTGGTCTGATCGCATAACGCACATGCTCCCATCGCTGAACTGATGCGGCGCCGAAGGGTGAATGGCCCACCCGGAACCTGGCTTGGGTTTGATCTTTGGAAGGCTAAAGGGATAGTTGTTCAGTTCAATCCGTAAGGCGTATCTGTTCCCATATTGAGTCTCCAGGGCACCTTCCGCAGCAACAACCGCGCCATCCTTGGCTAGAAACGCAAAAGCCGGGAACAGACGCAGCTTCTGCTGTTCGTAAGGCCAGCGATTCAACAGTTCCGCGGCGCCTAACGTCAATTGGTCAGAGCTTATTTCGCCCAATCCGAATACTCCCCCTCGGGATCGCGCAGTACCGTGCTCTTCAGCTGATTTGGCGTATAGCCAACGGCGTGCACCACACCGTTCTCGTCGATCTCGATTACTTCTTCTTCCCGCTGGTTTGTCAGCACTCTCTCTGAACTATGAGTATTTTCAGCCATGGCTCCTCTCCTCTCCCCTATCCCTTAAGTCGTGACGACATCCCGCACCGCCGCTACGACTACGTTGTTGTCCCGAGTCGTAGAAACCGGCGCGAAACGCGAGTACTTCGCGGTAGCGTCCGTTTCACAGGGGACGCCGTCAGAAATGATGATCCGCTGTGGTCGCATGATTTTCAGGATACGATCTGAATACCCGCTCTCCCGGCCGTGATGGCTCGCGAGCAAAATGGAGGTATCACTGAACTCTCGGTGATCTAAAGTGTCCCACTGCTCTTCTTGCGTGTCACCTGTGACGATGACCTTGGACTTGCCGGAAACCACGGAGAATACGATCCCATTATTGTTGACGTCCTCCGGGCTCCCCTCGATGAACGGCAACCTGGGGGCGAGTATCGTTATTTGCGACTCAGAGATCTTAATAATTTGACCCGCATGCACCGCCATTGGCCGGCAATAGGGAAGCTCACCTTTTCTCACCTTCTCGTAAAAAGTCCAGTCATCGAAAACAGGATCGGGCTTGAAGTAGCGGCCACAGTGCCAGAGGTGCTTCGGTTCAAAGAATTCAAATACTTCCTGGAGCCCTGTGATGTGGTCCTGATGCGGGTGGGTGATGACGACAATATCGAGCTTTTCGACTTTGCTTCGCAAGTACTCCAAAGGCGACAACCTATCCGCCGACCGCCGACAGTCAACCATCATGTTGATGCCATTGGAAAACTGGATCAAAGTCATATTGCCCTTGTCGACTGCGAAGAAGGTGAATGTTGGCATCAATCCTCCTTGGTATCAAACGATACACGAATTCGCTGGCTATTGTCAACAGATGTGCTTTCTGGTACCATTTGATACGTTCATGAGGCCCAGGGTAATCCGTCGGGCCAGGGCAGGTTTCAGCGATGCGGCAGTCCGGGAGGTGTGCCTTGCTCCCAATCGCCAAGGTTCGATGTGGACGCAATTGATTTCTCGGCTCCTGAGCATGCGGTCGCTGTCGCCAAGATTTTGCGTTTGGTGAAATCGCCGAAACGCTGCCAAGTTACGAAGCGCGCCATGGAAGACATCGTGAAGCTCAGGCTTACGAAAACGGCAGTACTCGAGGCTATTCAGGAGCATCTTGAGGAGCAGAGAACCACCTACGTTCTGATGCAAAAGATGGGTATACAGGCGTATGTCTTGCTACCTTGCGGTGTAGAGCCCCATGAACTTTACGTAAAAGTTCAGCTGCCACCGTGCCAGAACCCAGGCGGACAGGAGACTTTGGTGGTTATTTCGGCGCATCAGCCAAAGTATCGGTTGAGGGAGGAATAGGATGCCAAGCGGACAAAACATGGGCCGTTGCCCCGTTTGTGGCTCGGAAAATCTGGAACAGGTAACAGGCGCGTTTAACACGCAAATCGAAGGACCTCAGAGTCGCTTGATGAACCTATCGGTACCGAATTTGCGTTGGCAACATTGCAACGCTTGTGGCGAGGACGTGCTGGACGACGTGGCTTCTCGCGCCATCACCAAGGCACATCGTTCAACCTTAAAACTCCTAACCGCGGAGGAAATACGCTCTCTCCGCGAAGCCCTTGGCAAGACGCAAGCCGAGATGGCGGACCTTCTGGGAGTGGGAGAGAAGACGTTTACGCGATGGGAGTCCGGGAGCCATTTTCAGACGGAGGCCTTTGATCGTTACCTTCGGCTGCTTCAGCGACCAGAGGTTGTCCATCTCTTGAATGACATTAAACTCTATAAAGAGGGCGGCTCAGAGTTTCCGTCGCCGCAGTTTCAATACCTCGAAGTTGCAGCATATGAGGGCATCAGTGAATCGCGCAAGAGATCGTCTCCCGCGACGTGGTTCACGTTGCAGGCAGCATAGATAGGAAGCCCGTGTTCACAACTACTTTCTATTCATTCAAAGGGGGCGTTGGACGGACGCTGGCGTTGATGAATACGGCCTATCGTCTCAGCAAGCTCGGAAAGACTGTCTTCATTTTGGACTTTGATTTGGAGGCGCCCGGCGCGGACATCTTTTTCGAGCCTAGACGCTCCGCACCTGGTCTGCTCGACTGTATTGCGCAGTACTTGGAAGCAGGCTCCGTCCCACGTCTCCAACAATTCGTTACCGAGATTCCTTGGAAAACTCCGGGGAAAGTGCTGCTCATGTCCGCGGGCCGCCGCGACAAGAATTATCAGTCCCTGCTTGCTAAGCTCAATTGGAAGGAGTTTTACGCGCAGCGTCAGGGATTCTATTTCATTGAGAATTTGAAAGGGGCCATTCAGGTTCTATATCAGCCTGACTATGTGCTTGTTGATTCACGAACAGGACTTACGGACATATCGGGAATCTGTACTTTGCAAATGCCGGATCTGGTTGTGCTTCTTTTCGGACTAAACGAACAAAACCTCGTCGGCACAGCTCAGATATACCGAACAATTATGCAGAATTCCCATGGAAGGTCGATACAGACCTTGCTGGTGGCGTCGCCGGTGCCCGACGTTCCCTCCGCATTCGTCGGCATTAAAGAAGAGAGATTCAAGCGCACCAAGCAACTGCTCAAGACGGACCCGGACCTGATCCTTCCCTACAATGCTTTCATTGCATTCAAAGAGACCATCGATTCGTCCGAAATGGGTACCTTTCTCAATCAAGCCTATGACCAGCTATGCGAGCGGATCATATCTCGAAACAAGGCTGACATAACCACGCTTTTAAACGATGCGAAGAAAGCTCAAGAGGCAGGCGACCTGAAGCAAGCCGAGGCCATTTACAAGCAGATTCTTGATGCGAATCCAGAAAATGCACGGGCGTGGACGGAATACGGGTCGTTTTTCCGTTCAGTTAAGAATTACAGCAAGGCCCTAAACGCCTATCAGAAGGCGGTAAACTTGAAGGCGTCCCCCAATATCTATGGGGACATCGCAATAACTCTCGTTTATGCTAGGCAGTTCGACAAGGCCAAACCGTACCTCTCGAAATATCTCAACTCGGATTTTGATAGTAGCGCTGCTTTCCAGATTGGGCGTGCCCTGGCATTTCACGAGCAGGCTGAACCAGCCATAGCGGTATTCAAGAAACTGTCGACAAATTCTGAGATGAGTGTGATCACTTCAAGAGAGATAGGCAATCTATATCTCCAGATTCGCAGGCCCCAAAAAGCTCTACACTATTACCAGCAATTATTAAAGAAACTGCCGAACGACCTGCCCGCGGTTTATAGCACGGCAGCTGCTCTTGCACGGCTCGGACGCCATTCGGCTGCCCGAGATTGGTTCCGGAAAGCGATTGCCCTATTCGAACGGCCGGAGACGCGCAGCAAGCTACCAAGTGAGACAGCTGGGCGATTGCAAATGTTGAGCCAAGCGTATGCTGCGACTAATGCCGTGGGTGAGGCGATCTCTCTGCTACACGAGGCTATTTCGAAAGCGGCAAATGTAAAGACAGATGTTTTTTCGTCCATTCAATACAAGAATGTCTCTCGACAGGAGTTCATTGAAGAGAGCCGGCGCTTGCTGGCAGGTTTCACCAGACGTGCCCCCAAGCGCGTAGTCCGCAAGAAGCCGGCACCTCCTGTTGTGGAAACCGTAGTCGAGGACGTGACAAAGATGGACGAAGCTCGAACTTCACCCTCTGAGAAGGAAGTCCCTCACGAGAGCGACGGTACCGGCGAAGGAGACGACCGGCGTAGTGGTGAATGAGCGACCAAATCGAAACGTCTATATCCTGGGTGCCGGCTTCTCGGCCCCCGCCGGTGCTCCAGTGGTTCGGGCCTTCCTAGATCGTTCGAGAGAGTTTTATGCCGAGCCGACGTCTAGCATGGACGACCAAGAGCGAGAATGCTTCCTCAGAGTATTCAAATTCAAACGCTCCATGGGGCAAGCCCGCGAGAAGTTTGCCATCGATCTTGATGACATTGAGAAACTCTTTGGCCTTGTGGAGATTTCTCAGCGGCTAGGGGAAGAAGTAGGGACGGTCAGAAACGACATTGTTTACCTAATCGCGAAGACCCTGCAACTTGCGATCTCGTGGCCGTCCGTAGAGCGACCTAGAATCTGGTTTGGGGCTAAGGACCTTCCCGTCTTTCTTAATCACCTGAGGGAATTGCGAGCCACGTTTCAAGAGGAGAGTCCTAGGCGCTTTAGCGTTGATCTCTACGACTATTTTGCTGGAATCGTATCGGGAGACCTCGACGACCCCGACCGTCGAAGTAGCCGCAAGGACACGATCATCACTTTTAACTATGACTTGCTTTGCGAACATGCGCTGGCGCGACTTTCCGTTCATCCAAACTATCATCTGGTTCATTCCGTGTTGGGTAATGACGCAGAACCACCGCGAAAGACCGTCGACGTTCTGAAGCTCCACGGTTCCGCGAATTGGGGCATTTGCACAAAATGCAGAAGCCACATTGCTATTCTTCCCAAGAAAGTGACAGATGATCCCTGGGGCTTCCGCACTCTTTCCTGCCCGAGCTGCAAGGTGACGGCGTATCAACCTCTGCTGATCCCGCCATCTTGGGACAAAAGCGAGTACAGAGAGGTTATAAGTGGCGTCTGGGCAAAAGCGCTAGACGAGTTGCGGCAAGCGACAAGGATCTGCGTGATCGGATATTCAATGCCAGAGGCGGACGCTTTCTTTCAATATCTGCTCACTCTCGCTCTGTCCAAGAACGAATCGCTAACTAAATTGATCGTGGTAGATCGGAGAAATCACACGCTCACAGCCGACGATAATACTCAAATCTTGCGGGGCATTGGTCAGGACCTCGAAGCGAAATACCGGCGGATGCTTGATCCAATGTTTCAGGAGCGACGGTTCTTTTTCCACGGAAACGGCGTCCAAGGCTTCCTGGGTAGAGATGGCGCGCTCGGCGAACTTGGAAGAGGAGAGGCAGTATCGGGCGGCGTTTCATGCTCCCCGCAGCACTAACGTGAAGCTCGATTCGCTAGACTACCGCAGCTTGGACAGCCATCAAACTCGTGCCATAGGGCCTTGACCCAGTTGACCTTGCAACACGAGATTCACCAATCGTAGGCGGCTCTGTCAGCATGACCGTGGTCCATGCCGTCCTTGACGAAAAAGGTAAATCACTTTTGCAGCGCGGCAACCAGCTTTTTGCTAATTTCTGGCGCGGAATCGCCCACGACCAGAGGGACTTGAGTGCCAAGTAGGACCTCTAGCGCTCCCCCCTGCATCTCCCTCACAACAAAAGCGGTCCGCTGAGTGCTGTATTCAGATATAGAGCACCGCTCACCTGGCACCAGATTTTGTTCGATGTAACTCATGACGCCGTGCCATCAGAACAAGCTTTTAGGAGGAATGTCAGTGCGATGCAACTTCCGCTGTAAGCGAACTGGCAATTCCGGTTATCGTGTCGGGAACATCGGTTGTTTTCCTTAACATGGTGTAGCGCCATTGGCCATAGCTGGCCTCTGCGTTCACAGCGGCTACCCACCGCTCGGCAGCGCCCTTCTTCACATCCGCGAGTGGATCATATCCTTTGGTTTCAAGGATCACGTGAATTGCAGGATCAGTTTTGAGCCGCACGATAAAATCCGGCATGTAGTCATGCATTTGACCGTTATGGAAGTAGGGAATCGCAAAGCCGAGCCCCGCGTTTTTCACGAATGCATCCACCAATTTGTGCGCGTCGATGTAATACGCTGCTTGCTGCTCCCATTTTGTGGTATCTGGCACTACGTAGTTCAGATGACTACGAAGAATCTGTCTAGGTTCTCTGCTCGTCCAGAAATCTACGTCCGCCGTAGATCCGGGTCCGCGACTTGTCTCGTAAAGCGGTATCTCCGGTGCTTCGCCGCCCGCTGTATCTGGCCGGATGTTCTCCGTGAGAACCTCGACTATCCATCCATAGTACGGCGACAGCCCCACGTCCTTGATGTCTGCTGGCGTACGGACATCGACGTGGTCTTGTAGATAGCGCTCTGCGATCCTGGCAACCTGCGGGAACAAAACATGCGCGGGGGCCTGGCATTTCGGCTGATTGACGTAGTGCTTGGTCAAGCCAGATGCGAGGTCGAACACGATTTCCTGCAACCTGTGTTTTGCGCGATACTCGTCCAAGCTTCTTCTGGTGATCTTGTTTGGCCCCGTGAGTGAAAGCCGTCCGGCCACGTTCACGCTCAACCCTTTTTCCTCGTACTCTGGTGGAATCGAATCCGGCTGCAACACTGTCATGGGAACATTCGGCCAATCCACGGTCACTCTGTTACGAATTGCTTGTGTGTATCCTTGCACGCGAGGGAATTTGATTTCGAATTGCTCCCGCTCCGGTACTGCGTGGACGTGAAAGCGCTTGGGACGGGGAGTACCAGCGCCATGAGACCGCGCCTTGAAGGGGATCACTTCAAAGGGCACGCCTAAGACGTGAGCGATTTCTTCTTTGAGCCTGCCTTGATCGTCAAAGTCCTCATAATCTACGCGCCGCAGTCCCCGACCGACTACCTGCTCGCAGAGTAGCTGTGACATGAATGGCCGAATGCCGATAATATGGGTAACCGTGTTGCAGTCCCAACCTTCCGTCAGCATTCCAACGCTAACAATGCAGCGAACGTCCCTGCCAGGAGGGTACAAGGGCCGGTGTAATTTCGTAGCGAGCTCTTCGAATCCTTTCGGGTAGATCGGACGCCCCTGTTTGTCCAAAGACCAACCCGTCTTGCCTACCGTGTCCAGTGTGTAGCGCATCCAGCGCGACTCCTCGGTCTTCGCCGCATCGCTGTCCGTTTCGTGCACGACCTTGGAATCAACGCGGATAGTGTTGACTTGACCATTCTTGTTCTTGAAGCCCGTGATGGTACTCCGCGGAATCTCAGTCGGACCCTTGTCTTCGGCTAACCAGTCGAAGACGGCCTTGGCGATTCTGGTGTTCTTGCATACGAGAATGAAGACAGGGGGACGCGGGTCATCGCCGGTCTGTTGCCATTTGTCCAGTTCGGTCTGCCACTGTTCGCCAAGGATTTTGATGGGATGATCGGCATACTTAAGAATGGCTTCGGGCTTAACCGTGCCTTTCCTTCCCCCACGCTCTTGGGACGTGAGCTGGGGAAGAATCCATTGCCAAATATTGAAATACGCAGGGTGATCCTCGCCCGTTGTGTCGCGGATTGCGAGCTGCGGGATCTTCACCAAGCCTGATTCAATCGCATCGATTAAAGCAAAGTCGCAGACGATCCAAGGAAACGGCTTATTCTGTTCCTGTCCAACCCGTCCTAAGAAGTAGGGTGTGGCGGAAAGATCGATGCAGATATTTATTCCGCGATGCTTGTTGATCTTGTCCAGTCCATCTACCCAGACCGTTGCTTCATCTCGTTCAGCTAGCCAATCTTCCTTTTCGTCCTCATCGAGCTGCTCCCAGTCGTCAGGACGTTCTTGCATGATCCTGTAAGCGTGGTGAGCTTCGTCATTCAGCACCAGGATGTTCTGTTTGCCGCCGACCTCACGTCCCAGGACGTGCTGCAGAAGAGCCGCGTCACTTTCCACATAGCGCTCTGATTCAACTTTGATGCTCTTCAGTCCTCCACCCTTTTCGTACTCCTCGGAACCCTTGACCGGGACCAACGAACCTTGAGCGATCTGTTGTTGCAGCGTCGCTAAGGACAAATATCGCGAACCTCGGGCCGTCATGTTCTTTGGACCGATTCTGATTGTCTCTGTTGTCTTAACGCGAACGCCGGCCCTGCTAACTTTTGCAGTGACTCCGCCCACTTGCATGGTTTTCGGCTCGAAAACATGCCAGTTGGTGACCAACACCCGGCCTTTGGTTAGCAAAGAAATCAGATGAGGTGGAACCAGGTCGCGATTGCGATAAATCGAGGCATCGCCGCGCTCGGGATCGAGTTCCTGCAGGCGATCACGAATGGTGACGTTTGGGCAAACGGCCAGCACCACATCGGAAAAGCGTGCGTCACCCCGATTGTTGATCTTGTTCAGAATGCTCCACGCCGCCAGCATACCCATGACAGTTGTTTTGCCGGAGCCTGTCGCCATCTTGCAGGCATAGCGCGAGAAACCATTGATACCTTCGGCCTTGCGATCATCGCTGGGTTCGTCGCGCGGAACATTAATGCCCTGCAAATAATCTGCTCGGGCTTCGATGAGGAAGATGATGCTCAGCGCCGCCTCAAGCTGGGCAAAGAATAAAGGACGCTGCCTACCTTCGCGTCTCCACCACTGAATCAGTTCCAGGGTTGTCCGGGTCACGCCGGGATAGCCAGCGTTTTGCCAGGACTCAAGCCTCTCGCGAATAAGGCTGACTAGCCCCAGTTCGCAGCCCGAAGGATAGTCTTGCGAAGTTCTTAGAATAGTCCCGTCGATTATCCATGCCTCGCGCTGATCCCTCGGGGGAAAAATTATCGGCGGTCTACGGGCGTTCTGCCGTTTTTCCGGTTGCTCGCCCTCGCGGATGTACCAGTAGCGGGTCGGCTTTTCAAAAGGTGTATTGAGAATTGGTTGATCGACTTCGGGATAATGGCTCATCACTTCGCCTCAGCAAGCGGTTTCACGAGCAGTAACTCATTCCCGCGCTCATCGATCACCTTGATCGCCACTTGCTTTTTCTCGCCGACCTCAAACGGCGCGCTCACAGTCCCAGCAAGATGGTCCCAGACACCCTCTTCGTATTCAGCCCGAAGAGCCTTCTTAAGGTTGTCCCAAGCGCCGGTCTTCGGGAAAAAAGCCTGAGAAATATGAAAGCACAACCCGTTGTAGTTCGTGTCTAGGAACCATGCGGGGACTTGGTCGCCACTTCGGTGCAGTGCCTCCATCGTAATTGGGTCGAACACATCGAGCCCGCGCAACTCGATCTCATAGAGCTGTGTGCCGTTCGCCCTCTTGGCCTTTCGCAAGACCGCATCGGGCAGGCCGGTGACGCTGAAAATTTGGCTTGAGCGCATATTCTTGAGCAGGTCGCCCATAGTCAGATCGGGAGTGGCCTGGACATAGGTTGCTGGAACTCCGAGCTGGGCAGCGTGCTCGATGTATTGCCGGGCGTTCGGCTCGATTGCGAAACCAAACACGTAGAGGTGGTCGTAGCCTTTAGATTTCATGCTTGCTTCATCGTGAGCAGCGCGGACTAAACTCTCCGTAACTGCCCCGTTCTCGGGGCCAAAGACAATGGCAACGGGTTTCTGTGAAAGCGGCAACGACAAACCGCTCTTTTCTTTGGCTTCTTGCACGGCGTCTTCCAAGGTGGCGCGGTGGCCGTTCGCGGTAGCATCAGTCGTGGCCTCAGCAGATAGAGAAAGCGTCTTGGCTGGCAGGCGTATATTTTTGAGGCTGATCATCTTGTTGCCTTCGAGCCGCACCACTGGTGACTTGCGTAGGACCTCAATCATGCGGTCTATAAAAGTGCCGTGCTCTTCAGGTCGAGCGGCGGAGTTGGTATGTTGGTTCGATTCCCAATCGCTCGGATTGGGAATCGTGGCTTCCACGCAGTAAGGGCCGGTTACACGTGTGATGGCGTTTGTGGTCTCAGGACAGTCAACCAGAACTTCCTCTTCAGGAGGTTCATTGTTAGCGATGGATTTAAGTGTTACGTGGCGCACAATCCCACCGACTTCTTCCCCCTTGCTGTTCTGCTTGCGCTTGTAAACGAATCCGCCCAAGGGGCCGCGCACTTCATCCTGCAATTCATACCAGTCAAATGTAGCTGTGAGTAAGCGTTGGCGCGCAAGTGCTAGGGGAACGCGGCTAGTATCACAAGTGATCCAGCGTCGTCCCCATTGCTCTGCAACATAGGCGGTCGTACCGCTACCGCAGGTGGGATCGAAAACCAAATCACCGGGCCGGGTCGCCAATAGCATGCAACGTTCGACAACCTTGGCATTCGTCTGGACCACGTATACTTTCTCATCGGTGAAATTCCCCGTGGCTGTATCTGTCCAAAAGTTGCCGATCTCCTCGAAAGGGAAATCCTCTGGAAATCGTCGATAACGAATGCTGTTTTTCGCCACATGAATTCGCCCGAGCGATGCGAGGCGCTTCATGCCCTCCGGGTAGTTCGCCTTCCAATGCGAATTCTTTGGTGGATAGTAGGTCTTCCCTAAATGTTCAAACGGCTGCGGCGATTGCGCCGCGCCCTGACTCACGATATTGTCGGGAGAATAGACGCGCGATCCTGCTGGAAGAGAGCTTTCTCCTCGACGCTCGGTAGCCGTAACACCGCGATATGATCCGTCAGCGAGCAAAACCCACTTCGCATTTCCCTCGCCGAGTATGGTTGGCCTACCCTGAAATAGCTTTCGAACTCTCAGACTCGTATGGTCCCGGCAGTACCATAAAAGGAAATCGCCCATTGTAGCGATAGTTGAGGTATCGAAGCCGGACGTGGTTTGAAAGTTGATTTGCGAAACAAAATTCTCGCTCCCAAATACTTCGTCCATTAACTCTCGAACGTGATGCACATTTTCGTCGTTTATTTGGACGAAGATGCTGCCGCTCGGAGTCAGCAGTTCCTTCGCTAGTGTCAAGCGATCGCGCAAATAAGTCAGATATGAATGCAGCCCCAATTCCCAGGTGTCTCTGTACGCCTGTACCATCTCTGGCTCGCGGGTCATGTCCTCATCATCATTGTGACTGACATCCCGCTTGCGAACGAACGGTTGGAAGTTTGAGTCGAACTTCACGCCATAAGGCGGGTCCATGTAGATCATCTGGATTTGCCCGCCCAGATTTTCATAATGCAGCAGTGAATTCATAACTACGAGCGAGTCACCCAGAATCATGCGGTTCACCCATGCGTCCGGGTATTCGTAGGCGCGCATCACTTGATCCGTGAATGAATGCTGGGGATCGCCAAACAGATCGAACATATCGGTCTGCTTGTCACGCTTATGACCCTTCAGCGTTTCGAGAATTGCTGTGGTCGAAAGTCGCTCGTGGATAAACAACGGCAATGTAGGAACATCAAATGACAAGCGCTCGGCCTTGCCAGCCCAATTCAAGAAGGGCTTACTCATAGCCTTGAGTTCGCGCAGGGCTTCCTGGGCAGCAGAAAGGTGAGCTTTAGCTTCTTTTATTTCCTCTGGCTTGGCGGCAGCCGCTAGCTTCTTCTGAGCTTCGGCTAACGCCTGTTCAGCCTTAGCGATGCGTGCTTCACCCCGTTCTCGCGCCGGATTCTGTCCGTCCCACTCCAGCACTGGCGAAAGGGAGTCGTCATAGCGATACTTCTGAGGGGCCTTCTTCTTCTTGAATTGTGCCTGTGTGCCCACTTCAGGCCGCATGAGGCTTTCGGACTCAGGATGGCGGTAATTCTTTGCGGATTTCCCCTTTGCGGGCTTCGGCGTTTTTGTTCCTGAGGCCATCCAGTGAGCTCCCTATTTAGCGAAGGATTACGGGCGCGATTCTACCACCCCCCTCGTGTAGCGCACCAATCGTGATGTGTAACGTTCTCAAACTCAACTGGTACCAAACGCTGTCGAGGTCCCGATATCTGAGGACGAACTCGAAACGAGTGGGATCCCGAATTACTGCTTTGTCAGATCGAGCGATGCATTGTTCGCCTGCGGGCCGATCAGCATGCTCCGTGATGTCATGTCTGCATTGCCTGTGAGAGACGCGCCGGCAACCTCTCCGTGAAACGTAATTTCCAGCGAGCCCTAATCCAATCATTGCTTTTGGAGACTCAGCGAAGCCGTCTCCGTTGCCGGTCCGAGGATCACGCTGCGAGATGTCATGTCCGCCGTCCCACTGAGCGTAGTGCCGCTCACGCTGCCGTGGAATGTAATCTCCACGGACGCCATCGGAAACTGGTTTTGGCCTGAAAACGTCAAGGAATCCTTGGAGACGACACCCGAAGTTATCGGCACCTGGACGCGACCAGCCTGTGGAGGAGTGAAAACGAGCGTTCCAGTAATGGTGTCCCCATTTTGGTTTAGCGTCAGTTCAGCAGGTCCTTGCCACTTGTGCCCGCGCTTGTCCGTGGATTCGATTGATCCCTTCCAGACGCCAGAAATGTCGTGGCGGAACACGCAGCCCGCGAGTGAAAAAATGGCGAAAGCGAGAACGATTAGTACGAGCGACAATGGCTTATCACGCATTTTTATTCCCCCGTTACTCCGAAATTGATGCAGAATATAGCCGCCCAGACGAACGGGCCTTGCCCCAGCGCCCCTTCCCGCTGACCGCAATGCCTTGGCCAGCATCTTACCTCGAAAAATCGGCAAGAGTTCTCGCCGACTAGGAGCTGTCCCGCCCCAGCCCAATAGTAATAACGCAGACGTGAAGACCGTCTGCCGGCGTCGCCTGTGGTCGTCAGCACCCCGCAGTACGGTTTTCCTTCAGTGCCCACAAATGACGACCCACAAAAACGAGTCCGCGATCTTTTACGGGCTCAGGATGAACCACAATGGCGACCGGCGCATCTCCCAGTTCTTTTCGACTCAATTCTGTTGATCGGCATGGCAGACGGATCGATCCGGCGGTGCTTGCGGCGGCTGTGGCAGTTTTTCCGCGGGCGCTTGAGTACGGCACAAATTTGCTAGGCGACTCTGCCGTTGTCACAAATACGCTTGAGGAGGTTGCAGCGACTGTATCACAACTGATTGCGCGCCGGGACCCGCCCGGTGAACCCGCACCCATACGAAACCTGCAAGGCTATGTCTTCCGTGCGTTCGTGCGACAGGTGAATCGTCTGAAGAGCAAAGAACTCGCAGTGCTGGACGCTGCCATCGCAGGGCAAACGCTGGCGCAAAGATTGGCTGACCCGTCGCGTCAGTTGGAAATGAAAGTTCTGGTGGACGAGTGCTTGGCCAAGTTCGACTTCACGGAGAGAGACATGTGCTGGCGACGGCTGGAAGGGTTCACTTGGGACGAAATCGGACCCGTTCATGGACTCTCCGGCCACGCGGCGGAAGTGAGATTCCGAAATGCGGTGCGAGCCGTCAAGGCAAAGCTAGCGCGATCAAGAAAGCTATTGCCACCTACTGCCCAAACCGCTAAAAATGAGCAGTTGATGCCACCAATGGAGGCCGACGACGACAAAAGAAAAACCTGAATTTAATAACGAGTTTAGCGAAGGCGAGTTCTTTGGTTTTGCCAAATCCTACCTCTCAGAAGCGTTTCCCAACCCACAACGTGTTGGCTGTCCACCGGATTCGGACCTACAGCGTATGGCTGAACAACCCGTTGAGGCTCGCGACGCAGAAGTCAGCCAACACTTGACCTGCTGTTCGCCTTGCTTCAACCGCTACATGGAAATCCTCGCTAACTTGAAACGTCGCAGCGCCAGCAGCGCCGGATCGTGACGTTTTTGGAACCAACTGATCCGAACCAGCGGTCCCGGACTTTGAAAGGCTTTTTTCAATCCGCCCTGCATGACCACCCTAGAGCCACCTCGATTCGGCGGCGACAGGCGGTGTCGATCTGACGGGGTGCGCGCTCAACGTATTCCCTAGCTCGGACGAGGGTATTTCCTGATAGCCCGCGAAGAAGTTATCGGACTCCTCTTCAACCGGTACGTCTTCCGCACGCACCAGGAGATCGTTCGGCTCAATGCGAAGCTACAAGGACGCCCACGTGGCATATTTAGCGAGTGGGCGCCAGGTTGTCTACGCGCAAGCTGCTGCTGTAATCGTGAGGCGGAATCGGGTCTGAGAGACAGGCCGGGCGTGGTCACAATGTTCAAACCGTCCTACTCAGACGGCAGTATTTAAATAGTTTTTTATAGCTGAAATCGCTCCAGAAAAGTGACCTAGGCAGGTTGCCAAGTCATGCCGCTGCAAGCTTCTAGTCCGCGAGACGGGTTGACGCGGCGAGACCCGGATTCTCCTACTTCAATCGGACTAGGGTGCCCGCGAGCGGTGCTCCAGGTTCAAGGCCGAGCTTACCCGTCTGTGGATTCCGACGAATACTACGTGGCGCAGCTGTTGCATACAAAATGTGATTCGCGTCTGAGAGCGTCAGCACTAGGACAGCCGGCGCGCCCACAAATTGCTGAGCGATATTTCCCGGGACATTGAACAGCGCGGAGATTTCGGCACTCGTCAGCCCCTGGGAAGCTGAAAGTTGTTGACCAGACTGCGTCAATACCCAATGAATTCCGAAAAAAGTAGTATGATACTTGCTACCACTCTGGGAGATCAGT
>Ga0137410_10000571_pt1 | contig 26054 bp, 17 predicted proteins | sample CZODoug1_16funga_FD_108878 | JGI IMG/M metagenome (GOLD analysis project Ga0137410, IMG submission 108878) | Vadose zone soil fungal communities from Angelo Coast Range Reserve, California, USA - CZODoug1_16fungal (Illumina Assembly) | ecosystem: Environmental > Terrestrial > Soil > Vadose zone... | reverse complement strand
GCCACTACATCACCAAGGCGCTGGCCGGGAAAGAGGTGGGGCTGCTGGAAGTCGAACACCGCATTCTGGTGTTCTACCGCCGCACCCTGATCTGCGAGTTGGACCCGATGCAGCCGCGCTCGACGATGGCCCCTCCACCCGCGATGCCTGCGGGCCGAGTGTAAAGGATGTCCCGGAACATTTTGTAAAGGATGTCATGGAACTGGACACCTTCAGGCCAGCGTTAAGACGAAATGGATAACGAGCCTTAGCCTCAGCTCAGACCAACATGACTGACCGTGAATGGAACGACTACCTAACGATCTACCGCCAGCTTCGAGGGGTGTCGCGGCACGCAACGGGTTGCCCACTTGGACTTCGAACCCGTTCTCGTAACGAAAGGAGTTCTGAAGCATGAGATCGTCACTGTTAATGCTTCACATCGTCGGTGGCACTTTGGGCATGCTCGCCGGATTTGTCGCCGTGTCTCTCCGCAAGGGTTCCCGCCGCCACGCCCTCGCTGGAAACGTATTTGTCGGTGCCATGATTGGCTTGTCCGTAACCGGGTTATACCTGGCGTTGATGAAATCCCAGCCGACCAACGTTCTTGCAGCTACCCTAACTCTCTATCTGGTGACCACGGCCTGGACTGCCGCCAGCCGCAGGGCGGGGGCGCCGGGCATTTTTGATTGGTCTGCTCTGCTGGTCTCTCTCGCAGTAGGAGCAGTTGAGCTCACTTGGGGAGTAAAAGCGATACTCAGCCCGACGGGCATAAATCACGGCTATCCGCCCGGGCCTTACTTTATGTTTGGCTTCGTGGCTCTGCTGGCTTCGGCGGGAGACATTCGCATGATCGCGCGCCGCGGAATTTCCGGCCGGCCACGCATCGCGCGCCATCTTTGGCGCATGTGCTTTGCTTTGTTCATCGCTGCAGCCTCAATATTTCTGGCGCGGCCACATCTGTTCCCCACAATCTTGCAGAAGACAGGCGCACTTGTTTTCCTGAGCGTCCTGCCGCTGCTGTTGATGATTTTCTGGCTAATCAGAGTACGCTGGGCGAATGCATATAAGGTACAACCGATTCGCAGAAAGAGTGCTGTGCCTATGGCTTATTGCGATAGGGGTGGACGTTCACCGATGGAACGAGCAGGCTGACGTGACCGAAGCTCGAGCGCAGGCGGCGACGAACTAACCATGACGGACCATGAGTGGAACGACAGTCAGCCGATTTACCGCCAGCTTCGCGACCGAGTCGTCGCCATGATCCTGGACGGCGTGCTCAAGGAGGGTGACCCCCTGCCTTCCGTGCGCACGGTCGCCGCGGAATTTCGCGTCAATCCACTGACGGTTCTCAAGGGCTACCAACAACTCGTCGACGAGCAGCTCGTCGAGACCAAGCGAGGCCGCGGGATGTTCATCAACACGGGCGCTCGCGATCTTCTGCTGCAAAGCGAACGGCAAAAGTTCCTTGCCGAGGAATGGCCGCGGATCTCTGCCAACATTCAACGGCTGGGCCTGGATACGGAACAGTTACTTAAGACTGCCGGGAACGAAGATTCGGCCGGCACCGGAGCCGGCACAAACGAAAAGCCTCCCCGAGAGGAGAACAAACTATGACCGTCATCGAAGCCAAGGGCCTACGCAAGGCCTTCGGCTCGAACATTGCGCTCGATGGTATTGACTTGCGCGTCGAAGAGGGTCGTATCCTCGGACTCATCGGCCCTAACGGCGCCGGTAAGAGCACAGCACTCAACGCTATTCTCGGTCTCATCCCCTACCAAGGTGAACTGCGGGTCCTGGGCCGTGACCCCTGGGCTGAGCGCGACCAACTCCTCCGCGATGTCTGTTTCATTTCTGATGTCGCCATCCTTCCTCGCTGGCTGCGTGTTTCGCAGGCGATTGACTACGTAGCAGGAGTCCACCCGCGCTTCGATCGTGGCAAAGCGGAAACTTTTCTTGCCAAAACCTCGATCCTGCGCACCAGCAAAGTCCGCCAGTTATCCAAGGGCATGGTCACCCAGTTACACCTCGCTCTTGTCATGGCCATCGACGCTAAATTGCTCGTCCTGGACGAGCCTACGCTCGGCCTCGACATCCTCTATCGCAAGCAGTTCTACGATTCGCTCCTGAACGACTACTTCGACCGCACCCGTACCATCGTCGTCACCACTCATCAGGTGGAAGATGTTGAGCACGTGCTGACCGATCTCATGTTCATCCATCGCGGCCGCATCGTGCTGAGTTCCAGCATGGAAGAGTTCGAATCTCGCTATCTGGAACTAACCGCGCTGCCCGCGCAACTCCCCGCCGCCCGCGCCCTCAAACCAATGCACGAACGCCAGGTACTTGGCCGCAGCATTCTGCTGTTTTCCAATATCCCACGTGAAAAGCTCGCCGCACTCGGGGATCTCCGGACCCCCAGCATCGCCGACGTCTTCGTCGCTGTCATCGGCAGCAGTGCGCCCGGGTCGCAAGGAGCCAGGCTATGAATCCTCCATCGAGCAACGTGCCGGAACTCTATGAACGGGACACCGCGCCTTTCAAGCTTTTGCCGACACGGCCCTTCTATTGGTCCGTGAGGCGTGAGCTGTTGGAGCACCGTTCCATTTACGTTGCGCCACTGGCCTTCGCGGGGGTTATTCTGCTTGGCTTCACTTTCGTTCTGGCCCGCCTCGCGCACACGATGCAGACCATTTCCTCTCTGGACCCGGCCCACCAGCGCGAAGCACTAGCCCAACCCTACGACGTTTCGGCTGGCCTGATCATGGGCGCGGCCTTCATCGTCAGCATCTTTTATTCTATCGATGCGCTTTACGGAGAGCGCCGCGATCGCAGCATTCTGTTCTGGAAATCGATGCCGGTTTCCGACCTTACCACCGTCCTCGCCAAAGTGAGCATTCCGCTTTTGGTTCTGCCAATCCTTGCCTTCGCCATCACCGTAACTACGCAGGCCATTATGCTCGTCCTCAGCAGTATGGTCCTGCTGGCCCACGGCCTAAGCGTCGCCGCACTCTGGACCCAGTTGCATCTGCCCCTGGTGTTGCTCATGCTGCTCTACCACTTGGTGACGGCACACATGCTCTGGTATGCGCCTTTTTATGCTTGGCTGTTGCTGGTCTCGGCCTGGGCGCGCCGTGCGCCATTTCTGTGGGCGGTCTTGCCCCCACTGGCCATCGGCATCTTCGAAAGCATTGCTTTCCATTCCTCGAACTTCGTCTCACTCCTGGACGACCGCTTTAGTGGGGGATCGGACGCCATCAGTTCGATGATGGGCAATTTCCCCTTCCATCCCGGCATGCGACTCGATCCGGTCGCCTTCCTGGCCGCCCCGGGCCTCTGGATCGGCCTGATTTTCGCCGCCCTATTTCTGGCGGCAGCCGTCCGTCTTCGCCACTACCGCGAGCCAAGCTGATTCGCAACTGATGCAACGATCCGCGTGAGGAGGAACATATGGGCGCTCAAGTTCAAGCGACATTTCGTGCCACCGAGGCATGGCAGAAGCAGTATTCATGGGAGGCCTTCGCGGGCACGGCCTTGAAGGCAGCCACGCGGTTTTGGTTTCTGGTCTTCCTCACCGGCCAACTGTTGTTCGCGTTTACGGTTGCGACATTTTACGGCCGGGCGGCCGTGCGGGGGGACTTTGAGGCGTGGAACAAATCCATGACGCACGGGTACCGCGCCGGCGATACAGCGGGCAATTTGGCCGTCGCAATTCATCTGATTTCGGCTGTCATCATCATTCTCGCTGGGACGATTCAACTGATTCCGCAGGTCCGGAACCGGGCCCCATTCTTTCATCGCTGGAACGGACGTCTTTATTTCGTGACCGCGTTCACCATTAGCCTTGCCGGTCTCTACATGATGTGGGTGCGCGGGACGGTTGGCGACCTTTCGCAGCACTTGGGAAACACGATCCTGGCCGTGCTGATCATGCTCTTAGCCGTTATGGCGCTGCGCTATGCGATGGCCCGGGATTTCAAAACTCATCGCTGGTGGGCGCTTCGCCTGTACTTTGTGGTGAGTGCGTCCTTGTTCATTCGAGCCGGAATATTCCTCTCGCTTCTCCTCAATCGCGGCCCTTTCGGTTTCGATCCGGCGACGTTTCAGGGCCCTTTCATGACCTTCATCTCGTTTGCCCAATACCTGGTGCCGCTTGCCGTTCTTGAAATCTATCTTCGCGTGCGGGAGCGGTCCAACGCACCAGCCCGTATTGCCATGGCGGCCAGCCTTTTCATCCTGGCGGTTGCTCTAGGCGCTGGAATTTTTGCGGTCGCCATGGCCAAATGGCTGCCGAGCATCCAAGCTGCCTACGATCCCCGCACATCGATTGCCCAAACCCTCTCCGCCACCATCGCCTCTAGCGGGATCGACCTGGCCGTAAGGCAATACCATGATTTCAAGGCCACTGCACCCGCCACCTACAACTTTGATGAAGACCAACTCAACTCTTTGGGCTATCAACTCCTTCGCGCCCATCAGTTCAAGGAAGCGGTACGCATTTTCCAACTCAACGTCGAAGCCTATCCCCAATCCAGCAATCCTTACGACAGCCTAGGGGAGGCTTACATGAACGGCGGTGACAAACCGCAGGCCATCGCCAACTATCAAAAATCCCTCAAGCTCAACCCGAAGAACGGCAACGCCGTCAAGATGCTTCAGAAACTCAACACGCCGTGAAATAGGAGGGACGAGACGATCTAAAAGTGCTCCTCCACAACAGCCCGATCCACTCGCGAAACGCTCGAAGTCTCCGCCCACGCCGTAGTCTGCCAATTGTCCTTGCCCTTCTTCACTGGAATCCAGGGCGGCAAGGGCTGCAACAAATAACTGGACAGCGCGAAAACATATGGCTCATACATATTCCGCAGCTTAGCCAGTTCCAAGTCCGCCTCTTGCCCATCCAGCAACTTCAGTCCATGCTGCGCCAGGGTGTCTCGAATTCGGCGCAAATCGTCAGCCGGCAAACGATCCACGGGAAGCACCCTCGGCGGAGTCTTAAATACCTGCGACAGATCCACCACGGCATGCCGCGCAATCGCGAACGTAAGCTCAGCCTGACGCTCGCACGCGCCCTCAATCCCCACCTGCACCAGCGCGCAAGTATCCAGAATCGCCGTTAGCGACCCCACCCAAGATTGGTTGTCATGCTGCGATCGGAAATACGCCAGCACTGGATAGGAGAGATGACTCTCCATCAATTCGGCGCACCAGAACTCCCACTCCTTCAGTAGTTCCCGCAGCGCGTCCGGCCCATGCGGATAGCTATGCCGCCGCAACAACTCCCCCGCCGTGGGCGGCGTCCCAGCCCGCGAATCCAGCAGGGAAATGTTCACTTCGCGCTTCGAGAAAGACCCGTAGATAAATGGCAAATACCCAATCACCGCCGCCAGAAATCCGAACCCGAGCCCGGCCTCACAAACCACTAACGCCCGCGCTAACCCTGACTGCGGCACCACATCCCCCAGCCCAAGGGTAAAAAACGTCGTCCCGCTCAAATAAAAATCGGTCCATACTCCCGGATGCAAACCGGCAAACGTCACCGCCGACCCAGCACCGTACTGCAACAAGCCAAAACCAAACACCAACCCCATAGCCCAAATCGCCACCAGAATCAGCAACGAGATCGGACCATAGAAACCAAACAGCGCTTCCTTAGCCTTCCGCGAAGGCACCAGCGCGGCTCCCAGCGTCCAGAGCCTCCAGGAAGTCTTGTAGAAAAGCCTGGTTAAGCGGAAGCGCCGCGTAACCCGCCGCGGCAAAATGATTGCCTCGAAGGCATCCCAAACCACACCAAAGATGAGGATCAGCCCCACCACAAACACACCCGGCGCAGGAATCATCTCTAAATTGTAGCGGCTTCCCGCTCAGGCAGGATGACATCTTGAGACAAACAGAAGGATTTTGGTGGACCTGGTCAGGATCGAACTGACGACCTCTTCCATGCCATGGAAGCGCGCTCCCAGCTGCGCCACAGGCCCACTTGTTGGAGGGTGATTCAATTCTCGCGCAGGGGTAAGGTTCCCGTCAAACTGAGGCCGGGTACGTTAGTGTGTTGCCACGAATTTGATGCAGACGGGGTTGGGGACTTTCAGCGGTTCTCCGGTGGGGGTTAGGCGGCCGGTTTTGGGGTTGATGTTAAAGGCTACGATGTTTCCCGTCTCCTGGTTGGCGACGAAGAGGCGCGTGCCGGTTGGGTCGATTTGGAAATTTCTGGGGGCCTTGCCTTGGGTTGGGACGTCTTCGACCAGCTTCAGGGTGCCCGTTTTTGGATCCACCGCGTAGACGACGATGCTGTCGTGACCGCGGTTCGAGGCGTAAACGAATTTGCCGTTGGGGTGCACTTCGATTTCAGCGGTGGTGTTCTCGCCCGAGAAACTCGCGGGCAACGTGGGGACGGTCTGCAACAGGTGCAACGCGCCCTTTTTGGAATCCAAGGAAAAAGTGCTGACGGCGCCGACCATTTCATCGATCACGTAGGCGCGCTCGCCGTTGGGGTGGAAGGCAACGTGGCGGGGGCCGGAGCCGGGTGCAATTTTGGCGAAGGGTGGGTTGTTGGGAGTAAGTAGACCTTTCGCGGCATTAAAGCGGTACACCAGGAGCTCGTCCAAGCCTAAGTCAGCGACGATCGCATAGCGGTTATCGGGAGTGACATCGATCCAGTGGGCGTGAGGGCCTTCCTGGCGATCGTGGTTGGGGCCGCTTCCGGTGTGTTGTACAAAGCCTGTCGCCTCGCCGAGGCGCCCATCGGGCTGAATCGGGAAGACGGCTACATTTCCGCCGGTGTAGTTCGCCACCAGGACGAATTTACCGGTCTTGTCGAAGGAGATGTAGCATGGGTCGGCTCCACGGGAAGGCACTTCATTTAGGAATGTGAGCTTGCCAGTCTTGGGATCGACGGCGAACGCGCTAACACCGCCGCTGGCCTGACCCTGGTATTTCTGGAGTTCGTTCACGGCATAGAGAAAATGGCCGTGGGGCTCCAAGGTGACGAACGATGGGTTCTCCGTCTCGGCGGCGACTCCAAGCGACGTCAGCTTTCCCGTGTGTGCGTCGTAGTCGTACGCATAGATGCCCTTGCTTTCGCCCGTAGTGTAAGTGCCCACGTAGGCGCGATACTTGCTCGTGGCGGCATTGCCCTCGGCCAGCCCGACGGGAGCCGCGGTGAGAATCATCAATACTAGGACGACCAGACTGATTTTGGAACGATTTTGACGCATAGGCTCTCGACTCTCTTAGCCACGATTTCGAGTCCTACCAATGTAGCAAATAACGCCGCGCACCCGAGAATCGATCTATTTGTGAGACTAGCGATTTTCTTGAGAAAGCAGCTCGCGACTAGTTGACGGAACGAACCCGGTCCGGCTCGAACAGAACTATCGAACAGCCGGTGTATTCGTAGCAGCCGAGAATTCCGCGCCGGACAACGTGCGCCGGAGCACTGTCAGGAGAGGACAGCTTGAAGTGAATAGAATTCATGACTTGCGGCGAAGGGTGCAGTTTGTCCGAACCGGGAATGGCTTTCCAGTCCGCAACTTTGAACTCCGAGGCCGCTGGATCCCAGGCCAAAAGCAAGAACATCTCCGTGCTCGAAGTTCCTTTTGTGAAGCGATCTAACTTAGTGATGCGCAGGTTCACAAGATCCGGATTGTTGAAATTGAGGCTTGCGGCTTGAGGATTGAGCTTTGCAGCTGCGGCCGCTGAGCCTGGGGCGGCGGGCACGACAAAACGCTGCATCCTTGCGGCCGCCTGGGTCTTGTGCTGTTTTTCATAGACCCGCCGCAGGTGGTCCGCCACCTCAGCGTGCTGCGAGAGCATCCAAGAAGCGTTGAGGAATTTTTCCGCCTGGGTAAAGTTGCCTTGCTGGAAATAGACCCACCCCAGCGTGTCCCAAAACGCAGCCAGACGGACCGTGTGGGGCAGGTCATCGACCGTCAATTCCGAGAGCTTGAGTTTCAGGGAGGCCTCCTCCTCTTCAGCAACTGCCTTCCGCGCGTACTCGAGTGCCGTCGGCAAGAGCTTTCCAGCAGTGGCCATGGCATAGGCGACGTCGTTGTACATTGGCTGGGAAGGATCCTGGGCGAGCGCAGCCTGGTATGCGGTAAGGGCTTTGGCATCGTCGCCGGAGGAAAGGTAGGCCCCGCCGAGCGCGTTCTGGATACCCGCTTCCAATGGACTTAGTTTGGCGGCGGCTTCCAGCACGGTCACAGCTTCGGGATTGCGTTTGAGCTTGAGCAGGGTTGAGCCCAACAGTGATTGGGCTTCTGCATCTTCCGGGGCCAGTTGAACCAGTTGGCGCAAAACCGGGAGAGCGTCGTCGAACTGGGCTTTGCCGGAAAATGCGAGGGCCAACACCTTGTAGCCCACGGGTTGTTGGGGATCGGCCTCAATGCCTTTGCGATAGGACGCTACCGCGGAATCGAAGTCCTGCTTGTACTTGTAGATTTCTCCCAGCCACAGCCACGCGCGCGCGAACTTGGGGTCCAGCTCAACGGCACGCCGCAGAGAACTAATCTCGGCCGCAACGTCATTTCTGGTGAAGTCGTTGCGGGCCTCGTCATAAAGGCCTGCCGCCTCATGATTCGTGCTATAGGGCAGCTTCCAGATATCTTCCTGGTAGGAACTCGCCTTGGTGGGAGGTTTTGCTCCGGTGTAGAGGCTGACGTAGACGTCGCGATCGTCGGTGACCCTCTTACTGAATTTCTTGTACGAGTCATAGTCGCTAACGAGGAGTTCACGGCGTTTGAACATGATGCGCCGGTCCGTAGCGAGAACCCCGTCCTTGAAAGAGGAGGAGGAGTGGTATTCCGCAAAGCTCAAGTCGAGATCGACCGGCTTGGGAAGTTGCGCGGAATAGCCTTTCGGAAGTTCCACCTCGGAGGTGGAGTGAATTTCCTCAGGCGAGCCCAGCCAAATGCTATGCGGAGGCGTTTTATCGTCCTCGCCGATTTCTGGCAGGGCAATTGGGGGAAGCGGGGCGCTGATGCGCCGTTCGGACCAGTCGGGATAGTCCTTGCGCGTGTAAGTGTAGGCGAAATGAAAGGGTTCCTCAGTTTTCTCCGGAGTGTCCGCGGTGACCTCGCTGACGTCTCCGGCAAAGCCAGCTGCCAGCGAAAGCTGCTGAACTAGTGCCTGCCAATTGGTCAAGGGCACGCGACGGAATGCACCGCGAAACAGGATCTCGTAGTCGTCCCCCTGCGTTGTGCGCTCAATCGTGCCCTGCAGAGTTCCGGCATCGCTGAGCTTGGCCTTTGTGTGAAAGGTTTGGAGCGCCTTGAGGGGCGAGTCCTCCGGGGTGAGGATGAGGGAGGGCGCCTTCTCCTCAGAAATCACCAAAGCTTGCTTGCCGCGCAACGGGGACATGAGGTACGAGAAGGGCGCTACCTCGGGGGTTGTATCGAGCCACAGGAGGGACGCGCCCTGCGGTACAACACTGATGACGTGATCGAATTGCCCGGGAGATGGAACCTCGGGATCGATTTCATGCCGCGTGCTAATTAGCGCCGGGTAAGCCTTGACCCCGGCTGCGTCGAGCATGGAAGCAAGCAGCGTGTGTTTATCCTTGCAATCCCCATACTGATTACCAAGCACGTCCGCCGCGGAGTGTGGCTGGTACCTGCCAATGCCAAAGTCGATTCCGATGTAGCGAAATTGAGTACTGACGTAGCTGTAGATAGCGCGGATCCGTGCGGCTTCATCCGGTGCGTTCTTGGTCAACTCGGCGGCTTTGGCCCGGATTTCCGGTGTCGGCTTGATGCGTTCCAATTGCAGGCCGCCGTACCAGCGGCCGACTTCCTCCCAACTCTGGAAGCTGGAAAGCTCGATGTCCGGATGAGGCAGTATGCCGCGCAAAGCCTGCCGCAACGTCTCCTCCTCTTCCCTCTTATCCTGCTCGGACGATGGATGTTCCAGTTGCGAGCGCCTCCAGGTGAAAACACGATGCGCGCCGTCTTCTGTGATATCTGGCTGTGCTCCCGAACTCTTCCACTTGATGGGCCGTTCCCGGGGCACGCGAATCTCCAATTGCCCTTGAAGGCGGATGCCATCGTGAGGAAAGCTGAAGGCAAACCAAAATTGCCCTGGAGCGAGAGGCTTTGTTGTCCTGGTATGCGACTGAAATTCCAAAACATCGCCTGCGCTGAGCCCCTTCACCGCCAGATGCTTTTCCTTGAGATCACTATAGAGGGGGGCCTGGCGGCTGACTTCCGACGGCATATCCTGAATACCCTCGACTGAGGTGGTGATCAGGGTGTTATCGGGCTTGCGCACGCGAACGTAGTCAATTTCAACAATCTGAGTCGAGTTCTCATAGGGAAAGCTGAGGATGCCCCAGTGTTGAACTCCCGCATCCGACTGAATGCGGATTTTGGCAGTGGATTCGCTCGCGCTGGTGCCGTCGTTTTCGAACGTTACCCGCGAGGAATCCTGTTCGATGACGTATGCTTCCTTAGAGAAGTCCTTGTTGGAGGAATCCTTGACAGCCGCTGGTTTGGCATCCGTTGGTTGCGACGGTGATTGTGCCTGCAAAGTACAACAGGCGACGCTGAGGGCGGAGACGACGGTTAGCCAGCGCGAAGAGTTGGGCATAAGCTGGAACAATCTTACCCGGAATTCTTTCTGAAATATCGGTAGACGTGGAAGGCTGGGGGCGGCTCTCCGTACGCAAGCAAAAGCGCCCGCCAGAGCATCGGAGCTTGGCCAAACGCTCTAAATTCAGTATTCTTGGGGCGCATGAAACTCTCGGCCCTAACAGTCCCTCTTCCAGCGATTACGATGCTTCTGATCGCCTCCGCCACTGCGCAAATCACGGTCGTTCCCTCGTCCGGCTCGGCGCCGGTCTCCTACGCGTCCATGACCGAAGTGAATACGGTTCTGGCGGAATTGAATCAGGCTTCGCAGGCACTCACGGGGGACCTCGGCAAACTTCGAGTTGAGAAATGGAAGGCGGACGGCGATACCAAGCGCCAAGCGCTGACCAACGTGGAATCGATTCAGCGAAACTTGGAGACGGCGCTTCCGGGAATGGTCTCGCAACTGAGCGCTGCGCCGGACAGCATGAGCCAGACATTTAAGGTGTATCGCAATGTGGGCGCGCTGTATGACGTTTTGGCCAATCTGGCGGAGTCGGCGGGTGCGTTTGGGTCGAAGGACGAGTACCAGTCCCTCACTAACGATGCGAGCAGCGTCGAGAAGGCGCGGCGCGACCTCGCTGATCGCATGGATAAGCTGGCCGCGGCCAAGGATGCCGAGCTGGCCAACTTGCACACGCAGGTGAAGGCTCTGCAAGCGGCGGCGCCGCCGGAACCTCCGGTGAAGGTCATCATTGATGACAACGAAAAGCCGAAGAAGCCCGCGGTGAAGAAGAAAGCGCCGAAACCCGCGACGCCGGCAGCCGCACCGGGTGCCACCAAGCCGGCTGCTCCTACGGCTCCAAAACCCCAATAGGGTCACATCACAATTGGCGGTTCGTCCGTCTCAGCAGGGTCTTTAGGTTTCGCGCCAAGTTTCGCCCCAGGTTTCGCGTCGACTTGGCCATTCTTGCAGTTGGAGTTGGTGGTGCTTGCCCTCGACCGCTACGGCGGCTGCGTAGCCTTGGGGAGCACGTATGTCGTACATGCTCCATTGCGATGCTTCGCCGGAACAGTTTCCGAAACGGAGCAGGGCTGGAGGGACGCCGGGGCCGAAGGCTACGTCGAAGCTATCGAGGGGAAGAGAGAGGCCTTCGCCCACGGCCTTCACGTAGGCTTCTTTGCGAGTCCAGCATTGGAAGAAGGCTTCTACTCTTTCGCCAGCGGGTAAGGCTTGGAGCGCGCTGATTTCGGCGGGGGAAAAGAAGCGAGCGGCGATGTCTTCGGTGGCGCGTTCCGGATCAATAAACTCAATATCCGCGCCTACGCGAGAATGCCGAGCTACGGCAAGAAGAGCGAAGTCGCGGGAGTGGGAAAGATTGAATTGGAGCCCGGGCTTCCGGAAGTCTGGATGCAACTCCGGTTTTCCCTTAGGAGTGTATGAGAACGCAACATTCCGGGGCGCGATGTCGAGATACTGCGCGAGAATGCCTCTCAAGGCCGAGCGAGCAGCGATGAATCGGACCCGGTCACGCTCGAAGTGGAAGCGGTCGGCGCGCTGGGTTTCGTCCTCGGAGAGAGGGTTTGGGGTCTGCAGCTCGGCTGTGGCGAGTGGGATTTGCCAGACGTGGAGTTCGTTGGCGGCGAGTTGGGAATATTGAGCCAGGCCTAGGTGCGGAGGTTTGCTTCTGCGAACCCCCTTGCCTCGTCAGCTATGTTACGACACGGAGGCTGATTCCTAGTTGGCCTTCGGTATCAGAAGAACCGTCGCTGTGTATGCGGGAACGGTCACGATGAAGTTGTTGCCCACGTCTTCGATCTGGTTCCCGGCGATGGTCTTGTCGCCCGGCGGGTTAGTCTTTCCATAGTCGAAACGCATGCCGGGGCCTGCGAGCTTGCCGCCGTTCACGGTGACCTTGATGGTGGCGTTGTTTTTGGAGTCTTTGTTGATGAGCATCAGACTGACGCTTCCATTCTTGTGACTGGCGGCATGCACCGCCAACAGCCCGTGACTCGAGCCCGCCGAGACCAGCGTCTCATTGAAATTCATGAGACTGTGGATCATTTGGAGCCCGAAATACGCCGATCCGGGCTTGTTCTTATCGTCCAGGAAGCTGCCGCTGTGCAGATCGGACCAATCGATATTGGCGGCACCATCCTCAATTAAATTAAGATAGGCGTCCGCTGTGAACAATCCCACTACATTCGGGTCGGTTACTTTGATGTACGACTTTGGGCCAACATCAGTGGTGAGGAGCTGCATGTTCTGCATGTTTTGCCCGCAGTATTTCTGGAAGAGCTGGAGCAAGGCCGCCATGATGGCCGGCAGTTCTTCGCGTGGAGCGGCGAGAAGACTGGTGTTATCAAGCTCCTTGAAGCTGGAAGCCTGAGTCGTGTTGCCGGTATTCCAGTGCAGCGAAACGAAGTCGATATCCTTGCCGGCCACTTGCAAGACGTTTCGGTCCCAGTCGAGTCCGGAATCCTCGGCCTTCTTGAAGCTGCTTTTCTGCTCGTATTTTCCCGAGATCGGATCCTGGGTCCATTCCTGTACATCCCAGGTGTTGGCGACCGGCGAATCGATTGACGCACCGACTTTAATGCGCGGGTCGACGGCCTTCATGGCTTTGGCAAACAGGAGCAAGTTCTTGCCATACACGGAAGGAGAAAGGTTGGCATTCTTGCGTCGCTGCTTCTCGTTGTCCTTGGCGTCTTTGGGATAGGGAGTATGCAAGTCCAGGCTGTCTCCTTCTCCGCCGTAGAATCCGTTCTTGTAGACTTCATTGCCCACTTCCCAGTACTTCACGTTGAGGGGCTGGGGATGACTGATGCGCAGGAAATTCTTTCCGTCGTCGGAGGGCAGGGGCGCAGAGCCGCGTAGAGTGACCCAATAGCCTATGGTCTGCCAGTCGTAGGCAGTCGAGTCCTTGCCGATCGGGGTGGTGTCGGCCGGATTGCTGCCGTTGGTGTAAGCGACCCAAGCGGCTGCTTCGGCCGGCTCGCCTCCGCCGGTGCCATCCTGGTTGGAGCCATAGTTCACGGTGATGACGGTGGTTCCGATGGCGTCAAGCATGCGGGCGAAGTGGCCGAAATCCGTGTTCGGAGCGTAGCCGCTGTAACGCAACGCTACCGGAGCTTGGGAATTCGAAGGCTTATTGGTGGACCAATGAAAGTTGTCGGCAAAGCCGCCACCGGGGTAGCGCAAGGTGGTGATTCCCGCTGCGCGTAGGAGACCCGGCAAATCGGCGTCCATAAGATGGCCATCGGAGATGAAGGCGTTGACGGCCATGGCTCGCGGCGCCATGAAGGTGCGTGGTTTATCCATTTCCACCGTGACTTTGACGACACCTTTGATCTCTGGGGTCAAGACCTCAGTGGGCATATCTTGCGACCGACCGACGTCGTGCTGATTCAAAACCTGGCCGCCCTGGCCGAAGAGGACTCCGCTGGTGGCCGCGACGGTCACAAGGAATAAAGCTGTCTTCCTTGCAATGCTTTGCCCTTGATTGGGTCGAATCGTTCGAAGGGTCACGTCGAGATGCTTCATCGTAGGTCTCCTAAATTTAGAACTCGTAAAACGGCGTGCTGTCATTTCGCGCTGCTGCGCGATGAGGGAGGCAGCTTCGCAATTTCCTGGATGGTGCCGCCTTCGGCAATTGAATAAATCGAATCGGCGGCCAGATCGTGGAATTCGTCGCTCTTGCTGCCCGGCCAGCGGATCACAACTTTCGCCATCTTGGCCTCTCTACCGAGTCCGAAGTGCAGACGTTGATCATTCGACGAGAGGTAGCCGCCGCCGGCGGTTACTTCTGCAACCTGCGTCATCGTTGGCGTTGTCACGGTTACTCGGGCGCCGATGGCGGCCCGATTACTCTTACCGCCGATTAGCTTGAAAATCACTCTGTGATTTGCGTTGCGGGTTTCGTTCAGGAACAACGACGGCGGCGCGCCTACGTTATAAACGACGACATCCACATTGCCGTCGTTGTTGAGATCGCCAAACGCGATCCCGCGGCGGGACTGTAGTTTGCCCTCGTTCAGCCCGGCCTCGCTGGCAATTTCCTCGAATGTACGGTCTCCGCGATTGCGGAAGAGTTGGAGCGGCTCCCGATAGCGTGCCTCATTCGGAAGGCTATCGACCTTCGAGGAGATGTTGCCATTGGCTACCAGGATGTCGGGCCAGCCGTCGTTGTCGAAGTCGGCAAACCCCACTCCCCATTTCACGGGCGGAGAACTGGCGCGGCCGATCTTCGCGTTATAGTCATTATCGGCGAAGCCCTTCTCCGCCTGATTGCTATAAAGGCTCACGGGTTGATTTCCGAAGCGTGTGACCACCAAATCCAATTTGCCATCGCGGTCGAAATCTCCAAAGTCGCCGCCCATGTTTCCGAGTTCCAGGCCCGCCGAATCCAGTGCAACCCCTGCGACCATGCCAACGTCTTCAAATGTTCCATCATGCTTGTTCCGATACAGGTAATTCGCATCCATGTCGTTGGCGACAAAAAGATCGGGCCAGCCGTCATCGTCGTAGTCGCCCCAAGTTATGCCCATGCCGCGGCGCTTTTCGGGGTTGTCGACACCTGCCTTCGTGGACACTTCTTCGAACGTGCTATCGCCGAGGTTGTGGAACAAGAGGGAAGTCTCCCCCTCTTTGGCTGGAACCTCAAGCGGTAGACCCTTGTAGTTGAAGGAAGTCGAGCCGGGCTCAGGTAGATGGTGGATGTCGGTATGAACGTAGCGGGAGACGAATAAGTCTAGGCGTCCATCGTGGTCGTAATCCGCCCAGGCAGCGCCGACGCAGAAACCCCCAGCGACAACGTGGGCGCGCTCGGTTAAGTCCTCGAATTTGCATCCGCCCAGGTTGTGGTAAAGCGCGTTGTGGCCGTAGCCGGTCACGTAAATATCGGGCAGTCCGTCGTTATCGAAGTCGCCGATTGCGACTCCCATGCCCCAGCCGCGCGTGGTCAGGCCTGCTGTGGCTGTGATGTCGGTGAAGTGCAGATCTCCATGTTCTTGGCTGTCCTGATGATAGAGAGTCACCATCAGATCGCCGCCCTGAAGATAGTGCTCAATTGTCGAATCGCTGACGACAAGAATGTCGGGTTTTCCGTCGCTGTCGCAGTCAAAGATCGCTACACCGCCGCCCATCATCTCAACGAGGTAACTTTTTTCTGGTGATGAGGGCGGTACAGTTGTGAGCCCGGACTCGCGTCCGACGTCTCGGAAATGCATGGGTGGTTCGGGGTGCTGCTGAGCGAACGCGCTTAGACCCACGAGCAGGATTGCCGCCACGATTGTCGATGGGTGCGAGGGAGTCATTGTTTTTGGCCCTGTTTTTGGCCCTGCGGCAGCGAGGGATCCCATGCCGCCGCCTTTTGGCGGAGTTGCGCAGCGGCGGAATCATCTCCGTTGTGTGCTGCAATGCCGCCGAGATTGAAATAGGCCTCGCCGATCAGGGGACCCATTTGCTTGATGAAGGCGCGAGCCTGGACTTGCTCGCGTTCCGACAGATGCCTCTTCGCATTGCGGCCGGAGAACTCTCCCATCGGCCTGTCGCCGGTGGGTTCCGAAGTCGCATTCTGGCGAAGTCCGCGGCGGAGACGTTGCGATTCTTGAATCTCCTTCGCGCCTTCTTCCAGCTGGGCCGTCTCTTGTAACGCCCGTCCCAGTATGTAGTGTGCCCGCACGAGAGTGGCGTCGGGGGGGGAGTCGTTCCAGGACGCGATCAGTCCGCGTAATGTTGCCTCGGCTAGCTGTTCCCGATGCGTCTCCGAGTAGAGCTGACCGAGCAGGAGTTGCGTTCCGGTGTCGGCTCGATTCAGTTTGGCCGCCAGCTTGAGTTCGCTTTCTGCGTCGGCGAAATTGCGTTGTTTCAGGGCGATGTACCCGAGCATGTACTGACTGGGGAAGTCTTTGGGCTGAAGCTTGAGTTGAGCTCGAAACTCCGGGATGGCTTTGGCATATCCCGCTTCCTCATTTCGAGCCAGATAGGCGAGTCCCAGGTAGTAGTGCGCGTCCGGAGCTGCGTTGTTTTGGGCGATCACTTTTCGCAGTTCGGCGATGGCTTCGTCGGGAAAGTCGCCGTGATAGTACACGGTGGCCACGGCGACCCGGTTGGCTGGCGTGTCGCCGAGGTGCGATAGAGCCGCCTGGAGTAGGGATCGCGCGCTGGGTAGTTCCTGGAGGCGCAGGTACGTGAGGCTCAGTAGGCGCCAGACGGTCGTGAACTCTCCCTGGGCTACGGCTGCTTCGAACTGAGGCTTTGCGGCGGAGTAGTCTTTCAGCTCGAAAAAAATGCGGCCTAGCAGAACTCTAGCGCGAATGTTTTTGGGTTCGGCGTCGACCACCTTTTGTGCCTCGCTTTCAGCTTCTTGAAGGTGGCTGGCGTCAAATAGGAAGGAGGCGTAGTCGAGCCGGACTGCCGTATCTAGGGTGAAAGCTAGCGTCTCCTCGAACGTTTGTGCTGCCCCGTCCATGTTGCCCGACTGTGCTTTTGCGTTGGCCACGCGGTGCAGGGCTTCTCCTAGAAACGCGGTGTACTCCTTGCTGGCGCGCTGCTGGTCTCCGGCGCGCAATGAGGCCTGGGCGTCTTTATAGTGCTGCCACAGGGCATCCTGCGCTGTCTGAGCGCACACGTATAGCGTGAGTCCGCTCGCAAGAATCAAAATGACGAGTGGAATCAATCCCTGAAGACGTGCGGTGCTAAGGATTTGCCTGGGCACCCGCATCCTGACCTTCCTGCGCCGGAGTTAGTTTCTTGAAGGCGGCGAACTCGCGCGCCGCGGCTGTGCTCTTACCGGCCTTCTGGTAGGCCTGGGCCAGGGTGAAGTGGGTCGCGGCGATTTTCGGGGCGAAGCGGACCGCCATTTCCAGTTCGGTGATGCCTGTATCCGGGTGTCCCGTCTGTACCAGGACTCGGCCGAGAAGGTTGTGCGGCGCGTAGTTCTTGGGCTCGATTGCCATTGCCCGGCGGGCAAGCTTTTCACTTTTTCCGAGCTGGCCCATCTCGAGGCAGAGGAGGGCTGCTTCCACCATTGCGGGAACGTGCCTCGGGCTGATTTCCAGCTCTTTCTCCAACTCCGCCACCGCCGCTTCCTGATCCGAGGCGGCTAGGGTGAAGGCGTAGGAGTAGTGAAGGTTGGGTTCTTTCGGGTAGGCAGCGAGGAGATCGGCGTAGAGCTTTCTGGCGTCCTCGATGTGTTGTCCGTTCATCTTCCAGCCTGCTTCGCCGGCTTTCATGACTAGATCGTGCTTGGCGGGGGGGATCTCGTAGGCGAACACAGGCATGCGGAGGACGTTGAGGCCGGTCGCTTCGATCGCTGCAGGACTGTGTTCGCCCGCCTGGGCGAAATAGGTCAGTTCCTTGGCTCCCATTTCGAATTGGCCCGCGGTGTCCCAGAGCATGGCTACCTCATAGCGGACTTTGGCGATCTGGCCCGGGTCGTCCACACCACCGAGTTGGCGGCTCTTCATCAAGTGTTCGAACGCGTTGCGGTAGTCGCGCAGTTCATACTCACAAAATCCCAGGTACATCCACGAGGGCCCATTCTTCGGAGTGAGCACGGTGGTTTTCCGATAGGCTTCTGCAGCAGCGCTATAGCGTTCGCGGCCAAATTCCGCTGCCGCCAGATACCCCCAGCCCTCCGGCCACTGCGGCCTGAGACGGACGGCTTCGCGGTAGAGCTTGGCTGCATCGTCGAGGCGGTTCTCCTGAAATGCCTTTTCCGCCTGGCGCGCGATCTCGGAGAACTTCTGTGGCGGCTGTTCTGACGGTGCCTGAGACCAAACCTCCGACACTGTCAAGCACAGTACGCTGGCCAGCATCCAGAGCCGCGAATTGCCACGCATAGAGCCCCGATTATATCTGTGGAGCGCGCTGAAATCTCCGGGTCCGCTGCTCCGAGAAGCATTCACTCTTAAACAAGAAAACGGGGTGGCGATGTTTGCCACCCCGCATTGGAACGGGTTGAGGACTTCTCAGAAGGAGTATTTCAGTGAGAACTCCATGATCCGCTTGCCATAGCGAGTGCTGGCGTACCCCGGATATACATTCTTGTTCCCGAGCGTTGAAACCCCCGGCGGTGGTGTCGCAGCAGCACTAGCATTCGCGAAGTTATACACACCATTAGCCGGGCTCGAAGCATTGAAATTCAGTTTGAGATCTCCATTGGCGATTTGGAACGAATCCAGCGGGTGATTCAAGAAGTTGAAGGCCGAAACACGAAATTCCATGGCCTGCCTCTCGGTGAGCTTGAACGTCTTGAATACTGCCAAATCGCTGTTGAAGAAGGCAGGACCGTGAACATACGGCAATTGGTACGTGCCGTTGGTTCCTGGTGCGGGCATTCCGAAGCAACTCATGTTGATGTACTGATGCGCATGTAGGTGAGCGGTGGGGTCGCACAAAACGGTCGGCTGCAAGCTGACATTTGGCGTTCCAAGCCACGTATTGCCAGCGACAGTAACCGAGTTGCCCGTGGGATCCAAAACACTACCACCCACGTTCAAGCCATAATCACTGGAAGCACCGCTGGAAGCGCCCTGTTCCTGCATATCGGGGCCGCTTTGCCAAGTGGTGATTCCTGAAAGGTTCCACCCATTTGCGGCGCCCTGCAGGAACTTGTTCCCACGAACTGGATTGCCAGTCTGGAAGGTGTAGGACAAATTGACCACGTGGGAGCGATCCGTAGCCAGAACACCATAGTCGTGGTGGTAATTTGTAGCATCCGGTGGTTGCCCGCTTCCAGCGCCGCCACCTTGACCCTGCGTACCCAGAGACTTCGACCAAGTGTAATTCAGGTTATAACTGATGCGTCCTCTCTGTCGGGCCCAGCTCATCTGCAAAGCGTTGTAGTTGGCTAGTGCGAGGTGCTGTACGAGATTGATCGGGTTGTTTGTATATGTGGAGTTACCAAAGGCGTATGCCGCGTAATCCGCGGAGCCCCCTGGGTCGGCGCAAGGCGCAGTGCAGCCGTGAAGCGCAAACAATCCGCCCATTGGAATGAAGTTGATATTCGCCGGGCCGGGAGATCCGGGCCTGAGAACCTCGTTGCGAGTCTGACTGCCTACGTAGCCGACTTCCAACAGAGTATTCCAAGGGGTCTGCTGGGAGATGGTGAGATTATAGCTTCTCGAGATAGGCTGTTTATGATCGTGCAGCATAACAGCGCTAGCCGTACCGGATGCCGGAGGAGTAAAACCGTTTAGCGCATTAATTTGCGAGAACTTGATCGCTCCCGGTGAGTTGTAAGTGATTACCCCTTGCGAGAGGTCCGCTGGCGTAGCATAGTCGTTCCACTGGTCGCGATAACCATATTCCCCCCAGCCGCCGCGCAAGACGGTCTTGCCATTTCCGCGCAGATCAAGAGCAAGCCCCAATCTGGGTTGCCAAGTGATGACGTCAACGTCCCGTCCCGCCAATGGGATCTTCGAACTGAATCCGTGCCATGTGATGCCGGGAAGTTTGTCATTCGGGCCGGGCGCCGTTAGGTCTCCCGTCCAGGTGGCCACGCCGAATGAGTTAAAGGGCGTCCACGCCCCGAGGTGGTCGCCCCGTAGACCGAGGTTCAGGGTCAGACGCTTGGTGACCTTCCAATCGTCCTGCACAAACCCCGAAATCGTCGGGTACCACAGGCTGTCGAGAGCTGCTTTGTTGACCTGAGTAAAGTTTGTGCTGGCAGTTCCCAAGAGTATGTCGGCGACTGGGTTGTTGGAGCCGCACTTTATGACACTACCCTGGCCGTCGTCGCAGTTGTTCGATGCGAACGGCTGGAACGAGGCTTCGCCTTGCAGTGGCGTGAAAGCACCCTGATCGTTGGTCGTTCTCTCATAGTAAAACCCGAGTTTGATGGTGTGCGTCTTGTACGATTTGGTCAGGTTATCTTCCACCGTCAAATTCCATTTTTTCCAGGAGAAGGTCCCACCACCGTTTTCAAAGATGTCCTGCTGATCCATGAAAGGTACGCCGGCAACCCAGTAGCCATTGGAAATACCTGGCATCATGTTGGAATTGGTGGGGCCAAACTTGCCGCTGTTGGGATCGCCGAAGATCGTCTTGTACGGGTAGCCGTTGGCGGTTGCGCTCCACGCGTCCTTATTGTTCTTCTTCAGCGGGTAGTTGATGTAGCCCAAGCCGGATGTCACTTCATTCGTCAAGGTGGGGCTAAACACGTGCAAGAAGTGACCAGAAAGAGTTTGCGAATTGTCTCTCGAGGACAAACCACCCGGGAACGGAATCGAGTTTGGCGGCGTCCACCAGAGGTGGATCGGCGATTGGTCCGACTCCTTCTGCATGTTGTAGCTCACATACAGTTTAGTGCTGTCGCTGATGTTGTAATCCACGCGGGTGTGGAACGTGTAAGCGTTCTGATCGACGTTCTCGGGAACCAAGAGGTTGTAACCGCCCGTGTTCGCCGGGTTAGCGTTGGGGAATGGAATTCCGTGCTGCATCAACGCAGCGCCACCAGGATCAATTTCAGTAGTCGGTATGATGCTGGTGGAGCTCTGGGTCGTTCCGGCCTGGTTCCACCACTGCAGGCTGTCTAAAGCGCAGAAGACCTGGCCCTGATTACCGCCAGAGTTGCAGAGCGCGGCGTTGTCAGGTTGGTTCGAGCTATAGTCCGCTCCAGTTGCGAGAGGGTTCCCAGAAGCGTCGAGACCGCGCATGCTCATTGTGGGGACGACGTCGGTCAGCAGGCCCTGGATCGGCGAAGTGGCGAACGGAATCCCATGCTGGTAGTAGTATTCGTAACCCACGAAGAAGACCAATTTCTTATTGGTGCCTGGAACCGGTCCGCCGAATTGGGCACCAGGGTAGAGATAACTGCTAGCTGGCGCCTTGACGAGACCATTGGAATTGGCACCAGTTGGACCGGTGTCCTTGAGCACATGGTTGAACGCCCAATCCTGCGAGTTGAGAGCGCCGTTGCGGGCATGCATTACAAACTCTCCGTGATACGCCGTGCTACCGGATTTGCCCACTGCGTTGATCACGATCGGGCCCTTAGCGCTATCCGCGCCAAAGTTCGAGGTCTGCACTTTCACTTCTGCAACCATGTCACCGTTTACCGTTTGCGTAGCACCGCAGTTGCAACCGTTGTCGATAATGTGCGCGCCGTCGCTCACCAAGTCCGTACCGCCGCGGTAAGGAGCGCCGTTGCCAACATAACCCTGGCCTACTGCGCCGCCTGTGGGGGAAACAGTCTGGAAGTCCTGGGCCGTGTTGGAGATACTGCCGCTATATACAGAGAAGCCGGGGAGCGTGCGAATTAGCTCGGTTGCGTCGCGGCCTTCGAGCGACAGGTTCTCGATCTGCTTGGCCGTCAGAACTGAACTGCGTTCTCCAGAGTCAACGGGAGCGATTTCGTCGGCAACAGCTTCCACCGAAATCGTCTCACCCTGGCTACCGACTTCGAGCTTAATGTTATTGACATCGCGAACGTCGCCGGGCCGGACGGGAATTCCGCCCTGCTCCCAGCCCTTGAATCCAGAAGCGGTAACCCGCACTGTGTAGGAGCCTGGCTGGTTCGATGCAAAAGAGAAATATCCTTCGGCGTTGGATGTGGATTTGCGCGTATCCTGGGTGGCGTCGTTAACGAGTTCAACGTTCGCCTTGGGCACGACTGCGCCGGATTGGTCGTACACCGTGCCAGTGACCGTCCCTGTGGATTGCGCGAACAATCCGGTCTGGGCCAACAGAACCGCTACGGCCAGCGCTAGCGATGTGCCGATGCCCTTGAGAAATTCGCTCTTGGAATTCCGCCTCATCTGATATTGCCTCCTGCCCTTCTTGGGGGGCTCCCCGCAGCGGGGGCTACATCTGGGTTGGTACCAGCCGCGCTTCCGGGCGCAGCCAACTGCTAGTGAACCTGAGATACTCTCGTGACCTGTAAACGTTTAACGAGCCAACTGTTAACGTTTACATGTGTCGTCAGGAGTTGTACTATCGTTTGGCAAACAGTGTCAACAAAAATCTACTGTATTTGTTGAGGTTTAACGATTTCCGCAGTTGTTTTTGCTACAGGTTTTCATAGTGAGTCCGATATAAAAATCCATATTCTGAGAAATCGCGGAAATAGCGAGAATTTGACCTTGTCGGTCGTGCAAGCCGTTCGATATTCCTGGGCCGTTCGGGTGACTTTGGCAAGGCTCGCCAAAACAACAGGCGTCGCGGACAGGCTTACTTTCATCCGTCGATCGAATTCGCGGGTGCTACGATGCTGGCGTCGATTATTAGGTGGTCGAAATGAGCCGTCAAAGAGAGCTATGTCGGCCCGTCACCGGTATCTGTTGCCTTGCCATGCTGGTAATCGGAGCTGTTGCACAATCCAGCGGCATTGGAGCGGGTCTCTCGATTAGCGGGTATGTCCGAGACGAGGACAATCATCAACCGCTCAAAGGCGCCACCTTGGAATTGATGGGCACGTCCGGCTCGACTGCCTCCCCGTCGGTGATGTCGGGCATCACTGGTGAATTTCGGTTCAGCGGCTTGGTCTCTGGGGATTACCGCATTTTGGCCCACGAAAAAGGCTTCGATCCTGTCACGGTAAATGTGACGCTCGGTGCAACCTCTCTCTCCAGCGTAAGCGTGGGTCTGCGGCCGACCGAAACTTCGGACGCTATAGGCCCCGGCGACGCCATCTCAGCCCACCAATTGAGCGTGCCGGAGAGGGCGCGGGACGACTTTGATAAAGGAATGAAGGTGTTAATCGCGCCTCAGCCCGACTACCGCCGGGCGTTGTCCTTGTTTGAACGTGCCGCCAAAGTGTTTCCGGACTACTACGAGGCCTACACCGAGATGGGCGTGGCCCATCAGCATCTGGGCGAAGGCGCGGAGGCAGAGAAGGCTCTGCGCAAGTCTGTAGAGATGAGCGCGAGCCGCTATCCGGACGCCCTGTTTCTATTATCGGAGATGTTGAACGATGAGGGGCGTTTTGCAGATGGCGAGGGTTTCGCGCGGCAATGCGTTCAGCAGGATGACTCTCTTTGGAGCTGTGATTTGGAACTGGCGCGTGCGCTGGCTGGATTGAAGCGTCCTACCGAGGCGGAAGCTGCAGCTGCCAAGGCGAGCGAATTGAATCCTGCGAATGCCAAGACGTTTCTCGTGCTCGGAAATATTCACATTCAAGAGCGAAAGTACCAGGCTGTGGTTCAGGACTTCGACGCTTACCTGAAGCTTGATCCCACGGGGCCTGCGAGCGATTCGGTGCGTGCGAGTCAGGCGCAGGCGCGGCGGGCGCTGGAGAAGCAGCTCTCGGCTGTTCCGCAGCCACACTAGCTGGGCGAAGAGTATGTTTCGGGGCTCAGATACAATCGCCAAGCAGGCACCGGTTCCGACGGTTCTCTCTACTACGCGCGCATGAAACCTCGCGGTGGTCCCACAAGAATTGGTCTTGGGTATTGGTCGTGCTGGCTGGCCTTGGCTGGAATAGCGCTGGCGCAGCAGGTTCCGGCTCCCGCCGGCTCGAGTGCTGGTCCGATTGTGTTCCGGGAAGTGTCTCCCAAAGCCAGCGGGATTACCTGGGTCCACGACAACGCAGCGTCGCCTCCGCACTATCTGCCTGAGACGATTGGGCCCGGGTGCGCGTTTCTGGATTACGACAACGATGGGTGGATGGACATTTTCTTAGTGAACAGCGGCCCTTCCGATTTCTTCACGCCGCAGAAACCTCTTCGCAATGCTTTGTACCATAACAATCATGACGGGACTTTTACCGATATGAGCGAAAAAGCGGGACTCGCCGAAACGAAGTCCTTCGGCATGGGTGTTGTGGTTGGGGATTACGACGGGGACGGATGGCCCGACATCTACATCACGGGTTACGGACGCAATGTGCTTTACCACAACAACGGCGATGGGACCTTTACCGACGTCAGCGAAAAATCGAAGACTGGGCTTGCGGGATGGTTCACGGGCGCGGTGTGGTTTGATTACGACAACGACGGCAAGCTCGACCTGTTCCTGGCGAGCCACGTGGAATACAACAAGAACATCACCTGCGGGAACAATTCGCTGGGGCGGAAATATTACTGTATTCCTCGCATCTTCAAGCCGACCTGCAGCCATCTGCTGCACAACAATGGCGATGGCACGTTCACGGATGTGAGCCGGGAGTCGGGGATTGCGAAGTCTCTAGGGAAGGCTTTTGGAGCGGTCGCTACGGATATCGACAACGACGGGCGCATGGATTTATTTGTTGCGAACGATACGGCGCCGAATTTCTTGTTCCACAATCTGGGGAATGGGAAATTTGAGGAAATTGGGCTGGAAGCGGGAGTGGCGTACGGCGATACCGGCAAAGCGCGGTCCGGCATGGGCGTGGATGCGGCGGACTTTGATGGCGACGGCTGGCAGGATCTGTTTGTCGCTAATATTGACGTTGAGCTTTTCAGCCTGTACCACAATCAGAAAAATCTGACATTTTCGGAAACTCCCGGAGAGATTGCGAAATATACCCGCAATCTGAGCGGATGGGGCTTGAAGTTTTTCGACTATGACGACGACGGCGATCCTGACTTGATTCTGGCTAATGGATATCCCGATGATATGGTGGGGCTCGTGAGTTCGCGCACGACGTATCGGGAGCCTCTGCTCATGTTCAAGAATCGCGGGAGAGTGTTCCACAACGTCAGCGGCGAGTCGGGGCCGGTGTTCCAGAAAATGCTTCCTGCGCGGGGGCTTGCTGTCGGTGACTTCGACAATGACGGATATCTTGATGTACTGGTTTGCAACAACGGGGAAGCTCCGGTGCTGCTGAACAACGAGGGTAACCACCAGAACCACTGGGCGGGGGTGCAACTGGTGGCGACTGCGAGCAATCCCGCTAGCGTTGGCGCCGTTCTTACATGGACGGCTGGGGGTGTTACGAAGAGGCGGTTGAAGACGGGTGGCGGCAGTTTCATGTCGTCGCACGATCCGCGGGAGGTCTTGGGTATGGGAGCGGCGACGAGGATGGACAGCATCGAAGTGCGCTGGCCTTCCGGTAAGGTGGACCGCGTGGAGAACCCTCCCACGGATACTTACATTCGGATCATGGAGGGAAAGGGATTAGTGCAGGCAGAGAAGCATTAGTCTGGTTCGATCGGCGGCAAAGTGCGGGCAGTGGCCTGGGGAGCGTCGGGAGGAACAGGAACTGGCAGGGGAACTTCCATCGTGCCGACGTGGCTGCTGGTGGCGTCCTCTACGCCGAGGCGCAAGGTTACGGCCTCGGTTGGGACATCGAGTTCCTGATGCAGACGGAATCCGCCGGTGAGTACGTCTTTGTAGTTGGCGGGTCTCAGGTCGCTGGTGACGGTGCTGATCAGGCTCGCGACCAGGCGGTCGTCATCGTTGAAGCCGGTCACCATGAAACTTAAGACGCTGTGGTAGGCGCCAGAGGGCGTTATGCCAAAACGTAGGTCGGAGGGGTCTACGGCGTAATCGATGGCGTAATGTTGCATCTCGACCGGGCCAGTCGGCGTGCCCTTTTTCTTCGTCACGGGATAACCTGCGGCGGCACCGTCGACCTTGTGGGG
>Ga0137410_10000570_pt1 | contig 26072 bp, 26 predicted proteins | sample CZODoug1_16funga_FD_108878 | JGI IMG/M metagenome (GOLD analysis project Ga0137410, IMG submission 108878) | Vadose zone soil fungal communities from Angelo Coast Range Reserve, California, USA - CZODoug1_16fungal (Illumina Assembly) | ecosystem: Environmental > Terrestrial > Soil > Vadose zone... | reverse complement strand
TAAATGCCCTTGCCCCCGACCGAGTCTTTGTCAGTGAGCGCGCCAAGGTTGTACTTGAGCGTGAGCCGCAGGCCCTTCAAAAGATCTACCATGAAAAAGCGTTGGAGCTTTTCGATGAATTTTGGTTTGGGAATTTTAACTAAAGGCATAATTCATTTCCAATTTCCGATTGCCAATTTCCGATTGCCGTGAACTCCTCAGCTCTTAAATTTCAGATCTCAATTGCGGTCGCCTTGCAGCTGCCCGAGCGGCAAAAAACCCAAATCGGCAATCGGCAATTGCCAATCGGCAATGTCTTCATTCGCTCGCCGCCGGCGCGACCACCGGGACAGCGGGTTTACCCTGCGGCAGATTCACCAGCTTGATGTTTCGCCGCTGGCTCTTTAGGTTGAAGTCGCGCGAGCGCCAGTTGATTCTTGCCAGCAGCAAGCCGGTTAATCCCAGGCCTGCCAGTCCCATCACGATCATTACGGCCTTGCCCGTTCCGGTTAGATCCAGTCCGTTCGCAAGCGATTCGACCGTCTTGATTCCATGCCAGCCGTCGAGCGCCTGGACCACAAAGATGGCCAACGCGGAAAATATAATGTTAATCAGCGCCGAGGGAATCAACCACTTCCAACCGATGTCCATCAACTGATCGTAACGAAAGCGCGGCAGCGTCCAGCGCAGCCAGAAATACAAATATAGAATCACCGTCAGCTTCGTGAGAAAGATCAGAAGGCTGACTATAACATAGACATTGTGATAACCCTTCGCCTCGGTCAGGCGGTAAACAAACGGGAAATACCAACCGCCGAGATACACCGTCACCGCCACCGCCGAGGCAATAACCATCGCCGCATACTCGGCCATAAAGAAGAGCGACCAGCGAAACCCGGAATACTCGGTGTGGAAACCGGCCACCAATTCCGATTCCGCTTCGGGCAGATCAAATGGCGCGCGATTGTTTTCAGCGATACCGCTAACGAGAAAGATCAGAAACCCAAGCGGCTGATAGACGATATACCAGATTGCATCGCTCTCTTGCGCATTCACGATGCCGGAGAGCGAAAGTGTGCGGGCAAACATCAGGGCGCCGATTAACGACAGACCCATCGCGACTTCGTAGGAGATCATTTGCGCGCTCGAACGCAAAGCGCCGAGTAGTGAATACTTGGAATTCGACGACCAACCGGCAAGAATCAGCGCCAACACGCCCACGCTGGAAACAGCCAGCACAAAAAGCAAACCGATGTTTACATCAGTGATCACGGCCCAGTCAGGCCCAAACGGAATCACGGAAAACGTGATAAAGGCCGCGGCCACGGCGATATAAGGCGCAAAGAAAAAGATCCAACGATCGGCCTTCTCCGGAATGAAGTCTTCCTTGGTAAGCAGCTTGATGCCGTCCGCAATCGGTTGCAGCAATCCCCACGGGCCAACGCGCATCGGTCCAAGTCGTGCCTGCATGAAGGCAGAAATTTTTCGCTCCAGATAAGTGGCGTAAGCGACCCAACCGGCGACGAGTGTGACCACCAGACCAATCTGGATGAAGGGCCAGATGACGTGATTGATCGTCTCGGCGCTGAAATATCTCAGCAGCAGTTGGTCAATGAAATTGATTGGAGCTAGAAGCAGCACGAAGCGTCTTCGAACCTTTCCGCTTCTCTGTGCAGAGAAGATTATCTGTCTATTTCTCCCAGAACAATATCAAGTGTTCCGATTATCGCCACCACGTCCGCCACCAGGTGTCCCAGACAAAGTTTCTTCAACGCCTGAAGGTTAATCAACGAGGGCGGCCGCACCCGCACGCGCCAGGGCTGCGCCGTTCCATCGGAAACCAGGTAACAACCAATCTCGCCTTTCGGTCCCTCGATGGAGTGATAGTAATCACCAATCGGGGGCTTAACTATTTTCGGCAACTTCGCGTTCACCGGACCGTCCGGCAACTTGTCCAGCGCCTGCACGACGATGCGTCGCGACTGTCGCATCTCTTCGAGGCGCACCAGGTAGCGATCGTAAGTATCTCCGTTTTCACCAAGCGGAATATCAAAATCCATATCCGCGTAAGCAGCATAAGGTCGCGCCCGGCGAATGTCCCAGGCGACCCCTGAACCGCGCAACGCCGGTCCGGACAATCCGATTGCTACCGCATCTTCTCCGGATATGACGCCGATGCCCACCGTGCGACTCAACCAGATGCGATTCTCTGACAGCACCGTCTCATACTCGTCGAGGCGCTTGGGAAAGTTGCTGGCAAAGCGCCGCACGTCCGCATCAAATTCGTCGTAAGCGTCGTTCGGCATGCCGCCAACGCGCCAGGCATGACAAGTAAGACGCGCGCCAAACTGTCTTTCGAAAATCTTGAGAATCTCTTCGCGTTCACGCAATGCCCAAAGCAATACTGTCACCGCGCCGATGTCGAGCGCGTGGGTCGCAAGCCACAGCAGATGCGACGCGATGCGATTGAGTTCCGTCAGGATAGTGCGCAGATAATGTGCGCGGGGCGGCACCACGAGACCCATCATCTGTTCGACCGTTTCCACCCAGACGAGCCCATTCGAAACGGCGGCGATGTAGTCGAGTCGATCCCAATAAGGCGCAATCATCGTGTACATGCGATTCTCGGCAATCTTCTCCATGCCGCGATGGAGGTAGCCAATGTCGCAATCGAGATCCATCACTGTCTCGCCGTCGAGTTTGAGAATCACGCGCAACACGCCGTGCGTTGATGGGTGCTGCGGCCCCATGTTGAGCACCATCTCGGGGCTGTCGAGCAGCGTCTCTTTAGTTGTGGCGATCTCTACCTGATGCATATCCTGATCAGTTGTCAGTTGTCAGTGGTCAGTGGTCAGTCGTTGAAATCAGTTGCAACTGGCCACTGACCACTGACCACTGGCCACTGATTTTTCAAGCCGCCGCGGGCTCGGGCTCAGCGGGAATGTAACAACCGGTCACGCTCCACGGTTCGATAATCAAGCCAATCTCAGTTGCTTCTCCGCCGGCCCGCATCCGCGCGAGCTTGGTAACGATTGCCTGTGCGGCGCTGGCCTTGTTCCAAACATTTCGCGGCTCCATCGTCTCCGTCAAAACAAAGCCCGCCACCTTCGCCGCCTCAGGCGCGTCGAAAACCTTTGCTTCATACTGCGCGGCAATCTCTTTTGGCGTCATCGTCACATTTCCGATTGCCAATTGCCAATTGCCGATTGAAAACTCTCGGCGGCTGACTGCCAATCGGCAATCGGCAATTGGCAATCGGCAATCATTTGTCCTTCGGCATCACTTCCTTACCGCTCTGCAGGATTACGCGCATCATGCGCTCCTGCGGCACGGAGAGTATTTCCAGTCCATACGCGCGTCTTTGTTCCAACTGTTCGCGCTGCACCTCGGTCATCTCCGGCAGATGCTTTTTCGTCCACTGATTTTCGACAAACTCCAGCGGATAATCCTTGCGCAGTGGGTGTCCCTCCCAATCAGGCGGCAACAGTATCCGGCGCAAGTCGGGATGATTTCTGAAGCTGACGCCGAATAGATCGTAGACCTCGCGCTCCATCCAATTCGCGCTGGGCCAAACTTCGGTCACACTATCAACGCTCGCACCCTCAGCGATCGCAACTTTCAAACGCACGCGTTGGTTCCGCGGAATCGAATATAGGTTATAAACGATCTCGAGCGGCTGCTCCGGCCCGAGCGGATAATGAACGCAGGTCAAGTCGGAAAGATAGTTGAATTTCGACTCGGCGTCGTCTCTCAAAAAATTGCAAACTTCAACGATGCGATCGGGTTCGATGCGAATCGAAACCTGACCAATAAACTCCAATGCCTCAAGCACTGCGCCATCAAATTTGGCCTTCAGTTTCTTAACCAGCTTACGTTCAGACGCATCGACGGGCTTCGGACCTTCTTCCTTTTTCTTGACAGGAGCTTTAGGAGCGCCCGGCGCGGCGGGAGTTGCCGCTAGTGTTTGGGGACTTGCAGCTTTCTCGCCCAACGACTCTTTGACAGCGGCTACGCGCGACTTGGCCTGCTCGACCATCGCGGCTTTTTCCGCGTCAGCGCCTGCCAAGTCGCCCGCCCTGGGAATGGACCCTGCGTCGGGAATAGACGAAGCCGGCGGCGTGCCGGCCGCACCTTCAGGAACTACAACCCCGGGGCCTTTTGCGGTCGGTTCGTCCGGCTTATCGTTATCGTCAGCCATCAGCTTTGACTCTCATAACCACACTCTGACGAAAAGCGCGATCGCGTTAGTAGTTTGATCGCGCTAATAGCTTAGGCGCAGTGTTAATGCTATTACAAAAGGTCGGCAGAAATCGATTTAAACACGCGATTCATCTGCTGTCAACAACTTTGAGATCTATGAGCATTTTAAGAAACTCCTTGGCGCTAACAGTATCAATATCTTCAGAAAACGTCGGGCTGAAGATCATTGAGAGGTCACCTGCGAGTTGTGTTACGCCTCGAGAATTTCTACCGGCCCAATGAAATTGAACTTTGGTAGCAGCCAAGATCGTTCTGTCCAAGATAGACACCAATCGACCGTACGTTCGCCTTGCGGGCAAGTCAATCCCGATGAAAAAGAAAGAAAACACCGTGCGGCCGGCGGCCAAAGTTCTAAGAAGTTTCTCGACATTGTAGCCTTTAGGGCTTGATGCAAGAGTAATCATCTTTGTCTTGACATCAACAAGAACCGTGGCACCAACCTCCAACAAGAAACTCATGTCTCCTAGGCCATGAATGTTTCCCGTTTCGGTCATCAGTTGTTCGATCTTGTTTCCTCTGTGATTAATGTTATCAATGTCAACTGCCGCAGCGCTTAAAATTTCGGCGCTTTTCTCCTGAACGGTCTGTTTGAGCTTATCTTCTATCGCAAGATATTCCGGGTAGCTGGATAAGCGACGCGCGAGGTCCACCGAGGAAAAGATCGTATCGATTTCCGCCTCGCTCGGGGAGAATCGAATACCAGTGGCTACGATGCTGCTTGTGGCTTCTGCAAGACGTTCTACATTCTCCTGCCAACTGAAGGCTTGGTGATAAGAAAAAAGCTCTTGGAAATTGGCCGGAATGTTCTCCAGGCCGCTAAAGCTACGAAGGATGTCGTGCCCAAGAAAGCTACCGCGTATGTTGTCTGCGCGGAACGCTTGAGATGAATGACTAACTTTCTTAAGCAGAGTCGAGTTTGCTAGAAGTAATTCCACGCGGGTTGGCCTAACAATACAAACTACAAAAGGCCTGTCATCGATAGCCTCAAGAGCAGAGAGCGATAAGACTGTATTGGAAAAAGAGGATCCTTGGGCTGATGAGAACCGTACTGCAAAGTTCGGACTAACATATACCTTTCGATGTTTTTCGAGGTCAAAGCGGGTGACTGTGGCTAATAGAATTTCCTGTTTGGTGCTTCCGGGATTAGCAAGTGAGTATTCGATCAGAAAATCTACAAGGTCAGAAACTGAGTAAGGATCCTTGCTCTTCGTCATTTTTCAGCTTGCGTGATTCTTCTTGTTGGATCGAGAGGGTATTGCGCTCCCAAAATACGCCATCACATAGTCCCTGAATTTGCTTATCTGTGTCAGCGAGCTCTAGTCTTCTTTCAGTCAGGAGACAGTATTCTTCATTTACGTCGATACCTAGATAACGCCTTGCCAGCTTTTTTGCAACAACTGAGGTCGTTCCACTGCCCAAAAACGGATCAAAGACAAAATCGCCTTTATTTGAACTCGCCAAAACGATCTTGGCAATTAGCTTCTCGCTTTTTTGGGTGGGATGATCTGTGTTTTCCGGCATAGACCAGAAAGGCACGGTGATATCGGTCCAGATATTCGAAGGGTACGTATCTCTGAATCCTCTCCCATTTGTGAGTTCCCAATCCTTTGGAGTGCCATCTTGGTTCTTATACGGAGCCATAACTTTCCTGCGCAATTTGACCGCATCGACATTGAAGTTGTAGCTCTCGGACACAGTACAAAACCAAACGTCTTCACTTGAGTTCTTCCAGTTTGACATCGCTCCTCGGCCTTTTTCTCGTTCCCATGTGATTCTATTCCTAACTGTAAAGTGGGCCGCCGCCACGTTGTAGATAGAGACTGAAGAGAACCACTCTCCGCAGATGTATATCGAGGCGGTCGGTTTGAGTAATGGCTTAAGGGTTTGCACTACACCGTCGAGCCACTGGGAATAACTAGATACATCTCGTTTTGAAAACTTGTTGCCGTGAAACTCCTTTGTCATGTTGTACGGTGGATCTAAGATCAGAAGGTCCACCCATCCCTTGGGTAGGCGTGGTGCGATGGCAAGACAATCACCGACGAGTGTTCCACAGGGAGGTTCAGAAAAGGACTGAGTATTACCAACCAGGCGGGTACGGAGACGTATTCTATCTGCGCTACTCAATTCTAGAGTACGATTCCTTTCTGCGCGTTGCCTTATCTCAGACCCACTTAGATCCTCGCAATTGTCTTTGAGCTCACTCATCGTCTGATTCCTCTACTACGTCTTAAAGGGGTCGGTCCGGTCGGGTAGTCGTGAAGTGAGAACCTAGCACGCGGCGAATCACCAGACAAGGCTCACGTAAACAAACTGTGGCTTCCACAAATGCAAGACTTGTGGCATTCAATAGAATCGAAGAGCTTTGTCTTGGTCCCCTCAGAGATGCTGTCGTTTTAGTTTCCCAACTTGACCGAACAAGTCCGCAAACCCTATCATGGTTTGTTTGGTAAATGCGGTATTTAGCTGTCTATAGTGAGGATCAGAAGAATAATGAAACCAGAGATTCATCCGGCATATAGCGAGATCACGGTTACGTGCGCTTGCGGCGAAACTTTTAAGACGCGCTCAACCAAAAAGGGCGACCTGCATGTTGAAATTTGCTCGGCTTGTCATCCATTTTTCACTGGCAAGCAGAAGTTGGTTGACACGGCGGGACGCGTGGATCGCTTCAATAAACGCTACGGCAAGAAAACACCGGTGGAGAGCACCGCCACGACTCAGTAAAATAGGACAGACATTCATGTCTGACTCTGCAATGCTGAGTGCAATTGAGGACGAGAGCAGTTGATTTCAAAACGACATTAGCAACACTTCAGAACCAAACGCCGGCGAGTAGTCGTCGGTCGCTATCCGTGCTTCAACCGGTAACTGCGACCGCTGCCAACGCCGGCGTTAGTGTTTTGATAGTAGGACAAAAGCATTGAGCACAAACGAACGAGATTTAATAGTCGGCGGGCAGGCGGTGATTGAAGGCGTCATGATGCGGACGCCGAATGCTTACGCGGTCGCGGTCCGCAAAGCAGACGGAACGATCGTTAACATCGCGGCGCGACTGCCGAAGTGGAGCGACAAGTATCCGCTGCTCAAGTTGCCGATCCTTCGCGGCGGCGCGGTGCTGGTGCAGTCGATGGGACTGGGCATCAAGGCGCTGAACTATTCCGCTAACGAAGCTTTTGGTGACGTTCAGGAAGCCGAGGCGAAGGAAGTAAGCGTCGCGCTCACGCCGGCAGTGATTGAAGGCGAGGGCGACTTTGCCGGATTGACCGGCGCGGTTCCCGGCCTCTTTCCGGTACCGACGCAAAAGCGCGCCAAAGATGAATTGAAAAAAGGCGGCACCGCGGCCGCGGCGGGTTCGATCATCTTCGCGATGATTTTCAATGTGCTGTTGTTTGTGGCTGCGCCGCTGCTTTTGACGAATGCGCTTTTCATCGGCGCCGGTTGGGCGCCCTCGCCGTCATCGGCTACTGCTGCGACAAGTCAACAAACGGCTGCTGCCAACGCAAGTGATGGATCGAGTGCGAACGCTGTCAGCTCGGGTGCAAACCCTGGGTCTAACGACGCCTGGCCCGCGCGCGCCTGGCGCACAGTTAAGACTTACCTGCATCCGGTTCGTCCGTCCGTAACTTTTAATCTGATCGACGGCGTGATTCGCATGTCCTTTTTCCTGATCATGATATTCAGTTTTTCGTTACTGAAAGACATCAAGCGCGTCTTTGAATATCACGGCGCCGAACACAAGACAGTGTTCACCTGGGAAAAGGGTTTGGCGTTGACCGTTGCAAACGCGCGACCGCAGCCGCGCCAACATCCGCGTTGCGGCACGAGTTTTCTGATGGTGGTCATGCTGGTTTCGATTGCGCTGTTCTCAGTGATCAAGTTTGATTCGCTCGTCTATAACTTTCTCGTGCGCGTCGCGCTGGTTCCACTCGTCGCCGGGCTGTCGTATGAAATTATTCGACTGTCGGCAAAAAAGGAGAGCGGTTGGTTCTTCAAACTGATCACGCGACCGGGCGTGTGGCTGCAAAACATTACGACGCAAGAGCCGGACGATGGGCAGCTCGAGGTCGCCATCGAAGCTTTGAAGGAGTCGCTGAAGCTCGAGCCGCAAACTGGAGAAGCAGCGCTGGCGCCGTTGTCCTAAGAATGTGTAGGGGCAGGGCTGGTCCCTGCCCGGTCTTTCGAAAAAACGGGCAACCACGAGGGTTGCCCCTACAAAATCATGTTAGAGAGACTCGAACAAATCGAAGCCCGTTACGAAGAACTCGCGCACGAACTTTCCGCGCCCGAGTTGCTTGCGGACCAGTCTGCCTACACCAAGGCCGCCCGGCAACACCGAACGCTTGGCGAAATCGTGGAAAAGTATCGGACGTGGAAAACGCTGAAGTCCGAGTTGGCAGGAGCGCAAGAGCTGGCCGACGGCGCCGACGATGAAGAGATGCGTGAGATGGCGCGGGCGGAAGTGGAAACGTTGCAGAAGAAGCTCGAGGCAACCGACACCGAATTGAAGCTGCTGTTGGTGCCTTCCGATCCCAACGACGAAAAGAATGTGATTGTGGAGATTCGCGCCGGCACCGGCGGCGACGAGGCGACGCTGTTTGCCGCCGAGATGCTCAGGATGTATGCGCGCTACGCTGAACGACAGCGTTGGCGCTTTGAAGTGCTGGAGGCGTCGGAGTCGGGAATCGGCGGCTTTAAGGAAGCGATCGTTTTGATCGAGGGTGACAAAGTCTATTCCAAGATGAAGCACGAATCGGGCGTGCATCGCGTGCAGCGCGTGCCGCAGACGGAAGCGAGCGGACGAATTCACACGTCTGCGATCACCGTGGCTGTGCTTCCTGAGGCCGAAGAAGTTGACGTAAAGATCGATCCGAAGGATTTGCGCATCGACACCTTCTGTTCTTCTGGGCCGGGCGGGCAGTCAGTTAACACAACTTACTCCGCGGTGCGCATCACACACCTGCCGACGAACGTGGTTGTTTCCATGCAGGACGAAAAGTCGCAGATCAAAAATCGCGAAAAGGCGATGCGTGTGTTGCGCGCGCGCTTGCAGGAGATTGAGGAACAAAAGCAACACGACGCGGTTGCCAGCGAGCGTCGTTCGATGGTCGGCTCCGGCGATCGCTCGGAAAAGATCCGCACTTATAACTTCAAAGAGAATCGCGTCACCGACCATCGCATTGGGCTAACAATTCATCAGCTCGACCTCGTTATGGAAGGCAACCTCGACGAAATCATCCAGGCCCTCATCACACACGACCAGGCGGAGAAACTGAAGAACGAAGCAGTTGCGGCGTAAAGCAGGTTTCGAGTTTCGAGTTCGCCAGGCAGAAGCCCGACCATCAGGAAGGGCTTGAGTTGGCCGCTCGAAAAGAGAGCCCTTCCTAATGGTCGGGCTTCTGCCTGTAACTCGAAACTCGGAACTCTAAACTTGGAACTATGTTATCGACCCACGTCGTCATCATTCGTCACGGCCAATCGCAGGGCAACGCTGAAGGTCGCTTCGGCGGCCACACCGACACGCCGCTCTCGCCACGCGGACGAAGACAAGCGGAAGCTACCGCCCGAGCGCTCGCGTCGGAAAAGTTTGATGCGATCTATTCCAGCGATCTGCCGCGCGCGATTGAAACCGCGACCCCGCTCGCCCGTTTAACCAGCGCTCCGCTTGAAACTACCGACGCCCTGCGCGAACGCAGCGTCGGCGTGATGGAAGGGCTGACTTTCGAAGAAGCTGCCGAGCTACACCCGGAACAATATCAGGCGCTGCTCCGGCGTGATTTCGATCATGTGTTGTTAGGTGGGGAGAGTTACCGGCAGACGCTCGATCGAGCCTCAAGAAAACTCGATGAAGCCATCGAGCAACACAAAGGCGGACGCATTGCGCTCTTCGCTCACACTGGCACGATCTGCATTCTGATATTGCATCTGATGGGGGCTCTCGACGCGCCCGAGCTCAAACCGGTCTGGATAACCACTGCAAACTGTGGCATTGCTCGTTTCGATCTGCGCGACGACGGCTTTGTACGCGTGCTCGTCATAAACGACACGCGCCACCTGATCGGCGTTTAGTTTACGTCGCGCTGGTCTTTAGGCTTCTCGATCTTAACGACTGCTGCCACTGCAAAGTCGCGGTAAATAGCTCGAGGAAACTCCAGAGCAAAGTGCTTGTAGGAACGATAGCAGTAGACCGCGATGAAGATCTCGGCCGACGCGATGAGTAGGAAGACTCCCGGCGAAGGCAAGGCTGCCGGATTCTGTGAACCTAAACCTGAGCCAAGAAATACCGTCGCCATGACGACTGGCAACACTTTGAGCCAAGCCAGAACTTGCTTAAATTCAGGGGGTTTCTCTGGAAGTAGCATGCTGGCAAAAGCAGCAGTCAGAGTCCAAAATGCAACGACGGACCACCGCCAGGTCTGAACTTCCGCCCCGAAAGCCGTGGCCAGATAAATCAGCAAGAGGAAGGACAATGCAGTCAACAATCCCCTACGCGATTTAGCGCTACCAAGCTTGTGACTTACAACGAGCGCGCCAATCGTTGCGACATAAACCAGCATCGAGAATAAGGCGCCGGCCTTGGCTGCGTTCTCTTCAAACCCGCTCGAGGCCCATCCCAGATGATAAATGGAGCCGAAGCCAAAAGCGGCCGTGAGCCCCCTCATAAGTGTATACATCCCTTCATATTGCTCGCCATACAACCCAACCTTGCCCTGAACCAAAGTACTTCTACAAAGAAAAAATGCGGCATTCCGCCTTGCTGAAACATTCCCAAGCTCCGGTTTGCCAAAGTCTTCGAGGCGAAGATTGACCTCCACATCTACATTGAAAGTGTCCTGGATTCGCTCAGCTAACTCTTGCTTGAAAGGAGTGAGAAAGGTTGTGTCGTCCGCATCCAGAATCCGATCGGAAGGCGTACGACGCCTGCCAAAGCGATCTTTTACCTCTGAAGAAAGCGTGTTTTTCGATAGCATTTGCAATAAATGGCCAGTAATGTAGGCGGCTACAATTGCGATAAGAGCGGAGGACAGTTTTTCACTTGGAAGTTCCGGTGTCATCAATCCGAACGGCAACCAGATTAATGACAGAAGGGTGAGGCCTGGCAGTAAATATCCATAAATGTCGTAAAAGTTGAGATTTGGAATCATCCCGGGACGCCTTCCACGACAGCGGTCCCGCTCTGACTCATTTCGTTCACCAGGGTTTTAACTATTTGAGGGGCTTCCGCCGACCGGTCAAGAGGGAGCACTAGCGAACCTACGCGTTGATGACCTCCTCCTCCAAGTTTTTCGAACATCGGGCCCAAGGGTAGACTCGAGAATTCCCACCAGGGATTTCTCATCGCGGTTATCTTAGTCTTGTCGCCGGTTCGCAAGATGCCGATAGAGTAACGAGCGTGCGGGAAAAAAAGGTATGGAGCATAACGATTGATAAGAACGTCGCTCGCATCAACGTCGAATACCGCTATGTCACTCTCCAAATGGCACGACTTCGAAAACCGGTCCAGGCCAGCCTGGAGAAGGTTCCGCGCCCGTTGGACTCTATCGTGTACCCAGGGCAATTCTGCTACTTCATCCATGGTCTGACGGCGCAGCGCATGAGCCAAATCTACTGAATACTTCTGGGCATCTTCCAAGGCCAAACTCGACCTGATGCGTAAAGCGGAATTGTCGCCAAGCACGGCTTCCTGAACAGAGTCGTATCGAGCCGCATCAATCTTTTCAGCCCAATGGACTAATGGCTCATAAAAGTTGTTCCGATAGGAAAAGCGATCCAACAGTTGTCGCCACAGCAGACCGGCACACGAGCCGGCCGTGCTGTCATAAACAACAAAGGGGCTTTTCCGGCTTTTAAAGTGAAGCTCTGCCTCGGCACTCAGGAACGTTGTGACATGGTGGTCCGCCCAGAACTCAGCTTGAGGGTGATAAAGGAAATCTACGACTGCAGCAGATGACTTGAGCGACGTTGCGAGCCAGGACCGCTTCACATCATAGTTAACAGGAATTAGATCTTCTACCTTCGATCCTCGCGCCTCAAGAAAATCCTGCGTAAGCACGCACGAAACAGTGCCGTCGAAGCAGGGAGAGTGAAAATAAATGTGGAACCTGTCTTCCATTTTGCGCCGTCACCAATTGCCTCATCCTATCCATAACCAGAAGTGCACGCAAGTACTCTCGCTGTAAAGCGAGGCGAGAACCTTTCTGCCTGCAAAACAGCTTGCAGACGGCGTTGAGTTATGGCTGGATGCACCATGGCCGCTTGCTATCAACGACGCCACCTGGTTCGTATTTGGCAGTTCTTACTGCGCGGCAAGCCGGGCGCTCTCGGTGCCAGCCCAGTCGCAAAATGTCTTCACATCTTCAGGCGAAAGTCTTGAGCCAGGGTGCAGCGGCGTGTAACTACTAAGCGGCATCGAGCCGGCCTTTACCTCTCGGCAGATTTGCTTCAGCAGCCCGCCAACATCACGCTGCGTATAGCGGCCCCACTCGGAAAAGTTCAGATGGCGGCGTCCCTCATCCACGTGATTGATTACAAACCACGAAACCGGCGCGACATTTGAGTACCACGGCCAACGCGTCTTGTTTGAGTGGCAATCGTTACACGAGCGATCGAGGATTGCCGCCACCGGCGGCGTTACCTGCAACCGCGCACTGATTGTCTGCGACTCGTCCGTCGCGGGGTTGGTCTTCGCCGGACGAGCGAACTGCGCCAGCACGAAAACACCAGCCCCAACAATCAAAATCCATCGCAAAATTCGGAATAGCTTAGTTTTCATATTTGGCCGCGGATTAACGCGGATGGACACCGATCAGATCAAAAATAATAAAGTCAAAAGCATTTTCAGATTCGCGAGAATCCGCGTGTATCCGCGGCTAATTCCAGTTGCTAACGGCCGGTGCAATTCTTCGAGCAGCGCTCGATCGTGATGTCGCGCACTCCTCGCAATACTCCATCGCTGCCGCGCGATAACTTTAGGATCGAAGAGAAATTACCGTTGCCGGCCTTGCGGCGCATCTCCTCTGTGATGAACGGATCTCCTTCGAACAGAAACTCGTCGATCCAGTATTCGGGATAGCCTGGGCCGGAAACGAAAGCATGAATATGCGCGGGATTGGTGCGGCCCGGATAAGGCGCTGGCTTAATCGTGCGAAACTCATAACGACCTTCACGATTGGTTTGCATCAGGCCATGCAGACGCGTGTTGCGGTTATCGCCGCCGCTTTCTCTTAACGTCGAGTAATGGCCGGTCGCGTCGGTGTGATAAACCCAGAGGCTGATTCCTTCCAGCGGTCTGTGCCCATCGGGAGCGTAAATCGTTCCGGAGATTATCAGCGGCTCACCCGGTTCCGTTGCCGAAACCATCGAGATGGTCCATGGAGCTTTTGCATCGTCACTACGAGCTGACGACGACCGTGCTAGCAAGCTTCCGGCGCGCCCGCAACCTGACAACTCGACCGCGCCCAGACCGGCGAGCGGCAGAACCAGCACGGCTTTCGAGGCAAACTGAAGAAAGTTTCTGCGATTCACATTTATCAGTTGTTCCGTCATCGATTTGTCCTCGTCCCTTAAACTGACGTAATCGATTGCTGGTCCAATGTTAGTTATGGAGCCAATGTCATCGTTTCCCCATGCGTTCTCGTACCCGCCCAACTGCTCGGATCCCGATGCCTACCACTTTTTGCAACCTTGATTCGTTGTTCCAGGTCGGCTCCAATTGCTCTTTCCAAAGTTGCAGCATCTGTTCGTTGAGCTGCAAAACTCCCTCGCGCGTAACGCCGTCAGGCGGCGGCGCCAGAGCGGCCATGCGATCATAAACACGCGCGCGATCGTTTCCGGCGACGCGGCCGAGCAGATGCCACAAGGTCAGCGTATCGCGCGGACGAGAGTTCATGAGGACCAGATCGAGGTTTGTAATCTTCGACTCAGCCTGTGGCTCGAAGTCAAAACTGGCGAGCGCCTGACGGAAGATTTCGGAAGCATCGTCGAAGTAAGGCGTGCCTGGGCCAACCCCGGGCCACGTGGCGCAAGTGGCTCCCGCGGGCACCATCGATTCGCGCTCCTGCAACTGCAAAGCAACCCATCCCGAGGTTACGTGCAAAAGCCCGGCGCCCCGGTCATCAACTTCCAGCGTGTAAGCACAGCCCAGGTCTGCCGCAACTCCAGCGGGAGTGTCTACAAAAAACAGCCGCGGCGGCGCCCAGATCCGCGCACTCATCTTACCGTGCGCGAGCTCCAGCCGGTGTTCAGTTGGTTTTGTTTCAACCAAACGCACGCGCGTGTTGGGATCGATCTCCACCTGGCCGATGGAGCCGACATCAATCTGGGCGCGCGAGTCGCTGTCAGTCTCCAACCATTGGCCAACTGCCAGCCGTCCCTTGTCGTTAATGCGCGCCGAACCGATTCGGGGCGCGCCGTTGAGCCGCGCCACTTCCCAGAATGGACGCGACTGGCGCGAATAAAGCCACAGCGCTCCAAAGCCTGCGACTAGAAGCAGCATCACCGCCACGCCGGCAAAGCTGGGCTGCCAGGCTTTGAAAGAAAATGCGGCAGGTTTACGCGCCGGCGTGGTTTCTATCTTTTGCTGCTTTTCCTGGGCGGCGAGTCGGGCTTGTAGATCGTGCCAGAGTGAATCAGGGGCTGAGAGTTGCGGCAGATGTTCGGCCAGTTTCACCCCGAGTTTGATCTCGGCAAACTGTGCGCGGCACTGGTTGCAGCCGATCAAGTGTTCGGCAATTTCCCGCGACTGCTCGCTTGCGATTTCGCCGTGGCAGTAAGCCGACAACTCTTTGGTAACGTGCTTCGAAAACATAGCTAAGCTCCCAAAACAACTGCAACAACACTGCGCGCAATCGACCGGAGGCTGACAGGGAGTAATGCCTGTCTTACTCAACCTCATTCCGGAGATGGACCAACTTCCGCGCCAGCGCCTGATGACCACGATTTAGCCGCGACGCCACGGTGCCCTTGGAACAACCCAACACGCCCGCGATTTCTTCGTAAGAAAGATCCTCCACATACTTGAGCAGGATCGGCAGGCGCAGCTTGGGCCTAAGTTCCTGAATGGCGGCCTGCACCGAATCAGCAATCTCGAGTTTGGCGTAACGCTTCTCCTGCGGCCTTCTCTGTGCAAGCTTGCTCATCGGGGTTGACTCTCCAAACGGAAGAAAACGTCTTCGCTTTCGCTGTTCATCAGTGCAGGCATTGACTACGAGTCGATAGAGCCAGGTGGTAAAGGCCGACTCGCCGCGAAACTGGCCAATCGTAGTCATCAACTTGAGAAAGATTTGTTGCGAGACGTCGCTGGCCGCTGCCTGATCGCCGCCGAATGAATAGACGGCGATCGAAAACACGCGATCCTTGTAAGTCTCAAACAACAGACGGAAAGCTTCCCGGTCGCCCGCCTGGCAGGCTTCGATGACGCGCTCGTCAACAATTGGTTCCGCCATTCGCGCGCGCTGCTCCATCCACTCCTCCGCATTTGCTCGAACATGGATTAGACGGAGAAGACTTGAGTTTTCTTCCACTAAACTTTCGACGCTGGATTCGATAGCGGCAAACACAAAGGCGCAAAGAATACCATTGGAGGTTTCTTTGCGCCTGATTGCTTGCGCCCCAGTTGAACTATGCCTGGTGAAACAGCTTACCGCGTCACGTGGACCAACACCTCGGTGCCTGACTCGAGTTTCAATTCCTTGCTGCCTTGCACCGCCAGTGAGCCCGCGCCGCCCGCGCCGCCGAGTATCAGACCAATCGCCGCGCCTTTGCCGCCGCCGACAATTGCGCCGAGAATCGCGCCACCCGCCGCGCCGATGCCCGCGCGCTTAAGCGTCTGATTAGTGCGGCTGCCGGATTCGACTCCGCCTTCATTGTCCGCTCGGCCGGAATCGGTGCCGTAGACGCGTGTGATGTAACCGTGCAACGTGCCGCTGCGGCCATCGCTGAAGCGGATCGAATCAAAATCCAGGTTCATGCTGGTTCGGCCTTTAATCTTTCCTGACTTTTGAATCGAAGCAATATGGCCAGTGACGGTCGCTTCGCTAAAGCGTACCGGATCGATCACGGTGGCCGTAAAGCGATCACCGACTCGATTGTCCTTGCTCGACAATGTGTCATTAAGACGGACTTTCAAGTTTGTGCCAACCGGCACCACCGGCGCGACTACAGTAGTAGTTGTGCGCACGTGTCGTCTGAGCCTGGGCCGCCGGCGAGTTTGCGCGTTACCTTCGCTCACAATGAGCGGCAGTACGAACATGGCCATGACGACTGCCAAAGAAATTATTCGTTTCGAAATACCTGACTTCATTTTGTGTAAACCTCCACAGCGCTTTCTAAAGGCGCCTCAAGTGTCAATTAGTTTGGGTTGCCAAACACGAGGGCTAGAACAGCAGACAAATACGAGCCAAAGTACGCGAGGGATTTCAGATGACGGCGGCCGCAACCGGTTCGGCATCTGCGTTTTCGTTGTTCTGAAACTCATCTCCGTCGTCAAGCGACTGCTGGCGGTGAACGGTGCCGTCAGAATCGAAGATGTATGCCGAAGGCGCTTCGCGTTTGATGATGTCCTGCAAACGCATCAGACCATAAAGCAACGCCTCGGGTCGCGGGGGACAGCCGGGTATGTAAACGTCCACCGGAATGCAGCGATCGACGCCCTGCATCGTGGAATAGGAATCAAACGGTCCGCCGGTTGAAGCACAAGCGCCCATCGCGATCGCCCACTTGGGTTCCGGCATCTGTTCGTAAACTCGTCGCACGACCGGGCCCATCTTCAAAGTCACGGTGCCGGCAATGATGATCAGATCGCTCTGGCGTGGACTCGGACGAAAAACTCCGGCGCCGAAACGATCTATGTCGAACCGTCCCGCGCCAGTTGCGATCATCTCGATCGCGCAACACGCCAAACCAAAAGTCATTGGCCACAACGCCGACGCGCGCGCCCAGTTAACCACCGGCGCGCCGATGTCCATCGCCTTGGCGCCGACCGTGCGCCGCACCGAGTTCATCAGCGAGTCAAATCTGGTTAGTAAAAAACCTTCTTCGTGTTCAGCCATTGCGTTAAGGGATGAGGGCGGAGGGATGAGGGATGACAACCCCCGCTCTCTTCTGCTTTATACCTCTCGCCATAGTTACAAACATCGCGATCAACTCGTTGGTTTCCCGTTCAAGTGGTTCAAGACGACTCCCGGGAATAATATTTGCTTCAGCCAGAAGCTCGAGCCAATAGAGAGTTTCGTCTAGCTCCTGTAGCGCGCCTTCGATTTTGCTAATGAAGTCAGCATTTGATTTCGCTCTACAGGCTTCCCGATAGTGCGCACCAACGGACGTTCCAGATCTCAACAACTGCTTACCGAGAACTTGTGCTTCCGTCGTTTTAGGCAGAGCCGCAAAAAGCTTGATGATTCGAAGCGCGAATTCTCTGGTACGCTTTCGAAGATCTTGTCGGTTATCCGACTTCATCCCTCATCCCTCCGCCCTCATCCCTTCGTTCAGGCCCATTCCAACGCCCCTTTACGCCAGGCGTAGTAATAACCAACCACGAGTATGGCGATAAAGACAAACATCTCGACGAGCGCAAACTTCGTGAACGAAAAATCTTTGCCCATGAAAATTATCGCCCACGGCAAAAGAAAAATCGTCTCCACGTCGAAGATCAAAAACAACATCGCGACGATGTAGTAACGGACGGTGAAGCGCGAGTGGGCGTCGGTCGTTGGATCGATGCCGCATTCATAAGGCCGCATCTTGCCCTTGCCGTACACCGCCGGCCGCAAAAACCGTCCCAGCACAATCGGCAACACCGGAAATACGATCGCCACCACGAAGAAAATCATGATCGGCCAATACGCCGTCACCGGCGCACCGATGTTCTGCGCAGTCGTTGTCGTTATTGCTGTTGTCGCCTGAAGCAGCATTTAGTTATCGAAACTCAACCGAGCTTTGGGAGAATCTGCTAACCAGAATAGCGTTTGCTATCAAAGCTGGTCTTTGTAAATTTTATGTTGCAGAAAAATATTAAGCGCCGTGGTGGTCAATGTCAACGACGACTTGCTCAAGCAGCTCAGAGTTCAAGCTTTAGCTTGCGAATTGCAGGGGTGTGATCGTTTTGGTAGGCGCCGACAGTTTTGGGGTGCGGCAACCTGTCGGCGCTTTCAATGCCAACGACCAAGTCGAAGGCAACCTTGTTGCTTCACAAAATCTTGTTTGAGCAGCCAAGCTTCATGGCCCGGCAGCGGCGACCTGCGGCGCTGGTATCTTTTTATTGAGTTCCACCTGTTTCTTTTGGAGCTCCTTGAGCGCCTTTTGCCTCTCCTTGTCACCTCTCGGATCGCCTATTGCCAGGATCGCCGCATCGCATGCTCGCAAAGCTTCGACTAAGTCTCCATTGTCTTCATTGATCTTTATCAGGGCCGTCAATACTTCCAGATTGCTCTGGCCCAATTCAAACGCGCGCCGGGCATTTTCCCGTGAACGATCCACACTGCGGAGTGAATCCACGGGCACCTTAGCAAAGAGTCGAGCCAGATCCGCACGGACCTGGGGGTCATCGTCGCGGATCTGGATCGCATCATCGAACATCTTGATTGCGTCCTTGTATCGTGACTTGGCGAAGAGGTCGTTCGCATAGTTTACCTTCCCCTCGAAACTCTTCGGGAACGCATCCACCCTTAGTAGCTCGCGATCCGAATCGTCGCGCCAGTCGAGAATGCGATCCAACCATTCGTCGTCACCCAAGGCATCATGGATGACCTTCAGACGGTAGGGTTTATCGCCCCCTCCCAGCAGCTTCTTGAAATCCTCGAGCTCACCATCCTTTTCGGCGGCCGCCCAACAGCTCAGCAGATCGGTAGTCGTTCGGATTCCGTAGTATTGCAGCTTCGGAAGCTCGGTGCTGTTCGGCTCCTGAACCACATGGAGGTATAGGATTGCCTGATCCATCCAGTCCACCAGTTGTGGAACAGGGATGCGTGTCTCCAGCACCAGGCGAATCAGCTCGTGATGCGCAAAGCTCTCGACATTCACAATGCCTTCCTGCTCGAGGCGCGCGCGATCATACAAATCGATTCCTTCTAATTTGGTCAACGGATGCTTTTCGGACTCAGGCACCAGCCGATCCGGACCTCGGCCCCGGAACTTTTCTCTGATCAGGGTAAAGAACTCGTCCGGCAGAATACCAATCAGGAACGCAGACAGGAGCTTCACGTTGGAGTCGGAGCGAAAGATTACGTCGATTACCCAACTCAGCACGGCCACGGTAAGAATCCGAATAGTAATGTAGCCATAGGCCTTTGGCTTAAGATCGCCGCGGGAATAGCGGCGCGCAATGAGTTGGAGGCCAAAGAAGTAGGCCCCAAGAAATCCGAAGGTCAAGGTCGTGTGCTGCGGGGACAAAGGGTTCTGGATCGCCGCCGCATCAAGCGCGCCCACCGGCCTGAACGCAGCCAGCCAGCCGATCGTCACCACAAACGCGCAGACGAGCACTGGCCAACGCGTTCCCCGCGCCAGCCGGCCACGACCTTGATCTTCTGGTCCATAAGCCTCTGAGATCTGCGACCCGTATTTGGCATCGATCTCAGAGCGCGTTTTTAACCCTCGGTCGAGTCGGAACAGATCTCGATAGAGGCGATTTCGGAGAGTATTAAGTTGGTACCGATCAAACAGAAAAAAGAGCAGCACAGGCAAGAGTGAAGCGGTCGCGATAAAACTGACCTGTAACAGACGCGCAAAGAGTTGCGGAGAAGCACTTGCCAGGAGGTTCTTGCCATCGCCGAAGAAGTATACAGTTGCCGCCGGAAGCCCGAGACCGATGGCCAGGATGACTATCAGGCTCAGCATCTGGGCGAGAAAACGCAGTACGCGACGAAAGGAATTCGTTTCTTTAATGATCATCAGCCCGGTGATTAACAGAAGGACCATGGCTCCTATGATCCAGACGGTCATTTGCCAGGTTCTCCTGGAACTAAACCATGAAGGCGTGTCCCGACCGGCAACTAGCCCGCAGGCGATGAGCACCAGAATGCCGACCAACATCAGTATGCCGAGAACCTTCGCAACGATTTCGCTGGGCGGTTCGGTCCAATCGCTGACTATGCCGGCGCGCCTTGCCTCGGACAGGTCAAAACCCGAGAAGTCATCCTCCTTGATCTGTCGCTGTTCGAGCGGAGCAAGTATGAGTTGCTGGCCCTCGGCGCCAACGAGTTCCACTTCGCGAGGGGTGTCGTTTCGAATTGTTAGTTGCATTGCTGGAGTTCCTTCCTTCAGTTACACGTCTAACAAGCCAGGTATTGGATCGTGATGAAGACTGTTTTGCTATTCATGAAACAAAGAATCCAGAATCAGAAAGGCCCTTGAAGAATTCCGGCGAGCAGATGAATGAATAAACGCGTGAGAACGAAGCTTCGATTTCCAGCGCAGTACGCGTCGCAGTGTATCACCATCAACCGCGGCTGGGAATAGTTTAGTCTGGCGGTAGTGCTGTAATTACATCACTACCGTCTGCGGCAGTACTGATGCAGTTTGATGCTAACTGGCAAATACGATAGCTGCAGACTCTATGAGGTAATAGAAACAGGCAACTACATCTACTCGTTCAGCTCCGTGGGAGCAAAAATATTTATAGAAACCGTTTTCGATTGAACTCCTTCGCTCCGTTAGGAGCGAAACTTCTATAACCGGGGATCGATGTGAGTAACATTCCGCTCCTACAGAGCTGGAACATATTTTTCACGACCGGTGGTCTATAAACATTTCATCCCTAACGGGACTTACGTCGCGACAAGCCGAGAAATAGAAAAGCGGTGGCCGTCAGCGAACGTTACTGGTTAACACGCTCGGAGAGGGGCCAGTATTTTTCGTCTTCTGCAAATACAGCTTTGCTAGTTCGAAACGTCCGACGCCATTCACTTCTTTCGGCGTAAGTCTTTCGACAACAGCAGAGATTTGTTCAAAGTCCGTTGTGATCAGCGGTTCCACCGCACTTCGAAAATCAAACCCGATCTTTGGTCTGGCGACGGTCGAACCTGAGGCAGCGAAGGCTGCCAAGCCCAGGTTCGGTGCTGCCCCATCTCGCAAATCGAACCGCTCGAGTTTATTAATCATCTGTACTGTTTGCTCAAGCGACGCCAAGGCCTGATCCTTGTCTACCTTCGCCAGGACGGCGGTTTTGCCCAATAGGATCTTGGCCGCATTTGCTGACGGCTCCTCTTTCTGAAGGTCCCGATCAATATCATTCAGCAGATCAAGGGCGCGTTGCTGTGCGAAGTTCACTTCGCCGGGCTCAAACTCTTCCGATTTCGACGACAGCAGACGTTGCGCAATGGCAATCTTGACGACTGCTCGCCGGGAAAGGTCACTGATCGTTGGAATAGTATCGACAGCTTTTTCGATTTCAGCTTTCTCGGCGAAAAACAGAGCGGCTCGGTAGAGCACGAAAGAAACCGCATCGGCGCGGAGATGGTCATCGTCGATTTTCCCGGCAATGCGTTTCCCGAGAATATAGTCTTCAGGTCTCGTTGCCAGTGCTGCGTTGACATAGGCCACTCTCCTGAACGCAGCGTTGCTTTCTTCATCGGCACTGTCTTCTAACTCAGAAATTCTCTTTTCATAGCTTTCTTCTCTTGTGAGACGCTTCGTTGTATCTACGATGTCCGAAGTGGTTCGCGGCGTCCCACTGGCAGATCCACTTTCGCTCTGGGGCATAAGCTGGCGCTGCAACTGAGCGAGAAATCCTTGTGCCGATGGAGCAAGTTCCGGAGCAAAGGTTGGATACCGGCGCGCGACAAGGTTACCCAGAACCAGAACCTGCTGCGCTTTCTGCTTGCCCTCCGAAGTATCAATCGCAACTGGCTGTGTCAACAGCCGTTCGTAAACAGCGACCAGGAAGCTCTTGGCCCGCTGCGGTTCGCTCGACGCCACGCCGGGAAGGTTCTGCTGAGCTGGATTCAGAACCAGCATGTCTTGGCCACCCGAATTCACTGAGAAAGTAAGGCCTGGTTGAAAGAGATAGCCCGCCAGGATCTGCGCCTCCGAAGGGTCCGGCAGATTACTTTTGAATTTTGCGAGCGCCAGGTCGAAGAGTCGATTAGCCAGTTGCACATCCTTCTTACGCAGGCTTGTCAAAATGTTTTGCAGTTTATAAGAAAGACCATCCGCCAAACTTCCTTCGGCCAACAAGAAGGCCTCTTCGGGATTCGACTCCAAAACCTGCTGCGCCATGCTCAGCAGTTGCTCGCTACGTGCCGTTCGATCGTCGAAAGCGCCGCGCTCTTTCTTATCGTTCGTTTCCTTCTCAGATATCTGCTTCAGGAATTCGTCTGCCAACTTTGGATCGTGCTTACGCGCTACACTAAGGACCATCGTGCGCAATTGACTTTGAGCCGAGCCAGTGAAGAAGGCTTTAAGCTTCTCGTCCCTGGGAGCGGAAGACACCTGATTAGCCATCTCCCAGGCGTTTCTCAGCCATTTACCCGACTGACTTGGATCGTCACCCCAATACAAATCTGCCGCATCGGCCAGAACCGAAACGGCAGTCTCCTTGTCGTTCCACTGTTGAGCCTCAGCAGCAACCTGCCTAATCGTTGAGAGTGCATAAAGTACCAGTCGTTGGCGCTCCTGCTCCCTTGTGGTCTGAGCTGACGCTTGAGAAAGGGCTGCTCCCGCAAGGCAGTGAAGCAGAAAGAAGGAGATGAGCACTCTTGTCAATCTCATTTTGTCCTCCGCTGGATTGTGATGTTAGGAGTCTTACGGGACGATGACCGGACGTTATAACTCTCGTCGTCATTGATCTCGATATTGACCTCAAACCGAGCGTCCGGGAAATTCGCGAAATCCCAGAGGCGACTCACAGGTATTGTCAAAGTCTTTTTCAGCTTGGCATCACGCAGGCTGATAACTGCATAAAACACGAAAATCTGAGACTTCGCGTCCTCGCCCGGCGCCAGACGATCCTCGGGCTGATTTTTCAGCTTGTCTAACGTCGACGCAGGGAAAGGAATTTCCAAAAGTAGTGTTTGACCGATTGAGGATGCCAGCGACTTTGCGAGCGTCGCTTTCTTGATCAAGTCGCCCGCTCGTTCCGTGCTGCCCTCCTTGAGCTTCGCTCTTTCTTGCCAGAGGCTGCTTTCAGGAAGGATTCGCAACTCATAGGCGATCTCCCATTTGCTGCCTGGTAAGTTGAGTCCGGGAGCCTTCAGCAGACGAATCGTGACGATCGCCGATTTGGGCACCTTTGGCAAAGCTCGCGAGTCCGTCCCAGCCACTGGCGAAAGTCCCAGCGAGATCAGGAGAAACACAAACAAGATCTTGGCCAGCCGCCTTTTCATTTTACCTCCACCTCCCCGACATCTTTGATCAAGGCAGTCTTATCGCGTGAGCTGCCATACCAAATCTTTGTGATGACGCCATCCTGTAGCAATACTTTCGTGGGCATGAACTTAAAACCCAACCGCGACAGTATCACCGCCCCATGATCCAACAAGATCGGGAAGGCTACATGATTCGATTCTATGAAGGTGTTGACACTGTCTCGGTCTTCGATGCCGACGCCATAGACCGTTACTTTTGAAGCCAGACTCGACATGGCTTGGGACACATTGGAAAGCTCTTTACTGCAAGCGCCGCAATCGGTAGTCACAAAAACCAACAACACTCTTCCCCTGGCTACGTCTTGATAGTCGTCGTGATTTGTCCTGAGATTGATTAGCGGCGCGTGCGGCAGCAAAGAACCGCCAGGAGCAGTCCCCTCAACAGGCTTAACTCGGCGATCTTCGAGAATTCTTTCGGACACAACAATCGTCACGGCCATTCCCAGCATGGCAGGCAGGACGATTGCGCCGAACTTAAGAATACTTCTCATGATTTCTGTAGGAGGCACTCGTCGCAACACGTTTCGCTGACCGAAACAAATCCGGACATGCGAAACGTGAGCAACGAGGCTTATTTTCAACTCGCTGAAGACTCAAGGATGTATCCGCCGTCACAGGAGTCCTCGCGGTGCATACTACCGCCGCTGTCTTCGTAAGCGCAGACTTCCACTCCGCCACCAGAGCGTCTGTTGCACAAAACGCGACAGAAGCTGTGTTGCAACGCCGCCCGGTCGTCACCTACCAGTGATGACCGGGTTTTTTCGTATCGTTGGGACTGCTTGCCGCTGCCCTACTCAAATCAAGTGCGCTTTGTTGGAATTGACAGACTAGAAGGCTGTCCTTGGAGAGTTGAGTGGGAGTAGTAAACTCCATAATGTCCCAAGAAACCGATTTGGGCGATGCGGTTAAAAAAAGTCACCAGGGGTGAACTAGTGATGGGTCGGATAGTAGCACTCGAATCATCCTTGTCAAGCACTTTCCGAGGTTCGTGCATAACGTGATTAGCAAGGGTTTTTTCAGCAGTCTGAGAAGCCTAATTACTTGCCATTGGGGAGGATGAAAAAGCAGGGAAAATACGCTGAACGCGGATCAATTTGTTGAATCGTGGGGCGAGCCGGCGAGCAGGGCGATGGCGTGGGGGAGGACGGGTGCGATGACGGCGAAGCTTTCGCGGACGGCTTTGGGTGAGCCGGGAAGATTGATGATCAGGGTGTCCGAACGGACGCCGCAGACGCCGCGAGAGAGCATGGCCATGGGAGTCTGTTTGAGAGTCTCGATGCGCATGGCTTCGGCGAGACCGGGGGTTTCGCGCTCGATGACTGCGCGTGTTGCTTCGGGTGTGTTGTCGCGCGGCGCGAGGCCGGTGCCGCCGGTGGTGACGATGAGATTCACGTTGCGCCAGTCGGCAAATTCTCGTAGTGCATCGGTGAGCGGTTCAGGATCGTCGGAGAGAATTCGTGTTGCAACAATCTCCGCGCCGAGTTCGAGGAGGAGTTGGACGAGCAACTCGCCGGATACGTCTTTGCGCTCGCCGCGTGAAGAGGCGTCGCTGACGGTGATGACTACTGCCCGGATTTGAGTTGGCATACCAGTCTTTTCTTTCGCCCCTTCGGCGCGAAAAGGATTTGGGGGTGCGTGATCCAGGGGCGGCGTCCCGATACATCGGGACTTGCCCCTGGCTAATATATGTCACGCCTTCAGCGTGAAGGAATGTTCGCGCTTCGCGCTCATTGCAGGCAAGATGCCTGCGCTCCCAGCTGCTTACTGCCCACTGCTCACAGCTTACTGCCTACCCGTTCAGAGCGTGTTCTTTCAGCCAGCAACGATCCATGACGACGAGCAGGCCCGCGTCCAGCGCGCGCTCGGCTGCGGCTTCATCAATCACACCTTCCTGTAACCAAACAGCTTTCGCCCCGACCGCGATCGCTTCATCGACTGCTTTTCCGGCCTCACTCGACCGGCGGAAAATGTCGACGAGATCAATTTTCTCGGGAACGTCGGCGAGCGATGGGTAAGCTTTATCCCCAAACACTTCCGTCTCGTTTGGATTTACCGGAATCACTTTGTAACCGCGCCGTCTCATGTATGAAGCGACGCCATGCGAAGCCCGCCCCGGATCGGAAGAAAGTCCGACGACAGCGATCGTCTTGCAGTTTTCCAGTATCTCTTGAATTGTTTCGTGGCTGTTGATTTCCAAAGCGACTCCCAACGAGTAGGTGTCCTTTACCGCACCGTCGCGCTCACCGCATGCAATTCCTGCAATGACCGCACCTTGATGTCGCCGTCAGTCGCGCGTGACGCGATAGCCTCGACGATTGCCTGTGCGCCGGTCATCGTGGTGACGCAGGGAACGTTGTACTGCAAAGCCGCGCGCCGAATCGCCTGCTCGTCAAAATGTGAAGCACGGCCCAACGGCGTGTTGATGACCAGCGCGATCTGGCCGTTCTTCATGTGGTCGATCAGATTCGGCCGGCC
>Ga0137410_10000569_pt1 | contig 26138 bp, 25 predicted proteins | sample CZODoug1_16funga_FD_108878 | JGI IMG/M metagenome (GOLD analysis project Ga0137410, IMG submission 108878) | Vadose zone soil fungal communities from Angelo Coast Range Reserve, California, USA - CZODoug1_16fungal (Illumina Assembly) | ecosystem: Environmental > Terrestrial > Soil > Vadose zone... | reverse complement strand
TTCAGCATCCTAATCCAACGCGCCGGGCGCTTATCGTGAGGCGCGACCATCTTGAATGGCCCTTGTTTTTCGCCAAGCGGAGAGCCGTTCAGACTGTCGGCAACGATCACATCTGAATCTTGAAAATCGGAATCCAACTCAGCCAGAGAATAGACCACGCGGTATCCGTCTGACGCTTCGGCCACTACGTAGGTCGCCATCGCCGCGCCCCTGAGTTTTTCGTTTTGCGGAACACCGGCCCGACGAAGCAACTCCCGAACTGCGACACCCTCGTACGTCTCTTCTTTTTTCTCGTGTTGATTGACAACCTTCAATGTTTGTCTGGGCATACTCTTCAAGTCGCTTGCTGAAAGCGTGAGTGGCGTAGCGACATCGCCTGTGATCCGCAATTCGGCGGGCGCATCGTTCCGCGTAGATGTACCAGGCTGCTGTCCAAGAGACAGCGCTAGAGTGGCGATGGCGAGCAGCGGGATTCGCACAGCTAACTAATCCTTCTCCAGCATAACCTCAGTGGACTTGATGACAGCCTTGACCGTGTCACCGATCTTGAGTTTCATTTCTTCCGCACTGCGTCTGGTGATTACACTTTCAATCAGGTCGTTGCCCACGCGGATGACAACATGGGCCATGACTCCACCCAATTGAAGCTCTTCGATCTTTCCTGTCAATTTGTTGCGTGCAGATAGCGTCATAGACGGAACGTAGCATGGGGCAGGCGTTTACGACAACTCGAATCCAGTTGCGGCGACAGCCTAACTCCCGATAACGCGCTAACTGGGCGATTTGATTTTGGTCCGCTAAGGCGTGTATCACTTGTCCCCGCTCTGTAACCTAAACCCGTCAACACGGGGATATGCGCGTGCTGAAACGGTTCAAGTTCGGCGACCTAGTGGTTTGGCGACGCGAATTAAGTTCGTGACGTTTAGATGTATTTTGAGTTATTTTACTTGCTAGGAAGAAGGATAGCCCTGAGACGAAGCGGGAGACGACTGGGGGCACCATGTCCAAAGAGACAAACACGTCTAAAGAGGCAAACACGGACTTCGGGAACGACAAGCGGAGGCGGCACCAACACTGGCTCGTTACGATCATTTATACCGACAAGCAAGAGTTCAGCCGAGTGTATCTGGACATCGAAAAGGCAAAGAAGTTCGCAAAGCGGCAGAAGAAGTCGCCGGTCGTGAGCGGCGCGAAGATAAGGCTGCTGCGCTAAAGGCTAAGCAGCCGTAGTTCGGCTTCTTGACGCCGAGCTAGCGAGTTTTCTTTGCTACCCTCGCGCCCGTGCGCCATTTTTGGGTTGAAGGTGTACCGTATTTTGCGCCGGCGCTTCCTTCAACGTTACGGCCAGGTCCTGCATACGAATGACGCCGACATCCATGAGCAGCTTTGGCAGTCGCAAGCGAAGCGAGTTCGCCAGGCGAATAAATTGCTCGATGGTTGGGATGTTCACGCCAGCTTCGATTTTGGCGAGAGTCGAACGGGAGATACCGGTGCGCGAAGAAACTTCAGCCCTGGTCAACCCACTTTGTTCACGAAGAGATTGCAGACGCATGCCATACCACATGAGTTTGTTGCTCCTTTTAACGTTCGGGCCGCGGGGTAAGGCGGCGAACTATTCAAGAAATGCAAGCGACGGGACCGCCGAGTGCCCGAGCGATCCGTTTTACCACCGATGTTAACCACAAAGTTTCTAAGCGGTAGTTAAAATGGTATTTCTGTACAATGCCGTAGACTACGTACGCAAAACTACGGAGAAGCCGCCAGCGTCCGCCGAAGACACGAACGAAATGCATTGAAAAGAGCAAAGGAACAATATAGAAGTAGGTGACATAATTACGTAATCAGAAAGCACTAGGCGCGCAAAAGGCTGAACCTGCAAGTGGAATCGAGTGGAAAAGGAACGGCTGTGAGCGTCAACGTGCCAATTTATGCCTAGGCGGAAAGAGCAATTTCGGATCGTGATTGCCGACGATCACGAACTCGTGCGGCGAGGAATTCGCAGCATTCTGACCGCCCACCGCAGCTGGCAAGTTGTGGGAGAGGCCAGCGACGGTGCGCAAGCAGCACGTCTTGTGGAACATTTGCGACCGCATGTGCTGATTATGGAGGTCACGATGGCGAAACTCGACGGGCTGGAGGCGACCCGGAAAATTTTGAACGATTTCCCTGAGACGAAGATCTTGATTCTGACCATGCACGAGTCGGCTCAAATGGTGCGTCGAATCCTGGAAGCCGGGGCAAGAGGCTACATTCTGAAATCCGATGCAGCCGAACAACTAGTTCGTGCAGTGCGAGAGGTGTCGCGGGGGAAATTATTCTTAACGCCGAAGGTGTCGGACATTGTGCTGCGGGGATTCCTGGACGTGGAGAAACGATCGCGTGCCGCGCTTGACGACGCAGCGAAGCCGACCGCCCGGGAACGGGAGATTTTGCGGCTGTTGGTGATTGGGAAAACAAACAAAGAGATTGGCTCGCTGTTGGGAATTACGGTTCGGACGGTAGAAACGCATCGAGCGAAAATTATGTTGAAGCTGGGAGTACATTCGATCGCGGAATTGATTCACTTTGCGATGGAGCGGGGGCTTGTCCCGTCTCGAAATAGCGCGGTGTGAAAGATCCACGTCAGTTCGGCGGCGCGGATCGAAAATAACCAGAGGCGGGCGGACGAAAGAGGGAGTAGGCGAATAAAAGGAATAGGACGACATGCGCCGCTGTTTCCTGCACGGAATGGAAGGCGCTGACAACAACGTGAAAGGCAAGCCAGGCGAGCAGCAACCAACGGGCCCAATTGTGGCCGAGTAGGAGGAAGGCGCCGCCGAGCACGGCAAGAAGCCGAATGGCCGAAATGAGAATGACGTCGGGTTCGAACGGCCTGTGCGCCAGGTGATATCCAAAGCCTACGCTGCCCGCCAAAACGAACAGGATGCCGAAGACCGTGACTGGCCAGGGTCGCTTCATAGCAGGAAGGCGGAGTTTACGCGCGAACGGGACCGGAGTCCATCGAAGATGGATGAATTCAGACGTTCGAAGGCCAAGTTTTCGAGAGAGTGATGGTCGCGGGAATTAGTGCCAACCACGGATCGTTTTGTCCGCGCTGACGGAGACGAGCCACGCCCCGTCGGGCGAATAGGCAAGCTGCGTGATTCTTCGGCGATGAGCCACATAATGGCGTAATGGACGGCCGTCGCGAACGTCAAGCACCTCGATATTCCATAGACGGTCGTCTCCGAAGTAGGCGAGGGCCAGGGCTTTTCCATCGGGTCGAAACGCCAGGGCCGAAACCGCGAACCGAAAAGGTGGAGCTGCAGCTTCACGCCCGGTAGTAGCGTCCCAGGATTTTAGAGTCCCGTGGTGATTGAGCGGCGCGACCGTTGCAGCGGCGGAAGCTAACCGCTGACCGTCCGGCGAAAACTCGATAGCCAGAACGGGATCGATGTGTCCCATGAGTGATTGGAATAATGCTCGAGTCTTTACATCCCAGAGCCGAATCGTTTTGTCATCGCTGGCGCTGGCAAGCGTCGCGCCGTCGACACTAAATGCAACGACGTTGACCGCGGCCGTGTGGCCCTTGAGCCTTGCTTGTTCGCGACCCAATTGTGCGTCCCAGAGAATCACCATACTGTCAGCGCCACCGCCGGCGATGAGTTTTCCGTCCGGCGAAAACGCGACGCTACGGACCTCTCCGCCATGCCCGCTCAAAGTTCGCAACAGCTGGCCGGTGGCGGCGTCCCAAAGTTTTACGGACTTATCCTTGCCGGCGGAGGCCAGAAGCTTGCCGTCGGGGGCGAAGGCAACACTTGTGACTGCGCCCGAATGCCCGCGCATCCGAAGCGCGAGCCGCACTTCACGAAAATCCCAGATGCTGACGACGCCGTCATCACCTGCCGTGGCCATCCATCGGCCCGTGGGATCAAACGAAACGGAATTTACGCCTGCCAACTGCAACGGAAATTCGCGGTCGGGATGGCTGAGCGGCGTGCGGGAATCGTCGTCTGGGCCACCGGGAATCGGAAAAGGCCTAGTTGGACGTGAGGAAGGAATGCCGCACGCAAGACTCAGCAAAAGCAGCGCGGCCCAACTGAAAAATGAGATGAGTTTTTGCCGCCGATGATTGAACACTGCGTGCTCCCGACACTTTGCTGCCAGCAAAAAGCAGCAATCGTCCACGGAATCTGGCACAGAAAGTTATGGCCAATGAATTTCTACCGTGAAGGTTGCAACTGGAATGCCAGTCCCCGCGCGGGGATTAGGCGCGAGCGGTTGGGACAATCTGGTGGAGCGAATCCGAGGCGGCGAGCCCACGAAGCGGGGCCAATCGCGTGCGTTCGAGATCGTCGCGGTAAAAGAGATTGTAGGTGTCGAACGGAATCAGGCGGCCATCGGGATGGACGATATGGATGCAGGTTTTCTTGACGCTGCGGACGTCAAAGGCATGCGCGTCGATAAACTGGACGATCAGCACTCGGAAGATATTCTTGTAGCTGAGTTCCGCAGGCGCGGCAATTTTCGGCAGGCAGCAAAGGAGTTCGCGCAGAGAATTCGCGCCGGATTGCGGCGAATGGTTCGTGGCGAAAAGTTTGAACAGGCAATCGCGGATGCCTTGCTCCTCTTCGTACATGATCGTATTGCGAGCGGCGTTGATGAGTACGTCCGGCGCGACAAGTCGTGTGAGCGGAATGACCTGCCCATCGATTTTCAGCGCGTACGCCATTGCCAGTGAATCGGGATGGCACGGCACGGGGATCACATCCTCGGGCTGAAAAACTTTCGTTTGCTCGAGGATTTTGCGGCGGACTTCGGTAAGCGTGAGTCGGTCCGTCGCGGGGTCGAACTTTTCCAGGCGGCCCGCATCCTGAATAGGCTGCAGCGTCACTCCTCGCACGCACGGCTGCTGCAAAGCGTATTCGATAGTCTTGCCGATCTCGTGATCGTTCAAGCCTTTGCGCAGTGTCATAACAAGCGTGGTGGAAATATTGTGGCGATTGAGGCGTTCGAGCGCCTTTTCGCGGACGCTACGCAAATCGCCGCCGCGGAGATCGAGCAGTGCTTCCCGCTCGAACGAATCGAACTGCAAATAAACTTCGAAGTCTTCTATGTCGGCGAGACGCGTGGCAAAGTCTTCGTCCTGCGCAATTTTCAGGCCGTTGGTATTGACCATGAGGTGCCGAATTGGCCGCGCCTTGGCCATCGCCACAATTCTGAAAAAGTCGGGATGCAAAGTCGGCTCGCCGCCCGAGATTTGCACGACATCTGGATGGCCTTCGTTACGCACGATCGCGTCGAGCATTTTTTCTATCAACGCAAGCGAGCGATGCTCGGTACGTTCGGGGCCGCTACCCGCGTAGCAAACCGGGCAACGCAAATTGCAGGAGTCCGTGATCTCGAGGAGTGACAAGCAGGAGTGTTGCTCATGATCGGTGCACAAGCCACAGTCGTAGGGGCAGCCCCATTTGACGGGTGTGTTGTAATGCAACGGTATTTCCGGTTTCTTGATGAAGACTTCGCGGCAGCGCCGGTAATATTCAACGTCATCCGCAACGAGCACTTGTTCGGCGCCATGTTCCGGGCAGCGCTTGAGCAAAAACACTTTGTCGTTCTGAAAGACGATTTTGCCTTCCAGCTTGCGAAAACACGTCGAGCAAATGGTCAACGCGACGTCATAGAACATGTAAGGCCGCACGCGTTCCGTCATCAGTTCTCCCGAATCTTTTTGACGATCATCCAGATTCCCCACGCAGCGATGAAGACCACACAGAGCACGATAATCGCCAAACCGGCAATGGCGCTCCAGAAAAACAATTGCGCCAATTGGGTGTTGCTGGACGAGCTGAAATTACAAGTCGCGGCGATCGCGCCGCCGGTAAGAATCACGACACAGCCGAGGGCGATCAAGACCTGAATGACAAACGGTCGGCGGCGCGGGACAAGCGGCTGGGATTCGGAAGGATTCGGGTTGAGATCGGTCATTGCCCACCCTCGCCTCTGGACTTGGCGTTGCGCACGGCGCGCACGATGATCCAAACGATCGCTCCCGGGACCGCCACAACATTCGAGAAGAAAACGATTATGAAAAAAACATTGAGCGCAGCATGTTTCCCGCTCCCGTTTATGTTGAAAGTCGAAAGAAATCCATAGCAACTGCCGCCAGCCAAAACCACCGCGCACAAAAGCGTGACGACCGGTGCGACGAAACTGCGGCGCTTGCGAAGTTGCTGATCCATTCAGCCCTCGATTGGCTCTTCAAAACGCGGTGGTTCCGGCAGCGATCTTCTCCGGGAAATTATCCAGCGTCGGATATCGGCCACATAATACGCCTGCATGAGGACGCACGCCCACTGAATCGCGGTCAGGCCGAGAAACACGCGCACGTCATCCGGTTTCAGAAAATCGCACAGCAGGCGGAACGCAAAGTAGCCCACCATGAAGAGCCGGAACAGGTCGCCTTCCGTATGCGGCTGCTTCGCGCGGCGCCAGAGAAACACTCCAAGTGTCAGCGCAAACAGTACTTCGTAGAGTTGCGTGGGATGGCGCGGGATACCATCACCGAAGTTAACTCCCCACGGCAAGCGCGTCGCAACGCCTCCGGTGTGGTCCTCGGAACCCGTAAGAAAACAACCGATGCGACCGATGGCGATTCCTACGCAAAGCGGAACCGCGAAAAGGTCGCCGGTGCGGCGCTTGACGCCGAGATGATGCTTCACCAGTTCGACGAAAAATAATCCGCCGATGAGAGCGCCTACAATCGTTTTGCCACCCATCAGAAAGGCGGGATCATGCCAGTGGGCCAACGTGGCAGCAGGATCTTCGAACCAATACAAAACCTTGCAGCCGACCACGGCGCCCATCGCCGCTGCGGCAATAATCCACCATCGGTTGCCATCATCCAGGGCGTCACCGCGCCGCTTGCGCATCGCCAGGTAAACGAGAAACGCAATCGCATAGGCGAGAGTTTCGAAAACAACGTGAGGATGAAGTTTGAGCGAGCCTGCCGGGATGAATACAGGAAAGGACATGGTTGCAGCGCGTCGATGGCATCGTACTGCGAAATGCTTCTTTTTAGGAAACTCCCTGTGCGCGCAGATATTCCGCTATCGCCGCATGTTTTCGCTCTTCGGCGTAGGCCAGTGCATTTTTGCCGTCGCTGGTTTTCGCATGAAGGTCGGCGCCGCGAGATTGAAGAAGCTTCAGAATTTCCAGATGGCCGTTCGCGGCGGCGTTAAGAAGAGGAGAATAATTGTTCGAGTAGCGGTAGTTGGGTTCGGCACCATTTTCCAGCAGCCACTTCACAATTTCTGTGTGGCCACTGGTGACGGCGCCGCTCAGCGCGTTGTAGCCGCTGCCGTTGGTTGCCGCAGCGTTTATGTCCGCGCCTTTCGCATGCAGATATTTGACGGCTTCGAAATTCCCAAAGACGGCGGCCAGCGCGACCATCGGAAAACCGTCCGGCGAATAACTCCTGGCAAGAGCCGCGTCTTTCTCGAGAAGTTCCTTGACGCGCGCCAAGTCTCCAGCGGCGGCGGCTTCGTGCAGCTCCAAGACCGCGCCGCGCGATATCAGAAAATCGCGGATTTCTTTCTGCCGGTTGTAGATGGAAAACAGAGCGGGGCTCTGCGATTGCGCGTTCTTGCCGTTGAGAAGCGCGGAATCCTGGTCGAGCAACGTCCGCACGGCGGCCAAATCGCCGGCACGAATCGCGTCAAAAAAGAGCTGGGTTTCGCTCATGCTCACTCCACCGAGAACTGTCCAATCGCCGGCGGAATTGTACAGGCGAATCGTTAGCTGGCAAAGCTAAGATGACCACGTCGTCTCAGCTGGCGGCCGCGGTCGATTGTTTCGGCTGGTAGAGACCCGGCACGGCACGCATGGAAATCGCAATGCGGTTCCACAAGTTGATCATTCCCACGGCCAGCGTGAGATCCACAATTTCTTTTTCTGAATATTGCTCGCGGACTCGTTCATACACTTCGTCCGGTACATGTGTTTCCGACACAAGTGTCACGCTCTCCGCCCAGTCCAGGGCCGCGCGTTCTTTTTCACTGTAATACGGCGATTCGCGCCAGGCGTTCAACCCATACAGCCGCTGCTCGGTCTCACCCGCGGCACGGGCGTCCTTCCAATGCATATCAATGCAATACGCGCAGCCATTTATCTGCGAAGCGCGCAATTTCAGCATGTGGAGCAGTTTAATGTCGATGCCAGATTCATGCACGTAACGCTCAATGACGTAAAGCGAGCGCAACGGCTCGTGGGCATATTTCACATAGTCGAGACGCGCTTTGAACTCTTCAGACATGATGTTTCCTCCAATTCGTTTCGTTTGATGCCGCATTGCTTGCAGCCGTTTTAGGGGAAATTTGCGAGAAAGGCCGCGAATCGTGAGATCGCTTTTCTCGTCTATTGCCTTTTGTCGATTCTGTCGCCTTTAAGCAGAAGAAACCCGGAGAAAAAATGAGCAGTTCGCGGAAGATTCCTTTCTCCTTACGTTCGAACGCGCTTCGCATAGCACTCTGGACAACCGCCTCCCCGCATCTTCTTGCCCGGTGGCAGACCATCCCGCATCGTAGGCTTCTTGCAAAAGCCGTTTGCTCCAACCGTCTTGGCCAGGAAAGTACGGGAAGTGTTGGATGGCTCCCGCGTAAGAGAGTCCTGACGCTTCGCTCAGCGCCGCGCGCGATCCTGGCGCAGCGCCTCTTCAATCAGATGATCCAGCTCGTCGCGCTTGAGCGTGACTTCATCCGCGGCACCATCTTCGCTGTCGCTGGTCACTGGCAATTCGCAAGCTGCACCTGGCGGCGCTGCAACTCCATATCGCGAGCGAGCCGCCATCAGCTTGGCGACTTCGCGGGAAGAGAGCAGTTTCGGCGTACCCGCGTTTTCCGCGGCCAGCAGTATCTTGGCGAAATGTTCGACCGTCTCCATGCGATAGAAAGCCGTCAGCAGATCCGGCCCGCACGTAACAGCGCCGTGATTGGCCAGCAACAACGCGTCGTAACTTTCCACAAACGGCTCGAGTGCCTGGCTCAGATCCGGCGTGCCCGGCGTAGCGTAACGCACGAGCGGCACCTGACCGAGACCGATAATCACTTCGGGAAGCAGCGCCTGATCCAAGGCCCGGCCGGCGCTGGCAAATCCTGTCGCCGTAATCGGATGCGCGTGGCACACCGCGTTCACGTCCGGCCGCATCCGGTAAAAAAGCAGATGCATCAGGATTTCCGACGACATTTTCCGGTCGCCAAAACACTTGTGCCCGTTCAGATCGGTGATCACCAGATCTTCCGGCGAGAGACACCCTTTGTTCATGCAGGTCGGGGTGGTCAGGATGCGTCCATCGGCAAGGCGAACAGACACATTACCTTCGCACGCGACGATGTACTCGTGCTCATACATCCACCGCCCGACGATACAGATATCGTGGCGATGCTCTTCTTCCGTTTTTGCGTGGCCGGCCAACACCATGCTCGAGTTCACGGAGCGTACTCCCTCCCGCGCGGCATTATCCACCGTGCTTGCGGGTTTGCAAGTTTTTTTTTCGCCCAACGCACGTGAGGACAGAAACACGGGCGGGACCTGTTTCGGGCGATGCCAGTGACTAGCGACAAAGACTACGCGTAAATGCCCCTCATTTTCAATGCCTTTGCTACCCGGTCAATGGCCACCATGTAAGCGGCGATCCGGTTGTTCACTTTGTGCGTTTCCGCATACCGCACCACCTGGTCGAATGCATTCTCCATCACGTCGAGCAACCGCTCGTTTACTTCGCTTTCCCGCCAGAAGAAGCCTTGCCGGTCTTGCACCCATTCGAAGTAGCTAACCGTCACGCCGCCAGCGTTGCCAAGAATGTCCGGTATCGTAAACACGCCTTTCGCATCAATAATCGCGTCGGCTTGCCACGTGGTTGGACCGTTAGCGCCTTCGCACATAACTTTCGCCTGCACCTGCGAGGCATTTTTCTCGGTGATCTGGTTTTCGATCGCTGCGGGAATCAGCACCTCGCACTTCTGGAAAAGCACGTCACGTGAACTCATTTTCGTTCCGCCACCCGGATAATCCTGCAGCGGCTTTTTCTGGTTGGAAACCCAGTCGATCACCTTGGGCACGTCGAATCCGTTTTCGTTGTAGAGACCGCCGCCGATATCGGCAAGCCCGATGATTTTGTAACCGGCTTTCTGCATCAGGTCCGCGGCCATCGAGCCAACGTTGCCGAAACCCTGAATGACGACCCGCGTCGCTTCTTTTTTCATGCCGAGCTTTGCCAGCGCCTTGTCGCAGCAAATCATTACGCCGCGTCCCGTCGCTTCGCGGCGTCCGCGCGAGCCGCCCAGTTCAATCGGCTTGCCCGTTACAACCGCCGTCGTCGCCTGCCGGTGGTGCATCGAATAGGTATCCATCACCCACGCCATGGTCTGCTCGCCCGTGCCCACATCCGGCGCGGGAATATCGCGCTCCGGCCCAAGCCAATCGACCAACTCGGCGGTATAGCGCCGCGTCAAACGTTCCAGCTCGCCCCGCGACATCTTGCGCGGATCACAGATAATTCCGCCTTTCGCTCCGCCAAACGGAATATCCACCACCGCACACTTCCACGTCATCCACGTCGCCAGCGCGCGCACTTCATCCAGCGAAACGTCCGGCGCGAATCGAATTCCGCCCTTGCCCGGTCCGCGCACCGTCGAATGAAGCACGCGGTACCCGGTGAAAACCTCCAGCGTTCCGTTGTCCAATCCCACCGGAATATACAGCGTGATCTCTTTGCTCGGATACTTCAGATACCGGTAAATTCCCTGCTCCAAACCCAACTTCTGCGACGCTACCTCAAAACGCGCTTCGGCGTTTTGGTAGACATTCATCTCTTCCGGGGCCGGCAGTTGCGACATGCGGGACTCTCCTTATTCACTTCACACTCCGGCGCGTGCCTATGGCTTTGCCGGTTTTAATATTCCGGTTTTTAAAATCGTTGATTGCAAGGCTCAAACAGTGGAGTTCGGCGGGCTACCCACCCGTCGCGCCTGCCATTTGGCCGGGAAGGCAGTATACGAAGCAATTCCTCCTCCTCGCAAGCCGCCGCCGATAACCGTTTGGAAACTTTTGCGCATCCCGCGCGCCGCGCTCTCTCTCAGCGTCGAAAACCATCCCAAGCCGATTCTTGGTACCCTCCATCACGCCTACGGCATCCAATCGCCGGTCCACACTTCAGTAGAGAGGTAGACTCTCCATGGCAAAAATGAAGGCGGTCCAGGTTTCCAAGGCTGGCGGCGATTTCGAACTGGTCGAACGTGAAATCCCCCAACCCGGCCCCGGACAAGTGCGTATCAAGGTCCAGGCTTGCGGCATCTGTTTCAGCGACCATCTCACGGCATTTTCCCCGGCATCCAATACCCGCGTGTTCCCGGCCATGAGGTCGCGGGCATCGTCGACGAACCCGGCCCCGGCGTCACCAATTGGAAGAAAGGCCAGCGCGTCGGAATCGGGTGGCACGGCGGCCATGATTTCACTTGCCCCGCGTGCCGCGAAGGCGATTTCGTCACCTGCCAGAATGAAAAAATCACCGGGATCCACTTCGATGGTGGCTACCAGGAGTACATGCTCGCTCCTGCCGAAGGACTCGCCGCAATTCCTGACGGCTTGGATCCAGCGGAAGCCGGTCCGCTCCTTTGTGCCGGTATCACAACGTTTAACGCTCTCCGCCATAGCGGGGCGGGCCCGGGCGATCTCGTCGCCGTTCAAGGCATCGGTGGCCTCGGCCATCTCGGCGTCCAGTGGGCCAACAAATTTGGCTATCGTGTTGCGGCCGTTGGACGTGGCTCCGAAAACGGCGACCTTGCCAGGAAGCTCGGCGCGCACCTTTACATCGATAGCAAAAACAGCGATGCCGCCGCGGAATTGCAAAAACTGGGCGGCGCGAAAGTGATCCTAGCCACTGCGCCAAATTCCAAATCGATGTCCGATCTCTTCCCCGGACTCAGTCGCAACGGTTCGATGGTCGTTGTCGGCGCTGGAACGGGCAACATCGAAGTCTCGCCCTTCGTTCTTTTGCTCGGCAAACGGCGCTTGCAAGGTTGGGCCGCTGGCACCGCCGCCGATTCCGAAGACACCATGCGCTTCGCCACTCTTACTGGCGTTCGCCCCATGATCGAAAAATTCCCGTTGGAAAAAGCCGCTGAAGCCTACGAACGCATGAATAGCGGCCACGCGCAATTCCGCGTCGTACTCACGATGTAGTTTTGGTTTGGTTTGCCGCGAACCAACTATTGCAGCCGGAACTGAACCGTTACCACCAGATGCATGGACACAGCCTTGCCATTCAGCGTGGCAGGCCTGTATTTCCATTGGCGCAACGAATCCATCGCCGCCTGGTGCAGCAGCACCGGTCCGCCGACGACTTTCATACTGGTTACTCGGCCGTTCTCGTCAATCGACGCATCGATTTTCACATCGCCGGAAACTCTCTGGCTGCGCGCAAGTTGCGGATAAACCGGGGGCACGGACGAAATTAACTGTACTGGCTTTACTTCGCCGCCAACGGAAATCGGCGCTGCCGGCTGACTTCCGTGCGACGCTGTCAGTCCCGTGGCCAACGGGCCGGCGCTGCCCGCCCCGCTATTTTCCAGCGCGATACCGGGGTCGGCTTCGCTCGAAACTGCCGAAGCGTTTCCGCTCTTCAACTTTGGTGCTGCAAGTCGCACATGGCTGAACGCTGACTTGCGCGGTTCTTCCACAGGCTCAACCTCCCGAGTCGCAACAGAGGTCGGCACGGCCACCGGTTTCCCGGCGTTTTGCGTGTTCGGAATCTTTTGCACTTCCACCGCCGGCGTCACGGCAGCCTTCTGACTGCTTTCCGGCTGCGTGCTCACCGGACTCGGCGTGGAGAACGCTTTCCCCGCGGGGATGGACGTCGAAGCAAGATATTTCTGCTGAGGCTCGGGATTCGTCGTCGCAGGCTCAACGAGTTGTGGCTGCAAGGCCGGCGTCGCCTTTGCCGACACGGTACCCGATTGCTGTGTGTACCACCAGCCGCCCGCTGCCAAAATCAACGTCGCCGCGATCAAACCGATCCACAATCCCTTTTTGCCGCCGCTTGCCGGTTCGTTTGTGTTTTCGTCCGTCGATTGAAACAGATCCGAACTGAAATTCGGAACCGCAGATTGGTTCGCCTCGGACGTTTCCGGGGCAAATTCAATGCTGCTACCAAAACTGTGGACTTCAGCCGCCAGGGGAGCTTCTGTTTCGGCTGGCTTTTCCATTGGTTCTGCGGTCAACGGCACAATCTGAATCGGGGCCGATGACACGAGCGGCGGCGGGACCACTGCCGTCGGTTGGCTCGCTGCGTTGCGCGCTAACGGTTCCAGCCACGAAGGAATCTTCACCTCTTCGTCTTGCATCGCGCCTGAAGATTTCTGTTTCGGCACAGCGGGCGTCAGGCTCGGAGATTCAAATGGCTTTGCCGCTTGCACCGGCTCCGCTTTTACAAATTCAATCGCCTTCGCGCTCGCCTCGGAGATAGCCTGCTTGTCTGAACTTGCATTACCAGACTCTGCCTTCTTCGACTCTTCTTCGGCGAACTGCATGCTCGAGAGCTGCTCTTGCAAACGTGCCGTCTCTTTCTTCAATTCGTTGGAAGCGTTTGGCGCGGGGGCCGCGTTCGCCGGCGTAACGCTCGGCGCAACGACGCTTGATGCCGCTACGATCGGCGCTGGCGGCGCAACCGGTTTCACTTCTTGAATCGCCAACACCGTTCTTGCCTCGCCGGAAATCGCAACCGGCATCGGTTTCACTGGAGCTGCGGCGTTCGGCACGGAAGCCATCGCACGATCGCCTGGGAAGCGCATGCCCCAAAACCCGGTCGCTGGCTCCGTAAACTCCAATTCCACGTAGCCGCTTACGCTGCGGTAGTTCTTCGACTTCACTACCTGGCACACAACTTCCTTTTTCGTTTTCTCGTTCGTCAAGAAAAGCAATTGCCCCGGCGCCACAGTCGAGGTCAGCCGGATCACCGCGCCGTTGCCAAATACCAGCACCGTCTGCGTCGTTTCCGAAAATGGTTCGCGCTTGTCGCTTCCTTCCACCGCTCGCGCACCATTCACGGTAACGGCGATTTCCAGCGCCACGGGCTGCACTTTCGGTTGCGTCGCGCCCACGGTCGACGCCGGTGCTGCTGAATTCTGGACTCCGGAATCTTTTGCAATAGGGGCCATGGCACTCGCTCGCTGGATGTAGAGTCCACGCATTCCGCACGCCGCGGTATTCCGCGTGGTCCTCTATATATTCACGCTTCGCTGGAAGGCTCCGCGATAGTACACGCGTACTACCGGTAAACCTGTCCGCAAGGACAGGGAGTGTTTCTTCGCTAAATTACTTCCGAAGGAGAATTATTTCAGCGGTGGCTTGAAGCGTTCGTCAATTTCCACCTGATAGCCCGTCACTATTTTGTTCGTTTCGTTCGCCATCCCGATCACTGCCTGTAATTCCTTGAACATTTCCGGCGTCATGCCCTTCTTGAAGGCCGACGCCGTATGCGACGCGATGCAATAGTGGCAGTTATTCGTCACGCTGACCGCCACATAAATCATTTCTTTCGTCAGCGGATCCAGCGCGCCCGACTCCATGATCACTTTCAAACTTTCCCACGTCCGCCTCAGCGTCGCTGGGTCGTGCGCAATCGCCTTCCAGAAATTGTTTATCCAGTCCGTCTTTCGCGTCGCCATAATGTCGTCGTAAATCGCGCGCACTTCCGCGCTCGCCTCGTTATATTCAATCAATCCAAACGTGGACATCGCCTTCTCCTTGCATCTCCAGTGCAGTTCCGCTGCCTTCAAAACTTAACAGGAACGGCAAACATCGGCCACTCGCGCACTCCGCTGTCTTGGCTCCGCCCATTTTTCCGCCACATTATTGTCCGCCTTCGTAATCCAGGCAGTGGGTTAGTTTGAATCTTTTGGGACATGACACAACGGGGCTCGGGGTTTGCACTTACAAACCCCGATCTTCATAGGTCAAAAATTCAAACTAACCTACTTCAGTAACACCGAGACGCTTGACATCCAGCGAAGAAAAGGCGAACATCTTCGCCTTGAGGCTTGCCTCTACCGTATCGCAAGGATTTGCAAGGAGCTTCCCCGTGTCCGCCGTTGCATCGCTTTCTCCTTTCCTCTCCGCTCTCTCTCTTCACTGGGGATACACCTCCTTTCGCCCGGGCCAGGAAGAAATCGCTGCCTCCATCGCCGCCGGACGTGACGCCTGCGTCGTCATGCCCACTGGTGGCGGCAAATCGCTCTGCTACCAACTTCCCGCTGCGCTCGCCGAAAGCCGCACCGCCATCGTTATCTCTCCACTGATCGCGCTCATGCAAGATCAAGTAGCACAGCTCGACGAAATGGGCATACCGGCCGCGGTCCTCAACAGTTCGCAATCGCCTTCACAACGTCAAGCCGTGCGGCGCGACGCGCTATCCGGAAAATTCCGCCTTCTCTACCTGTCACCCGAATCCATCGCGCAGGAAGGCACCCTCCGCTGGCTCAAGTCGCTCGCACTTTCCTTCTTCGTCATCGACGAAGCGCACTGTATCTCCGAATGGGGCCATGATTTCCGCCCGGAGTATCGGCTCCTCAACCGCTTGCGCCGTGAATTTCCTGAATTACCCATCGCCGCTTTTACCGCCAGCGCCACCCAGCACGTCCGGCACGACATCGTCAGCCAGCTCGGGCTCCGCGATCCGTTCAAATACATCGCCAGCTTCTATCGCCCCAATCTCCGCTACCTCGTTCGCGAATGCACCCGCACTGAACAGGAAGCCATTCTGCTCGATTCGCTTCGATCGCTTGAAGACGGCAGCGCCATCGTCTACGCGTCCACCATCAAGCGTGTCGAGCAGATTCAGGAATTTCTCAAAGAGAATAAAATCGACGCCGTCGCTTACCACGGAAAAATGGATTCAGCCGAGCGCCGCAAAAACCAGCAGTTATGGTCGGCGGATGAAGTGCGCGTTGTCGTTGGCACGGTCGCCTTTGGGCTCGGCATCAACAAACCCGGCGTCCGCAAAGTAATTCACCTCGCGCTGCCGAAAAGCATCGAGCAGTATTACCAGGAAGCGGGCCGGGCTGGCCGCGACGGAAACGCCGCCGATTGCCTCCTGCTCTGGCAGAAGCGCGATCAAGCCACTATCGGCTTTTTCATTTCTCAAATCGGCGATGACCGGGAAAAAGAGCGAGCTTGGCAGCGCTTCCACGAAATTCGCGATTTCGTCGACCGCGATGTCTGTCGCCAGTTCGAAATTTGCTCGCATTTCGGCGAGCGTCCCAAATGGGAATCGTGCGAAAAATGCGACGTCTGTGCCGGGCTGCCGGACGCAATCAATCGTGCAAGTTTCGTCGAGGCCGCCCAAACAAATATCGCGCCGCCTCAGACAGCCGTGCCTGTGAATAGCGACTTGCGAGAAGCCCTTCGCCAATGGAGGCTCGCCACCGCTCGCGAAAAACAAGTCAGCGCGTTTGTCATCCTCTTCAATTCCGCACTCGACGAACTCTGCGCAAAACAACCTTCCAGTTTTGATGAGTTGCGAAGAATCTCTGGGTTTGGCCCGAAAAAAACTGAGCGCTACGGACAGGAAGTCCTCTTAATCATCGAGCAATTTCGAACCAACCCGCCTGCGATGATCGATGGTAAGGAAACGAAGCCCGTCCCGCTCACCGCGCCCCAACGGGAAACGCTTACCCTGTTGACCAGCGGCTTTGATCTCGCCGCGATCGCCGCCAGGCGTCAGGTTCAGTTACAGACCGTTCTTGTAAATGTCTCGGAACTTGTCGCCAGAAAAGCGCATCCGTTTCAGCTGGAATGGCTTCCACAAGAACGCTACGAACAAATCCAACTTGCCGGTGCGAAAGTTGGCTGGGACCGCCTGAAACCGATCAAGGAATCGCTGCCCGAGGAAATTACCTATGGCGAAATTCGATTGGTCGCGGCGCATCAGCGAGTTCAGTCGGTGCAATAACACGCCGCATCGCTTCCTAGTGAACCCTTATTTCGCTTTGCGGGACTCTCTGAAATTCGCGTTGCGTCTGCAGGAAAAAACGACGCGCGCGATGCAGGCTCTAACTGGTTCCTGGCTTCGAGGCCACCATCGCCCGCAACAGCCACTTTTTCAACACCGGCACCGAATACGCCGGCAACTCTTCGAACGTCGCGCCCATCCCGATATTCGGCTGCGCGTAAACGACTTTGCCCTTCGCTTCGAAAAATTCGTGCTCGAAGAATATCTTCAGGTGAATCGGCATGCCGTCCGGCAACGGATTCACCATGTCGAAGTAGCAGCCGTTCAGACTGATCTCCGTGACCCGGATCTCCATCTTCGTGCCCGATTTTTCGTCAATTAGTTCAGCCACAGCTACGAACGGGTAGCGGGGAGTTCGGCGTCGGTCCACAGTCACAGCGTCACCTCGAGGCTTGCATTTAGGGCCGTGTCTAGAGCGTTCTAAGAACGCGAAAGCTCGATTTATTCCTTTATAACACGCCAGAAATGATGCGGCGGCCTTCTAGTGGTTCCCTGCGTCGAACTTTACAACCCGCCTGAGGTAGCCTTCTTCATCTACTTTACCGGTGCTGTTTCGAACTCTTCGGACATCCACGCTTTGAGCGCGTCCATGTTTTGTGCGCGTCCCAGGAAGTCTTTCACCAGATCGTTTGCCGATTTTGAACCGCCCGGCTCCAGAACCAGATGCCGATAGCGGGCAGCTGGCCCCGGCGCGAGTAAGTCTTTGCGATCGAATTTCGTCACAAAATCCTCCGCAATCACTTTGTCCCACAGGTAGGTGTAGTACGCGGAAGAGTAGCCGGCCAGATGGCCGAACGAAGCGTAGTCATGAATTCCCGGCGTCGGCGTAAACAAGTTGTACCGTCGTTCGTCTGCCAGCACGATCGTGTCCGGATCGACATCGCCGGGTTTGCGATTGTAGAGATCGAACGAAGTCGCCGTAAAAACATTTTGCCGCATCACCCAGCTTGCGCGGCCAAACGCATCGGCGCGGTTCATTCGCGCCACGAGCTCCGTCGGAATCGGCTTGTTCGTCTTGTAATGCTTGGCGAACGTCGCCAGCACTTGCGGGCTGTGCATCCATTCTTCCAGCATCTCCGACGGCGCTTCGCCGAAATCCGATTCCATGCTGATGCCGCTGATTCCCGCCCACTGCTGCGCGCTCAGCATCCAGTGCATCAAGTGCCCGAATTCATGAAAAAACGTCACGACGTCCGAGTAATCCATTAGCCCGGGATCATCCGCCGTCGCAGCAGGAAAATTGCAGACCAGCACCGCCTCCGGCAGTTGCTTGCCGCGAATCCCGTCCAGCACCGGAATCATTTCCGCGTGGCTGAACTTCCCCTCGCGCGGATGCATGTCCAAATACAAGCGGCCGATCATTTTTCCCTGATCGAACGCATCCCAGGTTTCAACCGTCGGATCCCATCCAGGCACGCCGTATTCCTGCTGAAACGTCAGTTGAAACAACTTCGCCGCCGTGTCCAGAACGCCCTTCTTCACGCGCTCATACGGCAAATACGGGCGCACCGACGTCGAATCAAAGTTGAATTGCGACCGGCGCACCTGCTCACGCAGCGAATAATTTTCGTAGTCCGCAACTTCCTTCGCGCCTGGTTGCGTCTTCTGCTTTTCCGCAACAAGTTGCTCATATTCTCGCTGCGCCACCGGGCGCGCCGCCGTATCCACCGATTGAATGAAATCCGCGATATTTTTTGCCGACTGGATCATCCGGTCGGCGGAATTGAAATCCGCCCAGGAGGAATAGCCGATGATCGTCGCGATTTCGTGCCGCGTTCGAATCATGTCCATCAGCACTTCTTTGTTTTTCGGGTAAGCGCGGTTGTCGAATTCGAGATACAGCCGCTTGCGCACCGCATCGCTCTTCGCAAACGTTAAAATAGGAAACACGTCCGGATAATTCGTCGTAAGTTTTATTTTTCCGTCTGGTCCTGGTTTGTGCGCGTCAATGAAATCCTTCGGCATCCCATCGAGTTCCGCGGTGGAGTCGATCATAATGCTTCGCTGATCGTCGGAAATGTTCCGGTCATACGCGGACTGCAAGTCCGTCAATTTATCGAAAAGCTTCTTCAGACGCCCGCGCGTCTCGTCGTCCTTGTCGACTCCAGCGAGACGGAATTCCAGCAACTGCCGCTGAACATAATATTTCGTCGCTGTGTCCGCCGCGCTCAAATCGATCGCCGCCAGCGCCTTGTACACGCCTTGGTTGAGCGCCAGCGAAGACGCCGCATCGCCGACTTTCGACGTCATTGCCACCGCCGCATCACGAAACTTCGCATCGGGATGAACCTGTTGCATCGCGCCCGAAAGGTAACCCGCGGAATTGTACTGGCGGACGATTTCGTCAAACGGGACAAGCGTGTTGTCGATTGTCCGCCCACCTTTTACGGCAAGCACTTGATCGATCGCCCGCTGTCCCGCCGCCAGATGGTCGTTTTCGATTTTTTCGAATGCCGCGATATCTGGCTTGCTGATCCAAATCGGCACCTGCACCACGGTGACAGTCGCGGTCTGCGCGGCGGCCAGAACGGGTGCCGCAACGGCAAAAGCTGCAACGCAAAGGTGGCGAAGGAAATTAGTGGTATAGCTGGAACGGTTCATGGTTTCTCCCGGATGGCTCTCTCTTGAAACGCGATGGAAGGGGTCGAAGTTCCCTGCCCGGCCCACTTTCTTGGACGCGGTCACAGCCCCTCCGGCTAGCAAAACGGCGTGCTTTTTCAACGCAATATGAGGAATTCTTCCAGCAGCAATCGCGCTAGCCGCTCGGAATCGTGCCGGATGACCCCGTGCTCTTCCAGCAGCGAATCGAGGATCACGCGTACGCCGTGTTTCTGCAAAATCGGCAAATCCACCGTCACGCGGACCGCCCCTTGCTTCAAATAACGGCGGGCCACGTCCAGCGAAACGCTTTTCCGGTTCGCCACGACGAAATCAATAATGCGGCCGCGAACGTGTCGCTGAACCGCATTGAGATGTTCCGAGAGCGCATAGCCCGTGGTTTCGCCGGGCTGCGTCATCAAGTTTGCAATGTAGACGCGTGGCGCTTTCGACCGCGCAATCGCATGCGCAATTTCCGGTATCAAAAGATTCGGCAAAATACTCGTGTACAGCGAACCCGGCCCGATCAATATCAGGTCGGCGTGTCGGATGGCCTCGATCGCCTCCGGCACCGGCCGGACGCGGCGCGGATTCAGATGCAACCGCCGAATCGCCGTGCGGCTCGCCGTAATTCTGGTTTCACCGTGAACGCGTTTCCCATTTTCCAGCACGGCCTCCAGCGTAACGTTCGCCACCGTCGACGGGAAAATCCGCCCCCGAATCGCGAGCACTTTACTGGACACTCGGACCGCTTCCGCGAAATCTCCGGTTACATGCGTCAGCGCCGCCAAAAAAAGATTTCCGAAATTGTGGCCGGTAAGTCCGCGTCCCGCGTGAAACCGGTATTGGAACAGCCTGCTGAGCAACGCTTCGTCGCTTGCGAGCGCGACCATGCAGTTGCGTATGTCGCCCGGCGGCAAAATCCGGTTTTCGCGGCGCAGGCGGCCGGAGCTACCGCCGTCGTCCGTGACGGTCACGATTGCAGCGAGATCGGTAATCGGGCGTTTTGCAGTGGGCGTCGGATCGTTGCGTGGAACTACGTGATGCTTTAACCCGCGCAGAAGCGCCGAAAGTCCCGTTCCGCCGCCCAGAGCGACGACGCGCAGACCGCGGTGCTGCTTGCTTTTTTCCGAGCGTGAACTCACAAAAAGTCCTGCAGATTGAAAAGCGTCTTAGTGTAAAAGAAGCAAGTCGAAACGAGACGACCCAATTTTATTACGGCCAAACAAATTTTCAATCAGAGGCCGATGCCGTCCTTTTCCGGATAGAGAAGCTCCGTGAAGCGGGGATCTTCCTGCAGGAACGCGAAATCTTCGTCGTTGCGGGCATGATAACGATTGGCAGAACGAAGATCGATCGCGATTTTTAAATTCGCCAGCGCGGCATCGGCTTCACCGGTCAGACAATCGAGCGCGGCCACTGCGTAAACAATATGATCCGCTTTTGGCGATAGCTTGCGCGCTTTATCCAGACTCTCGCGCGCTTCGTCCCAGCGTCCGAGATTCATCATCGTCACGCCGCGTTGATAGTGCTCTTCCGCGGTGCGCGGATTTTGTTCGGCCTGCGGCTTCATGCGCTGCTCGGCAATTTTGATGTGCATGCGCGCGCGATCCGCAAGTTCTTTGCTGGGACCTTCCACAACTTTTTCCAGTTCCTGTTTCGCTTTGGCGTATTTCTGCTGGTGAAACAGGGCCAGCGCTTCGTCGTAGGTCTTCATTTGCGCCTGGACGAGCGGATTTACAAGTTCGACGCCTCCCCGTTGAACGGGGTGTGGCGGGGTTAAACCTTTTCTTTTCTTCATTTTTGATGACTTGGCCGCGCTGGACGAGCGGGAGGATGATTTTTTCACTTTCGCCATGGCGCGAATGCTAGCAGAGGCCAAATGCGGCGTCAATGCGGGCACACCGAGAACGGATTTTGTCGCGGTCAGCGAGGGCTGTCGGGTCCCTGAAAATGAGGAATTTTGGCTTGGGAGTCGCTCATATAGACCCCATTTTCGAGACAGAAAGCCTGCAAGTTGCTCAAAACATTATACATACAGTTCATCTATAACTAGAGAGGCTATTTCGCGCCCGCAGAGAGGCGGAGAAGGTAGTTATCGACCGCGGTATGCGCCTGGCCAACCGGGGAGATGTAATCGCCAAAGGGGCCCTGAGCGGTGTGTGACGGAGCTTCGCCTCCACAGGTGAAGCGAGAATCCGGTGGCTGGCAGCGAAATGTCTGCGGCCCGTTGGCATCGATGCCGTTGTACGGATTGTCCTTGTTCGTGACAATGCCCCAGTTCAATTTTTCGCCGTTGTAATAGTCCTGCCAAGCCCATTGGATCACACCAACAATCATGTGAACACCGGAACCTGCATAGGTGGCGGCGATGGAATTGGTCAGGTCGGACTTGTAGTCGTTGCCTCTCTCGGACTGCGAGGCGAAGCCACCGACATTGTGATCAGAAAACGCCACAGTGCATGTTGTGTGCGCGGAATGCGGCTCGTGGATGGTAGTCCAACTAACGGTGCCCGAAGGTGGATCGACAGCCGTAGGACGGATCTGCAGCCGGTTATAACTCGCGTCTTCACAAAACGTGTCGATCAGGTCGTCGGTCGAAAACACGATGGGTGCGCGTAGAGTCGCAGCAACCGTAACGCCGCGGTGTGTGGCCGATGAATTTTTCCAGGCGAAGCTGGAGTCGCGATTAGAAGTTCGATAAGACGATTCGATGATGGGAACGTCTCCCCAATTCTGGTGAATGTAATCGAGCATGGGCTGCGTCCAGTGCGAATACCCGAGTCCTGCGCCGGCGGCAATGATTAGGTCCTGATGGCCGGCTAGTCCTTGCAAAATATATTTGTCCGGGCACGTGCCCCAACTTCCGAGCGTGTAGATGCCTGCGTGCAGAACTTTTCCCGTGAAGCCATGTTGCGAGGCCCACTTTGCGATGGCTGCTTCGGCCTGTGTTGCATAGGCTTTCGCCGTGGTTCGAGTGAGCGCATTTACGTCGGCCTGCAGGCCGGGATTGACCCCGGCTAGAAACTGCGTTGCTTTTTCTTCCCCATCGCCGCAGTAAGAATGATGTGCGGGGCGGCAGTCTTCGTCCATGAGTCCCGTGCCGATGCCCCAGCCGTTTTGAATGTAACCGACCGTGATCGAGTGTCCCTTGGAAGGAGCTTTTGCAAACGTGATAGAGAGGGCGCCGGTGGAATAGTCGATCGTTCCGGAAAAACTGGACTCCTTCGTGGCCCCGGCAACTTTGCCGTTGCTCAGGTCGCCGCCGACAATCTTATTTTTGGCGGCGATGTACACGGAATATTTTGAGACGGTTCCCGCGAGCTTCGCGGTGAAGGTGGTCGTCGATCCATCGCCGGTGCCAAGCAGGATGGAATCTGCGGGCTTGGGACAAAGCCAATCGGGATGAAGATTGCCGTGGCAGATCCCACTGGTGAGATCCGTCGTATACGAACTGGACCAGGACGCGTTCACGCCGGAAATATTTTTGCGAGCTGTGACGACGTTGTCGTGGAACGCTTTTTTGGCGTAGATGGTGCCGTCCGCGTAAACCTGCTTTGCGTCCGGGTCCGCGTACAAAGTTGGCGGCAAAAAAAGGTTCACGTAGCCGAGACGAAAATCGTAGTTGCCATTAGCGGGCTGGAAGTCTGGTCCCGCGCCGAAGCCGTGGCAGTTGTCGGAATCGCAATCGGAAATGGCGATAAGAAAATGTTTCATGGCGCCGGACTGGTTGCCGACGGAGAACGCGTCATCACGCTCCAAAAACGAAGCGTAATACGCGCCCCAGCAGGGACTGTTGAAGTCCGTAATCGACGCGCTGGACCGCGCGAATCCTCGCCAGTAGGTGGTGCCAGCCGCGATGATGCTCATCAAATTCTTCGGCAGGCAGGGCGTGGGATAGTTCTGCGGATTGTAGGTGGCGTAGTGCGCGATGTCGGAGCCGGCGATGAACGGCACCGGATTTGACGTCGTCCACGGATTGGTGAACTGCGTATTGCGGCCCGGAGCAAGACCGGTGAAGCCCCAGGAGAGAAACCGCGCGATGGATTGGTCCGCCCACTTTTGCGGGGAGCCGTATTTCTCCACCGCATAGGAGGGATAGCTCTTGCCAAACTCGTCTTTGCCGACAACGGAATTCAGATCGAACGTAAAAAAGCTCTTAAGAAAATAAGCATGGCCGGCCGGATCGCAGAGCACCAGGCTGCTATCGATTTTCGCGATAGTGAAGGCCGTATTGGGATTCTTGCAGGAGACGCCGTTCAGGCCATGATAGGCGTCAAGACCGCCTGCAGGCGCGGTATATTGCGCGAACGCCGCCGGACATAACGCGAGCACTACCGCCGCAAAACTGGACAATCGCGACCGAATCATCGGCTTGCAGTTTCCTTTGCACGGCAGGCGCGGGGAAGCGCCATGTTAATGACAGCTTCGATGTTACGTGGAGCGCGGCGAATTTTCCATTTGTTGCTGGGTGAAGTGGCCCGGGGTAAGACCTCCGAAGGCATTCGGGTGTTACCGAGAAGGAGCAGCTGGGAAAAATTGGTTGGGAGAAGCGGCGAAAGTCGCGGAAACTAGTAGCGGTTAGAACAGCTCACCAGATGGCGGGGCGGGGCGGCGATTGGCCCCAATGCGCTGCGTATGCTATAAGTTTGGGGCTTTCTTAAGGTCGACGAACAGTGCCTTTCATTAATTTTCCTGCGCGCGAAATTAATTGCAAGCTGGTGTACTACGGTCCCGGTCTCGGCGGGAAGACCGCGAACCTGCAATGGGTGTACGACCACACCGGACAAAATCAAAAAGGGAAAATGGTTTCCCTGGCAACGGAAACTGACCGCACGCTGTTCTTCGATTTCTTGCCCTTGGATTTGGGAACCGTGCGCGGATTCAAGACGCGCTTCCATTTATATACGGTGCCCGGACAGGTTTTCTACGAAGCGAGCCGTAAACTGATTCTGAAGGGCGCGGACGGCGTCGTGTTCGTGGCGGATTCGCAGGAAGAACGCCTCGACGCGAATTTCGAAACCATGGAAAACCTGCAGGAACATCTGAAAGAGCACAACCTCAACTTCGACACGATTCCTTACGTACTGCAATTAAACAAACGCGATCTGCCGAACGCGATGAGCGTGGAAGCGCTCAGCAAGCAATTACAAAAAAAGGGCGAACCCGTCCTCGAAGGCGTCGCCATCAAAGGCATCGGCGTCTTTGAAACCCTGAAAGAAGTCGCCAAGCTAGTCCTCGCCGAACTGAAAAAAGGCGGCTAGCCCTTCCTTAATACAATCGAAAATTGACTTCGACGGGGATCCTCACCTCGAATGGAGTGCCCTGCTTATCGGTGACGGGCGTAAATCTCCAAGATTTGATCGTGTTATAAGCCGCCTCGTCCAAACCATAGCCCAGAAACTTTAAAGGATGCAGGTGTTGCACCCGACCATCCTTTGAAATGATCAGCTCCATCACGACGATACCCTGTACTTTGACTGCCCGCGCGAGGTTCGTGTATGAGGGGTCAGGACAATAGGTACACCTAGGTATTGCCGTTCCGCCAGCCCCCGCTCGTGGAGGTGTCACGTCTCCGGCAGGAAACGGTGCCAGTAAACTATCCAGGAAATCCGACCTGCCAATTGAAGTACGCAGGGACTCAAGGGCGGTGCCCTGTGCAACCAGGACGGGAGTGAACTCGAGCGAATAGTACCCGTCGTGGTCTACAACGTTGCCGATGATGACGATGTCCCCTCGAACGCGAGACGCGTTGTCGTGGAGAGCCTGAGCAGTGAGCGCGGCTGGGCGGGAAGGAAAAATCGCGCTCAAATCCATGTCGAACGTCTTGTGATCGACGACGCGCAGCTTTTTCTTTCCGTACTCTTCAAGAGCCGACGAAAGATACCAGGAAAGATAGTGAGCTTGGCCCGGGCTACTGCCGTCGGACGAGTTGAAGTCCGCGATCGCGACCAGACTAGGCTTCAATGGTTTGAGCCGCGCCACCAGCTGTTTTGCTGCTTCATCCAACTTCGAAAGTTGAGCGGACGCAACTCCTGGTAGTGCCGGAAGGAGGAGCAACACGAAGACCCAACGAATGTTTTTGGCGCGAGTACGCATAAGGCAACGCTACCATCCACATAGCGAGAATCAAACCCGAAATACAGCGCGAATTAGGCGAAGGCTTTGAGGGCTTCGGCTTCGGAGTTGAAGGTGGGGATGGCTTCGACCAGGCGCGTGACGGTGAGCGCGTCGCGAACGCGTCCGGGTTTGCAGACGAGATGAAGCTTGCCGCCTTCACGGCCGAGCGCGATAGAAATGCGCACGAGCGAAGAAATGCCGGAACTGTCAATTTGCGGGACGCCATCGAGCATCACCACCACTTTGCGCGCGCCGTTTTGCAGTACTGCTTGCAGCGCCATGGTGAGCTGTTCGCTGGAGTCGCCGATAGTCAGCCGGCCGTGCACGTCGAAGACTTGAACGCCGGAGTCTTCGCGTACGTTGATTTCGATGGGAG
>Ga0137410_10000568_pt1 | contig 26176 bp, 22 predicted proteins | sample CZODoug1_16funga_FD_108878 | JGI IMG/M metagenome (GOLD analysis project Ga0137410, IMG submission 108878) | Vadose zone soil fungal communities from Angelo Coast Range Reserve, California, USA - CZODoug1_16fungal (Illumina Assembly) | ecosystem: Environmental > Terrestrial > Soil > Vadose zone... | reverse complement strand
GCACCCGTAGCTCAGTTGGATAGAGCGTCTGACTTCGGATCAGAAGGTCGCAGGTTCGAGCCCTGCCGGGTGCACCAGAAACCTCGCTCTACCGCTTATGAGCCACCAATGAATAAGACTCGCAAGATCGCCAGAGCGTTTGTCTAACCTCACGGTCCACAAGGTACCGGCTGGTAAGTCTGAGTCGGATATATCTCCTTCATCTTATCTGACAGATGCTTGAAATGTTTGGCTTCGACGCAGACCGGCGGGTTAACCGGGATGATGGTCATTCCTGCCAGTCGGAAATGATTTAGTGGCTCATCCCTGGCGACGTCTCGGATAATGATTTCCTTGATCTGCGCCGGGCGCCGTTTTCTGATCTCGTTGTAAACTTCCGGGTCAACCTCGCCGGAATCTCCGACCAGAATAAATCTTCTCTCCGGAAATCTTTCCATCAGGATCGTGATCTCGTGGACCTTATGCTTATAAGTTTCATCCAAAGGACTCTTAACGGAGTTTATGAGTGTGCTCATCGCTTCGAATGAGTCAGGTCTTGGGAGAAACCTCAGATGAAACGTTCCTTCCGGAAAACCACCCCCGTCGACGATGAGGTAATCATAAAGCGGCCCGAACAACCGTTCTGGTCCACCGGAAACGTAGTGGACCGGATTATCACCGATGTCCTTGTACAGCTTCAAAATTTCTGGTTCAGGCACAGCTTTGAAGGGATGACAGAATGTATTTTTTAGAACAGTTGCGTTGCCCGCTGGGATTTCGGTTACCTTGATCGTGTCGTCGATGTCGGAGATGAGGGATTCACCACTGCCCGGCTCGATTAGTCTGACTCGCCCCACTCCCGTATGCCCATCTGAGACAGTGTGATAGGTTAACCAACCATTCGAAGAGCCCTGCAACTGTTTCGCCTTGTCATCACTTAAGACCAGCTTCAGTTCGACGATCCCATCAGCTTTACTCTTGCTAAGTGTATAAGGCTTGTTATCAGGATCGGAGTTGAACTTGACGACGACTTCTTCGTTAGGTTGGCTATCGTCCAGAAGATCGGCTGTACGGGATTTGAAGTTGCTCATCTCCTCTTTGCTGCATTCTCTAAATCCGCCCAGCAGCCTATTCACTCCGGGTCTGTCCTTATGCACCCAGCCGCGCAGATTAATGTTCCAACCATTCGCGTCCTTGTAGCCGTAAGTAGGATAGAAGGTGACCTCGTCTCCACTTAGCACCGGAGGCCTTGGGGGTGCGGTTGATGCAGCGGGCGTGGGCTGGGGTGGAGCTATAGTTTTCGATACCGAGTTGTTGTTACCACACCAGCCGGAAAGCAGCGCGGCCAGGAGAACGTTCAAGAGAAGCAGGCGAGCATGAAATTGCATTGAGGACCTTCTTTCGGTGACGGAATCGAGCGCCAAAGGCGCGGAATGTGAAAGCCTGGGGCATCGCCCCAGGGTTAGGGCAAGTCAATTAGAAAGCGCTGAAGGCGCGACATAGGAAGAGCCATCGTGACTATCGCGAATTGCCTCAGAAATTTTCGATGCGGGAAATATTTCGCGCCTTCAGCGCTACATGGCTAATCGTGTTTTCCCTGGGGCGATGCCCCAGGCTTTTACATTTCGCGCCTTTGGCGCTGAGACCTGGAACTCTACGCTGCTAGGCGCTCGCAGCTTCGCCCGCCGGCGCCTGGCGCTTTTCGATGGGAACGTACTCGCGCGTGCGATAGCCCAGATAGACCTGTCGCGGGCGCGCAATTTTCTGTTCCGGATCCTCGAGCATCTCGACCCACTGGGCCAGCCAGCCTGAGGTGCGCGGTATCGCAAACAGGACCGGAAACATGTCCACCGGAAAACGCATGGCCTGATAAATGATCCCGGAGTAGAAATCGACGTTGGGATACAGCCGCCGCTTGACGAAGTATTCGTCTTCCAGCGCGATGCGTTCCAGCTCGAGCGCGATATCCAGCATCGGATCCTTGCCCGTCACTTCAAACACTTCGTCGGCAACCTGTTTGATGATGCGCGCGCGCGGGTCGTAATTTTTATAGACGCGATGGCCGAAACCCATCAAGCGAAACTCGCCGGCCTTCACGCGCTTGATGTACTCCGAAACTTTATCGATTGAGCCAATCTCCTTCAGCATTTTCAGCACCATCTCGTTCGCGCCGCCGTGGAGCGGACCATAAAGCGCCGCCGCTGCGCCTGCCAACGATGAGAAGGGATCAGTCTGCGCGCTGCCGATGCTGCGCATAGCGTTCGTGCTGCAATTCTGTTCGTGGTCGGCGTGGAGGATGAAGAGCACGGTCAACGCGCGTTCCAAAACCGGATTGGGTTTGTATTTCAACTCCGTAGTCTTGAACATCATGTTGAGAAAGTTGCCCTCATAACTGAGATCGTTGTCGGGATAGGCGTATTGCATGCCGATGCGGTGGCGGTAGGCGAAGGCGGCGATGGTGGGAACTTTCGCAATCAGCCGGTGAATTTGCTTCTGGCGACCCTCAACATCGAAAATACTTTTTGCGTCCGGATAAAACGTCGACAACGCGCCGAGGGTGGCTTCAAACATTCCCATCGGATGCGCGTTGTAATGAAAACCGTCGATTACCTTCTTGATGCTTTCATTGATGAAGGTGTGATAGGTGATGTTGTGGGTCCAGGCCTTTAACTCCGACTCGGTCGGCAGCTCACCGTTGAGCAGCAGGTAGGCAACTTCCAGATAGTTGCTCTTCTCGGCAAGTTGATCGATGGGATAGCCGCGATACTCGAGGATGCCCTTGTCGCCATCGATGAAAGTGATTCGGCTCTTGCACGACGCCGTGTTCATGAACGCCGGATCGTAAGTCATCAAGCCAAAGTCGTCTTCAGATGTTTTGATCTGGCGCAGGTCCATCGCCTTGATGGTGCCATTCTCGATGGGCAGTTCATATTGTTTTCCGGTGCGATTGTCGGTGATGGTTAAAGTGTTCGCGGACATTGTGATTTCTCCTGGCTGGCGCTCGACTCCCGCGGAATGCAAGATCAGATTAACTCTCAGGTGAGTAACTAATCAAATTATCGCGAAATTCTCCTGGACGGCATCGTTTGAAACAAAGAGAAATGGCCCGCCAATCGGCGAGCCATGCTCTGTCACATGAGATATTCTGGAACCAACTGTCGTGCTATTTCCGGGCGCGTTTGATTTCCTGCTCGGCTTGCTTCTTTGCCTCATTGGCTTCATGCGAACTCAAACCGAGATTGTGCAACGTGCGTCCCAAACTATCGCCCGAGGCGAGACCTGCCAGAATCGCGTCTCTCGTGATGTTAGGAAATCTCGAATGAAGATTTTGTGCAAGACGCGTAGCGGCCACGTATTGCCCAAACTTCAAGTTGGGATTGACAGCCAACGCGGCGTGATACCCGCTTCTTAGATCGTTTGCGTTTACGTGTAGCGTATGCGCGATGCCGGGGTGTTCGCGTAAGTCCTTCTCCGCTTGACGACGGTTATCTGCTGCCAAGCGAGCTCGATCCAAGCCCGCATCCGAGCGTCCATTTGAACGATCGGAAGCATTTCCGAGCCCGTCATCCGAGCGCCCTCGGGATCGCCCTGAAGCGTTTCCGATACCACGATCGACCCCAATTCCTGGCGGCGGTCCGCCCATGCCGCCGCCTGAACCGCGTCCGCCGCCAACACCGCCGCCATGTCCTTTGCCCTGGCCGAACGCGGTTGCCGTCAAGCTAACGACGAACAGACATACCACCGCGCCATAAAACATTTTCGCGAGCCATATCTTCCTCATAGCTTACCTCCAGAATTGCATATTACGTGTTAATGCCAATCGCTAAGTCGAGGGACAAGAGAATACATTCTATCAGCAGGGGTCTTCCTTGGGCGGACCGAGGATGAATGAAAGCATAATACAACTGAAACACCACAAGCACCGGCAGTGACAATTACGTTTGCAAGTCGTAAGGATAAGTTTATCGAACTGATTCTTGCTATTTCACGCCGAGCAATTCAACGTCGAAGATCAGCGTTGAGTTTCCGGGAATGTCGGGCGGTCGACCCATTGGCCCATAGCCAAGGGCTGCAGGAATAACCAACCTGCGTTTGCCGCCCACTTTCATTGACATCAAACCTTCGTCCCAGCCCTTGATAACGTTGCCAATGCCAATTTTGAAGTCAGCCGGCCGGCCGTGATCGTATGAGCTGTCAAACTTTTTCCCGTTTGCCAGCGTGCCCGTGTAGTGAACAGTTACCGTCTGACCTCTTTGGGGCGTGGCGCCGGTTCCCACGGCCAGGTCGGTGTACTTGAGCCCGGATGCGGTGGTAATTTCTGTCCCGCTGCTACCCGCGCGTTGCTTGATAACGTAGGCTATCGCAGTCGCGGCCAGCGCCAGCACGACCACGATCGCGATTATCCTCGTCTGTCGGTTACGGCCCGCCGGTAGTGTCGCTTTTGCCGGCGCACTTGGATAAAGACCCTTGGGTCGTTTCCTGGCCTTATTGGTCTTTCGGTGTCTGCTTTGCGGCAAGTGTCGGTATCTCCTCCAAATATGCGGTCGGATCAGCAACCTTTATAGCTGGTTTCCGAAACAGGTTCAATCGGGCAGGCGCGCTGGTTCAAGGGCGTCAGGGAATCCCGCGCACAAGCACTTCTCCTTTGAGACAGCCAGGCGTAAAATGCGAACCACACGAATTCTTCCAAGGCACATCCCACAGTTCGAAGGAGTCTCTATGAGCACCAGAATACAACTGTCGCTTTTTTTCGCGGTCGTCTTTACTCTTCTTCTCGTTGCTACATCACAAAATCCGCGGCCCGCGTCTGCGGCGAACAGCGCGCACGATCCCACCTGGTGGGACAAATACCAGTTCATTCTCAACAGCGGCGCCGACGGCAGCGCCGGGCCAACCACTTCGGTAAGTTTTGGAACTAACGTGGACGTTTCCAATGAATGCGGCCCGCAAAGCGAAACGTTTATTACTCTCGATCCCAACAAACCCAAGACGCTGGCCGCCGGTTCAAACGAAATCTTCCGGCTACCGATGCGCGGTTATTTCTCTTCGAATGGAGGAACCAGTTGGGGCGGAGTAGATCTGCCATTGCCGCCGCCAAAATCGAAGAGTGGCATCGATTTCGGATCGGATCCCACGCTCGCTTTCGACAGCCATGGCAATCTTTTCTACGGCTACATCGTCGTCTTTTTCGCCAAGGGCAACGGCATCAACGGAACGCAAATGGCGGTGGCGCGCTCCACCGATGGCGGCAAGACCTATCCGTCGACCACGTTTTTCGATTTTGAAAACGGCACGAACCACTTCAACGACAAGCCAATGATAACCGCGGACACAAACCTCGGCAGTCCGTTTCGCGACAACGTATACATTGCCTGGGATGCGGCCTCGGGCGGTTCGATCGGCGGCGGCGTGCGGCTGGCTACGTCAACGGACAACGGCGCAACCTTTTCCACGAAACGCGTCGATGATCCTTCCGGGCCGGGCCGATCCATCGGCGCATCGCCGGCGGTTGGGCCAAATGGCGAGGTCGACGTCGCCTGGAACGACTACGCTGCCAATGCCATCGTGTTTAATCGTTCCTTCGATGGCGGACAGACCTGGGGCAATCCCATAACCATCTCGCCGAAAACACTGCCGTTTGACATCCGTATTCCGGCAGAGTCGTTCCGCGGCGCGCTGGTTTATCCGTCGCTTGGTGTTGACACTTCAAGCGGAGTTCATCGGGGCAGGATTTACTGCTCGTGGATGGACCTGACCGTTCTGAACGTAACCGACATCTTCATCTCCTATTCAGACGATAACGGAGCGACGTGGTCTGCTGCCGCTCCGGTTACCGATCAATTTTTGTTTGCCGTGGATCGTTTCAACCACTGGATGTCCGTCGACCCCGTGACCGGAGACGTAAACGTGGCGTTCTACGACACGCGTAACGACACGACCGGATCGCGTTATCAAACGGATTACTACCTGGCGCGATCGACAGACGGCGGCGTGAGTTGGAACGCGCCTGACATACGAGTAAGCACGGCCAACTCCAACGAGCACGATTGCAACGGCGTCTTTCCCTGCGACGGCATCAACTACGGCAATCAGCAGGGTGACTATGAAGGACTGGTTTCGTTTGGTGGCGTTTCGTATCCCGTCTGGACCGATAGTCGCAGGCAATTGGATCCATCCAGCGGTTGCCGCCGGCCGCTGCTGATGGAGGAAGTGTTCACAGCGAAGGTGAAGTGACATTGCTGCGGACGGAGGATGTTAAAAGGGAGGGCACGACAAACTGTGCCCTTTCTTTTTGGTTGCAGTCATCGCGGAAGTTTCATTTCCAGGCTTCAATGATAAACTCTCCGTCCCGTTAGTAAATTCCGTCTAGAGGTGGAACTTGTCCCAGGGTAACGGCGAACAAGGCCGCTGTCTAAACGGTTAACACAGTCATACTCATTCCAAAGTTCAGGAGAAAGAGAATGTTTCTTTGCAAACGCATCGTCGGCTTCAGTCTGTTCATCCTGCTTTTGGCGCAGGGCGCGGCGCTCAGCTTCGCGCAGGAGCCTTCAGCCACGCCTTCCCCCAGCCCGCAGGAAACTCCGGCGCCGAGCGACGCGAGTTCAAAAACACCTCTCGAGGAAGCCTTTCAAAGACTTGAATGGCGCAGCATCGGACCAGCGAACATGGGCGGACGCACCGCCGACGTTGAAGGTGTTCCGGGAAATGCAAAGATCGTCTACGTCGCGACTGCTTCAGGCGGCCTGTGGAAAACAGTGAACGCGGGCGTCACCTGGAAACCAATCTTTGAGCGACAGGGAACTTTTTCCATCGGCGACATCGCGCTCGCGCCGAGTAATCCGGACGTCGTCTGGGTGGGCACAGGCGAATCAAACGTGCGCAACAGCGTTTCGTTTGGCGATGGCGTTTACAAATCAAACGACGGCGGCAAGAACTGGCAACACATGGGGCTGAAAGATACCGAGCACATCTCGGCGATCGCCATACATCCACAAAATCCCGAGATCGTTTACGTCGGCGCGCTGGGCCATGCCTTTGCGCCGAACGAAGAGCGCGGCGTGTTCATGACTACCGACGGCGGCAAGACCTGGACGAAGACGCTCTATGTCGACAAGGAGCATGGCGTCTCCGATTTGGAAATCGATCCGACCAACCCAAACATTCTTTACGCCGGCATGTGGAGCTTCGAGCGCAAGCCCTGGACGCATCGCAGTGGCAGTGAGAAAGGCGGCCTCTTCAAATCGATCGACGGCGGACGCACCTGGAACAAACTGACCAACGGGTTGCCGAAGCTGTTGGGAAGGATCGGCGTGCGCGTGGCGCCGAGCAATCCGAACACGGTTTATGCGATCGTCGAGTCGAAGGACGGCACGTTGTATCGCTCCGACGATCGCGGCGAAACGTTCAAGCAGGTTTCGAAACAAGCGAACATCGTTTCGCGCGGCTTCTATTACACGCGTGTGCGGGTGGATCCGAATAACGAGAACCACGTCTACGCAGTCGCCTCGACTTTGTTTGAATCGATTGATGGCGGCAAGACGTTTCGTTCGATCACGGGCAGGACGCACATCGATTATCACGCGTTCTGGCTGGACCAGAAAAATCCGAAACGTATGTGGGTAGGGGAGGATGGCGGCATTGCGGTTACTTACGACGGCGGCGAGACCTGGGAGCCTGTCTACAATATTCCGCTGGGCCAGTTTTATCAGATTCACGCGGACAATCGCCTGCCGTTTTATTACGTGATGGGCGGATTGCAGGACAACGGCGCCTGGACCGGACCGAGCCGGACGCGCGAACCCGCGGGAATCATGAACGACGATTGGCGCATGGTCAGTTTTGGTGACGGCTTCTACATTCTCAATAACGCCGACGATCCGGAACTCTACATCTCAGAATCGCAGGGCGGAGAAATTGTGCGCACCGATTTTCGCACGCGCGAGCAACAGCAGGTAAATCCCTGGGGTCGCGGCAGCGGCGATGGGCCAGCGCTGGGCGAGAAATATCGGTTCAACTGGAATTCGCCGATCCTGTTGTCGCCGCATGACAAGAACACGCTCTATTTCGGCGGCAACGTAGTTTTCAAGTCGACTGATTTCGGCAAGACCTGGGAACAGATCAGCCCGGACCTCACCACCAACGATCCGGAAAAGCAGAAAGACGCCGGCGGGCCCGTCGCGTTTGAAAACTCGACGGCTGAATATCACACGACAATTATCAGTCTGGCCGAATCGCCGGTGCAGAAGGGACAGATATGGGCGGGCACAGACGACGGTAATCTTCAGGTAACAACCGACGGGGGCAAGAATTGGACCAACATCGTCCGAAACATTTCCGGCCTCGCCGCCAATTCGCCGGTGTCGCACGTCGAGCCTTCGCGCACCAGCGCGCAAACTGCCTACGTCGCTTTCGACCGGCACATGTTCGACGACTTTCATCCTTATATTTTCAAGACCACTGACGGCGGCAAGAGTTGGCAAAGTGTTGCCGGCAATCTGCCGCCAAAAGCCTACGTGCAGGTTGTGCGCGAGGATCCAAAGAATTCCAAACTGCTCTACGCGGGCACCGAGCTTGGCCTGTTTGCTTCCTACAACGGTGGCGGCGATTGGATCGCGCTCAACCTGAAGAACCTGCCGAATGTTTCGGTGCACGACATTCTGGTCCATCCGCGCGAAAACGATCTTATTCTGGCAACGCATGGCCGCAGCGTTTGGATTTTTGACGACGCGGCGCCAATTCAGCAGATGAACTCGGCGATTCTCAGCAGCAACGCGCACCTGTTTCCCGTTCGACCAGGGCTGCGGTTTGCTTCACGCTTCACGCGTTACGGAATCGGTGACAAAGTATTTACTGGTCCAAACCCGTCGTACGGCGCGTTAATAACCTACTACCTGAAAACGAAACCGGACGACAAGACCAACTTCAAAATTCAGATTCTTGACGAAAGCGGAAAGCTGGTGCAGGACATCGAAAAGCCTGCGAAGGAGAAGGGGCTGAACCGCGTGAGCTGGAATTTGCGCTATGGCGGCGCGGAGGTGCGGCGTCCGCCAACGGAAGAGGAGACGGCGTTCGGCGGGCCGCCGCGTGGGCCACAGGTTCTGCCGGGGAGTTATAAAGTTAAGCTAATAGTTGGCGACCGGACGTTCGAGCAGCCGGTTGCAGTGCGTCTCGATCCGACGATCAATGTTTCGCTGTCTGACTTGCAGGCACAACTCGATTTGCAGATGAAGCTTCGTGACATGCAGTCTGCCGCCAACAGCGCGCTGCGTTTTCTCGATAGCATCGAAGATCAAATCAAGCACACGCAGACAACGGCGAAGAGTCTCAACAAAGAGCCGGACAAGGAAATGATGAAGGCGCTGGAAGACTACGTGAAGCAAGTCGACGCGCTCGAGGATCGGCTGGCGCGGCGCTCTGAAGGCCTGGGGCTTCCCGGGAAGTCGCAGGTCGTAAATAAGATTGGCGACCTCTTCTTCGGAGTAGACGGCACCAACGCGGCGCCAACCAGCGGCCAGCGCCAATACTTTCAGGAGATCCAACCGGAGTTTCGCGATCGCATGACGGAAGTAAACCGCTTCATCAATGAAACAGTGCCACAATGGAACGAGAAACTGCGCGCCTGGAACTTGCCGACTCTGACGACGCGCAAGCCAGTTGATTTTTGACGGCCAGGAGAACAAGAGCGGGGGCAAGCCCACCTTCCTGACCATGAGCTGATTTCAGTTGAGACTGAATATTTGACTGAAAGGCTTTCAAGGAGCGATTAACACAGGCCAGTTTGAAAATCTCCAGGTAAGGAAGGTGGCCTTGCGACCGCAACGTCTGAAGAGTCTTCAATTGAGGTGAACAATGATTTCACAATGGCTGAAAGCATCGCTGCTCGTTTCACTGCTTCTGGTTATTGCCTTCGCGCAAGGGCCGCCGGTCGAGACCGGCCCATTTCGCCAGCCTGATCTCGTTGAACTAGGCAAACTCGATCCCACCATCAAACTCGACATTCATTACGCCACCAAAAATAATTTTCTTGGCAAAGCAGTTTACAAACAGCCGCGTGCCTTTCTGCAACGCCCGGCTGCGGAAGCGCTGGTTCGAGTAAATCAGTCGTTGCGCAAACAAGGTTACGGTCTGGTTGTCTTCGACGGTTATCGTCCCTGGTCGGTGACCAAAATCTTTTGGGATGTGACGCCCGAGGACAAGAAAATTTTTGTTGCCGATCCCAGCAAGGGTTCGCGCCATAATCGCGGCTGCGCAGTCGATCTCTCGTTATTTGATTTGAAGACAGGCGCGGGAGTGAAAATGCCGAGCGAGTATGACGAGATGACGGAACGCGCGCACATCAACTATGAGTGTGCGACGCCGGAGGCGAAGCGTTTACGCGAACTGCTGCGCGCGGCGATGGCGGCTGAAGGGTTTGCGGTTTACGAGCCGGAATGGTGGCATTACGACTATAAGGATTGGAAAGAATATCCGATCATGAATGTGAAGTTTTCGGAGATTAAGTAAGCGAATGTCATGAAAGCAGCGGGGGCAAGCCCACCTTCCTCGCCTGTGAGACTGCCAACTCGTCTTGGTGGTTTCAGCTTGAGAGCTTTTCAGTCAGGTGCTTGAAAGCTTTTGAGTCAAGTGTCAGCACTCAACTGAAATCAGCTCATGGTCAGGAAGGCGGGCTTGCCCCCGCTTAGTCTAGATCGATTCAACTACCCAAGTGGCTGCCATCGCCAGTCATCATTCTCGTCAAACGAATGTTGCCATTGATCCCGCTCGCGGAGATCGAGTTTCCGCCTTTGCCAATCTGGGCGCTGTAGCTGCCGTGGTGGCTTTTGTCCACTACCACGTTTGGCAAATCAGAAGTCACGCTTCCGTTCATTCCATGGGCATCGAGATTGGCGTTCACAGTTTCACCAAGCCGCAGTTCGATGTTGCCGTTGATGCCGTGGATATCGACGCCTTTTTCCAGTTGTGTCAGCCCGAGCGAAATGTTCCCGTTGATTCCATTGAATTCCGCAGAGCCCGAAGCCTGGGCGACGTCCACTTTTCCGTTAATGCCGTGCACCTCAACTGCGCCGTCGATTTCCCCGACGGTTACCGAACCATTCACGCCCCTCGCTACCAAAGATATCTGTCGCGGCAGCTTTAGCGTTACGTGTTCCGTGGGACTTGAACCAAAAATTCGCGAGAGAAAACCGCCGTCGGTCTTTTCGCCACGGATTGTCAGTCCGGCCGGCGTGCTGTCGATAGTAATCTTGCGGCGATTCAAAACTTCCTGGCTCTCGCCGGTGCGTTCGATGAAAATGTCGGCTGTCTTGCCGTCGGAAGTTTCAATCTTCAGCCAGCCGTTGATGCCGGACACCTCCACGCGCGCGCCGGGTGCAAGCTCAAGGCTCTTGCGAATCTCGTCGCGCACATCGGCCGCCGATTGCTTGTCCACACTGATGTGCAGCGGCCAACGACTGCTTGAATGCGAACGCACGACACCCGCAATACCAGCAATGCCTACCAGAAGGATAACTAAGATTATTCTCTTCATGTTTGTGGTTCCGGCCTTTCAAGTAGTTTGAGTTCCTGCTGCTTTAACGATAAGCCGGCGGTTTTGGTTCAATAAATTCAGCTTCCCGGCGTGTTTCTGCAAATCAGAACCGGGAGCCGTAGCGACCTGTTGTGGGCGTTCTAGATTCATCGCCAATTGAGCCAGGGACCGGTCGCCACAGCTCCCGGTTCTGATTTGATCCAAGTCGACTTTCTTGACAGAACTTCGCGCCCGACATACAGTCAGGACTATTCCAAGACTCTGAGAATATTCGAGAAGGACGAGCAAATCCACCGGATTTCTGCGGAAATCAGGTGGTGGGCGAAGCAATCGTGGAAAAGGACTCCAGGGATCGGACCGTACTAATCGTCGAAGACTCCGATGATGCCCGCTATTTTATGCGGCTCTCGCTCGAGCAACTGGGCTACCTGATTGTCGAAGCAGAAAACGGGGCCAGGGCGGTGGAGGTCGCGCAAAGCGAACGTCCCGACATCATCCTGATGGATTTGAGTTTGCCCATATTGGATGGACTGGCCGCAACCGAAAAAATCCGCGCGAGCGACGGACTGAGTGGAATCCCCATCATCGCCGTAACCGCTCATCAGGAGACTGACTTTCGCGCCGGAGCGAAAGCCGCCGGCTTCGATGCTTACGTAACGAAACCCATCGATATCGATTTTCTCAGCGAGCTCATCAGAGGTTTACTCGTCTAAATTAACTTCATGGGCAATGAAGCACTAAACCTCGACCCCGCTCACTTCACCAAGCTGCTCGATCTTCTTGACGCCACGCCAAAAAAGCTCGCCCAGTTTACCGATGGACTCTCGGTCGCCGAACTCCGTTTTAGGAATTCGGAAAATGAGTTTTCAGCGCTGGAGAATCTTTGCCACCTGAGGGACCTCGAGCTGCAGGGCTACACGATAAGAATTGATCGCATGCTGAACGAAAGCGATCCGGCACTGGAAGATTTCGATGGCGCGCGCGTAGCCGCTGAAAACGACTACAACAGTCAGCCGGCCGCCGACGCGCTGCAGACGTTTCAGACAGCGCGAAGAGAAAACGTGGAGAAGTTGAGAAGCTCGAGCGCCGAACAGCTCGAACGCGAAGGCACGCTCGCAGGAGTCGGCAAAATTACCTTGAGACAATTGGCTGAAATGATGCGCGAGCACGATGAAGGACACTTGTACGCTGTCGAGATGTTGCGCCGGCAGCTCGAACGACAACGATTAGACTGAGCGGTTGTGGGAGACGGGCGCACGGAAACGAACAGCCGCAGAGCGGCGAAATGTTTATAGCCCCGGAATCCAAAATTTTGATCTTTTCGGCGCTGCGCCGAAAGAGTCATTTTAGGTCTGCGTTGCTATAAACATTTCGTCCCTCAGGGACGAGAGCCTTCTAGAACGAACATTTAGCCGTTCGCAAAAAACAATTAGTCTTCTCGCAAGCGAACGATCGTCGCGCCCAAACCACCAGCTTCCGGTGGCGCGTCAGTCCAATCCAAAACAAAAGGAGTTCTGCCTAATATCGCCCGGACCATTTCCCGCTGCACACCCACGCCCTTGCCGTGAATGATTCTCACACTGCGAAAGCCGAGGCGTCGCGCTTCTTGCAAATACTCCTCAACCACCAGCTTCACCTCGCGCGGTTGAATGGTGTGCAGATCGAAAACGTCCGTGATCGGGATCGTCACCGGCTCAGGAAAAGGATCGAACGGATCGAAGGGTTCTAATGGATCTAACGAATCGTCATCAGCAGACATCGTCTCCTCATGGTCAAGAAAATTGTCAGCATCAAGACTCACGTCATTCAAGATCGGGTGTTCCGGCAAGACTAACCAACTGATACGGGTTGAGAAGGCCGGGACGATCAATCGTCCAGACTCTGCCTTATTGCTTTGGAGCGAGATAACTTCTCCTGGCTTTCACGACCAATTTTCCCTGCGACTTCTGAACAGCCGGTGTGACATCGATCTTTAGTTTCCGCAAAGTGCCGTCACGCTTTCGATTTGTAGAAACAAAGGCGAGGCTGTAGCGCGTGCGCAAATGATCGATGAGCGTTGCGAAGGTTGTATCAAGCTGCGCAGGTTTCTCCTCCAGCACTTCGCCGCCGGTTTCATCGGCAAGCTCCTTGATGTCCAAGGTTGGGGCCCCAAATACACCGGCCATGCGCGTTCCCCACACCATATATCCGTTTTCCATTCGCTGTCCGGTGGTTCTGGGAATCAGCCCGCACACGACGCTGCCCGATTCATAAAGGGAATGCTTGGCTGCTTTGCCCGATGGCCCATGGCCGCAATCGAAGTTGCGCGTGATGGTAGTGATGGCAATTATGACGCGCCGGCCGACGGGATTGCCGGAGGTTACCATGTAATCCGCGGCTCTAGCGAAGGCTTTGTTTAAGCAGTGATCTGCCCATTGGTTCTTCTTCGGAATTCGCTCAAGGGCCCTTTCGATTTCTGAGCGATCGCGCGTGAATTCCTGAACCAATTCTGCGTTGTCGGCATAGGTCATCACGGCCACTTCGTCTGTCTCCTTCAAACGGGCCATCGCCTCATTCGCCGCTCGGCGCACTTCGGTGCCGAAAGGATCAAGACATCCGCCTCGATCGATCAGCAACAAGACGGACAGAGGCAAGCTATCCTGACTAAAATGTGTGACCTCCTGTTTTCTCTCGTCTTCCAAAATCACAAAGTCGGTTTGCTTCAGGTGGCCCACGACGCGGGCCGTCTTTTTCTGCAAAACCAGCGCATCGACTGTTACCAGGTCAATATCAACCTTGACGATCTCGGCTGGTTGGGCCGCCGGCCTCTTACCGTCGTTAACACTCCTTTCGCGGGTCTGCGAGCTAATGCGCGACGAGACGTAAGGCAATAGGAGAAGTAATAGCAGGGGATAGAAGTATTTGTACTTTGCAATCGTGGGGACCAAGTCTTTCATAAGCACTCCAATTCCGAAATCCGTAATTCGAGATCCGCTTTTGGGGAGAGTGCTGGGTTCCGATTCTATCAGACATCCGAAAAACCGGATATTAGACGAAGCTTAGGAACCAGTTTTTGTAAGCGGTGTTTGCGCTTTGAACTTGACGGACAACTCGACTAAAGTATGCGACGTCTGCCCATGCAAGTTTTTCCGTTTCGAGTTTCCAGTTCAACGCAATTGAGTTTGTCAGTTTCCACACCACACCCCAGGAGATGATCCGATGAAGAGAAGTAGTTTGCAGTTTTTAGTGTCAAGTTTTCGGGGGCGGTTTTTGCTGCTTGCAATTCTGGCCCTGGCGCTGACGGGTTTGTCGGTCGCGCAGTTGACTCCGCCAACGCGCGCGCAACAGGGACAACGGACGTCGTCTGCGCCCGCGGCTAATGAAACGCCGGACGCGCCAGCGCTCGCTTACCCGGAAACGAAGCGAGGCGAAACTGTCGATGATTATTTCGGGACCAGGGTCCCCGACCCATATCGCTGGCTCGAGGAGGATGCGAATGTTCCTGAGGTGGCCTCATGGGTGGCGGCGCAAAACAAAGTCACCTTCGCTTATCTCGAGAAGATTCCTTTTCGACAGAAGATCAAAGACCGCCTGACCCAACTCTTCAATTATCCGAAATACTCTGCGCCCACGCGCCGTGGCGAATACTTCTTCTACACGAAGAACGATGGTTTGCAGAATCAGGCCGTTTGGTACCGGCAAAAAGGACTCGACGGCGCGCCGAAAGTTCTGCTTGATCCAAACAAACTGTCTGCCGATGGCACCACGCGCCTGGGCTCCGTCGGGCTCTCGAAGGATGGAAAGTATTTCGGTTACGGAGTTTCGAAGGGTGGTTCTGACTGGAACGACATTTACGTCCTGGACGTAACTTCAGAGCAACTCGAACCAGATCACATTGAGTGGGCCAAGTTCACCAGCGTTGCCTGGCAAGGCAATGGTTTTTACTACAGTCGCTATCCCACACCGGAACCGGGACACGAGTTGACCTCGAAGAACGTGTTCCACCAGGTTTATTACCACAAGGTCGGCACGCCGCAGCCGGAAGATACGCTGGTCTATGAAGACAAAACGAATCCGGTCAGGTTTCACACGATGGACACCAGCGAAGACGAGCGGTTCGCATTTCTCGACGTCTCAGAAAGAGGCAAGGGCAAGAAAGGCAACGCGCTCTATTATCGCGATGCTACCAAACCCGGTGAAGCATTTAGTCCAATCGTTGCGGAGATCGGCGACGACTCATACGGAGTGGTCACAAATGTCGGCGACAAGTTTCTAATCTTGACGGACCACAAAGCGCCAAACGGTCGAGTCTTTCTGTTTGATCCGAAAAATCCGGACGAAAAGAATTGGAAAGACGTCATCCCGGAAAAACCGGAGCCGCTTGATATTGCCAACGCCGTGGGCGGAAAACTTTTCGTCGCCTACCTGAAGGACGTCACCGCGCACGCCTACGTCTATAGCCTCGATGGCAAACTTGAAAATGAGATTGCGATGCCGGGGCTGGGGTCGATTCCGCCGCCTCCGCCAGGAACCCCGGGATCTTTTTCTGGTAACCATGATGATAAGTTCGTCTTCTACACTTTCACCTCGCTTAATTCTCCCGCCACCATCTACAAGTATGACATCGCGACGAAGAAGTCGGCGCTATTCCGGCAGCCCGAGATTGTCGGCTTCAAGAGCGCCGATTACGAAACGAAGCGAGTCTTCTACAACAGCAAAGACGGCACGCGCGTGCCGATGTTTATCGTCCACAAGAAGGGCCTCAAGCTCGACGGAAACAGTCCGACGTTGCTTTACGGCTACGGCGGCTTCAACAGCACAAACTCTCCCACCTTTAGTTCGCTGCGCCTGGCATTGCTCGAGCAGGGATTTGTCTACGCTTCGGCAAACATGCGCGGCGGCGGCGAGTATGGCGAGAAGTGGCATCAGGCCGGCACGCAGTTGAAAAAACAAAACGTCTTTGACGACTTCATCGCCGCGGCTGAGTATCTGATTAAGGAAAAGTACACGTCGCCGGGCAGACTCGCGATACACGGTGTTTCAAATGGCGGGTTGCTGGTGGGCGCGGTTTCGAATCAACGACCGGAGTTGTTCAAGGTTGTGATTCAACAGGCGGGTGTGATGGACATGCTTCGTTTTCACAAGTTCACCATCGGCTCGGCCTGGATCGCGGATTACGGCTCGAGCGACAACGCCGAGCAATTTAAGGCGCTCTATGCTTACTCGCCAATCCACAAGGTCAAGGCAGGAGCAAAGTATCCGGCCACACTGATCACGACGGCTGATCACGACGACCGCGTGGTGCCGGCGCATTCGTTCAAGTATGCGGCCGCGCTTCAGGCGGGGCAGGGCGGCGACAATCCGATCCTGATTCGCATCGACACGAAGTCGGGCCACGGCGCGAGCAGCACCACGAAAGCGATCGAGCAGACCGCGGATATCTATTCGTTTCTGATGTGGAATTTGGGAGTGATGCCGAATTGACGAATGCAGATTGTTTGTGCAACCCGCAGGGTTGAAAGAGAGTAGCCGGTGGTCGAAGCGGCTGTTTACTGTTTACTGTTTGCTGTCTGCTGTTTGCTCAGCGGGCAGAGTCATCGTGACAAGCAGTCCGCCTTCTGGCGCGTTCGACGCTTCGACTGTGCCGCCGTGTAGCCGCACCGCACGCTCTGCAATCGCCAGGCCCAGACCGACGCCGCCAGCCTCGCGATCGCGCGCGTCGTCTACTCGATAAAACGGACGAAAGATTTCAGTCAGCGCATTTTCTGGCACTCCGGCGCCGTGATCTCGCACACTAATCACCGCCGCCCGTTTCTCCGTACCTTCGCCACCAACTTTTTCACCTTCATTCTTAACTCGCCACTCGAGTTTGACTTCAACCTCCGTCCCTTCCGCTGTGTACTGCACTGCGTTGCGAACGACGTTTTCAATGGCGCGGCGTAGCAGTTGTTCATTGCCGACGATTTTGCAACTCACAACCGATTGAAGTTTTACCGAACGTTTGCGACTGCGTGCTTCAAAGTCGGCGTCGTCCGCAATCTCCCTAACCAGCGACGCCAAATCAAATTCACTTCTTCTGACTTCATCCGTGCCGCTTTCCAGCCGCGTGAGCGCCAGCAGTTGTCCAATCATCTCGTTGAGGATTTCCGCTTCGCGCTGCATGCGTTCGAGCGCCGTGGTCGCGTCCGCGCCCGACCTCTGCCGCGCCAACTCCAAAGCAACATTCAAGCGCGCCAGCGGCGAGCGCAATTCATGCGAGATGTCGCCGAGCAGGCGACGCTGGCTGTTGATGAGCGACTCGATCTTCTCGGCCATGCGATCGAAATCTGCTGCCAGAGACGCCAATTCATCGCGACGTTTTCCCAAGGCCGGCACGACCCGCGCGCTCAGGTTTCCGCGGGCCAATTCCTGAGTTGCCGCGCGCAGTTTAGTCACCGGCGAAGTGAGATACCTGGCAAGTCCGTAGCAGAAGAGTGCGCCGACAAAGGCGATGGCCAGCACGTGCGCGATTGGGTGGAAAAAAAGTGGCGGCGGCGGTCGCGGTGGCATTTCGGCGACGAGCACGTATTGGGCGTGCGGCGTCACGACGGGCCGGGCCAGCAAGGAGGTTGGGCCAGCGGAAGCAATTTCCGGGAGTCGCGTCTCAAAAACCTTCTGCGCAACTCCCGGAGCGCCGGCAGGCAAGCGGCGACCCGACAACTCCTGGAGTTGACTGTTAAATAAAAATGCACGGATGTCTGACTCGTGTTCTATACGATCTAAGTAAGCGCTGAGCGCGCCTTGCCCGTCTCGTTCGTAAGCGTCAGCGGCGGTTTGGGCGTAAGCATTAAGAGCAAGATCGAGCGGTCTGCGAATCGGCTGAGAGAAATCCGGTCGCATTAGCTCGCCGACGACAGACGTGCCGACGATCATCGTCACTAACACCGCGCTGAACCAGAGGAAGATTTTTAGAAACAGACTTCGCGGCAAAATTTTCACTCTCCACCAGGTAGGCTCGCCTGCGCGTAGATATAACCGACACCTCTCACCGTCTTGATCCGCTCGGTCGTGCCAAACTGATGACCGAGCTTCTTGCGCAGGTTGCTGATGTGCATGTCTATGCTGCGATCGAAAGGCGATGAGCTGCGGCCGAGCACTTCTTTCGACAACTCCTCGCGCGTGATTATGCGGCCGGCGGCGCGCAGCAACTTTTCCAACAGGTCAAACTCGACCGCCGTGAGTTCCACACTCTCTCCGGCGCGATAGACCGCGCGCGTGCCGCTGTCTAGTTCCACGTCACCGACGCTCAATTTCTTTGCAGCGGTTTGGCCGGTGGGTTCTTCCAAATTCGTACGTCGGAGGATGGCGCGGATACGTGCTGTAAGTTCTCTCGGGTTGAAGGGTTTCGGCAAGTAGTCGTCAGCGCCGATTTCAAGTCCGACAATCCGATCGACATCATCGCCGCGCGCCGTCAGCATCAGCACCGGAATCTTTGAGTCGGCGCGTATGCGGCGTAACACTTCAAAACCGTTGAGCCCGGGCAGCATTACATCAAGCACAACCAGCGAATACTTGCCGGCGATCGCCTGCTCGGCGCCCGTGTCTCCGCGATGCACCGACTCGATGCGGAATCCCAACGGCTCGAGATATTCGGTCACCAACTCGCAAAGCGCCACGTCGTCGTCGATGATTAGTATTTCATCCATACTCGCGGGTAGGACAGGCATTCTCGCCTGTCCGCGCTTACGTCGCCCTTCAAAGACAGACTGGAAAGTCTGTCCTACTGGAGCGGAGCATTGTAGCCCAAACGTGGCAGTAGTTTTTGTAAAGAAGTGTCAACTGTCCGATAAGCTTTAGCTTCTCGTTAGCTTCGCTTCGAACTCCGCTCCGAAGAATGGCAGCGTAGAACGACAAGCTAAAGCTTATCGGACATCTGAAGCGAATCAATTCAGATCTCTTTACAAAACTTTACATGAGATTAACCGACTCTTTACATCGCGCGCGCCGAAAGTGGCGTATAAGGTGTGTATACCGAAGCGGCCCGATGGATAAACTGTCGGCCTATTAACTAAAGGAGACGGACGAATGAGAAATCGAATCTTAGTAATTGCCGGCATTGCCGCGCTGGTTATCGGCGCCACGATTTTTGCGCTGGCCCAGGGGCATCCGGGCATGGGTGAAAAGATGCACGGCGGCGGACCGGGGGACATGGTCGAGCATATTTCGCGCGAGTTGAACTTGACTGATGCGCAAAAAGATCAGGTAAAGACACTATTGGAAGCGCAGCGTGCAACCGAAGAGGAACGACACGCCAAACTCGACGACCTTCGTAAGCAAATCGATGCGGCCACTGCTAACGGCCTATTCGATGAAGCGACGGTGCGCCCGCTTGTTAACCAACAGTCACAGTTGATGGCCGACCAAATGGTCGATCATCTGCGCTTGCACTCGAAGATTTATGGTCTGCTCACGGCCGAGCAACGCACTAAGGCGGACCAGATGATGAAGATGCACGGCGGGCCGCATCGTGGCCCGGGGTTTGGTCACGGTGGACCACCGCCCCCGCCAGGCTTGTAAAAAACGCAAGTCGTCTGACGTTAAAGGGCACGGTCGAGCCGTGCCCTTTTTGCATTACGGTTTAGACAGCGGACTTGTCCGCCGCCGCCCGGTGGGACAAGTCCCAACTCTAAACGAAGCCATTAGTCACTACGCACCGGCTGTCGGCCGATCAATTCCGTAGACCAGAACCTGGCTGCCGAAGATTTCTGTTTCGCCTTCGAGCTTCTCGCCCAGTCGTTCAGCGACGCGAATCGACGGCGTGTTATCCGGATGGATACAACTGATCACGTGGTCCTTATCGAGTCTAGTAAAAGCGTAGTCCAGCGCGCGGCGGGCGCCTTCCGTCGCATAGCCTTTGCCCCAGCACTCACTCGCGAGCGTCCAGCCGAGCTCGAAGCCGGGCCAGCCGACCGGATTTAGAAAGCCGATGCGTCCGATCAGTATTCCGCTGCTCTTTTCCTCGACTGCCCAGGGACCGTAGCCGCGCAGGCGCCAGTGTCCGACCATAAACGCCATGTGTCGCCACGCGTCCGCCGCGCTAAGAGTCTTGCCGCCAAGAAACCGCATCACTTCCGCGTCGGCGCACAGCTTCGCGTACTGTCCGTGATCGTCATCGCGCCACATACGCAGGATGAGGCGCTCAGTTTCGAGAGTTACTTCGTTCATGAGACGGGGATAACTATTTTCGTTTCCAGCGCACGCCGTCTTTCGTGTCTTCGAGGACAATGCCGCGGCCGGCGAGTTCGTCGCGAATCTCGTCGCCGCGTCGAAAGTCGCGACGGCGTCGGGCTTCCTGGTGATCGTCGATCAACTTTTGAATCTCGCTGTCCAGCATTTCCTGCTGCCCGGTTCCGAAGATGTTGAGAACGGAATCGAAGCGTTGCAAGAGCTCGAGCAACTCGCGTTTGTTCTCGTCCTGAAGCTTCTTTCGAGCCAGAGCAGTGTTGACGACGCGCGTCAAGTTATGAATAACGGCCAGGGCGACGGAAGTGTTGAGGTCGTCGTCCATGCCGGCTTCAAACTCCTGTGCCGCGCGCAGCGTCGCCTCATGCAACTCTTCGTTGAGGCCGGGACTGACCTTCGCCTCGCTTAGGCGCGCGCGAAAATCGCGCAAGCCGGCCACGGTTTTCTCAGCGCCGCCGAGCGCGTCAAACGTGAAATTGATCTGCTTGTTATAAGGTACGCTCAACAGAAAATAGCGTATGGCTCCGGCCGAATATCCTTTGGCAGCCACGTCGCGAAACGTGTAGTAGTTGCCCTTCGACTTCGACATCGTTTCGCCTTCCACTTTGAGATGCTCGAAGTGGATCCAGTAACGAACAAACTGCTTGCCGGTTGCGCCTTCGCTTTGCGCAATCTCGTTTTCGTGATGCGGAAAGACCAGATCGATGCCGCCGGCATGGATGTCGAAAGTTTCGCCGAGATACTTCATCGACATCGCCGAGCATTCGATGTGCCAGCCCGGCCGGCCGCGACCGATGGGCGCATCCCAGGCAGGCTCAGTCGCGCTGGCCGGTCGCTTCCAAAGTGCAAAGTCGCGCGCGTCTTCTTTGTCATAACGATCCGTGTCGACGCGATCGCTGGCGCCGGCAATGTTGCCGGCAAAGTTGATCTTCGAAAGCTTGCCATACTCGGGAAACGAAGCGATGCGGTAGTAGATCGAACCGTCTGACTTATACGCGTGCCGAGTTTCCAGAAGTTTCTCGATCAACTCCACCATCTCGGGAATATGTCTGGTTGCGCGCGGGATAATTTCCGGTCGCTCACAACCGAGCGCGTCAAAATCTTCCCAGAGGGCAGCGATGTATTTCGCTGTGTAGTCGTCAATGTTGAGTCCGGCTTCCTGCGACTTGGCAATGATGCGATCTTCAACATCGGTGATGTTCATCACGTGCGTGACTTTGAAGCCCTTGAATTTCAGATAGCGGCGCACAATGTCGGCAGCGATCGCCGAGCGGAAGTTGCCGAGGTGACCGTAGTCCCAGACGGTTGGGCCACAATAGTAGAAACGAACTTCACCCTCGCGCAGCGGATGAAACTCTTCGACACGGCCGGATAGTGTGTTGCGAAATTTAAGCATGAGGAGTGAGTCTAAGAAAGGCGGAGAGGGGAGTCAAACGCCTCAGCCTGGAGGGCTGCAAGAGAGTAGCCGGTGGTCGCAGCGTAGCGCAGACCACCGGATCGAATTGGAAAAATGACTAGCACCCTGAAAGGGTGCCAGAGTTTCAAGCTCGAGGTTGTTACCTCAAGATTTTCAACTGGCACCCCCTCAGGGTGCGGACCCATTTGCTACTCCTTTCCGGTGGTCTGCGCTACGCTGCGACCACCGGCTACTATCTGACAGCCCTTCAGGCTGCGGTGCCACCCGGTCGCTACTGCTCCCGGTTCTGATTATTTGTCTTTGAAGTGTTCCCAGCCGCCGGGCTCGAGGCTCCACGTGCGTGAGCCTTCCGAGATGAGAACGCCCCCGGCAGCGTCTGTAATTTCGCCGATAAGCGTTAACGAAACGCCGTCCACCCGCTTTGGCAGGTTCGCAACGTTTTCTGGGTTGACAGTGAACAGCAGTTCGAAATCTTCGCCGCCATGGAGCGCGAGCATGAGCGGGTCCAGCGCGCGGCGCCCGCTCAATTCTTTTACCAGCGGATCGATGGGAATACTTGCGGCATCGACGAGCGCGCCGACTTTGCTTTCGGCGCAAAGATGATGGAGATCCGAAGACAGTCCATCGCTGATATCGATCATTGCCGTTGCCAGTTGTTGCTCGCCAAGCAACAGGCCCCAGCCTACGCGCGGCTCGGGCCGCAGTTGCCGCAGTAGCAAGTGATCGATCGGACGCCGCTCGTTCTCGTCAACAACCGAAGGGTGTTCGTTAGTTGTAGGCGAGTTTAGTCGCACGCCGCGCTCGATCAAACGCAATCCGGCAGCCGCATCGCCGAGAAAGCCGGTGACAAAAATTTGATCGCCGGGTTGTGCGCCGGAGCGAAAGATCTCACGCTCCAGCAGGCATTCGCCGAGGGCCATCGAGTCGATGACTATCTTGTCCTGTGTGCGCGAGAGATCGCCACCAATTAGTTTCACGCCATAACGATCAGCCAGCTGAAAGAAGCCTTCATAAAAGTGATCGAGGAAATCGGACTCCCAAACGTCGTTGGGCACGCCAAGCGACAACAGCGCCCAGCGCGGACGCGCGCCCATCGCCGCAATGTCGGAAAGGGAAACGGCGAGGGCCTTGTGGCCGAGCAGATCGGACCGCGTAGTGTCGCGACGAAAATCCACGTCCTCGATCAGCAAGTCAGTGCCGACGACAACATCGGTGCCGGTAAAGGATTTGAGGACGGCCGCATCGTCACCGATCCCGCGTACGAGGCCAGACGAAGCACCGCGATCTTGTGCCGCTGCTCGGATCCGCTTGATAAAATCGAATTCGTCCATAAAACAGAGGTCAGAGATCAGAGGTCAGAAATCAAAAGTCAGGGGCCAAACTCTAAACGCTGACTACTAACTTCTGATCTCTGACCTCTGACTTCTTACCTCTGTCCTTTCTACCAAGGCTATCACAGGTTGCGGCGGAGTGAATCGAGGCCGGCTTCGATGGTTTCAATTGAAGTGGAAAAAGAGAAACGCAGATGACCCTCGCCGTGTTCGCCGAAGACGATGCCCGGCACGGTTGCCACCTGCGCGCGATCGAGCAGTATCTCGGCGGCTTCACGACTGTCCACACTGATGCGCGACACATCGGGAAACGCGTAGAAGGCGCCCGCGGGTTTTTCGCAGGTCAGACCCAACTCATTCAGTCCTGCCAAGAGCAAATCGCGCCGCTGGAGATAGGCGAGGCGGTTGGTCTCAAGCATGTCAGATTCCGCTGTGAACGCAGCCAGCGCGGCCCATTGCGTCGGCGTTGAAACGCCGTTGGAAGAATAGAGCGTGGTCTTGCGCAAGCCGGTCATCCACGGCTCGGGGGCGACGGTGTAACCCAGACGCCACCCGGTCATCGCATAAGATTTAGAAAGCGTGAACACGCTGATGGTGCGTTCAAACATCCCCTCGATTGACGCGATGGAACAATGCTCGCCGTCATAAACCAAATCTTCGTAAGCTTCATCCGCAATCACGATCAGATCACGCTCCTGCGCAAAACGCGAAACCGCGCGCGCTTCTTCACGTGTGAAGACAACGCCGGTAGGGTTCTGCGGAGTGTTGAAATAGATCGCTCTCGTTTTGTCGCTCGAGTAGCGCGCCAGCGTTTGCTCGAAGCCGTGTTCACGCGCTTCGCTGGTAGGAACGAGAATCGTCTTGCCTTCGCAGTGGGCGATTAGATCTTTGATCGGCGTCCAGTAAGGAGAGAAGACGAGAACTTCCTCGCCGGGATTTACCACTGACTGAAACGCGCCAAACAATCCCTGCATGCCGCCGTTCATGACAATCACGTCGCTGGCCTGCGCAGGAATATTGTTTTTCTTGTGCAGCTTGTCGGCAATCGCCGCGCGCAGTTCCGGTATACCTGACGACGGGCCATAGCGAGTTTTGTTTTCAGCAAGCGCGCGCACCATCGCTTCCTTAACGAAGTCGGGCGTATTCATGTAAGGCTCGCCGCCTTCAAACTGGTAGACAGTCGCTCCCGCCGCGCGCAGCTTCATTATCCGGTTACGAATATTAACGATGTCGGAAAAACCAATGTCGTCGAGTCGAGAGGCGAGGCGGAAAACGGTTGGAGACGCTTTGGATAAAGTCGTCACTATTGGAAATAACCCTCCGGGACAACGGCAATGGAAGTGGAGTAGAACGCGGATTATAGCTTGATCACGAAGAACCCGTCTAGCGAGTTTAGTGGGGATCTGTTTTGTGTGATTTCGAATGGCTTCGTGTAGTTTCGTGGGACGTTTCCCTACTAAACAAAGCACACGATCCACGAAGTAAACACAAAACCAGCGCGAAGCAACACGAATCAGATCGCGACCGGGTTTTTTGGTAATTGGTAGTCGAATATGAGTTAGCAGCTAATCCCTGCTCTGGTCAGGGAATCGATCACGGCTTGGATGGCTTATCAAATTCCTTAAGCGATACCTTTAAGAATCAATTTTAACTCAGGCCAAGATTATATACTTGACAAAAGGGGAGGCTCGTGACGCATAATCTGCGGCGTGAGCCGCTTCCCAGTGTTAAACGTAAATTAAGGCGGCTTCCGTGGGAGTATCGTATGACGCTTTGTATGGTTGCTATTTGCGATGAAGGCCCGGAGCGGCGCATTGTATTTTGTGCCGACAGGAGAGCTGAAGTTGGGTGGGCTGGCGGTGAAGTCGCATGGAAGATCAAGGTAGGTGGAGCCAATTTGTTTGCATTGATCGCCGGGGAGACCTCTAAAGCCGAAGATTTATTATCGACCTCACGCGATCTTACCCTTGGCTTCCGTCCGTCAGTGACAGATAACCTGTTTGATAAGTTCAATGAGATTTCGAGCGCTCATAAGAAGAAGTTGTGCGAGCGATTCGTACAGAAACGGTTGGGGATAACCTTTGAACGATTTCTCGCCAACGGAGCAACGGAGCTAACGCCAGAGATTCGTAATCAAGTCTTGCATCAGTTAACCGAGCTGGATTTTGGTTGTGAGATTTTGCTTATAGGATTTAGTGATGCTGAGCCATTCATTTTTGAAATAGATCAGTTTGGCGAAGTGATCCAGCACGATAACTTTGGAGCGATTGGCACGGGCGCTGTTATCGCCAAGTCCATCCTGTACCAGAGACGACAGATCATGGGTCTCACACTAGAGTACACGTTATACAATCTCTATGAAGCTAGTCGGCTCGCGCGTATTGCGCCGGGAGTGGGCGAGATTACAGAGTTTGGGGTGATGACGTGTAAGAAGAAAGACGAAAGCCTAAACAGCTTGAGGGTGACCACTCCTGCCTGCCTGGAGAAGTTAGATGAGACTTTCAAAATAGTAGGGCCGCAAGAGCTAACTACGCCCCTTGTGTTGGATGAGAGTTGCTTTAGGTGGACGGGTTATCGGAAAAAGGCCGTGAGCGGCGAAGGAAGCGAGAGTGGCGGCTAACGTCCTCACCCCGGCAACCGCCACCCTCTAAGGGAGCGCAACCGTTAGCAGCCGCTTACCCTATTGCTAACGGGGAGTGGCGCTCACCTATGTTAAGATCG
>Ga0137410_10000564_pt1 | contig 26261 bp, 22 predicted proteins | sample CZODoug1_16funga_FD_108878 | JGI IMG/M metagenome (GOLD analysis project Ga0137410, IMG submission 108878) | Vadose zone soil fungal communities from Angelo Coast Range Reserve, California, USA - CZODoug1_16fungal (Illumina Assembly) | ecosystem: Environmental > Terrestrial > Soil > Vadose zone... | reverse complement strand
TCCACGCTCGATCCGGGCGCGGCGTTCCTCATCGGCCGGGGCTTGAAGACCTATTTCCTCCGCTACCGGCAGCATTCGGCGAACGCGCAAGCGATCGCCGAGTTCCTGGTCAAGCGGCCCGAGGTCGCGAAGGTGTTCTATCCGGGCCTGCCGAGCGACCCGGGCCACGCGCTCGCGCGCAAGCAGATGACCGACTTCGGCGGCGTGCTGAGCTTCGACCTCCGCGATTCGCCCCGCGAGAAGACCTGGGCGTTCATCGACGCGCTCGAGCTGTTCACCACCACCGCGAGCTTGGGCTCCACCGAGTCGCTCGTGGCGCCCGCCAAGCTCTATCTCGGCAGCGACCTGAGCGCCGAGGAGCAAAAGCGCGCGTTGCTCGAGGATTCGACGGTGCGGTTGGCGGTCGGCATCGAGCACGTCGACGACTTGATCGCCGACCTCACGCAGGCGCTCGACAAGATCTTCGGCTGAACCTCGGTTGAGACGGGCGCGTGTGCGGCGCGCACGCCGCACACGCGCTCTTAGCATCGGCTCAGTACTTCTGCTCGCCGTGAATCACTCGCGGCGCGTCGGTGACCGCCGGCCGAACGCCGACGTAGATATCGGACGCGGGATCCGACGGGTTCTTCAGGTCCGCCGCCGTCGGCAGCGTCATGCTCGACGGCACCGCGAGGCCCGAGGCGTCGCACACGCCGAGGTTCTTGCGCGCGAAGCGAATCTCGCGGTCGAGCCACTTCACGAGGTACGTCTTGCCGTCGGCCGTCGCGACGCCGGCCGTCGAGTCGTACGGGATCACGAACGACGGCACGTAGCGTGCGTTGTCCGTGTCGCAGCTCACCTCGAGGTTGGTGAGGTGCGAAACGCAGATGCCCGGAATGCCCCAGAGATTGCCGAAGCCGCCGTACTGCAGAACGATGTTCTGGTTCGCGTACTGACCGTAGGCTGCGCCGGCCGGCACGTGGTAGTTCACCTGGAGCGGCGCGTCGAACGTGACGAACTCGTCGTCGGCGTCCTTCACGGCCGCGAACTGGTTGTAGCTCGCGACGCCGGTCTCCCACTGATAGTAGACGTCGAGGTTGTTGACCTTCCACTCGCAGTAGGTGCCCGAGCCCAGGGTGCACTCGGCCGCGCCGAGATTCGTGAACAGCTTGCCGCTGCGGATGCCGTTCATGAACATCGGATAGTTGCCGAGCGTCTCGGCGTCGACCGGGATCGCGACGGGCTGCGCCGCGCCGTCGAGCAGCACGGCGTTGGCCGCGTCGCCCAAGTAGCTCACGACGTTGCCGCCGGGCGTCGGCTGGAAGTTGTTGGCGGTGCCCGCCGCGAACGGCGAAGTCGCCTGCGAGCCGGGCGCGAAGAACGCCGCCATCGCCGCGGCCGTCGCGCAGTCGCGCAGGCAGAAGAGCGTGCTCGGCAGGTCCGACGGGTAGACGATGTCTTGGCTGCGATAAGTCACGCCGACCGCGTCCGAGTCGACGGGTCCGCTCACCGCGTGCAAGTCGACGAACACCTCGCCGCCGAGCGCCTGCGAGAAGCCCTGGATGCCGCCGCGCGGCGCCCAGAACGACGCGGGCACGGTCTCGACCTGAGCGAGCTCTTGAGTCGTGCAGCCGTTGTTGCCGCAGCTCATCTGCGCAGTGACCTTGAACGCGCCGGCGGCGTCGTCCCAGTACAGCTCGTACTGCGTGTTCGGTTGGGCGCCGCTGAAGAACGAGCTCGCCTCGAACCCGACGAAGGTCGTGAACTTGATCTGGTCGATGCCGTGCAGCGTGCGCGCATGGCGCGTGTACTTCGTGAGCTTGCCCGGCGCCTTCACGACCGTGTAGGCGGTGCGGGTCGGCTCGTCGCCGTTGCCATAGTCCACTTTCTCGACGGTGGAGCCCGTCTCGAGAGTCTCGACAGCCGCCGGCGGCAGCGACATCCCCCAGTAGCCCAAGAAGCCCTGGAACGTCTCGCCGCCGTGCGTGTACTCGATCGGGAAGCCCGACTCGCGGTCGACGCGGTCGCCGGTAGTGCTCTCGTAGAGGCCGTAGCGCCACACCGACATGCCGGTGCCGGGGTCTTGTGCGTCGCGCGCGAAGCACTGCTCGCCCGAGCCGTCGGAGCGGCGGTAGTAGCTCGCGTCGTACGCGAACGAGAACTCCGCGTCGTCGTTGCCGCTGCCGGAGCTGATGCTCAGGTTGCCGGCGCCGCTCGTGGTGCTCGACGCGGTCATGCGCAGCGCCTTGGTGCCGTCGCCGCCGCCGCCTTGCTCGCGCTCGAAATAGGAGATGCCCGATGTCGTGCCTTCGAGGAAGCCGTTGAACACGCAGCTCGGGTCGCTATCGACGCGGCCGCAATAGTCGAGCCGGAACTGGCCATAGGGATTCGCGTTCGACGGCGGAGCGCTCGCGCTCACGTTCAAGTAGATGAGCGCGCCGTCGCTCTCGGGGTCGTCGAGCCAGATGCGCGCGCGCATCGGCACATCGTTCGAGTCGCGCGTCGAGTTGACCGTCGCGGTGACGAACGTCGACGCTTGCGTGCCGCCGCCTGCGTTGTCGGTTGACGCGCGCGACTGCGGGTCGCACTTCTGCTGGTCGACGAGCGCGTTATACGGCCCCTCGTTGACGAGCGCATCGGCGCGCATCGCCGCCATGATGCAGGTGATCATGTTGACTTGGCCGATGCCGCGCGACGTCGCGTCCTCGACGTAGCTGTTCTGCGGATCGGTGACGTAGGCCGAGTTGGACGGCGGATCCGCGTATGCGGACGCGCCGTGGAGGAGTGCGAGCCCGAGCGTCGCTCGGACGAGAGTGTGCGGTTTCATTGGTTGCTCCTTACGGTTATTCCGCGTTCGTTGCGGTAACGACGGCCACCGAGCTCGGCGTTGCGATGCCTTCGATGGGATCCGCGGGCGGCGGCGCCGGCGGTGCAGGCGGTGCGGGCGGCGCGGCTGCGAACGAATCGTCGCCTCCTCCGCTGCAACCGGTGCTGATCGCGATGAGACCAACGAGGAAGACGGCAGCAAGCAACTCGCCCGCGACACGCGCGAGCTTCGAAACCTTCGACATGAACCCTCCCTTGGGTAAGTGCGCAGTCCGTGCGGCGTCAATTAGAACGGCAGCGAGCACTCGAGTCAGTGCCCGGGTATGCGCTTTCGGTGGGACGGTTTGAGAGGACTCTCGCAGTTTGCGTGCGAGCGATACTACGTAACGCGGGAAAATTCATGGGTCTGACCCCTTTGGGGGGTCTGACCCTAATTTCCTGAGGGTGCTAAGGGGTTTCCCGGCGGGCTACGGTCACAAGAACGTACGTGCCCTGCCGAGCGCCATCAGCGGGAAGTAGTGCCGATAGAGGTTGTAGTTGATCATGAAGCCGCGCTGTAGCTCGTGGCCCTGCGCGATTCGCGCGCGCGTTTTCGCGTCGCGGAAGTCCATGCGCGCACCGAAGCCGTAGCCCGGGAATCCGGTGCCGGTGTAGTACGGCTCGTCCCAGGTTCCGTCGTCGCGCTGCGTGCCGACGAGGAAGCCGACGCCGCGGCGGATCGGACGGTCGTAGTCGCGGTTCCCGGTGGCGAGCAACGCGAGCAGCGCCCACGCCGTCTGCGACGCGGTGCTCGGGCCCTTGCCGCGCAAGCTGTCGTCCATGTAGGACGCGCAGGTCTCGCCCCAACCGCCGTCCTCGTTCTGATGTCTCGCGACCCAGTCAGCCGCGCGCCGAACGTAGCCTTGCGTCATGTCCTCGCCGATTCCGGCGAGCGCCGGCAAGACCGCCGCGGTGCCGTAGATATGGTTCACGCCCCAGCGGCCGAACCACGAACCGTCCGCCTCCTGCTCCTTGCGCAGGAACTCGTAGCCGCGGGCGACGGCCGGATGATGCCGGTCGAAGCCCAGCAGCCCCAGCGCCTCGAGCACGTGCGCGGTCACGTCGGCCGACGGCGGATCGAGCGCCTCGCCGAAGTCGCAGAACGGGATCTTCGTGATGATCGGTATGTCGTTGTCCTTGTCGAACGCGGCCCAGCCGCCGTTCGACGACTGCATTGCGATCGTCCACCCGAGCGCCCGGTCGATCGTCGCGCGGACGTGCGGTTGGTCGAGCAGCGTGCGCGGCAGACGCGCGAGCACGATCAGGGCGACGGCCGTGTCGTCGATGTCGGGGTAGTGGAGGTTGGCGCGCTCGAACGCCCAGCCGCTCGGCTCGACGCCTTTGACTTTCTTCGACCAATCGCCGTAGTAGCGCACCTCGTTCGCGAGCAGCCAGTCGAGCGCGCGTTGCATGTTCGGCGTGAACTCGCGGCCGCAGTCCTGCATCGCGAGCAGCGCGAGCAGCGTATCCCAGACGGGCGACTCGCTCGCTTGAATGTGCAGCGTGCCGCCGCGCTCGTACGACCAGTGGCTGTCGAGCGCCGCGAGCCCCTTCGACACGACGGGATGCTTCAGCGTGTAGCCCTCGACGTTGAGCGCCATCAGGCTGTAGATCCACGGCGGCTGAATTCCGCCCCACGCACCATCGGCGTCTTGGTGGCGCACGATCCAGCCCAAGCACGCGTTGATCGCCATCTCACGGCCCGGGGTGAAGCCGATCTTTTGATAGAGATGCAGAAGCCGGTCGGAGACCACGAACAGCCGGCGCCACGACAGCCACGAGCTGCGCCTCGGCAGCCGATAGTCCATCTTGTCGCGCCCTTCGGGGAACAGCTCGTCGAGCCGCCGATCGGGCGGCAGCGGCCGCACGGCGCGGCGCGCCGACAGCACCGCGAGCGGCAGCAGCGTCGCGCGCGCCCAGCTCGCAAAGTTGTAGAGGTTGAACCACCAGCGCGGGTTCGCGATGACCTCCGGCGGCAGATTCGGCGTCGCGGTCCACGGCCATTCGCCGAGCAGCGCGAGCCAGTACTTGGTGAACACGCGGACTTGCGATAGGCCGCCGTGCGCGAGGATCCAGGCGCGGGCACGAACGAGCGGCTCGTCGTCGGCGCTCATTCCGACGCTGCGCAGCGCCGCGTAGCACTCGACCGTTGCGTTGATGTCGCCCTGCGGCGCCGCGTAGTAACTTTCCCACGAGCCGTCGGATCGCTGCGCGTTCAGCAGTGTGGCGACCAGGTCGCGCTCGCGCGGATGGCGGACGCCCAAGAAGTGCATCGCCAGCAGCCACTCGGCTTCCATGCAGTAGCTCGACTCGAGCATGCCGACCCAGAAACCCTGGTCGTTCTGGTCGCGGTCGAGCCAGTCGGTCGCTTTGGCGATCGCGGCGTCGAGCTGTTGCGGCGGGTCCTGGAGCGCCCTCGGAGCGGGATGGGCCATAGAGCGACGCGGTCACCGCGACGATGCGGCGGCGCATTATCGCACAGGCGCCCACAGCCGCCTCCTTGCGCCGGCTCAGGGGATCGCGGAGCATCGCGACCCTTGGGAATTCGAGCGTCCCGACCATGCGAGTCTTGCGCGCGCTGCAAACCTTCGTCGCATTGGCCGGCCTCGCCGGCTGCGCGGCCGTGACGACGGCCGACGGGCAGCGCCTCGGGCTCGCGTCCGCGGATTTTCGGGCTTACGTGGAGCGGGTGTTCCGCGAGCAAAACGGCGTCGCGTCCGACCTGGGTTTTGCGCTCGAGAACAGGACCGATGAGGCGCTCGCTGCGGCCGAGGACGAGCTGCTCGACGCTTGTGCCGGCGTCAACGAGCTCGCGACGCTACGCCGCGACGACCGGCGCCCCGGCCTGAAGCGCGGCTCGGCCGCCGCGCACACCGTTCCGCGCTGCGAGCAGGCGACGCGCGCCGCGCGCGCCGCGCTCGAGCGTCACTGAGCCTCGCGACGTCAGCGCGGCGCGAGCCACGGCGGCGGGGGCAAGCCCTTCGCGCGCAAGAACTCCGGGTTGAAGAGCTTCGATTGGTAGCGGGAGCCCGAATCGGCGAGCACGGTGACTATTGTTTTTCCGGGCCCGAGCTCTCGCGCGAGCCGGATTGCGCCCGCCACGTTGATGCCGCTCGAGCCGCCGAGCAGCAGGCCCTCGCTCTGCACGAGGTCGTAGAGCACCGGCAGCATCTCGGTGTCGGGGATCTGGAACGCGTCGTCGATGCGCGCGCCTTCTAGGTTGCCCGTGACCCTTCCCTGGCCGATGCCCTCGCTCACCGAGCTGCCTTGAGACGGTTTGACCTCGCCCGTCTTGATCCAGTTGTAGACGGCCGCGCCGAGCGGATCCGCTGCGGCGATCACGACGCTCGGGTTGCGCTGCTTCAGATACGCGCCGACGCCGGCGAGCGTGCCGCCGGTGCCGACCGCGCAGGTGAAGCCATCCACCGTGCCGGCCGTCTGCTCCCAGATCTCGGGACCGGTGCTCGCGGTGTGGCCGTCGCGATTCGCGTGGTTGTCCCACTGATTCGCGTACAGCACGCCGTGAGGCTCCTTCGCCGCGAGCTCCTCCGCGGTGCGCTTCGCTACGTGCACGTAGTTGTTCGGGTCCTTGTAGGGCACCGCCGGCACTTCGCGGAGCTCGGCGCCGCAGAGCTTGAGCGCGTCTTTCTTCTCTTGCGACTGCGTGTTCGGCATCAGAATCAACGTGCGGTAGCCGCGCGAGTTGCCGACGAGCGCGAGCCCGATACCGGTATTGCCGGCCGTGCCCTCGACGATCAATCCGCCGCGCTCGAGCACCCCGCGGCGCTCGGCGTCGAGCACCATGTACTTCGCGGCGCGATCCTTCACCGAGCCGCCCGGGTTCACGAACTCGGCCTTGCCCAAGATCGTGCAGCCGGTCAGCTCCGACGCCTTGCGGAGCTTGATCAGCGGAGTGTTGCCGACCGCGTCGACGAAGTCGGTGCGGATGTCCATGCGATTCAGCGCGGGTTCAGCCTCAAGGGGAGACAGTGATCGTGATTTTCTCGGAACGGACCGGCGGTTGATGGGGGATATGGAGAGCATCACCGAGCACGAGCTGGAGCGTGTGCTGCCCCGGCGGCAGCGTCAGCTCGACCTCGGTCTGCCCGGCGCCGAAGTGCCGATGCTTCTCGTCGTTCGGAATCGGTACGTTGTCGGCCGGGGTGTCGGCGTCGATGATCAGGTGATGATGCCCGGTGTTGGCGTTGGTCACTCCGGCCGGCGCGATGCCCATGCCCTTCAAGCCGAACCGCACCACGAACGGCGATTTCACCGTCGCGCCGTTAACGGGAGAGATGATGTACGCCATTGCGCCCGCGGGCGCAGCCGTGCGCGGCAACGCTTGCGCCGCAGCTTGGGCGGCGGGCTGGGCGCCAGGTTGAGCACCTCCTTGAGCACTTGCAAGTGCCGGTAGGGCCAATAGAAGCAGTCCGCAGAACGGTGTTATCGTGCGCATGAGTCGCCCCTGTTCGATCGAGTGGTTTTTGTACAGCGAAGGGCACATATTAACAGCGTCGGTCCGATCCCGACCCTGTCGACCGCCGTCAACCGCGAGCCTCGCGCGCGCGTTATGCAAGATCTCGAGCCCGCCGCCATCCCGTCGCCGTACAGTGAACTTGGCTTGCGTCGGGAGTAACTAACGAATGGCATCGACTCCGTCGCAACGAACCCGTCGACCTCGATCCGTCATCGAGGGAGGTTGAAGCATGACTCTTACGATTTCTCGAGCGCTGCTGGTGTCGAGCCTGGCGCTCGGTGTGGCCGTGGCTTGTTCGAGCCAACAGCAGATCGGCCCGCAAAGTGGCGGCGGCATCAGCATTCCGATCCCAACCGGCGGGTCCAGCGGCTCGCAGGGTAAATCAGGGGGCTCTTCGGGCGGTTCCTCCGGCGGTCAGTCCGGTCAGCAGGGCGGCAGCTCGGGCGGCGGCAGCTCCGGTGGCGGCAGCTCGGGTGGCGGCAGCTCCGGTGGCGGCAGCTCGGGCGGCGGTAGCTCGGGCGGCGGTAGCTCGGGCGGCGGTAGCTCGGGCGGCGGCAGCTCGGGCGGCGGCAGCTCAGGCGGCGGCAGCTCAGGCGGCGGCAGCTCGGGCGGCGGCAGCTCAGGCGGCGGCAGCTCCGGTGGCGGGAGCTGCGGGGGCGGTGGCTCGAGCGGCTCGCAGTTTCCGTCGTCCGGTTTCCCCAGCGGCTCGTCGGGGTCCTCGGGTGGCGGCAGCTCGGGTGGCGGCTCATCGGGTGGCGGCTCGTCGGCAGGTAGCTCCGGCGGCGGCTCGGGCAGCTCGCCGTTCCCATCGGGAATCGGCGGCAGCTCCGGCGGCGGCAGCTCGGGTGGCGGCAGCCAGTCGGGCGGCTCGGGCGGCGGCGGGTCGGGCTCGTCGGGCTCGTCGGGCTCGTCGGGCGGCGGCGGTCAGGCCGGCAACGATTTCCCCGGTGAGTTTCCGGGCGGCTCGGGCGGACGCGCCGGCCAGTCCGGCTCGCAAGGCGGATCGCAGGGCGGCGGTCAGGCGGGCAATGGCCGCGACGGCGGTCAATCGGGCGGCTCGCAGAGCGGTGGGTCGGGCTCACAGGGTTCGGGCGGCGGTTCCGGCGGGCAGGGCGGCGACTCGCGCACTGCCGGGAATGGCGGCGGCGGCGGTCAGGGCGGCGGCCAAGGTCAAGGTCCGGGTGGCGACGGCAAAGGCGGCTCGGGTGGCGACGGCAAAGGTGGCTCGGGCGGCGGCGACGATCCCTTCGGCAGCGGTGGGGGCAATCCGACGGGTCAGGGCGGCGACGAGGCGTTCAACAAATCGCTCGGCGACTTCGACGGCGTCATGAAGAACGAGCAGCAGACGATCGCCAAGGCCGGCGGCGGCGCGGCCGCGGACCAGGCCCTCGGCCGCGCGGGTCAGCCCGGCGGTGCCGACGGCGCCGGCGGGGCCGGCGGCGGGTCGAACGTGGGCGGCAGCGGCGGCGGCGCGGCCGGCGGCGGTGGCGGCAGCAGCTCGGTCGGCGGTCCGGGCGGCGGCAGCGGCGGCAGCGGCAGCGCCGATGGCGCGCCCGCGCCGGAGGAGCCCACCAAGACGGTTCAGGGCTGCAACGATCAGGACAAGGTCGCTCGCCAGCTCTGCGAGGCGGCGACGCAGGAAAAAGATCCGTTCCTCCGCGGTTCGCTCTGGAACGAATACAACGAGTACAAGAAGATCCTAGCGCGCCAGTAGGCGTAGCGAAGACTCAGGGAGGCTGTCATGCGGCTTGTCGGGTGTCTGGCCATGATCGCGAGCGCAGCGCTCGCCGGATGTACGAGCAGCGAAGTCCTGGTCGCACATGCCGTGCCGTTGGCGGCCGCGAAGCAGGAGATCCCGGAGGCCGAGCTGCTCGACGTCGGCGTCGCGGTCTTCGACCCCGGCGTGCCCGCGGGCGAGGTCGACAAGAAAGTCGTCGAGGAGCTGATCCGCGCAGGCACCTTCGTGCAGATCCGGCGCAGCGAAGCGCTGTACATGGCCGTGCTGCTGCGCGACACGCTGCAACGGAGCGGCCACTGGGGCTCGGTGTGGGTCACGCCCAAGGACACGACCGCCGCCGACCTGAGCGTCAACGCGAAGATCCTGCACTCCGACGGCGACATCTTGCAGCTGCACGCCGTCGCCACGGACGCCACCGGGCGGGTGTGGCTCGACAAGAGCTACGACATGGAGACCGCCGCGGGCGCGTTCAATCGGCAACGCTATCCCGATCTCGATCCCTACCAAGACGTGTTCAACCATCTCGCGAACGACCTCGCCGCCGCGTACGGGCAGCTCTCCGCCACCGACCGGCGCGACATCCGGACGGTTGCGAGCATGCGCTACGCTGCCGACCTGAGCCCCGAAGCGTTCACCGGCTACGTAAGCGAAGACGCGAGGAGGGGTCGCTACACTCTCAACCGGCTGCCCGCCGAAGGCGACCCCATGTTCGATCGCACGCAACGCGTGCGGCAGCGCGAACGGCTGTTCCTCGACACGCTCGACCAGCACTACGAGAAGTTCTACGCCGACGCGACGACTTCGTATGACGGCTGGCGCGAATACGCCCGGGAGGAGTCGCTCGAGATCGCGGAGCTCACGAAGTCCGCTCGCTGGCGCACGGGCATGGGTGTCGCCACCATAGTCGCGTCGATCGTCTACGGCTCGAGCTCGAGCAACGACGGCGGGTTTACCGATCAGGTGATCCGCAACGCGATGATGTACGTCGGCATGGACTTGCTGAAGACGAGCTCGGTGCGCCGGCAGGAAAAGAAGCTGCACACCGACACGCTCGACGAGCTCTCGTCGAGCTTCGATAACGAGATCAAGCCGATGGTCGTCGAGGTCGAGGGCACGCAACACCGGCTCACCGGCACGGCCGAAGCGCAGTACGCCGAATGGCGCGACTTGCTGCGGACGATGTTCGTGGCCGAGGGCGGCTTCGTCCCGGAGAACGTCGCGATCTACAGCGCGCCGGATGAGCCCGTCGTGCCGGCAGGCCTCGCTCTCGATACCAGCTCGATCGGCGCGTCCCCGCAGCCCACGGAGCCCGCGCCCGCGGCCGAAACGCCCCAGGCGGCTCCGGCCGAGGCCCAGGCCGAAGCCCCAGCCACTTCCGATGCAGCCGCGAATCTCAAGACCGGAACCTGAGCTCGATCCGACCCGACGCAGTGCCCGTTCGCCTCGATCGGTGCGCGGCCGAGCGCCGGAGGCCGGGCATTTCGTATCGAGCGAGCTCGTCGCCCGCGAGCTCATCGCCCACGAGCTCGTCGCCAAGGGCGGCAGCTCCGAAGTGCGGCGCGCGACGGGCGTCGGCGGCGGGGTCGTAGCCCTCAAGATGCTCAAGCCCGAGCTCCGCGAGCGCGCCGGCGCGCGTGCGAGCCTCGCTCGCGAGCACGACCTGCTTCGCGAGCTCGCGCATCCGCACATCGTGGCGACGCTGGGGCTCGTAGAGCTCGGCGGCGTGCCGGCGCTCGCCCTCGAGTATCTCGGCGGCGGCGACTTGGCGTCGCTCGCGGGAGCCGAGCCGCGGCATTGGCTGCGCGCGGCGGCCGACGTGGGCGCGGCGCTGCGCTTCATGCATGCGCGCGGCTACGTGCATCGCGACGTCAAGGCGCGCAACGTGCTGTTCGACTCGACCGACCGCGCGAAGCTGATCGACTTCGGCTCGGTGCTGCCGATCGGCGCCGCCTCGGCGCACGGCGGCGCGACGGCAGCGCACCGCCCGCCCGGCCGCGCGCCGGGGCCGGTCGCGCCCGCCGACGATTGCTACGCGTTCGCCGCGCTGCTCTACGAGCTGCTCGCCGCGCGCCTCCCGTACGGGCCGTCGCCGACCGACGCGGCGCCGGCCCCGCCGTCGCCGCTCGCGCCCGGCGCGGGTCTTACGCTTCGGCGGCTCGCCGACCTCGTGCTCGCCGCGCTCGCGAGCGCGGGCAACGTCCCGGGGGGACTTTCGGATTTTCTCGATGTCTTAGAATCTGCCGCGGCAACTCATTCTTGAACGACGCCTCCGTGAATTCGACTCCGGCACAACACGAAGAAACCATCGTTCCGGTAAGGCCGGGCTTTCGCCCTGCGGCCGCGGGCGCACCGGCGAGCGCGCGGCCGACGGGCGGCCCTTGGGGCACGGCGTGGCTCGTCGTCGCGGGCGCCATGGTGCTCGCGGTCATGTTCGGTGCGTTCTTCTTGCTACCGCGCTGGATGACGGAGTCGCGCACCGCGCGCGAGGTGGCGCCGCCGCCCGTGGCCGCGCCGGCGCCGGAGCCCGCGAGGCGGCAGCTGTCGCCGCAGGAGATCGCCGCGCTCCAGCAGCAGGCCGACGGCTTGCTCGCGGCGCTGCTCACGCAGCGCAAGGATTTGTCGGCGCACGGCACAGAGTCGTGGGGCGGCGACGATTGGGGCCGTTACACGGAGCTCGGCGACGCGGGCGACGACGCGTACCTCGCGAAAGATTTCGAGTCGTCCGTCGCGCGGTACACCGAAGCCACCGCGCTCGGCGATGCGCTGCTCGCGCGCTCGCAGCAAATCGTCGACGGCGCGTTCACCGCGGGCAAGGAAGCGCTGCTCGCGGGCAATGCCGAGGTCGCGATCAAGCAATTCGACATCGTGCTCGGCATCGAGCCCGAGCACCGAGGTGCGAAGGCCGAGCGAGCCCGCGCGGAGCGGTTGCCCGAAGTGCTCGCGCTCGTGCAGCGCGGCGACGCGCAGCGGCAGGCGGGCGAGGCGACCGCCGCGATCGCGAGCTACCGCGAAGCGCTCGCGATCGACCCGACCTGGGACGCGGCGCGCACGGCGCTCGACGCCGTCGCCGGGGGGCTCAAGGATCTGGAGTTCGAGCGAGCGATGTCGCAGGGCCTCGCGGCGCTCGCTGCCCAGGACTTCCCCGCAGCCCACGAGCACTTCTCGGCCGCGCTGAAGGAGAAGCCCCAGGCTCGCGAGGCGCAGGAAGGCCTGGCCGAGGCCGAGCAAGGCAGCACGCGCGGCAAGATCGAGCTCTCCGAGGCGCGAGCGGCCGCGTTCGAGCGGCGCGAGCTCTGGCCGCAGGCGATCGCGCAGTATCGCGAAGCGCTCGAAACCGATCCGAACCTCGCATTCGCGATCGCCGGGCTCGGGCGCGCGCAGGCGCGCCAGAGCCTCGAGGCCAAGCTCACCAACCTCATCGACAATCCCACGCTGCTGTTCAGCGACACCGTGCTCGGCGACACGCGCAAGTTGCTCGACCAGGCGAACGCGCAAGAGGATCGTGGCCCGCGGCTCACGGAGCAGATCGACAAGCTCACGCGGCTCGTGACGCTCGCGTCGGCGCCGATCAAAGTCGAGCTGCGCTCCGATCAGCTCACGGAAGTCACGCTGTTTCGAGTGGGGCCGCTCGGCAACTTCGCGGCGAAGGAAGTCGAGCTGCGCCCCGGAACGTACACGGTGATCGGTAGCCGTAACGGTTATCGCGACGTACGGCAGACGTTCACCGTCGTGCCGGGCCGCGAGCTGGCGCCGATCGACGTCGTCTGCAAAGAGACGATCTGAGGAGCAAAGGCGTGACGAATCTGGCAGCGGCGAGCGGTGATTGGGTGATCGCGGTCGAGTCCGGCGGGTCGCGCCGCGAGTTCGACGCGGGCGCTCTGCCGGTGCAGATCGGCTCGGACGCCGGCGCCGAGGTCGCGCTCGCGGGTTTGCCGGGCTCGATCGAGCTCGGGCGATCCGGCGGCGCGTTCTTATTGCGACCGGGCCGCAACGCACGCAACCTGCGAGTGGGCGGCGAGCCCGTCGCGGGTCCGCGCGAGCTCCGCGACGGCGATGTCATCGCGTTCGACCGCGCGCGCTTGCGCTGCGCCGTTCGCGACGCCCGCTTGACGCTCGAGGTGGAGATGCTCGTCACGGCCGGCGACACGGCGCCGCCCGACATCTCCGAGGTCGGGCGCGGCCGCGGTGGGCGCGACGAGGCGATCACGCCGATCGCGTTCAAGCCGACGGTGGTGGGCTCGACGGCGGTTAAGCGCCGCGGGCCGAGCAAGGCGGCGATCGGTGTCGGGGCGGCGCTCGCCGTGCTCGCGGTGGTCGCGTGGTTCGCGTTCACGGCCAAGTCGGTCGAGCTCAAATTCGAGCCGGCGGCGCAGAGCGTCAGCTTGCCGAGCACGTTGTTCAAGGTGCGGGTCGGCGATCGATTCTTTCTGCGCCCAGGGCCGCACCGCGTCGCGGCGGCCGTCGCCGGTTATTATCCGCTCGAAGCGAACATCGAAGTCGGCACCGCCGCCGACCAGTCGATCGACCTATCCTTCACCAAGCTGCCCGGCCTCGTCACGTTGACCACCGATCCCGAGGCGCAGGCCGAGGTGCGACTCGACGGCGAGGCGCTCGGCACGACGCCGCTCGCCGACCGCGAGATCAAGCCCGGTGTCCACCGGCTCGAGTTCGCGGCCGACCGCTATCTCTCGGAGGTGCTCGAGCTCGAGGTGCGCGGCGCCGGCGAGCGGCAAGCGCTGGTGGCGAAGCTCACGCCGAGCTGGGCGCCCGTGACGCTCGCCACGCGGCCGGTGGGTGCGACGGTGCTCGTGGACGGAGTGGAAGCCGGCGTCACCCCGATCGAGTTGCAGCTCATGGCGGGCGAGCGCGACGTCGAGGTGCGTCTCGCGGGTTACAACGCCTGGCGCAGCCGCGTCGTCGTCGGCGCCAACCAGCCGCAGCAGCTGCCCGACGTCACGCTCGCAAAGGCGGACGGCCGCGTGGAGATCGTCAGCAATCCGAGCGAGGCGAGCGTCAGCATCGACGACGAGTTCCGGGGCCGCACGCCGCTCACCGTCCGCATTACGCCGGATCGCGCGCATCGGCTCACGCTCGCGAAGCCGGGATTCGAGACGGACACGCGCGATCTTTCGGTTGCGGCCGACAGTGGCCGGCGCCTCGTCGTCGACATGGCGGCGCAATACGGCGAGATCGACGTGCGCAGCGAGCCCGCGAGCGCCGAGATCTGGGTCGACGGGCAACGTAGAGGGATCACGCCGAGCCGCCTCACGCTCACGGCGCTCAAGCACGTGCTCGAGATCAGGCAGGCAGGCTTCTCGATCGCGCGTGAGGAGCTCACGCCGCAGGCAGGTTACACGCAGGTCCGCGAGTTCAAGCTCGACAGTCTCGATCAGACGACGGGCAGCGGCTACGCGCGCGCGCTGCGCACGGGGCTCTCCCAAGAGCTCAAGCTGATCCCGTCGGGCCAGTTCACGATGGGCACGTCGCGCCGCGAGCAGCAACGGCGCGCCAACGAGATCCTGCGCCCGGTGCGGCTCACGCGCGCGTTCTATTTGGGCACGCGCGAGGTCACGAACGCCGAATTCCGCCAGTTCAAGCCGGATCATAGCTCCGGCGAGTTCAGCGGCCAGACTCTGAACGGGGACACTCAGCCGGTCGTCCGCGTCGCCTGGGACGACGTCGCGCAGTTCCTGAATTGGCTCAGCATCAAAGACGGCCTGCAGCCCGTATACGAGCAGAAGCCGAACGGCTGGGCGCCAGTGCGCCCGCTGCGCAACGGTTACCGCCTGCCGACCGAGGCCGAGTGGGAATGGGCCGCGCGCTTCGCCGGCCGCGAGGGCCCGGGGCTCAAGTACCCGTGGGGCGCCGACCTGCCGCCGCCCGACCGCTCGGGCAACTACGGCGACATCGCGGCGAAGAAGATCCTGCCGACCACGCTCGTCACCTACAATGACAACTTCGCCGTCAGCGCGCCGAGCGGCAGCTTCGAGCCCGATGCGCTCGGAATCCACGACCTCGGCGGCAATGTCGCCGAATGGGTGCAGGACTATTACGTGCTCGACGCGGTCGAGAATCCGCAGCTCATCGAAGATCCGCTCGGGCCGGAGACGGGCGATTTCCACATCGTGCGGGGCTCAAGCTGGCGCAGCCACGAGGTGGCCGACCTGCGGCTCGCCTATCGGACCTACGAGAGCGAGCGGCGCGAGGACCTCGGCTTCAGGCTCGCGCGAAATCTCGAATGACGGGGAATGTCCGCTGCGTATCGGAGTCAAACGTTCGTGCTCGAAACGACCGTGAGGTAGCCATGCGACCCGCTCGAATCGCTCTGCTTCCAAGCGTGGTGTGGTTCTGCGCGCTCGGCCTGTTGTCGGCCGTCTCGCTCGGTCAGGAGACGGCACCGGCGCAGACCGTTCCGCCGGCGTCGCAGCCGTCGCCCGCGCCGGCCCCGTCGCAGTCTGCGCCGGCGCAGTCCCAGTCTGCGCCCGGCAAGCCGCCTTTGGTCACGCCGGCGGCCGGCGCGCCGGTGACGCCGCGCGCGCCGTCGAAGGATGACGAGTTCATCCCTACCGAGGAGCTCAACACCGACGAGGAAGTCACCTTTCCGGTCGACATCTGAGACGGGTCTAGGATCGATGGGCAAGGTCGCAGTCGAACTCAACGACGCCGGTATCGTGGTCGCGGACGAGACGGGCGTGCTCGCCGTGGAGCCGGGCTATGCGTTCCTCGAGCGGGGCCGCATACGCACGGGGCTCGACGCGGTGGCGCACGCGCGCCGCGAGCCGCGGCGGGCGAGCAACCGGTTCTGGAGCGCGCTCAGCGTCGAGCCCGGCTCCGCAGGCCTCGACGGCCCGACGAGCACGGCGGAGCTCGCCTACACGCAGCTCGCGGACCTCTGGAAGCGCTTCGGCGAGGGTGCGAGCGACGCGCTGCTCGTCGTGCCGGGCAGCTACCGAGGCGAGCAGCTCGGCATCGTGCTCGGGCTGGCGCAAGAGTGCGGTATGCCGGTGCGCGCGCTCGTCGACGCGGCCGCGGCGGCCAGCGTGCGGCCCTACCCGGGCAAGCAGCTCCTGTACGTCGACGCGAGCCTGCACCGGATCGTTTCGACGTGGGTCGAGCAGCGCGAGGAGGCGTTCGTACGCGCCGAGCACGAGATCCCGACGACGGGGCTCGCGAACATCACCGAGGCGTTCGCGCGGCGGTTTGCGGAAACCTTCATGCTTGCGACCCGCTTCAATCCGTTTCATCGCGCCGAGACCGAGCAGCAGCTCTACGACCGTCTGCCGGAATGGCTCGCGGCTTTCCACGAGCAGGGCGAGATCGAATGCGTGCTCCGTGACGGCGACGAGGAGTTTCGCACCGTGGTCGGGCGCGACGCCGCGCTCGGCGCGGTCGGCGGTTTCTATCGCTCGGTGGTGCAGCTGATCGCGCAGAATCGCGAGCCCGGAACGAGCCTCGCGGTGCAGCTCTCGCAGCGCCTTGGCGCGCTGCCCGGGTTCGTCGCCGAGCTCGCGCGGCTCGACGACGCGCGCATCGAGCGGCTCGAGCCGGGGCACGCGGCGCGCGGCGCGCTGCTCGCGGCCGACGAGCTCGTCGCCGCCGGCGGCGACGTCAAGCTCGTCAAGCATCTACGCTGGCGCGCGCCCGCGGCGGATATCGATGCCGCGGCGCACGCGCCGGCCGAGCCGCCGCGCCTCGCCGGGGCGGCCGCGCCGACCCACGTCGTCTACCGCGGCATGGTCTATCGTGTGGACGCGCGCGGCCTGGTGGTCGGCCGCGAGCCGGCCGACGGCCGCCGCACGATCGTTGTCGAAGCCGCCACGGGCGGCGTGTCGCGCGCGCATTGCGAGCTCGTGTTGCGCGACGGCGAGCTGCGCGTCGTCGACCTGAGTCGCTTCGGCACGTTCGTCAACGAGAAACGGATCTCCGGAGAAACGATCCTGCGGCGCGCCGACGTGATCCGGGTAGGCTCGCCGGGCGCCGAGCTTACGGTCGTGAGCATGGAGCCTGCGCATGGCGCGTAGGGAGATCAATGTCTTCTCGATGTCGTTCCTCGACGCGATCTGCTGCGGGTTCGGCGCCGTCATCCTGCTGTTCATAATCATGAACGCCAACATCGACATGAAGACCGTGAACGAGGTCAAGGACCTCACGAGCGAAGCGAAGCGCATGGAGCTCAAGGTCGAGACGGGCCGCAAGAATCTCGTCACGCTCAAGCAGGATCTCGCGCACCTGCTCGAGCAGTGGGCGACGATCCGCGGAGTGCGCCAGGACCTGCTCACCGAGCTCACCGACAAGCAGGCCGAGGCCGCGACGGCCGAGTTGGACTCGACGGCTCGCAAAGAGGCGGTCGAGAAGCTCAAGGCCGAGCTCGCGCGGGTCCAGGCCGAGAACGACCGCTTGGCCGCGGCGGCCAAGGACCCGGTGCCGGGCGGCACGTCGGTTCGCGGCTTCGTCGGCGAGGGCAACCGGCAATATCTCACCGGGTTGCGCATGGGCGGCAAGCGCGTCGTGATCCTCGTCGACGTGTCGACGAGCATGCTCGACCGCACGCTCGTCAACGTGATCCGCCGGCGCAACATGCCGCCGGCGCAGCAGGTGCAGTCGCCGAAGTGGGTCCAGGTCGTCAACACACTCGACTGGCTCACCACCCAGATCGCCGAAGGCACGCAGGTGCAGGTCATCGCGTTCAACGACCAGGCGAAGTCGTTGATGCCCGGCACCGACGGCAAATGGGTCACGGTGACGACCAGCGCCGAGCTCGACGACGCGGTGAAGAATCTCCGTGCGACGGTCCCGAAGGGACCGACCAGCCTGCAGGTCGCGTTCGCGGCCGCGCGCGCGCTCGACCCGCAGCCCGATAACATCTATCTGCTGACCGACGGCCTACCGACGATGGGCCAGATCGTGCCGACGCGCTCCGGCGTGACGGGCCGCGAGCGGGTCGACCACTTCAATCGCGCCATTCGCGAGCTGCCCGTCGGCGTGCCGGTGAACACGATCCTGTTCGCGATGGAGGGCGATCCGAAAGCGGCTCCCGCCTTTTGGCTGCTCGCGCTGCACACGGGAGGGTCGATGCTCGCTCCGGCCGACGACTGGCCATGAGACGCCGCCGCCGCGAGATGGAGCAGCTCTCCATGTCGTTCCTCGACAGCATCTGCTGCGGGTTCGGCTCGATCATTCTGCTGCTCGTCATGAGCCGCCACGACCAGCCGCACCGCCTCGAGGAGGGCAAGCAGAATCTCGCCGGCGTGATCGCCGCCTACGAGCAGGAGCTCAACGACATCCTGGGCGAGACCGAGCTCGTGCAGCGCGACCGCAACACCACGATCTCCGACGTCGACCTCGCGAAGCTCAAGGTGGAGGATCTCGAGAAGCTGCTCGCGCGGGTGCGGTCCGAGGCGCTCAAGGCGGAGGGCGAGGCGGCAGTCTCGACCGAGTCGCACGATCGCCTCGCGAAGGCGCAGCAGAGCCTCACTGACGAGCAGAAGCGTCTGCTCGCGAACTACAAGCCCGCACCCGACGAGTACAAGGTCGGCGGCATCCCCGTCGACAGCGAGTACATCGTGTTCCTGATCGACACATCCGGCAGCATGCAGCAGTTCGGGTGGGACCAGATGCTCGAGCAGGTGCGCGAGACGCTCGAGGTGTATCCGAACGTCAAGGGCATTCAAGTGCTCAATGACGAAGGCGAGTACATGTTCAAGAGCTACCGCGGCGAGTGGATTCCCGACAGTCCGACGCAGCGGAAAACCATCATCGACACGCTGCGCCACTGGGACCCGTTCTCGAACTCGAATCCGCGCGAGGGCATCATCGAGGCGATCCGGACGTACTACGACCCGAACAAGAAGATTTCGCTGTACGTCTACAGCGACGACTTCGCCACGGGCACCGGCTCGATCAACTCCGTAGTTCGCGAGGTCGACCGCCTGAATCACGCGAACGATACGGGCGGGCGGCGCGTGCGGATCCACGGCGTCGCGTTTCCGACGATCTACACCGCGACCGGCGAGCTCTACAGCTCGACGGACTATGCGACGCTAATGCGCGTGCTCTGCCAGCGCAACGGCGGCACGTTCGTCGCGCTGCCGGTCTACGGGCGTGCCGAGCGCCGCCGCGACCGCAACTAGCGCCGCGGCCGCGCCGCGAGAATAGCTAACGCATGGCGACGCTGCGCGAATGCTTGGCGCCGAGCCGGCGCAGCCAGTCGTTCATGCTTTCGACCTCCGCCGCGTCGGGCAGTGGCCCGACCCGCACCCGATGCGACGATCTGCGGCGGCCGTCTTCGGTTACGACGAACGCGTTCACGACCCCTTGCGCCTTCAGGTTGTCCACGAGCTGGACCGCGTCGTCGCGTTTCGTGAACTTGCCGGCTTCCGCGAATAGTCTTGCTTGCTCCGCGGGTCTTTCTCGCTCCGCAGGTCTTTCCGGCTCCGCGATTCTCTGCCGCTTGGCGGGCGGTTGGGAGCGAGCCCCCGCGCTCGCGACACTTCCGCCATCGGCCGCGCGCCGTGACGAGTCGGGTGGAGATTTCGATGGCGTGGGTTCGGGCCCGCCGGCGGGCTTCGGCGAAGTCGTAGTCCGAGCCCGGTCGTCCCGACGGCCCGCCGTCGTTTCCGGTGGCGGCGGCCCGGAGAGCGCGCGAACTTCGACACGCGCCGTGCCATCTTGGACCATGTCGAGCGCCGTCGCCGCCGCGTAGGACAGGTCGATCACTCGCTTCCCGACGAACGGCCCGCGATCGTTCACTTTGACGACGATGCGCTTGCCGTTGGTCAAGTTCGTAACCTCGACCCAGGTCGGAATCGGCAGCGTGCGGTGAGCCGCCGTCATCTCGTGCATGTCGTACATTTCACCGCTCGAGGTTGGGCGGCCGTCAAAGGGATGGCCGTACCATGACGCGACGCCGCTCTCGCGATAGCCGTTGCTCGACGCAAGCACGCGGTAGCGCTTACCGAACACGTCGTAGGACGGCGGATTGCCGCCCGCGGCTTCCGCGCGCTGCGGCGTCGTCGACGGCGCGCGCGTCCGCGCGGCCTGCGCGTCGGGCGTCCAACCGGCGAGGAGCGTCGACGACAGCAGCACGCCGCAGGCGATGACTCGGCCGGCGCGCTGCGAGGCGCCCCCGGCCGGCGCGACCGCCCCGCTCCCGAGAGCGGGTTGCTTCGGCGTGAGCATGAGCTCCATCAACATCATCGGGGCGACCTGCGTCGATCCTACCCTGAAGGTGTTGCACGACCCGTGCCACCACCCGGCCCGCGGGAATGGCAGGAAATTGCGGCGTTGCGTGTCATGGGGCGTTACAAGATATGTAACGCGGTGGATTCTGGCACCGCGCCGTCGGCGCCGATCGCCGCTGCCCGTCAGAATTCGTCAGGATCCGGAGCGTCTCGGTCGTTTTTGATCAGCCCCCCGTCAGCCCGGTTCGCTGCAATAGCGAGCGTGTCAATCACTCACGCTTCGAGGAGCGAGCCATGCAGAAGAAACTCATTGCACTGTTGATCGGGAGCCTGATGATCACGGGTACCGGTTGGACCGCGGAGAAGGGTCGTGCGCACAAAGACGGCACGAACAAAGAGGAATCGATCGGCTTGGGGAGCGGCGCCGCGATCGGCGCGCTCGCCGGCGGTCCCGTGGGCCTGATCTTGGGCGCCGCGTTCGGCGGCTTTTTCGGCGACCGGTTCCATCACGTGAAGGCCGAGCGCGTCGCGGCAGAACAGCGCGCCACCGGCGCGCAGATCACCGCCGACACGGCCGAGCGCCGCGCCGGCCGCAGCCAGCGCGAAGTCGAGACCGTGAGCGCGCAGCTCGCGAGCGAGCGCAGCGCGCATCGCGAGGATCTGCAGCAGGCCCTGTCGATGGAGGTGCTGTTTCGCACGGAGGACGCGACGCTCGACGGCGCCACGGCGGACCGTCTCGCGAAGCTCGGCGGGATGATGGCGCCGCTCGACGGCACCGTGATCCGTCTCGAGGGCTTCGCGGATGCCCGCGGCACCGAGAGCTACAACGCGCAATTGTCCGTCACGCGTGCAACGGCGGTCCGCGACGCGCTGATCCGCGGCGGCATGCCGGCCGAACGCATCGTCGTGACCGCCGAGGGCGAGCAGACGGCCACGGCAACGGACGCCGATGGGATGGCGCTCGAGCGGCGCGTGCGGCTCGACGTCGTCGACATGGGCGACGCCGGCCGCGTCGCGCACGAGACCCAGCACTGAGCTACGCAGCACTGAGCCGCCGTCCTCCCCCGGGCGGTCCAGGGCGGCCGGAGATCGCGCGCCGAGGAGCAAGGCGTCGGTCTCCGGCCGCGAATCTCGGCGGATCGCATCGCGAGGCGCGGAAGAGTCGTAGGGTTTCAAGAAACACGCTCATCGCGCAGAATGGCGGACCCAAACGCCGAGCACTCTTCGCCTCATGCCCGACACGCTCGAGAACCTCCTGCTCGGCATCATCGAAGGCATCACCGAGTTCCTGCCGGTCTCGAGCACCGGCCACCTGCTGATCGCCCAGCACTGGCTTGGCCACCGGTCGGAGCTCTTCAACGTCGTGATCCAAGCCGGCGCGATCTTGGGCGTGGTGGTCGTCTATTGGCAGCGGCTGCTCGAGTTGTCGCTGCGCTTCGGTCGTCCTGAGAATCGCGACTACCTCGTGAAGCTCGTCGCGTCGTTCGCCATCACGGCCGTCGGCGGGCTCGCCGCAAAGCAGCTCGGCGTCGAGCTGCCGGAGACCGTCGCGCCGGTCGCGTGGGCGCTGGTCGCGGGCGGAGTTCTGATTCTCGTCGTCGAGTGGCGGCTCGCGGACGCGGCGCAGAACGAGCGCGTAACCTGGAGCGTCGCGGCTTGGGTCGGCGTGGCTCAGGTCGTCGCGGCGGTGTTCCCGGGCACGTCGCGGTCGGCCGCAGCGATTTTCGCGGCGATGCTCGCGGGCATGACGTCGCGGCCGGCCGCGGCCGAGTTCGCGTTCATCGTCGGCATTCCAACCATGTTCGCCGCCGCGGGCTACGAGCTGCTAAAGCTGCTGCGGACCACGGGCGTGCAGGGAGAGGACTGGGGCGGGCTCGGTCTCGCGTTCGCGGCGTCGGCCCTCGTGGCGTTCGCGTCGGTCAAATGGCTACTGATCTACATTCGCGCGCACCGTTTCACGCCGTTCGCGTGGTACCGGATCGTGTTCGGCGCCGCGTTACTCTTTCTCGTGCGTTGAGACGGTGCCGCGTGAGCGCGGCAGATAGCGTGCGAGCAGCGGCAGCAACGCGGCCGCACGAGCGTCGGGCGAAGCGCGCGGCAGTGTGGCAACCGGCGTCGGCCGCACGAATTTCGCGAGGGTGGCGGCCGTCTCGGCGAGCTCGACCGGCTGCTCTCGCGACTCGCTGACGATCACCGCCGCAAGCTCGCAGCCGCGCTCGCGCAGCACGGCGGCGGCCGTCAGCGTGTGGCTCAGAGTGCCGAGATAGCTGCCGACCACGAGTAGCACGGGCGCGCGCAGCGCCTCGATCCAGTCGAGCACCGTGTGCTCGTCGTCGAGCGGCACCATCGGGCCGCCGATTCCTTCGATCAGCGTGACGTCCGCCGCGCTCGGCGCGCGGCAGAACTCGAGCAACTCGGGAAACGAGATGCTCAGGCCCGCGCGCGCGGCAGCCATGTCGGGCGAGAGCGGCGCCGCGAAACGCCACGGCGTGATGTCCTCGACCGTGGCGAGCGCGGCGGGCTGGCCCTGCGCGAGCAATAACCGGCCGCCGTCGCTCTCCTCGGGGCGCGCGGCGTCGAAGCCCGTCGCCACCGGCTTGAGCGCGCGCGTGCGATAGCCGGCCGCGCGCAGCTCGCGAAGCAGCTGCGCCGCGACGAAGGTCTTGCCGACGTCGGTGCCCGAGCCGGTCACGAACAAGGTCGTCACGGGAGGGTCGTCATCGGGACTGTGGCGTCAGCACGCGCGCAGCAGCGGCGCGACCGCGACTGCGAGCGCGTGCACCTGCTCTTCCGTGTGCTCGGCCGAGAACGTGAACCGCAGCCGCGACGTGCCGGGCGGCACCGTCGGCGGCCGGATCGCCGCGACGAGGAATCCGGCGTCGCGCAGCCGCTCGCTCGCGTGCAACGCGCGCTCGGCGCCGCCGAGCGTAACCGCGACGATCGGGCTCGTCGCGGGCGGCAGGCTGAGCTCGGCGGTGAAGACGAGCGCGCGCGCGAGCGGCCGGCGCACGAGCTCGCGGTCCGCGGCGATGAGGCCGAGCGCGCGGCTCGCACCTGCGACCGCGCCGGGCGGCAAGCCCGTCGAGTAGACGAAGCTGCGCGCGCGATTGCGCAGCAGCTCGACGACGGTCTCGCTCGCGCAGAGATAGCCGCCGTAGCTGCCCGCCGCCTTCGACAGCGTGCCCATCTGCAGCGGCACCGTCGCGGCGTCGAGGCCGGCCGCGAACGTCGAGCCGCGGCCGTCGCCGACGACGCCGAGCCCGTGCGCGTCGTCGGTCATGAGCCACGCGTCGTGGCGCGCCGCGAGCGCGGCGAGCGCGGACAACGGCGCGAGATCGCCTTCCATGCTGAACACGCCTTCGGTGACGAGCAGGCAGTGCCGATGCTCCGAGCGGTGCGCGGCGAGCAGCTCGGCCGCATGCGCCGCGTCGTTGTGCCGGAATGGCAGCACGCGGCTCCGCGCGAGCTCGGCGCCCGCGAGCAGACAACTGTGCGAGAGCTCGTCGAGCACGATCAGGTCGGCCGCACCGGCGAGCGCCGGGATCGTGCCGACGCTCGCGAGATAGCCGCTGCCGAACACGATCGCGTCGGCCGTGCCCTTGAGCGCCGCGAGCTTGCGCTCGAGCTCGGCGTACAGCGGGTGATTGCCGTTGACGAGCCGCGCGGATCCGGCCCCGGCGCCGTAACGGCGCGTGGCCTCGATGCTCGCGGCGACGACGTCGGGATGGTGTGACAGACCGAGGTAGTCGTTGCACGAGAACGAGACGAGCTCGACGCCGTCCCGGCCGGCGCGCACGGCGTCGGTGCGGTCGGTCGTGACGAGCCGGCGCCGCAGGCTGCGCCGCTCGAGCGCCGCGAGCCGCGCGCGCGCCACGTCGTCGAGCGACGCGTGGGCGTCGCGAACCGCGGTCTCGTCGCTCGCGGGGGCGGAATCTGGCGCTCGCATCGGCGCCATTCTGGCCGAGCCAAGCACTCTTTGCGATTGGAGCCCGGTCCGGGTGTGTCTTACTGTGGCCGCTGCGATGGGCGCAACGGCGGCGGCCGTGCCTCGAAGGGGGTGTTCCCGAGACCCTCGCCGCACAGGGATGTGCGGCGCGGAGCCGCAGGGATGCTCTTCCGGCGTGTCTCGGGAACACCCCCTTCGAGGCGCGGCCGCCGCCACCACGAGACGCCAACGGCCACAGTAAGACACACCCGGGCCGGGCTCCAATCGCGGTCGATCGGGCCGAAAAGCGTATGGGTGTCGGCGGGCCGATCTGTTAGCCTTGGGGGCGCCGAAGGTCGATTTTTCGCGAGCGAGATGGCCGGAGCGAAGGGAAGAGCGAGATCGTGGCTGGCGGGATTCCGTTCCCGCAAGCATCGCGTTCCCATTGTCGCGCTGTTCGCTTGGCTGTTCGTCGCCCAGGCGCTGCTCATCGTCCATCGCATCGATCACGCGAGCGCCGGACACGACGTGGCCTGTGCGCTCTGCGCGGCGGCGGACCACTCGGGCGGGCCGATCGTGGAGCCGATCCGCGCGATCGCGCCGCCGACGCCCGCGCCGGCGGTCTCGCACATCGTCGAGCGCGCCGCGCCGTTCATTCTCGTCCTCTCCTACCGGTCGCGCGCACCGCCCCAGCACCTCCGATCCTGATTCCGGCCGCAGGCCTCGCCTGCGAGACAACGGTTCTAGGTGACGAGGGTGCCATGCAACTCAACAAGCGCGCGGCGTTGGCCGCGCTGTTCTTCGTTCCGATTGGCGACACTGCGTTTGCGCAGCAGGTCAGCGGCAACGCATTCAATCCGGCGATCAGCCTGATTCTGGACGGACACTACGCGAGCTATTCGCGCAACCCCGCCGACTTTCAACTGCCTGGGTTCTTGCTGGACGAGGAGGCCGGGCTGCCGGCCGAGGGACTGTCGCTCGACGAGACCGAGCTCGCGGTGAGCGCGAACGTCGACGACAAGTACTACGGCTCGATGACCGCGTCGCTCGAGCAGACGGACGGCGAGACGTCGGTCGCGCTCGAGGAGGCATACGTCGAGACGCTGAGTCTGCCGAAGGGCCTGAAGATCAAGGCGGGCAAATTCTTGTCGGACGTCGGCTATCTGAATCCGATCCACGCGCACGCGTGGGACTTCAACGACGCGCCGCTCGCGTACGTCGCGATGTTGAACACGGCCTATGCCGACACGGGCCTGCAGCTGCGCTGGGTTGCGCCGACGACATTGTTCGTCGAGGTCGGCGGGGAGCTCATGCGCGGCGACTCGTTCCCGGCGTCGGATGGCGCCGCGAGCGACGGCAGGGGGGCGTCGACGTTGTTCGTTCACGTGGGCGGCGACGTCGGCACGGAGAGCAGCTGGCGCGCCGGCGCCGCGCGGCTCTCCGCCGATGCGAACGAGCGGAGGTCCGTGTTCGACGGTGGCAGCGCCGCTTTCACGGGCTCGAGCGACGTCACGATCGCCGACTTCGTCTGGAAGTGGGCGAAGAACGGCAATCCGCGCGAACGCTACTACGTAGTCCAAGCGGAGTATCTGCACCCGAGCGAGGACGGCGACCTCGCCGTCAGCACGCTCGCGGCAGGCGACGAGATCGGGCGGTATAGCGGAACGCAGGACGGCTACTACGTGCAGGGCGTCTATCAGTTTCGCCCGCGCTGGCGCGTCGGCGCGCGTTTCGACCGGCTCGATGCGAGCAACGCCGTCGGCGTGATGGCGCCGACGCCGCTCGTCGCGAGCCACCGGCCGAGCCGCGTGAGCGCGATGGCGGACTTCTCGAACAGCGAGTTCAGCCGCGTGCGCCTGCAGCTGAACCGCGACGACTCCGGCCCGGAGACGGACGACCAGGTCGTCTTGCAATACATCATGAGCCTCGGTGCCCACGGCGCCCATCGGTTCTAACGGAGCAACACATGAAGAGCCTGTTGATCATGACCATCGCCGTGCTCGTTACGGCGACCCGGCCCGCGCACGCGGCATTGGAAGTCTTCACCTGCGAGCCCGAGTGGGCGGCGCTCGCGACCGAGCTCGGGGGCACCCTCGT
>Ga0137410_10000563_pt1 | contig 26278 bp, 29 predicted proteins | sample CZODoug1_16funga_FD_108878 | JGI IMG/M metagenome (GOLD analysis project Ga0137410, IMG submission 108878) | Vadose zone soil fungal communities from Angelo Coast Range Reserve, California, USA - CZODoug1_16fungal (Illumina Assembly) | ecosystem: Environmental > Terrestrial > Soil > Vadose zone... | reverse complement strand
GTACTACGCGCCGAGCAACGCGAGCCTCGTCGTCGCGGGCGACATCGACCCCCCGAAGGCGCGCGCCCTCGTCGAGAAATGGTTCAGCGACGTGAAGGCCGGCGCCCCCGTGGAGCCGCTGTCGGTTCCCGGCGTCGCGCTCACCGGCGTGCAGCGCAAGACCATCACCGATAAGGTGCAGCTGCCGAAGCTCTACCTCGCGTGGCTCACGCCTCCGCACCTCGCGCCGCTCGACGCGGCGCTCGACGTCGTAGCCGACGTCCTCACCGGCGGCAAGAACTCGCGGCTGTACAAGCGGCTCGTCTACGATCTGCAGATCGCGCAAAGCGTGGATGCCGCGCAGAGCTCGCAGGCGCTCTCGTCGTCCTTCGTGATCGAAGCGATTCCGCGGCCAGGCCACACGGTCGACGAGCTCATGAAGGTCATCGACGAGGAGATCAGGAATCTCCAGGGCTCTCCGCCCACCACGCGCGAGCTGCAGCGCTCGGTGAACGGGATCGAGGCGTCGTTCTACAACCGGATGGAGCGCGTAGGCGGCTTCGGCGGCAAGGGCGACCAGCTGAATTCGTACTACACCATTACCGGCAACCCGGACTGGTTCAACGAGGACCTCGCGCGGTATCGCGCGCTGTCGATGTCCGACGTGCAAGCGGCCGCGGCGGCGTTCCTGCCGCAGGACCGGCGCGTGGAGCTGACGGTCGTGCCCGAGCGAAACAAGTAGGCGAACCGATGATGCGCGTAATCTCGACGACGATTCTCCGTGGCTTGCCTTGTGCAACCGCGCTGTTGGTGTTCGCGACGCCGCTCTCTGCTCAGCGGGCGCCCGATCGCAGCAAACCGCCGGCGCCCGGACCCGCCCCCGCACTGCACCTACCGGCAATCGAAAAGCTGAAGCTTTCGAACGGGCTCCCGGTGTGGCTCGTGGAGATGCACGAAGTGCCCGTCGTGCAGGTGAATCTCGTGCTCTCGACGGGCAGCGCGGACGACCCTCCCGGCAAGTTCGGCGTCGCTAGCCTCGCTATGGCGATGCTCACGGAGGGCGCCGGCGCGCGGTCCACGCTCGAGATCGCCGACGCCGTGGACTTCCTCGGCGCGGACTTGGGCGCGGCGAGCGCGATCGACTCGTCCGCAGTGCGACTGCACGTGCCCGCCGCGCGGCTCGCCGGCGCGTTGCCGATCATGGCCGACGTCGCGCTGCACCCGACGTTCCCGGCCGACGAGCTCGAGCGGCAGCGCGACGACCGCCTCACCGACCTGCTGCAGTCGCGCGACGACCCACCGACGATCGCCGCGCTCGCGTTCGCGCGCGTGCTATACGGCGCGGAGCACCGCTACGGCACCGCGACCGTGGGCACTGGCGCCACAATCGGCTCGTTCACGGCGGACGATTTGCGCGCGTTCTATCGCGCGGCGATACGGCCCGACAACGCAACGCTGCTCGTCGTCGGCGACATCACACGCGGCGCGGTGGTGCCGTTGCTCGAGTCCGCGTTCGGCGCATGGAAGGCCGACGGCCCCGCCCCCGTTCATCGGACGCTGCCTGCCGCGCAGGAGCGGACAGCGCGCGAGGTGTATATCGTCGACAAGCCCGGCGCGCCGCAATCGCAGGTGCGGATCGGCTGGGTCGGCGTGCCGCGCTCCACGCCCGACTACTTTCCGATTCAGGTGATGAATACGATCCTCGGCGGCTCGTTCTCGTCGCGACTCAACATGAACCTGCGCGAGCAGCACGGTTACACCTACGGCGCAGGCTCGAGCTTCGACATGCGGGCATCGGCGGGCCCGTTCGCCGCGACGGCGGGCGTGCAGACCGACAAGACGTCGCCGGCGCTGACGGAGTTCTTCAAGGAGCTGGACGCGATCCTCAAGGCCGTGCCGGCGGACGAGCTCGCGCGCGCGAAGAACTACGTGGCCCTACGGTTCCCCGGCGGTTTCGAGACGACGGCGGACATCACGCGCAAACTCGAGGACATGCTCGTCTACAAGCTGCCGGACGACTACTTCGCGAAGTACGTGCAGAACATCCAGGCCGTGACGGCGGCCGACGTGCAGCGCGTCGCGCGCAAGTACGTCCAGGCGGGCCGCTTCGCGGTGGTGGTCGCGGGCGACCGCGCGACGATCGAGCCCGGCATACGGGCGCTCGCTTTGGGCCCGATCCACGAGCTCACCGTCGACGACGTGTTCGGCCCAGAGCCGAAGATCGGAAACTAAGCAGCTAGTCGGTCGACTCGAGGTCCAGCGCGTCGGGCGCGCCCTCCCCCTCGGCGGCGCCGTCGTTGTCCGCGAGGAAGTCGAGATTCGCCGCAAGCCCGAGCCCGCGATCGTTGATCAGATCCGCGGCGCGCTGCACGACGCCGGCCCCGAAGCGCTCGGCAACGGAGTCGAGCGCGGTCTCGAGCGCGCGCGTGCGACCCGAATCGATCGCCAGCCCGAGCTGCTCTCGATCGGCCGCGCCCTCGATCTCGTAGGCCGCGAGCCCGACCAGCCTGAACGGACCCTCCGCCACGATGTCGTCGAGCAGCGTGCGTGCGGCCGCGAAGAATTCGGCCGCCACGTCGCTCGGCGCTTGCAGCGTTCGCTGCCGGGTGAGGATCTCGAAGTCCGTGCGCTTGAGCTTCACGCGCACGCCACGCGCGCGCAGACCGCGGCGTCGGAGCCGCCGCGCGACGGTGTCGGCCGAGGCCCGCAGGTGCGCCTCGATCTCGTGGCGCGCCGCGACGTCGACGTTGAGCGTGCGCTCGCAGCTCAAGCTGCGCGCGCGCCGCGCGCCCTCCACGCCGCGAAAGTCCTCGCCGCGCGCCAGCGCGTGAAAGCGCATACCGAGCTTGCCGACCGCTTGCACGAGCCTTTGCGGATCGGCGGCGGCGACGTCGCCGATCGTGCGGAATCCCAGACCTTCGAGGCGCGCCGCGGTTTTCTTGCCCGCGCCCCACAGATGCCCGACCGGCAGCGGCGCGAGCCACGCACGCGCCTCGGCGGGCGCAACGACCGTGAGCCCGTCGGGCTTGTGGTAACCGCTCGCGACCTTGGCCACGTACTTGGTGCCGGAGACGCCCACGGACGCGGTGAGACCGCCTGTCCCCTCGCGCACCGCATCCTTGATCTTGCGGCCGATCGCCTCAGGCGAGCCGAACAGCCGCTCGCTGCCGGTCATGTCGAGAAACGCCTCGTCGAGGCTCAGCGCCTCGACGTCGGGCGAGAAATCGCCGAAGAGCCGCATGATCGTCGCGGACACTTGGCTGTAGCGCTCGAATCTGGGCGGCACGACGAGCGCCTGCGGGCAGAGCCGCCGCGCCTGCGCCATGGGCATCGCGCTGCCGACGCCGAACGGCCGGGCTTCGTAGCTCGCGGTGAGCACGACGCCGCGCATGCTGTTCGGACCTACGAGCAGCGGCCGGCCGCGCAGGGTGGGATCGTCGAGCTGCTCGACGGCCGCGTAAAAGGCATCCATGTCCGCGTGCGCGATCACGCGCGGCCATCGTTCGCCCACCGAGCCCGGCGTCGTCAACGGTGCATGCGCTCCAGCTCGTCGATCGATTTCGGCCAGTCCTTCTTGAGCAACCGCGATAGCGATCGGTCGGCGAGCAACCGCCCGCCCGTCTGACAGCGCGGGCAGTAGTTCGTCTCGTTGTCGGCGTAACGGATCCGTTGCACCTTCGTGCCGCAGACGGGGCACGGCTGGCCGTAGCGTCCGTGCACCGCCATCTCGTCGTGAAACGCCGTGACCTTGCTCGGGAACTCGCCGTTCGTCTGCGCACGCAGCCGCGCGGTCCATTCCGCGAGCACCTCGCGCGTTGCCTCGAACAAGCGCCCGTACTCCTCCGGGGAGACCTTGCTCGTGAGCGCGATCGGCGACAGCCGGGCGCGGTGCAGGATCTCGTCGGAGTACGCGTTGCCCACCCCGCTCAACATGGTCGGATCGGTAAGTGCCCTCTTGAGCGTATGGTTGCCGCGCGTGAGCGCCGCGCGAAACTCCTCGACGCTCGCTTGGGCGACCTCGAGCCCGCCGCGATCATGCTCCGCGAGCGCAGCGCGGCCGCGGACGACGTAGAGCGACGCACGGCGCTTCGTGCCCGCCTCGGTCATGAACAGCGTTCCGGTATCCAACTCGAGCACGAGCTGCGTGTTCGGCACGTGCTTCTTCGGCTGGTCCGCGCGCCACTGGAGCCTGCCCGCGATCATCAGATGGATCACGAGAAACACGCCGCCTTCGAAGCCGATCACGATGCGCTTGCCGAGCCGCTCGATCGTGGCGACGCGCGAGCCTACGAGCGCGTCGAGCGGCGGCTCGACGCTGCGGAGCAGGAACGGGGAAAGGAGCCGGTAGCGCTCTAGGCGCGCCCCGCCGATTCGCTGCCGCAGCGCCTCGATGTAGACGGTGACGTCCGGCAGCTCGGGCATGCGCTCATTGGACCACCTGGTCGATGACGAGCGCCAGCGCGCCGTCCTCCTTCGGGCGGAACACGGTCTTCGCATACCAGTCGCCGGGCTCTTCGGCCGGCTGACCGCTCCGTGACAGCCGTGCGATGAGCGTGAGCTCGTCGTAGTTCGCGAGCGAGCGCCCCGCGATCATGCTGTTGGCGTCGCTCAGCGTGAACTCGCCGGGCACGGCCTGAGCGGGCTGCCGAAGCACCGCCACCGGCGGACCGCCCTCGGCTGCCCGCGCGATGATGAACAGCGCGGCATTCGGGCCGAGGTCCGCGATCGCACGCCCGGCGCCGAGGCTCACGCTCAAATGCACCGTCGGGCCGCTCGGGGCAGCCTCCGCGCCGCCTGCCGCCGGAGATCCACCACCCTCCGCGAGCCCTGCGCGCACGACGTTCGCGAGCTCCTCGGGCGGACCGAGCTCGAGCAGCCGCGACCAACGCGCCCGGAACTCCTGCTCCTGGCCGGTCTCGAGCGCGACGAGGCCGCCGTACCAGAGCGCCTTGGCGTTGTTTGGCTCCTCGGCCAGCACCTCCTCGAACATGCGCCCGGCCTCCCCCGTCACCGCCGAGCGATCGGCCAGTACCTGCGCCTCGGCGAAGTCGGTCTTGAGCTCGTTGTCGGGCGACGGCGTGCGTTTCCATGCCTCGCGGTACGCCTCGCGCCCGGCCTCGTAGTGGGCGAGCGTGATGTAGCTGCGCGCGAGCATCTTCCATCCCTCTGTGTCGTTCGGCGAGCTTCGCAGACGATCGGCCAGCTGGGCGACGATGCGCTCCTGCTCCTCGAGGTGGCCGGCAGACTGCGGATCCCAGTTGCTCACCGACAGGTAGAGCACGGGCGCCAAGAGAAGCACGGCGAACGCCGTCGCCAGCGCGGTGAATGACCACCTCCCCTGCGCGCGTCGCTGCCGCCAGAGCGGCCAGAGCAACAGCCCGAGGGCGAACGCAGAGAACAGCGCCGCGACGCTCCAGAACGCGATCATGGAGCAGGACCTTCGTCGAGCGGGTCGTCGACCGGATCGTCGAGCGTTTGTCCGCGCCGCACGCGCAGCACGCGCCAGAACGCGAATCCGCCGATCGCGAGAAACACGAACGGCCCGAGCCATAGCGCGTAGGTCTCGGGCGTGAACCGAGGCCGGTAGAGAACGAAGTCGCCGTAGCGCTGGACGAGGAAGTCCTTGATCTCGGCGTCGGTGGCGCCGTCGGCGAGCTTGCGCCGGATCTCGCGGCGCAAGTCCGACGCGATCGGCGCGCCCGACTCGGCGATGCTCTCGTTCTTGCAGAGCGGACAGCGGATCTCGTGGATCAACGACCAATAGCGCTGGTTGAGCGCGGGATCCGCGAAATCGGCGTCGTCGTCACTCGCTGCGACGCCCGCGATGAGCAGCATCGCGAGCAGCCAGATCGCGCGGATCATAGCCCGCCCGCCGCGGCGAGAAACGGACAGTCCGTGCTGGCGCACTCGCGCTGGAGAATCGGCACGAAATCGCGTTGCCAGACCGCGGCCGTCATCGGCGAGATGTGCTTGAAGAGCACCTTGCCGTCGCGTCCGATCAAGAACGTCTCGGGGGCCGCCGTGATTCCCCAGTCGAGCGCCCCCGTGGCGTCGGCGTCGAACGCCGACGCAACGTACGGGTTGCCCAACGTCGCGAGCCAGTCGAGCGCGCTCGCTCGATCGTCCCTCAGATTGAAACCGTAGATGGGCACACCAGCGCGCGCCAGTTGCAGCAAGAACGCGTGCTCGTGGCGGCACTCGATGCACCAGGTGCCCCAGGCATTCAAGAGCACCACCTTTCCCTTGAGATCCTGCGAGCCCACCGAGCGATCGGGATCGGTGAGGCTCGGCAAGCTGAACTCGGGAATCGGCCTACCGAGCAGCGCGGACGGCACGTCGCTCGGATCGAGGCTCAAGCCGCGATAGAAGAAGACGCCGATGGCGACGAGCAACACAAGCGGGATCGCGAACTTCCACATGCTCGAGCGCCTCAGGTGCCTGTAGCGGCTGGCTTCGCGGTCGCTTCGACGACGCTGCTCGCCCGCACGGGCTGCCGATAGCGGCGATCGGTCACGGCGAGAAGGCCGCCGAGCGCCATGAGCAACGATCCGAGCCACAGGAAACGGATGCCGGGCTTGACGTGGATCCGCACGGCCCAGGCGCCCGCGCCCAGGTCCTTGCTGAGCGCGATGATCACGTCGCGACCGATCCGCGTGTCGATCGCGGCCTCGGTCAGCTCCGTCTGTTGCACCGGGTAAAGGCGCTGCTGCGACTTCATCACCGTGACCAAGCGTCCGTTCCGGCGGAGCTCGAACTCGCCCTCCTGCGCGGTGTAGTTCGGCCCCGTCACCGGGCGTACGTCGCGTAGGAGCACCTCGTAGCCGCCGATCTCCGCTCGGTCGCCCGGACGAAGAGCGACGTCCTTCTCCACGGTGTAGGCGGATACGAACGTCACGCCGAGGATGAACACGCCCACGCCCAGGTGCGCAAGGTACATGCCGAGCTGCGCGCGCGTGAGCGGCGCCGCATGGCGGCGCACCAATCTACTTACCGGCTCGAGCAGCGCCGTCGCGCACACCCAGAGCCCGATCGCCGCGGCAACGATGGTGAGCAGCGATGTCTTGTCGAACAGCATTACCGGAATCGCGATACCGGCCGCGACCGCAAGCGCGGCAGGCCACATCAACCGCTGCACGAGCGGCGCCCCCGCCGTGATCTTCCACGTGGAGTGCATGCCCGCGCCGAGGAACAACGCGAGCGGCAACGTCGGCAGCAGGAAGTACAGGTCGAACCATGGCGTGCCCACCGACACTTTCTTGTGCGCGAGCGCGTCCACGAACACAGGCGTAAGGGTGCCCCACAGCACGACCAGCGCGGCGATCACGAGCAGGATGTTGTTCGCGAGCAGGAACGTCTCTCGCGACAGGAGCTTGAAGCCGCCTTCCGCCTCGAGCTTGCTCGCGCGCAGCGCGTAGAGGAGCAGCCCGCCGCCCGAAAAGAACCCGAGCAGACCCAAGATGAACATGCCGCGCGCCGGGTCGGACGCGAATGCGTGCACCGACACGAGCACCGGCGAGCGCGTGAGGAAGGTGCCGAGCAAGCTCAGCGAGAAGCCCGCGATCGCGAGCAACACCGTCCAGCTCTTGAAGATGCCGCGCCGTTCGGTCACCGCGAGCGAATGGAGCAACGCTGTCGCCATGAGCCAGGGCATGAACGACGAGTTCTCGACGGGGTCCCAGGCCCACCAGCCGCCCCAGCCGAGCTCGTAGTAGGCCCACCCGCTGCCGAGCGTGATGCCGCACGTGAGCCAGACCCACGCCAAAACCGTCCACGGCCGAGTCCACCTGGCCCAGTTCTTGTCGAGACGGCCGGTGAGGAGCGCCGCCACCGCGAACGCGAACGGCACGGCCATGCCGACGTAGCCGCCGTACAGCGAAGGCGGATGGATCACCATGCCGGGATCTTGCAGCAGCGGATTCAAATCCGCGCCGTTGAACGGCGTGGGCGACAGGCGCGTGAAAGGGTTCGACGCGAACAGCGCGAACGCCATGATGCCCGCGCTCACGATGCCGAGCACGCCGAGCACGCGGCTCGAGAATTCCTGCGGCTGCGAGCGGCTGCCCGCGACCACGGCCACCGTCCAGATCGCGAGCACTGTGATCCAGAACAGCAGCGATCCTTCGTGACCGCCCCACGTCGCCGCAAACTTGTAGAAGGTCGGCAACGCCGTGTTCGAATGCTGCGCCACGAACAGCACGCTGAAGTCGTCGCTCAGGAACGCGTACACGAGCACGCCGAACGCGATCGCAACGAACACGAACTGCCCCGCTGCCGCGGGCCGCGCGAGCGCCATCCATTCCCGCTTGCCCACCGCGGCGCCCGCGATCGGCAACACCGCCTGGACGAGCGCGAGGCAGAACGCCAGGATCAACGCGAATTGGCCGAGCTCGGGAATCATTCGGCGACCGTCTCCCGCGCCTTCGCGAGCGCGTCGGCGACTTCCGGCGGCATGTACTTCTCGTCGTGCTTCGCGAGCACTTCCTCGGCGACGAACGTCCCGGACGCGTCGAGCGCGCCGCGCGCGACGATGCCCTGCCCTTCGCGGAACAGATCCGGCAGCACGCCGGTGTAGGTCACCGGGATCTCGTGCACGAGATCGCTGAGCACGAAGTGCACGGTCAAGCTCCCGGGCTCCTGCTTGAAGCTGTGCTCGATCACCAGGCCGCCCAAGCGAAACACGCGGCTCGGCGCTTCGCCGGCCGCGACCTGGGACGGGCTGAAGAAATAGAGAAGGTTCTCGTTGAACGCCCGGACCATGAACGTCACGGCGACGGCCATTCCGGCGAGAGCGAACCCGATCAATAACATCCGTTGTCTTCTGGGTGTCATCGCAATTGCCTCACCGTGGCTTGTTTGCGGATCGTTTCGCGGCCGGCGAGCTCACGAGCCCGGCGCAGCGCGCCTCGAAGCCGCCGCCGTGCTGCCGCCACGTTCAGCACCAGCACGAGAAGTGTAATGCCGTACGCCGTCCAGACGTAAGCCGCGTAGCCGCCCATTGCCAGGAATTCCATCACGCTCGTGACCCCGCGACGAGCTCTTGGATCCAACGCGTGTCGCGCTCGCGCTCGACGATCTCGCCCTGGAGCCGCGTGAGCAACAGCCAATAGAAGAACAACGTGAAGCCCGCGAACATGATCAGGAACGGCACGAGCATGTCGTTGGTCATCGCCGGGCCGCCCTCGGCGAGCAGCGTGGGCCCTTGATGCAGCGTGTTCCACCAGATCACCGAATAATGAATGATCGGGACGTTCACGACGCCTACGACCGCGAGGATCGCGCTGACGCGGTCGGCCTTGTCGCGGTCGTCGAAAGCCGCGCGCAACACGAGGTAACCCAGGAACAGGAACAGCAACAGGGTCTCGAACATGATCCGTGGATCGCCCCACGCCCAAAACGTTCCCCAGGTGGGCCGGCCCCAGATGCTGCCGGTGACCAGCGCACAGAACGTGAAGGAGGCGCCGATCGGCGCGGCACTGACGGCCGCGGCGTGCGCGAGCTTGATCCGCCAGACGAATCCGATCCCGGCGGCCACGGCCATCACCACGTACGCCATCATCGCGACGTAGGCCGTCTGCGGATGAATGTAGATGATTCGATAGACCTCGCCTTGCTGATAGTCAGGGGGCGCGACGGCTAGTGCCCAATAGCCACCCACCGCGAGCAGCAGGCAGCCGGCGCCGCCGAGCCAAGGCCCAAGCCTCGACGTCAACCGATAGACGAACGGCGGCGACCCGAGCAAGTGAAACCAACGCGGCAACGGCATCCTGCGTCCCCTATTCGAGCCCTACGCGCAGCGCCGCCGCTATCGCCGCCGGTCCGAGCGAGAGCGCGAACGCGGCCAGCGCGGCCAGCAAGTACAGCGGCGCCGCCGTCGCTTCGCCGTTGACGCTGAGATCCGTGGCGCGGGTCCCGAAGATCAGCAACGGACCCGCGAGCGGCAATATCAGCAGTCCGGCGATCGAGCCGCCGCGCTTCAGGCTCACGGTCAACGCAGCCCCCAACCCCACGAGCACGCTGAGCGTCGGCGTCGCGAGCAACAACGCGAACGCGAGCGTCGGCAACGCACGCGCCGGCACGTCGAAGGTCGCCGCGAGCAGCGGCACGAGGCACATCAACGGCAGCACCGTGACGAGCCAATGCGCCGCGATCTTCGCGAGCACCGCGAGGCCGAGAGGCACCGGGCTCAGCAACAGCTGCTCGAGGCTGCCGTCCTCGGCGTCGCCGCGGAACAGCGCGTCCAGCGTCAACAGCGAGGATAGCAGCGCGGACACCCACAAGACACCGGTGCCAACGGTGCGCAGCACGTCGGCGGTTGGCGACAACGCCAGCGGAAACAGCGACACCACGATGACGAAGAACAGCAACGGGTTCGCGAGCTCGCTGAAGCGCCGGAACGCCACCCGCAGGTCGCGCAACACTATGGTCGAGAATGCGTTCATGGCACCGCGTTCACAGCTCGATCACGATCGCCCCGTGAGCGACGAACTCGTCGGGTTGATGAGTGGCGACCACCGCGCTGCCCCCGGCCTGGAGATGCGCGCGGGTCCACGCGACCACCAGTGCACGGCCGGCGCTGTCGAGGTTGGTCATCGGCTCGTCCAGCAGCCACAGCTTGGCGGGCGCGAGCTTGAGCGCGGCGAGCGCCGCCCTGCGTCGCTGCCCTGCCGATAAGTACCGCGCGCGGGTGTCGGCGGCGCGGGCGAGCTCGATCTCCGCAAGCAACGGCTCGACGGCCGTGCGTCCCAGAAACAGCGCCGAATGAAAAGCGAGGTTCTCGGTCACGGTGAGGTCCTTCTTCAACCCGTCGAGATGACCGCGATAGGCGATCTCCGCTCGCCGCTCCCCGGCGAGGGCGTCGACGGGAGAGTCGCCCCAAGTGACCCGGCCGCTCGTCGGTTGGGCCAGTCCCGCGAGCACCCGCAACAACGTCGTCTTGCCGGCGCCGTTCGGGCCGACGACCAGCGCAAGCTGTCCGGGTCCGAGCTCGAAGTCGAGCCCCTCGAATAGACAACGCTCGCCGCGCCAAATCGCTAGCCCCCTCGCGCGCAGCACTCCGCACCCGTCATCCGCTCACCCCTGTTGAGCCAAGCCGCGGATTGTGCCCGAGGGGGCTGCATTTGCAAACGAATCGCAACGCATTTTTCTTTGAGTAACAACAACTAATGGAGCGATTGTTAAGTCCGTCCGAGAATTTGCGCGGCTCATCCATCGCGCGCCGCGCGCGGAATAGTCCGTCAATCCAGCAGTTTACATAACTTTCCTCATGCCCTAGACTGCGAGCCGCCGTTACAAGAACGCTTACTTCTCCTCGATAACTAGCTAAGAAAGAAGGGAAAACGGCCAATGGCGGAAGCGCGCTTCGTTGTGTCTCCCGCGAAAGTGTTTGCGCGACCAACGGCGGACCAAGTCTGGCTCGGGCCGGCTCAGCAGGCGGCCCTGAGCCAGCTTTCTCGAACGATGCGCGTGCGCGCGCTCCTCGGCCCGCCCTCGTCGGGCAAGACGACGCTGCTCAATCATCTCGCTTCGCGGCTCGGCGCGAATGCCGTCGTCCTGCACCTCAAGGGGCCGAAGAACGACGCTTCCGGGGTGCTCGCGAGTCTGCTCTTGAATGCCGGACTTGCCCCGTGGGAGCTCTCGGAGATCGAGCAACGCAATCTCCTGTCCGTGTTCGTGCAACAGCGCCGCTCGCAAGGCCGGCGCGTGCTCGTCGTGATCGACGACGCACACAGCTTGCAGCCGGCGGCCTGGGACGAGGTCGAACGCCTGCTCGCGTTCCGGGTCGAGCAAAGGCCCGCGATCGACCTGCTGCTCGCCGGATCGCCCTCTTTCGGGCACCGCCTCCCCTACTCGACCGACTCGGAGACCGTGCGGCACATCCTCGAGACGCCGTCTCAGGCCGACCTCGCGAGCTACGTCGAGTGGCGTCTCGCTCGATTCGACATGGGCGGCACCTTCACACCGGTCGCAAGCGAGATGATCGTCCGCCTGAGCGAGGGCCGGTTCGCCGCCGTCGACGTGCTCTGTCAGATGGCGCTTCTGCTGCTGCGGCAGTTGCGCGTCGCGCGCGTCGACGCGCGCATCGCGAGACGCGCGATCGCCAAGCTCGCGGCGCAGCGAACCGCGAGAGTCGAGGACATCGACGGGGTCGCGGGCTCGAGTCCGCGCGAGGAGCCGCCGTGCGCCTACTTGCTGGTCAGTCGCGGCGGCCGGAGCTTCGACAAAGTCACGCTCGCGCAACGAACACTGCTCGGCCGAAGCGAGCACAACGACGTCTGCCTGCCAAGCGCATACCTGAGCCGGCATCATGCCGCGATCGTCGGGACGCCGGAGGGTTACTACGTCGTCGACTTGAACAGCGCGAATGGCCTCTCGCTGAACGGCCGGCACGTCGAGCGCGCGGTGCTCCGCGACCAGGACGTGCTCACCCTGGGGCCGTTCAAGATAATGGTGCAGATTCCGGAACGGGTTCCGCGCGGAGACCCGCATCCGGAAGACGCGTCGCTGGTCGACACGGCAATGCTGCCTGCGCCGGCGACACCGGACGCGCCCTCCGCGGTACGTCTCGTGAAGTAGCCCTTACGGATGCTCGCGGTTGTCGGCGAGCTCCATGGGGCGCTGCGGCCGACCGTCGCGACCGTTCTGCGCGAAACGGTAGCCGAAACCGCGAACGGTCTGAATGAGTTGGTCGCACCCGAACGGCTCGAGCAACTGGCGGAGACGGCGAACGTGGACGTCCACGGTCCGATGACCGGCCTTGATGTTCTTGGCCCAGGCGCGGCGCAGGAGCTCGTCGCGGCTGAACACCCGCCCTTGGTTCTCCAGGAAGAAGGCCATCAGCCGAAACTCCGTGGGCGCGAGCTCGACGAGCTGAGCATTCACCGTCAGGCAGTGCACGGCCTTGTCGAGTACGAGCGGACCGGCCGTCAGCTCGTCCGGGCGCGCCGTCGCAGGCTGGCGGCGCAGGCAGGCGTTTACGCGGGCGACGAGCTCCGCTTCGGCGAACGGCACCGAAAGGCAATCGTCCGCCCCGAACTCGAGCGAATTGATGGCGTCGTGGATCTCGGCTTGGGGCGCCCAGACGATCACCCGGCTGAGCCGGGTCACGTGCTCGCCGCGCAACCGCGCCAGGGAGTCGCGAACCGGCTTCAGCGCAGTCCAAGGCAACATAATCAGGTCGGGGCGGGTCACCTCCACCAGACGCCAAGCCGCGCCGAGCTCGTTGGCTTCGTGGACGGCGTGCCCCGCGGACGACAATGCGTCGCGCGCCGCATCCCGAAAGGGCTTTTCACCGTGAATGACGAGGACTGCGCTACCCATGGGCCTCCCGAGGGTAGAGTCCAGCACGCGTGTTTTGCAGTTGCTTTACGCTGGTATTACGCTAATGTTACACAACCCTCCGGGGACGGCTGCCCGAGGGTTAGGCGGAAACCCGGATCGACCCTCGGCGAAACTGTGACCCACGTCACAGAGTTGTCATGCGATAAGCGGATACTGCGCGACTTCCAACGAAAACGAATAGCGGCTCTCCTTTAATGAAAAAGACTCAGGCAGCAGGACGCATGCCGGTGCCCGTGCAGGCACCCTTGATCAATACCGCGCCCAAGGTCGAGCCGCCGAACGCCAAGGCGGGCTGGGATCCCTACGAAGTCTGGCGGACGCGCGTTCTGTTGCCGCCCGTCGCAGGTGTGGCCGCGCAACCCCTCGCCGTCGAGAGCAACGTCAAGCCATTGTTGCGGCAGTCGGCCTGAGCGCCGACCGGCCTTCCCTTGTCCCCTTAGTGGTGCCCGGGCCCGGATTTGAACCGGGATGGCCTTGCGGCCGGCGGATTTTAAGTCCGCTGCGTCTACCCTTCCGCCACCCGGGCGGGCAGCTCACGGAGTGTGCTCGCGTCGCCGCCTAGACTCGTCCTCCGCACCGTCGCATAGAATCGTCTCAGCATGGGCGGAGAAAAGAAACTGACGGGCCCCGATTTGGCCGAGGGCGTGGCGCTGGACGCCGTTCGCGACGGCGAGATGTTGGTCGGCCACGCCCATGACGAGACCGTGTTGCTCGCGCGCCGAGGGGACGAGATCTTCGCGGTGGGCGCCACCTGCACCCACTACTCGGGGCCGCTCGGCGAAGGTCTGCTGGTCGACGGCACCGTCCGCTGCCCGTGGCATCACGCATGCTTCGACTTGCGTACGGGCGCGGCGCTGCGCGCGCCGGCGTTGAATCCGCTCGCGTGCTACGGCGTCGAGACGACGGGGGGACGCGTGCGCGTCGGCGCCCGCAAGCCCGAGCGGCCGCCGCCACCGTCGATCGAGGCTAAAGCGGCCTGCATCGTGATCGTCGGCGCGGGCGCCGCCGGCCATGCGGCCGCGGAGGCGCTGCGTCGCGAGGGCTATCGCGGCAAGTTGATCATGGTCGGCGCCGATTCGGCCCCGCCCGTCGACCGGCCGAATCTCTCGAAAGACTACCTGGCGGGGAGCGCGCCCGAGGAATGGATGCCGCTGCGCCCGCCGGAATTCTTCGCCGAGCACGAGATCGAGCTCGTGCTCGGCGCTCGCGTGACCTCGCTCGACACGAACCGCAAGCAGATCCTGCTCGCTGACGGACGGACACAAACCTACGACAAGTTGCTGCTCGCGACCGGCGCGGAACCGATCAAGCTCGACCTTCCCGGCGGCGAGCTCCCGCACGTCCACTACCTGCGCACGCTCACGGACAGCCGCTCGATCATCGCGGCGGCCGCGAACGCGCGGCGAGCGGTCGTGATCGGCTCGAGCTTCATCGGTCTCGAGGTCGCTGCGTCGCTGCGTGCCCGCAAGCTCGAGGTCCACGTCGTCGCACCCGAGAGCGTGCCGCTCGGCAAGGTGATGGGCCCGGAGCTCGGCGGATTCATCCGCAAGGTGCACGAGGAGCACGGTGTCGCGTTCCATCTCGGCACCAAACCCAAGTCGATCGATACTCAATCGGTGACGCTCGAGACCGGCGACCAATTGGCGGCGGATCTCGTCGTGATCGGCGTGGGCGTGCGGCCGAGCGTGGACCTGGCCGAGAAGGCCGGGCTCGCGCTCGATCGGGGCGTGGTTGTGAACGAATTTCTCGAGACGAGCGCGCCCGACGTGTTCGCCGCGGGCGACATCGCACGCTGGCCCGACCCTCACTCCGGCGAGCGGATCCGCGTGGAGCATTGGGTGGTGGCAGAGCGGCAGGGTCAAACCGCCGCGCGCAACATGCTCGGCCTGCGCGAGAAGTTCGACGCGGTGCCGTTTTTCTGGAGCGCGCACTACGACGTCGGGATCAACTACGTCGGTCACGCCAGCGCATGGGAGCGCACCGAGATCGAAGGCAGCTTCGACGATCGTAACGCGGCCGTGCGCTTCATCGCGGGCGGCAAAACGGTCGCGCTCGCCACGATCTACCGCGATCGCGAGAGCCTGGAGCTCGAGCGCGAGCTCGAGCTCCGCTAGACGCGGCCCGACACCGGAATCAGCGCGCCGGTCACCGCGCGCGCTTCATCCGACAGCAGAAACACGATCACGCTCGCGATGTCGCGCGGCGCGACCCAGCGGCTGAAATCCGCGTTCGGCATGTCCGCGCGATTCGCTGGCGTATCGATGGTGCTCGGCAAGACCGCGTTGACGGTAATGGCGTGATCCTTCATTTCGTCGGCGAGCGCTTCGGTGAGCTTCGCGACGCCGGCCTTCGACGCGGTGTAGGCGCCCATGCCGGCGCCGGCTTTGGCCGCGGCCGCGCCCGCGCCGACGTTCACTATTCGCCCAGCGCCGGAGCGCAGCAGATGCGGCAGCGCGGCGCGCGATGCGCTGACCGCGGTGCGCAGGTTGACGCGGTAGAGCAAGTCCCAAGTGTCGACGCTACCCGCCGCGAGCTCCTCCCAGCGAAACGCTCCGGCGACGTTCACGAGCGCGTCGAGGCGGCCGAGCTTCGCGGCGACCTCGTCGAGCGCGCGCGCAGCGGCTTCCGGATCGGCCAAATCGACGCCGGTAATCGTGAGCGTACTCGCGAGCGTTTTGAGCTCGGCCGGAGAAGCCGAGCGACCGAGCGCGGCCACACCAGCCCCCGCCTCGAGCGCGGCCTGCACGACGGCAAGGCCGAGTTGACCGAAGCCTCCCGTGACCGCGACTACTTTGCCGTTTAGTGCCGTCATGGTTGTATGGTCCTCGCCCATCGAACGAGGGACAAGTCATTCGTCGACCTGGTGCCGGAGGTCGGCGAACGCGTGCGCAATGCGAAACGCAAGGCGCCGTTCGCGGGAGTACCGATGCCTTGCCGCACTACGTTACGGTTGGTCGCACTGCTGCGGCCTCGTCGCGGTCCAGAAGGCAATCTATGAAGGAGCGGAGCGCCGGCTGAGCGTGCCGGCGCTTCGCATAGTAGAGATACAGGCCGGGACTCTTCAGTGACCAGTCAGCGAGGACGCGCTTCAGCAGTCCGCGCGCGATCGCGTCGTCTACGCGGTCGTGATCGTAGGCGTAGAGAATACCGAGGCTCTGCAACGCCCCCTCGAAGACGACGTCCTGATGGTTCGAGATCAACGGGCCTTCGACGGCCATCTCGAGCTTTTTGCCCTTCCTCTCGAACTCCCATTGGTAGATCCGGCCGCTTCCCGGGAAGCGCCAGTTGATGCAGGCGTGGCGGTGTAGATCGGCGGGCGTCTTGGGCTCCCCGTGCCGCGACAGATAGTCGGGTGACGCGAGCGCCAACATTCTCACGTCGGGCGTGAGACGCACGGCAATCACGTCCTTTTCCAGGCGCTCGCCAACCCGAATGCCTGCGTCAAACCCACCCGCGACTATGTCGCTCAGGCCGTCGTCGATCACGATGTCGAGCACCACGTCCGGGTGCGCGCGATGAAACCGGCCAAGCCGCGGCGCGATGATCCTTTTCGCCGCCATGCCCAACGTGTTTACACGCAACGTTCCGGCGGTCCGCCCCGTCGAGGCGACCGCTTCGGCAACCGAAGCGTCCAGCTCCAGGATCATCGGCGCGACACGCGCGTAGAGACGCGACCCCGCCGTCGTCGGCGCGACGCTCCGCGTAGTGCGATTGAGCAGCTGCACGCCGAGTCGGGTTTCGAGGTGCCGGATGGTCTGGCTCAAGGCCGAGGGAGATAACCCGAGATGATCGGCCGCGCGTACAAAGCTGGCCCGCTCGACGACCGTTGCAAAGGCCTTCAATTCGGCAAACTCCGCTCCGCGCACTATGTACTACTCTCTAAATAGCCCAATGAGAATATAGGTGATTCTCTAATCTGACAGAAGGGTCATATTTATCGCGCGGCAACAACACGGGAGACCGCGATGACCACCCTGAATTTTCCGGAACCGATCGCTGCCTACTTCGACGCCGACAAACGCGGTGACGCCGACGCCGTCGCGCGCTGCTTTACGAAGGTGGCCACGGTCAAGGACGAAGGACGCAAGCACTCGGGTCGGGCGGCGATCCAAGCGTGGAAGACCGGGACGTCGGCAAAGTACTCGTACACCAGCCAGCCGCTCGCCCTGGAACAGAGGGATGGGGGATACGTCGTCACGTGTAGGCTGACGGGCGACTTCCCCGGCAGCCCGGTCGACTTGAGATACGCGTTCCGCCTCGCACGCGGAAAGATCGCGTCCCTCGAAATCACGGTGTGAGCCTGGACCGGACGTGCGTCGTCCCGTCGAGCAGCGTACAGCCCACCGATCCAGCGCGTTGAATACCCCCCACTCTCGAGTTATCCCATGAATTTCGATCTTGCACTCGCCGGCCGCCGCGCATTGGTCACCGGCGGAACGAAAGGCGTCGGAGCAGCCGTCGTGGAGACTCTCCGTGAAGCGGGCGCCCGGGTCCTGGCGACGGCGCGCTCCGCTCCGGCCAAGACAGTGGAAGGTGCGGGCTTTGTCGCCGCAGACCTTTCGACTGCCGCTGGCGTCTACACCGTCGCCAGCTCGGTGCTGAGGCAGTTGGGCGGCATCGACGTCCTCGTCAACGTGTTCGGCGGTAGCAGCGCGCCGGCCGGCGGATTCTTGGCGCTCGATGACGCAGCGTGGTCAAAGGAGCTGAACCAGAACCTGATGTCGGCCGTTCGCCTCGACCGCGCCTTGCTCCCGTCGATGCTCGCGCAAGGGTCCGGGGTCATCATCCATGTGACGTCGATCCAGCGCGTTCTGCCGCTGCCCGAATCGACCATCGCCTACGCCGCAGCGAAGGCTGCACTATCGACGTACAGCAAGGCGCTCTCGAAGGAAGTGACGCCGAAGGGAATCCGCGTCAACCGGGTGTCTCCCGGCTGGATCGAGACCGAGGCGTCGGTCGCGTTGGCGAAACGACTGGCAGCCCAGGCTGGCACGGACTACGAGGGTGGGAAGCAGATCATCATGAGTGGGCTTGGGGGAATTCCGCTCGGCCGTCCTGCGAGGCCAAAGGAAGTTGCGGACCTCATCGCTTTCCTGGTCTCGGCACGCGCAGCTTCGATCACGGGGGCCGAGTATGTGATCGACGGAGGTACTGTGCCGACCGTCTGAACGCGGTACCCGTCAGCCGAAGAACTGCATCTTGATCGCCCGCCTGAAAGCCTCGTCTCCGCCCTGCACGCGCGCCGCGTACGTCGCCTTCGCGTCGGCGCCGGCAAGGTAGCGCAGCTGGTCCTTGCCGTCCGTCGCAGCCTCGTAAACGACCTTCGCAATATCGTCGGGCGTGGAGTACGTGCTCATTTGCTTCGGATCCGTGATCGCACCCATGACCTTGTCCACGAGCGCGTCGTAAGCTTCGTGCCGTCCGACGTCGAGTGATCGCGTGAAGAAATCAGTCCGCATTCCGCCAGGCTCCACGATCTTGAGCCCGATCCCGAACTGGCCGAGCTCGAACGACATGCTCTCGCTCCAGCCTTCGAGCGCCCACTTGGTGGCGTGATACATCGAGTTGAGAGGCACCGTGATGAGCCCCCCGATCGACGTGGTGTTCACGAACAGCCCCGCCCGCTTCTGCCTGAAGCGCGGGACGAAGGCCTTCGTCACGCGAATCGGGCCCATTAGGTTCGTTTGGACCATGCGGAGCATCTGCTCGTCCGTCATGCCTTCGAGCGGGCCCGACATCCCGTAGCCGGCGTTGTTGAAGACGACGTCGACGTCGCCGAGCGCCAGCGTGTCGGCCACGGCGCGCTCGATCTGCTGCGGGTCGGTGATGTCGAGTGCGCGCAGCGTGATGCCCGGAACTTTCGCGAGGTCCTTCTCCTTGTTAGGGCTGCGCATCGTAGCGACGACGTTCCATCCTCGCGCCGCGAACAACCTCGCCGCGGCCTTGCCGAGACCCGACGAGCTGCCGGTGATGAAGACAGTCTTCTCATTCCGATTGCTCATAGTGTCATTCCTCCATCGACAGCAAGGACGGTGCCCGTCACATAGCTCGCCGCGTCGGAGCATAGCCACATCGCGGCGGCCGCGACTTCCTCCGACTTCGCGATGCGCCCCATCGGCGTCTGCTTCTCGTAATCGGCTCGGGAGCTCGGCGTGCCGTTGATGACGGTGCTGAATAGCGGCGTTTCGATCGAGCCGGGCGCGATCGCGTTGACGCGAACGCCGCGCGCGGCGAATTCTCGTGCGGCCACCTTCGTAACGCCGACGACGCCCCACTTGCTCGCCGAGTACACGGGGTAGCCTTCGAAGACTTGCAACGCGGCAACGGAGGTCATGTTCACGATGGCTCCGGCCCGGCCGCTCTTTTCAATAGCCGGTATCTGGTACTTCATTCCGAGCCACGTTCCCGTGAGATTCACGTTGATCACGCGCTGCCACGCGTCTAGCGAGCAGTCGACCGTATTGCCAGTCCATGGCGACACGCCGGCGTTGTTGACGGCGAAGTCGAGCCGTCCGAATTCGGCGAGCGCCATCGACACGCTCTCACGCGCGGTCTTCTCATCCGACACGTCGCCCACGATCACCGCGGCGCGCCCGCCGGACTCTTCGATGAGCGCACGCGTCTGCCGAAGCGGCGCCTCGCTCTGACCGCTGAGCACGACGCGGGCGCCGAGCTTCGCGAACGCGATCGCCGTGGACTGGCCAATCCCCTTTCCTGCGCCGGTGACGATGGCGACACGACCGGAAAACTCGGCTGCTTGCATCTGCGTCCTCCCCGCGATTCGGCGGACGCAGACGACACTAGCGCGGGCAGACACCGCACTATTGCAAAAACTTGCTCAGTCCCTTTGGAAGCTAGCTCCGTGCGCGGTACGCCGCCGGGGTCGTACCGACCACCTTGCGGAACGCGGCCGTGAAATGCGGCTGGTCGTGAAAGCCCGACGCGATAGCGACCTCAGCGAGCGGCAGACTTCCCGCCTTCAGCAACGTGAGCGACCTCTGCACGCGCTGCCGCAGCACGAATTGATGCGGCGGCATCCCGACGGTCGCCCGAAACAGGCGAGCAAAGTGAAACGGGCTCACGTGCGCGTGCTCCGCGAGAGCCGGCAACGAGACGTCCTCGTCGAGGCGCGCCCGAATGACCTCGACCACGGCCCGGAGCTGCAGCGAGCTCAACTTGCCGCGCGGCGCCGGGATCTTTGGCTTCGCGATCGCGTATCTCGAGAGCAAGTGCAGCGCGAGGCCGATCGTCATCGCATCCGCATACAGCGGGCCATTCGGACAACCCGCCGCGAGCTCGGATCGGAAAACGTCGGTATAGCGAACGATCGCGTCGTCGCGCGCCGAGCGCTGCGTCGCAAACTCGACGCGCTCGGCCGGCAACCCGTCTCGCACAACGTCGGCGACGAATTTGCGGTCGAGAATCAACGACACCTCCTCGAACGGTTGTTGCCAGCGCGGCGTGTTCTGCTCGCCGTGCGTCAGCAAATGGAACTCGCCGGGGTTCATGGTTCCGTCGCGGCGCTTGTCGCCGTCTTTCCAGCCGAACGGAATCGGCCGCGCGCCGGTGCACACCGTGATCCCATGCCCGACGATGTAATGCTCGGGCAGTTCGAGCGGATCGAGACGCTGCCACTCGACGACGATGCCGCGCCAGCCAAAAGGCGCGCTGCTCAAGAGAATCGATGGGCCAGACGCGGCCGAGAACGGCGTGCCGGTCGTCACGTCGACCATGGCGATGACGCTGGCTTGGCGCTCGCGATCGGTCGGAGCCGGGCGTTCCAATCACTACTCTCGCTGTGACTCGGAGAGGCCGACAAGATTACGATCGTACCCTATCTCCCATCGCAGAGCCGCCACCAGGCGGCAGTTCGACGCCCCGCGTTACCCCCGAGAGTCACCCCAATTAGCGCCTCACGCACGTACGAAGTCCGTCGACAACGACACCGAGTGCCAAGATCGAGCTCGCGCTCCACGTCGCGATGCTTCTCCTCGATGCGCGCGCCCGTATCGCTGCCAAGCGCGAGACGTGTCGGCGGCCTGTGTGCCGCTGCAAGCTGCACGATCACTTGCGCTAGTCGCTGTGGATCGCCGGGCTGTTGATGGTTCGCGGCCGCGGCGAAAGTACGCATCCTTCCCACGGTGTCTACATAGTCGTCGATTCTCACGGAGGTACTGCTCAACGACTGGGCACTGAGAAAATCCGTGCGGAAATATCCGGGCTCGACGACGGTGGCATGAATACCGAGCGGCGCAAGCTCGAGAGACAGCGCCTCGCTGATGCCCTCCACCGCGAACTTCGTCGCGCAATAGACGCCCCAGCCAGAGGACGACGAGTAACCGCCGATCGAGGACATATTGATGACGTGTCCGGACCGGTGCTTGCGCATGTAAGGCAGGACTGCGCGCGTCACGTTCAAGAGGCCGAAGACGTTCGTTGCAAACACATGTTCGACCTCGATAGCGCTCGTTTCCTCGACCGCCCCAAGCAGACGATAGCCCGCGTTGTTCACGAGAACATCGATGCGTCCGAACTCTTCGATGCCTCTCGCAGCGGAGGTGCGGGCCTGCGCTTCGCTCGTGACATCCAGCGGCAGCTTGAGTAACCGGGGATGGTCGGCAATGGACGCCGGATCGCGCGCAGTGGCGACGACGGCATCGCTGCTCGCGAGAACCGCTTCCGTGATCAGGGCGCCGAACCCGCGGGATGCCCCGGTGATGAACCAGGTTTTCATGGGTCTGTTCGCGGGTTCACCGGACCACCTGGGCCAGCTCGATGAGGTTGCCGAACGGATCCGCGATGAATGCCAGGCGACGGCTGATGACCCGCAGCTCGAAGGGCTCGGTCACGATCGTGACGCCGCGACGGCGGAGCTCGGCGATGGTGGCATCCAGGTCGTGCACATTCAGGCAGAAGTGGTGATAGCCGGCCAGGCGCAGGCTGTCGCCCAGGTCGGTATAGACAGGCTTCGGAATCGGCTTCGGATCGCCGTCGCCGAGCAACTCGACGTAGAAGTGGTCGTCCGTCGCTGGGCCAACATAGGCCAGCTGCAGATCGTCGTACGGCCATTCGTGAATGACACGGAAGTCGAGCTTCTCGACGTACCAGCGCTTCGCGGCTTCGAAATCCGGCACGCGGACGGCGACGTGGTGACCTTTCATCGACGCAAATGGGCTGGTGGTGTTGTGAGCGGGAGGGTTGCTGAGCGACATAGGAAGCTCCAACGGAGGTTGCGGCACTCGGGGGGAAAGAGCGTACGTTGGTCAGCTATGGATTAAATCTTCACAGGCTTTGATGAGGCACGAACCCCAGGTTCATAATCCATGTGATGCGAAAACCCGCGTCCGCACGCCCCGTCCCACGGGCCAAACGTCCGGTTCACCTGCCCGCATTGGTCTCATTCGAATGCGTGGCGGGGCATCTCAGCTTTGCTCGCGCGGCAGAAGAGCTCGACGTGACGACAACGGCGATCTCGAAAACCATCAAGCAGCTCGAAGCGCAGCTGGACGTACGCCTGTTCAACCGCACGACCCGCAGCGTCGCGCTCACCGAAGCCGGGACGAAGCTGCTCGGCACCCTCGCACCCGCGCTGACTCAGATTCGCGATTCGGTACAGCAAGCGGGAGATTTCTCCGAGCGCCCACATGGCGTGTTGCGCATCAACACCGGGTACGTCCCATACGCTGCTTTGATTGAGGCGCACCTCGCCGCGTTCGGCGAGCGCTACCCGGAGATCACGCTCGATATCACGATCGACAACAATCTCAGCGATATCGTCGCGGGCGGATTCGATGCCGGCATCCGCTTGGGCCACGCGTTGCAACGTGACATGATCGCCGTGCCACTAGAGCCGATGCAGCAACTAGCGGTAGTAGGCTCGCCGCGCTACTTCAAACGTCGCGGAGCTCCGAGAACGCCGCACGAGCTACTCGAGCACGATTGCATCCGTCATCGCCTGAACCGCGCGCGGTTCTTCGAATGGGAGTTTCGTATCGGCGGCAAGGACGTAACCGTTGACGTGCGCGGCCGACTCGTTCTCGACGAGATGCGCGCGGTGCTCGGCGCCGTGTGTCAGGACAGCGGGCTCGGCCTCGTCTTTCGACAGTTTGCGACCGCCGAGATCGCCTCGGGCGCAGTTGTTCCGATACTCGACCGTTTTTTGCCGCCGGACCAGCCGTTTCATCTCTACTATGCGAATCGCGCCCACACGCCGAGCAAGTTGCGCGCGTTCATCGAGTTCATGCAGGCGGCGAATCGGAAGGTGCCGAAGTAGGCGCTCCATGCGGATCGCCGCCGGTGATCGGGACGTCCTGGGACGCCCTGGGATGTAGTGGGACGGTTGTTACTGGAGGCTAGGAGCGCCTTCCGATTGCGGCCTCTAGGCCACACCGTTCCTCAGCGCGGAGCTGAGCGGCGGCGAAGTTGCCTCCACTGTTACCCTCCCCTTAGATGGGAGATCTCAGAGCTTTGAACCGCCGTCGACGCGCACAACGTCGCCGTTGATCCAGCGGGCCTCGTTGGAAGCAAGGAAAGCCACGACGTCACTCACATCCTCCGGTTGACCGAGCCGCTTCAAGGCTTGAATGTCAAGCGTGAAGGCGCGCCCCGCGTCGGTCTTGGCGAAGTTTGACATGTCGGTCGTAATGACGCCGGGCGCCACGGCGTTCACGCGGACACCCCGTTCGCCGAGCTCGGCGGCGAAATGCTTCACGAGCGTGGCGATCGCGCCCTTTGTTGCTGCATATGCTGCAAGCCTCCCCACGGCGGCATGGGCGGCCAGCGACGAAACCAACACAACGCTGCTGCCCTTGCCTAGAATCGGCAGCAATTGCTGAACTAGGAAGAAAGGCGCGCGAACGTTTATCGCGAAGAGCCTGTCGAAATCCTTGACCGTAGTCTCCTCGATGGTCGCCAAGTTCGCGATGCCGGCATTGGCGACGAGGACGTCTAGCCGATCGCCAACGATCGCCCGGACCTGCTTGGCGAGCTTGTGCGCGCCGTCCGATCCGGAGAAGTCCGCCGAAACGGTATCCGCACGCCCGCCCGCCTCGCGGATCTCGGCGACGACGGCTCGGGCTTCGCCCTCACCCCTGCTGTAATGGATGAGAACCTGGGCGCCCATCCTCGCGAGCGCGATCGCGCTGGCGCGCCCGATCCCGCGCGAAGCGCCGGTAACAAGTGCAGTTTTTCCGGACAGACTATTCCAGCGATCCGACCCGCCATGGACAGCGATCACGGCATCTTGTAGTTCGCTCATCTCAACATCTCCTTAGTCCTACGAGGATCGTCGTAACTGTCGCCTCAGGTGGCCGCCTAGGCAGCTGCGCTCGGACGCGCCGAGACGGCCTTGTGCCAGCGCTGGAGCGCGACGCTGAGGTCGGGAATGGGCATCGCGAAGGCTTGCGCCGCGAAGTCGACCGTAACCAGCGTGGTGATATCCGCAGCTGAGAACCGATCGCCCGCCACGAACTCGACACCTTTCAGCCTCTCCTCAAAATCAGCGTAGAAATTCGCCACCCGCCGCTTGCTGCGCTCGACGAGCGCCGAAACCTGCTCGTAGCGATGCGGCCCGGAGATCGCGCGGTCTTTCAAGCCGGGTGCGGCGTTTCGCACTCCCTCCATGACGGCGGCGAAACCTTCGAGCTCCGCACGGCGTTCCCACATGGCGATGAGTGCCTTCTCCTTTGGTGTCGTGCCGAGTAGCGGGACGTTGGGATAAGCCTCGTCAAGGTAGCGCATGATTGCCGGAACCTCGCCGATCGCCGTGCCGTCATCGAGCAGCAGCGTGGGGACCACCGCGCGAGGATTGATCGCTTGATAGGCGTCCGAAAACTGTTCCTTCGCGCCGAGATCGACGGGCACCAGCTCGATGTCGAGGCGCTTCTCGGCGATCAGGATTCGCACGCGGCGGGAATTGGGCGAGACGTTGGAATGATAGAGCTTCACGAGTCTTCCCCAATCAGGCTTCGTGCGTCACGCGTCGAGGAACAGCGACACGTGGCGCACAAAGAGCTCGGGATACTGATGCTGCGAGCCGTGATTGGAATCGGGGTAGACGATCAGCTGCGCGTTAGGGATGTTCTGCTCCATGATGAAGGAGTTGATCGTGGGCATGATCACGTCGTTGCTGCCGTTCACGACGAGTGTTGGCTGCTTGATCGTCTTCAGATAGTCGTAGGACCCCTCTCGCTGGACGCCCCACTTGTCCATCGCCTCGATCTGGGCAGGTGAAACCCTGTCGTTCACCTCGGGATCGCGTCCCTGCCGGCGCAGATGCTTCCGCTTCAGGAACTCGCGTCCCGCCGCCTGGCCCGCCTCGGAAGGACTGAACTGGACCGCGAGCCAGACATGCTCGGGCGGATCGTAGGTGGCGCCGAAGATCCGCCGTGCTGCGAGCGTCAGCGACTCCATTCCCTGACCGCCGCGCGGACCGGTGCCCACCAGGATCAGCTTGCGCACGAGATCGGGCGCTTGCACCGTGATCTCCTGCGCGACCATGCCGCCGATCGAGAAGCCGAGCACATCCATCTTGTTCAAGCCGAGCGCTCGACTGAAGGCAACCGCGTTGGCGCCCATCTGCTCGAAGGTGGTCGGGACCTCGCCGGAGCTGCTCGAGACGCCTGCGTTGTTGAACAAGATCACTTCACGGTCGCGAGCCAAGCCGTCCGTCACCGCCGGGTCCCAGTAGTCCATGGTGCCCGTGTAATGCTGGTTGAACAGGAGAGGCACCGCGCCGGCGTTGCCGAATCGGCGATAGGCGAACCGGATTCCGTTGGCCTCGACATACTGCGTCGGCGCTGTTTGATGAGTATGCGTGGCGCGACCCATGCCTGTGACGGCTCCCGCAATCGAAGCGACTGGTGTGTTCATTGCGCTACTCCCGATGACAGATTGATGCCTACGATTCCCTCAATGACGGCGACTTCTCTATCGACTGAGGGGCTTCCATGTGGGCCACACC
>Ga0137410_10000553_pt1 | contig 26482 bp, 25 predicted proteins | sample CZODoug1_16funga_FD_108878 | JGI IMG/M metagenome (GOLD analysis project Ga0137410, IMG submission 108878) | Vadose zone soil fungal communities from Angelo Coast Range Reserve, California, USA - CZODoug1_16fungal (Illumina Assembly) | ecosystem: Environmental > Terrestrial > Soil > Vadose zone... | reverse complement strand
TAAACTGGAAGCCTGATGAAATTCCTGAGACCACTCAGCGGTCCCAAGCCCAAGCCGCAGGATCGCCGCAAGGACGATTCCGGCGCCTGGGCCCTGGCCGGGGCGCTGGCGAAGGATCGCCGGAGCGGCCTCGACCGTCGCGCGCGGCCGGTCCGGGGCTCCGGACGTTCGCCCTCCTGAGCCCCCGCGCCGGTCCCTTCTTCGGTCCCCACCCCTGCAATGATCCCGGGACGCCGCGCTTATAGAGGGTGATGACCGCGATCCACCTGCGGCAGCCGACGGATACGCGCAAGGGTCAGATGTGGCGCGACGTGGGCCTGAAGGACTGGCTCTTCGAGATCGACGCCGCCTCGGGCGACGACATCGGCCGACGCCTGCTGGCGATTTTCACGGATGCCGACGCGGCCGCCTCAGCCGTCGCGAAAGCCCGCGCGTTCACGGCGGAACGCGGGAAGTCCATGATGGCGGCCCTGGGCGCCCATCTCTGAGGATCCTCGTCGAACGGGCGTCGATCGGGTACAACATCCGGACCTTGAAAGGAGCCTCCATGGGCAAGGCCGGAGCCGGACGCATCCTCATCCCGATCGGCGACGCGAGCGAAGTCCTCGACACCTTCTATCCGCTCTTCCGCTTCGAGGAGGACGGCTTCGTCCCGGTGGTCGCCGGTCCGCAGGCGCGGCTCTACCATCTCGTGCTGCACGAGGTCCCGCCCGGCTCCAAGGTTCCGTGGGACATCACCGAGGAGCGCCCCGGCTACCACCTGCGCGCCGAGATCGCCTTCAAGAAGGTGAATCCGAAGGACTATATGGCGCTCTTCCTCTCCGGCGGCCGGGCGCCGGAGTATTTGCGGGACGACGAAAACCTGCTGCGGATCACACGACATTTCTTCGAGGCGGGGAAGCCCGTCGCCTCGGTCTGCCACGGCGTCGAGATCCTGACCGCAGCGGGCGTGATCGAGGGTCGCACGGTGACGACGGTGGCCAAGTGCGCCCGCGACGCCGCGCAGGGCGGGGCGCGCTACGTCGACAAGCCCGTCGTCGTGGACGGCAACCTAGTCAGCGCGCGGACCTGGCACGACAACGCGCCCTTCCTGCGCGAGTTCATGAAGCTGCTGCGCGGAAAATCCAAAGTGGTCTGACCAGTTCAGAGGCCGGCGGGCGTATCACAGTCATGATGACGCTGCTGCTCGCCCTGCTGGCCGCCCAAGATCTCCAGGAAGGCTCGGTCGTCGACGTCGGCGGATTCAAGGTGACGGTGACCCGGATCGATGCGCTGCCCTGCGTCGAGAGCGACTATACCCGCCGCTTCCGCTTCGACTCCGCCGACAACCCCAAGCTGAAGGAACTCCGCGAGACGTACCGCCTCGACGACGTCGTCGCCGCGGGGAAGGACGAGTTCGACCGCCAGGTGCTGCTGCTCGACTGGACCCATCATCAGTTCAAGAAGTTCGGCCGCCCGACGGCGAATCCGAAGGGCGCGCTCGAGATCCTCAAGGGGGTGGAGGAGGGGCAGACCTTCTTCTGCGCCCACTATGGCGCCACCTACTGCTCCGCGGCCGCGTCGCTCGGCTGGGTCGACCGCACCCTGGCCCTTCGACGTCACAAGGATTACCCCGGCGCCGGAGCGCCCGAGCACACGTCGACGGAGATCTGGTCGAACCAATACCGCAAGTGGGCGGTGATGGATCCGACGGCCGACATGTACGTCGAGAAGGACGGCGTACCGCTCAACGGCGTCGAGATCCGGACGGAGTGGTTCGAGCGCGAGGGGAAGGACCTGGTCTTCGTCGTCGGCAGGGAACGGAAGCGCCACCGGAAGGCGGATCTGCCCATCTTTCTCGGCCGCTTCCCGGGCTTCGGCGACCTCACGGTCCCCGCCAACGAGATGGAGAAATACGGGTTCATCGGCTACGTGCCCAACACCAATCTGATGGACGCGGGCGACGACTATGGCAGGATGTTCATCGTCAAGGACCACTGGTGCGAGGGAACGAAGTGGCATGAACGCGTCAACCCCGCCAACCCCGCGGTGGATCCCTATTTCCCCCTGGGACAGGCGGCGCCGGGCGTGTCGGTCGACGGGGGAGCGCTGAAGGTCGCGCTCCGGACGATGACGCCGAACTTCAAGGAGTACCGGGCGCGGATCGACGGGGGCCCCTGGGCGGCGTCCGCGGAGTCGCTGACCTGGACCCTGCACGCGGGATCGAACAAGCTCGAGTTGAAGACGGTGAACCGCTTCGGGGTGGACGGGCCCGTGTCGACGATCGAGGTGAACGCCTCCCGGTGAGGGGCATTTTTTTGCAACTCGGTTGATGGTTAACCGCACGGCCACAGCCACGGGGCCACCGACGAATTCGGCCGCCGCGCGGTGGAGAAGGTCGCGACGATCTACGACCTGCACGCGACGATGCTGCATCTGCTGGGCCTGGACCACGAACGGCCTTCGTACCATCACAACGGAATCGAGCGCCGCCTCACCGACGTGCACGGCCACGTCATCCGCGAGATTCTGGCCTGACCGCACCCGTCCCTGTATGGTAGGGAGGTGCCGCGACCTCTCCTCCCCGCCTCATGACTCCGCCCGACGATTCCGACCCCCGGACGCTGCGCCGCGTCGTGCTGGCGAGCTTCATCGGCACCGCCATCGAGTGGTACGACTTCTTCCTCTACAACACGGCTGCGGCCCTCGTCTTCGACAAGCTCTTCTTCCCGAAACTGGAGCCCGCCAACGCGACGCTGGCCGCCTTCGCGACGTATTCCGTCGGCTTCTTCGCTCGGCCGCTGGGAGGCATCGTCTTCGGCCACTTCGGCGACCGGGTGGGCCGGAAGTCCATGCTGGTCATCACGCTCATGATGATGGGCGTCTCGACGTTCCTGGTGGGGCTCGTTCCGACCTATGCGACGATCGGCGCGGCGGCGCCGCTGCTGCTCGTCGTCCTCCGCTTCGTCCAGGGCTTCGGGGTGGGCGGGGAGTGGGGCGGCGCGGTCCTGATGGCGGCGGAGCACAGCCCGAAAAAGAAGCGCGGACTCTCGGCGAGCTGGGCGCAGGCGGGCGTCCCCGCCGGCCTCATCATCGCCAACGGCGTGTTCGCCGCCACCAGCCGGCTCACCGGAGATCACTTCATCGAGTGGGGCTGGAGGATCCCGTTCCTCCTGGGCATCGCGCTGGTCGGCATCGGGATGTTCATCCGCCTGAAAGTCCTCGAGACGCCCGCGTTTTCCCGCGTGCGGGAATCGACGGGCGTCGCGCGGATCCCCCTGTTCGAGGTGCTGCGGACCCATCCGAAGAACGTGGTCCTGGCCATGGGCGCGCGCTTCGCGGAGAACGTCTCGTTCTACCTGTTCACCGCCTGGATCCTGACCTACTCGACGGTGCAGCTCGGACTCCCGAAATCCGCAGCCCTGAACGGCCTGCTCGCGGCGTCCGCGGCGGAGTTCGTGACGATCCCCCTGTACGGCGCGCTGTCCGACCGCTTCGGGCGACGGCCCGTCTATATGCTCGGCGCCGCGCTCACGGGTCTCTTCGCCTTCCCCTTCTTCTGGATGGTCGACCTGCGTTCGGTGCCGATGCTCTGGACCGCGCTGATCCTGGCGCTGGCCGTCGCCCACGCGGCGATGTACGGCCCGCAGGCGGCGTTCTTCTCGGAACTCTTCGGCGCGAACGTGCGATACAGCGGCGCCTCGCTCGGCTACCAGCTCTCGTCGGCGCTGGCGGGAGGACTCGCGCCGCTCATGGCCGGCGGTCTGCTCCGCCTCTCGGACGGCCAGTCCTGGTCGGTCGCGCTCTACCTCGCGGCGTCGTCGCTGCTCACGCTGGTCTGCGTCTATATGGCCGCCGAGACCTCGCGCTCCGACCTGCGCTGAGGACTCAGGCGATCGGCAGCGGCGTCAGCGCGCGGCTCAGGTCGTCGTGGATCCTCCGGACCTCGTCCGCGGCGGGATCCTCCGCGCCGGTCCCCAGGGTCTCCAGATAGCGGCACGACGCGTGTCCGGCGGCGGCCTTGTCATAGACCGTCACCCACTGGTCGCGGGCCGCCTTGCGTTCCGCATTCACCGGCCAGATCGCGGGCCGGAAGTGACGGCCGATGCCGATGCGCCAGGGCTTGGGGCTGACGCGGGCGCGGAAACAGAACTGCCGCGTGCACATGCGGACATAGAGGGGATCGCTGCCGAGCGCCTGGAAGAATTCCGCGACCGACGCCGACGACGGGTCGAAGAGCTGGTGCAGCACGAGCACGCGAAGGCCGGCGGGCGTCCGGTAGATCCGGGTCCTCCAGGAGGGATGCGTGGACATGAACTTCACGACCCGGCCGCGCGCCGCAGCCTCCGCGCCCGCCTCGATCTTCGGCGACCGCCCCGGCGGGTCCGTGTCGGGGAAGTCGATGTCGGCGAACAGAACGTCCGGGGTGTTCAGGCAGAGGGCGCCGTAGAGGTTCCGGGTGACGAGCGTCTCGCCATGGCGGGAGACGATCTCCTCCCGGATGGGGACGCCGTCCGCGCCGTTATAGGAGACGCGGAATTCGCGGCGCCGCAGGGTCTCGCCGGCGAGGATGCGCTGGAGGGCATCCGCCGCGCGGGCGTCGCCATGGCGCAGCGCGTCTTCCGGGCTCGCGTCGGACCAGCCCCAGCGCCGGACCGTGATCTGTCGCCCCCCGCGCCGGTCGCGGGCCCGTCCCTCCGCCCAGTACTTCGGCACGATCATGCCGGCCATCGACGGAGTCTACCATGTTGTTAGATACGGGCCCTGAAACCTTACCAATGGGCAATGATCCTGGTCGCGCTGCTTCTGGTCGCGGGCCTCGTCGCCGACGACGAACTGCCGCGCGCGCCCGAGTCCTATAAGGTGGAACGGCTCCTGGAGGTTCCTCCCGAGCTGGGCTCCTGGGTCGCGATGACCTTTGACGGCCGCGGCCGCCTGATCGTCTCTCCCGAGAAGGGACCCTTGAGAATCGTCGATCCGACCACCCGCCGCGTCGAGACGATCGACGTCCCCGTCGGCGACGCGCAGGGTCTCCTATGGGCCTTCGACAGCCTCTACGTGAACGGGAAGGGGCCGTCGGGCGCCGGGCTGTATCGCATCCGCGACAAGGACGTCCGCCTCCTCCGCGCCTGGCCGATCGAGATGACCGAGCACGGCCCGCACGGGATCACGCTCGGCCCGGACGGCAAGCTCTACCTCATCAACGGCAACTACACGCCGGTCCCGAAGGATCTCTCCCCGCGCTCGCCCCATCGAAACTACAAGGAGGACCTGCTCCTCCCGCGCCAGTGGGACGCGACCGGCCACGCGGTCGGACTCCTCGCGCCGGGCGGCGTCGTCCTGCGCACCGACCCCGACGGCCGCGAGTGGGAGCTCTATTGCGGCGGCCTGCGGAACTCCTACGACCTCGCGTTCAATCCCGACGGAGAGCTCTTCACCTACGACAGCGACATGGAGCGGGACCTCGGGACACCGTGGTACCGCCCCACGCGGATCTTTCACCTGGTCCCGGGCGGGGAATATGGCTGGCGCTCCGGGACGGGCAAGTGGCCGTCGACGTGGCCCGACGTGGTCCCGTCCATCGTCGACGTCGGTCGCGGCTCGCCGACCGGCGTGGTCTTCGGGACGCGGAGCCGATTCCCCGAGCGCTACCGCCGCGCCCTCTTTGCCGCGGACTGGGCTTTCGGCCGCATCCTGGCCGTGCACCTGACGCCGCGCGGCGCGACCTATGACGCGACCTTCGAGCCCTTCGTCACCGGCCAGCCGATGAACGTGACCGACCTCGAGTTCGGACCCGACGGGGCGCTGTATTTCATCACCGGCGGCCGCGGGACGCGGACCTCTCTCTATAAGGTCGCCTACGACGGACCGGCCGGGACCGACCCCGCGGCGACGCCGTCGCCGGCGCGCGAGTTGCGACGGCAGCTCGAGGCGGGAGCGGATCCCTGGACGGCGCTCGACAATGCCGACCGCTCGATCCGGACGGCGGCGATCCTCGCCCTCGAGCGGCAACCGGTCGACTCCTGGCGCGCCCGCGCGCTGTCCGAGAAGCATCCCCGCGCGGCACTGACGGCGTTATTGGCGCTGGCCCGGTCGGGAACCCGCGAGGACCTGGATCCGTTCCTGGCCGCGCTGGGCCGCATCGACTGGGCGGCATCTTCCGAGGCCGACCGGCTGGAGCTGCTCCGCCTCTATGAGCTGGGCTTCCTCCGGCTCTCGCCGCCCGGAGCGGAGGCCCGCGCCCGGGCGCTGGAGCAGCTGGATGCGCGCTATCCGTCGGGAAGCGACCCCGTCGACCGGGCGCTGTGCGAAGTCCTCGCCTTTCTCGACGCGCCCCGCATCGTGCCGCGGACGCTCGCACGGATCCGCGCGGCCAGGTCGCAGGAGGAAGCGACGCATTTTGTGTTCGTGCTGCGGACCTTGCGGAAGGGCTGGACGACCGAGGAACGGCGCGAGTACTTCTCCTGGTTCGGCAGGTTCTCCGACTATAAGGGGGACATCGGGTTCCCCCTCTTCCTCCGCAACATCCGGTCGGATGCGCTGTCGACGATGACCGAGGCCGAGCGCAAGCCGCTGGAGTCCTTGCTCGAGGGGCAGTTCCGGGCGACGATGCGGATCGTGCCGCCCTCGCCGGACGCGGTCGTCCACGTCTGGACGGTCGAGGAGATCGCGCCCGAGATCGAGAAGGGCCTGGGCCGGCGCAACCTCGTGCGAGGGAAGGCTTCGTTCGTCAAGGCGCAGTGCCTGGCCTGCCACCGCCTGGACGGCGAAGGGGGCGCGGTGGGCCCCGACCTCACCGGACTCTCGAAGCGCTTCTCGCGGCGGGACCTGCTCGAGGCCATCCTGCTCCCCTCGAAGAACGTCTCCGATCAGTATCAGAACACCCTGGTCCAGACCGTCGACGACGACGTCATCGTCGGCCGCCTCCTCTCGGAGGACGCGGAAAGCGTCACGCTGCGGCCGGATCCGCTCGGGGATGCGACGGTGCGGATCGCGCGAAAGGCGATCGCGCGGCGCAAGCCGTCGACCCTCTCCCCGATGCCGGAAGGGCTGGTCAACACGCTGAGCCGGCTGGAGCTGCTCGACCTCCTCGCCTACCTCGAAGCCGACGGCCGGATCGACGGCGCGCGCTGACGTTCACCAGCGCCGCATTTCCCGCGTAACACTATGCCCGTTTTCGTTTCTTTGTTCGAAGTTTCAAGACGACCCGGATACGGAAGGATTCGCATCGTGACGAGCGCCCCGGTCTGTCCCCGCTGCGGAGGAAAGCTCCTCTGGAACGGACGAGGATACGCCTGCATCTCCTGCCCGTACCACTCCAAGCCCTCCCGCCCGAAGAGGAAGACGCGGAAGAAGTAGCCCGTCGAGCGCGGATTTTCTAAGCTCGACCCCGAAGATGCCGCGCCTGCCCGAGACTCCGCGCGATGCCCGAGGGCTTCCGGTGGAAGGCTATGTCCGCCGGCTGGTCTGGGGGATCCTGTTCGTCGTGGGATCGGTCGCGCTCTTCGGCGCAGCGGCCGGCGACCACGGGCGCGCCGACTGGATGCTGGCGAGCGGCCCGCTCTTCGCCGTCGGCGTCCTCATCCTCCTCCTCGCGCGTCGCTACCGCCGCCGCGTCCGGGCGCTCTACAGTCTCGGCAGGGAGATGGGCGCCGCGATCACCCAGATCACGACGGTGTACCGGAACGGATTGCTGAGCGGCTGGGTCACGACGTTCCGCCTGAACGACGCGCCGGGGGGCGAGGTGAAGATCGCGCTCGGAATGAACCCGGAGCTGGTCCCGATGACGCTCCTCGTCCTCGACGGCTGGGTCGGCGTCCATGCGGAACACGAGAAGACCCGGCTGTTCCGCCGCTGCCGCCTGCCCGCCGCCTAGTCCGAAAACGCCGGGTGCTTGGCGTTCCCCATCGCGACGATGTACGCGATGAGGTCCAGCACCTCGTCCTTCGTCAGCATCACGAGCAGGCCCGTCGGCATCGGCGAGACGTCCGACGGCGTCACGCGGCTGATGTCGGCCTTCTTGATCGTCACGACCTTGTCGGGCTCCGCCAGGTTCTCCGCGAGCTGGATCGCGTCGCCGTCGCGCTTCACGATCATGCCCTTGAAGCGGTCGTCGTTCTTCAGGAAGACGGCGACCACTCGGAACTCGTCCTTGATCTTCAGCGACGGATCCAGGATCTGCCGCAGCAGTTCGGGGCCGGGATACTCGATCGAGACCTTCGAGAGGTCCGCGCCGACGTGGCCGCCCTGGCCCTGGACGTTGTGGCACGAGATGCAGCCCGCGACCTGGAACATCTCCTTGCCCCGGGCGAAGCTGCGGCCCTTGAGCGGCGCGTCGAGGGCGCCCTTGAAGTCCTCCATCGTCCACATCTTCTGGAATTTCCGCGCGTTGGCCGCGGGCTTGAAGTTCGGATCGAGCAGCTCCTCGGGCGAGTAGAAATCCTGCTTGGCCTTCGTCGCCTCGCGCACCTGCCGGATCTTCGCGGCGGGGATGACGGCGCCCTTGTTGCCGAACGAATTGCGCACGAAGGCGATCACCGCCGACAGCTCCTCGTCGTTCAGCAGACCGCCGAACGGCGTCATGGGCACGAGGCCGGGATACTTCTTTCCGTCGAGCTCCAGGGGGCCGACCATGCCCTTGAGCGTGAGCTTGACGAGGCGATCGTCGTCGCCGACCCAGCTGCTCTTCGCGAGCGGCGGGAAGCCGGACAGCGCCAGACCTTCGCCGTCGGGCTGGTGGCAGGTCGAGCAGTATCCCTCGCGTCCGTAGATCTCGGCGCCTTTGATGAAGAGCTTGCGGTCGTCGCCCTTCAGATGTTCGGGCGCCCGGACGACCGTCACGTCCTCCACCGTCTCGTTGTTCAGGTAGGCCTTCGCGACGCGGTACGTGTCCTTGATGAAGCGGTCCTTGGTCAGCATGTCCGCGGGATCGGCGCTCTTCTCCGCCTCGGTGAGGATCGACAGGCCGGCGTCCTTGCCCATCCACGACGCGGCCACGATCGCGCAGAGTTTGACGCGGCCGTGCGGGTCGCGCGCCGACTTCTTGAGCAGCTCGACCTGGTCCGCGAGGCGGTGGCCGTTGTAACGGATGACGTCGACGCAGGCCGCGCGCACGCGGTAGTCCTTCGCGTCCATCAGGCCGTGCAGCAGGGCCTCGTCCACATGGTTCTGGCCCCAGGTGGCCCAGAGCCCTTCGAGCATCCACCGCTCACAGTTCGGATCCTTGGCGTCCAGGGACGCGACCCACGACGTGACCGCGGGCAGCACCTCGGCGGGCCTGTGGGCGCGGAGCTCGCGCTGCGACCGGTACCGCGCGCGGTACTCGGGCAGCTTGAGGTTCTCCAGCAGCTGCGCCACGGTCGCACCGGCGACCTTCGGCGGCGTCACGAGCGGCAACGCGGGATACGTGATCCGGTAGATGCGGCCGTGCGTGTGGTCGCGGTTCGGGTCGCGCGCGTTGTGCTGCATATGGCCGATCAGGGGGTTGTGCCAGTCGATGATGTAGAGCGAGCCGTCGGGCGCGAACTCGAGGTCGACCGGGCGGAAATTCGGGTCGCTCGAGACGAGGAGGTCCTGGCGCCACTTGGTCTTGTAGCCGGTGCCGTCGTCGATCATCTGGTGCTGCTTGGTGCCGAGGAAGCCGATGTTGTTGTTGATGAGCACGTCGCCCTGCACCTCGGGCGGGAAGTGGCGGCTGCTGACGAACTCCAGGCCGGAGGTCGGGCGCACCTTATGGGCCTGCTCCAGCAGGTCGGGGCTGCGGGGATTCGCGGCGCCGTAGCGCGACTTGATCGAGCCGGGCACCATCCACTCGAAGTCGGGGCCGGACGTGTGCAGGAAGAAGTGCTGGCCCCACTCGTCATAGGCGACGCCCCAGGGGTTCGGGATCGGCAGCTGAGCATGGCGCTCCAGCTGACGGCGCTGGGGCTGGAAGCGGAAGAAGCCGCCGTCGGTGCCGCGGACGGGACCATAAGCGGTCTCGATGTTCGACCGCAGGAAGGTCCCTTCGGCCAGGATGATCGCGCCGGACGGATCCGCCGTGAACGCGTTGATCGCGTGGTGCGTGTCGTGGTCGTCGAAGCCCTCGAAGATGAGCTCGGTCTCGTCGACCTTGTCGTCCCCGTTCTTGTCCTTGAGCAGGGAAAGACGGCCGTTGCCCGCCGAGAGGTACACGCCCTCGGGGGCGAACTCGAACCCGATGGGGATGCTGAGGTGGTCGGCGAAGATCGTCTGCTTGTCGGCCTTGCCGGCCCCCTTCGTGTCCTCGAAGATGATCAGCTTGTCGTCCGCCCTCGGATCCCCGGGGCGCCAGTGGGGATAGGTCGGCATGCAGGCGACCCAGAGGCGGCCCTTGTTGTCGAAGGACATCTGGACGGGCTTCTCCAGGTCGGGGAATTCCTTTTCGCTGGCCCACAGCTCAGCCTTGTAGCCCGGCGGCAGCTTGAAGGCGGCGAGGGCTTCCTTCTCGTCGAGAAACTTGATCCCGCCGCCCTTGGGCTTGAAGTTCGTCTCGACCGGGGGCAGCACGGTCGTGGCGGAGTCCAGGGAGGCCACGTCGATCGTCTTTCCCTCGAGGGCGGCCCAGAGCGCCTGGTCCCGGATCGCGAGCATTTCCCGGTTCTTCTGGATCTCGAAGGGATAGTTCGCCGGGCCGAAGGGGTTGTAGCGGCGGCCGTAGGCGTGGACGCCGTTGGGGATCTTGAAGTCGTTCAGCCAGAAGAAGTCCTTCTCGAGGACGGCGGCCTGCACGGCGGCGCGCTTGGCCTCCATCTTCGCGGACGAGCCCCCGAAGATGCGGTCGGCGAGCAGCGTCGTGAGCTTCCGGTAGCCGGCCTCGTTGAGGAGGGCGCCGTCGGCGGTCAGCGGCGCCTTCGACTCGCGGTACCAGCCCTGCGAGGCCTTGAAGGCATTGACGAAGAGGACGCCGTTCTCGCCCGCGACGGCTTCCATGACCGAGGTATAGGTCGCGAGGAGGCCGTTCTGGATGCGGCCGTCCGGAACGTCCAGGGTCGCGCTGAGGTCCTGGATGGCGGTGGGGGAGACGAGGACCAGGCGGGCCGGAGCCTTGTCGTTGTAGCTCTGCTTGAGGGTGTGCTTCACGAAGGCGTCGACCTCGGCGCGGAAGTTCGGAAGTCCCGCCTGGCCGAGGAAGGATTCGTTGAATCCGAAGAAAGCGATGAGGACGTCGGGCTTGAGACGCGCGAGCCACTGCTCCTCGGTCTCGAAGTGGCCTTCGCCGCCGGCGATGCGGTTGTCGCAGTACGCGCCGGCGTACTTCTCGGCGCCGGGGAAGCCCAGCTGGTTCTTGCGCGAGGAGTGGGGGCGGAAGCTCGCGGTGTTGCCCTCGTCGCACATGTTGCGGACCAGGAGCTGGAGCTCGGGGAAGCGCAGCTGGAGCTCGGTCTCGAAGACCCCGAAGCTCGTCATGCGCGAGCCCAGGCCGTTGCCCAGGAGAACGACATGGGCGCCCTTGTCGAGCTTGACCGGGTCGCTGCTCTGCGCCGGCGCCGGGCCCGGGAGGAGCGCGAGGATTAGCGCGACGGCGGCGACGGAAAAGCGGATGTTCATCACTGTCTCCCAGCCGGATCAGGGTTCTTCGAAGCGACCTAACTATATAGCGGCTGGGCCGCGCGATTGCCGCGATTGTCGGGATCCCCCTGAAACAGGGCAGGGTCCCGACCCCGCGAGCGACGGCATCGCGTGTGGTAAGATCGTGCCGTGCGACTTCTCTGCCGCCCGCACCCGAAGCGGCGCCTGCCCCTGGTCCTTCTTGCCGTCGCCGCGCTGCTCCTGCCCGCCGGGGTCGCCCTCAGCGGCTCCACCTACGCGGGGGTGGACCTGGGGTCGTCGTATTTTCCCCACGCCGACGTGATCCGGCGCGAGGCCCTCGAGACCGGGACGCTTCCCCTCTGGGATTTCAACGAGTTCGGGGGGGCCCCGTTCCTGGGGAACCTCGTCGACGGCCTCTTCTATCCCCCGAACGTGCTGTTCCTCCTGCTTCCGGCCGGTCGCGCCTTCGAAATCCTGGTGGCGCTGCATCTTCTGCTGTCGGCCTTCGGGATGTACCGTCTGACGCGGTCCTACCGCCTGCCGCGGATGGCGTGCGCGCTGGCGGGCTGCAGCTTCGCGCTGTCGCTCGGCGTGATGGCGCGCCTGGGCGCGGGGCATTACGGGGCGCTCGTCACCCTGAGCCAGGCGCCGCTGCTCCTCGGGTTGATCCGCGAGGTCGTGTCCGCTCCGACTCTGAGACGCTCGCTGGTCCTGGCCCTGTTCGCCGCGGCCGTGCCTCTGGCCGGTCATCCGCCGTTCGTATACCAGCTGGCGCTCCTGTCCGCCGTCTTCGCGGTGGCGGAGCTGGCCGCGATCCGCCGGGAGCGGTCCCGGGCGATTCGCGCGTTCGCGGGGCTGGCGGGGGCGGGTCTGCTCGCCGTCCTGATCGGCGCCGTCCACGTCCTGCCGTCGCTCGAGGTGCGCCGCCATGCCTCGCGAAGCACGCTCGCGGCCGGCGACCTGGCCGAGGAGCAGAATCCCGACGTCTCCTGGCTCCCGCGGGACTTCAGCACGTTCTGTATCCCGCTGTATCCCCGCAAGGATCTCCTCCCGGAAGGGAAGTGGGCCCTGTACTTCTGGCACGAGAAGGCGGTCTACGCCGGCGTTCTTCCCCTGCTCTGCGCGGTCTTCGCGCTCCTGGGTCCCGGACGCCGCGGCCCCGTCCTCTTCTTCGCGGGGGTCGCCGTTCTCAGCGTCGCCGAGGCCATGTCGAGGCACTTGCCGCTGCACCGCATCGCCACGACGCTGCTTCCCGGGTACCAAGCCTTCCGGGTCCCGGCCCGGGGCGTGTGGATCTGCGGGATGGTGATCTGCATCCTCGCCGCCTTCGGCCTCGCCCGCTGGCAGACCGCGCCCGCTCCGCTGAAAAAGCGCTTCCTCGCCATCATGGCCGTCGTGGCGATCCTGATGTCGATCGCTCTGGTGGTCCGCTTCGGAGTGCATCCCGAGCTCGCGCTCTTCGCGGTTCTGGCCGCGGGGGGCGCGGCGATCCTCGGGCTGATGCGGGACGCGCACGGCATGGCGATCGCGACGGTGGGGTTCACGATCCTGGACCTGGGGGGCCAGGCCCTCAGCCTGGTGCCGAGGGCTCCCAGCGGCACCCGGACGCCGGCCCCGTGGTATCTGTCGCAGCTCGGCGCCGATCCATCCGCCTTCCGCGTGCTCGACGCCGGGTCGGACTGGACCGGGTACGCGGCGGCGTCGTACGGAATCCGTCAGCTGGACGGGGCGGGATATCCGATCCTCAGCCGCACCCGTGAGTTCTATGCACCGGCTTGGGAGCCCCCGCCGGAAGCCCGCATGGATACGTTGGGAGTGGGGAAGGTCGTGGTCGATCCGGAACGCCTGGATGCGCTGAACGTCGGCTGGCTGGTCTGGGTGGGGCCGTCGCCGGAGTCGGGGCTGGTGGAAGTCGCCCGACACGGCGATTCGGTTCTCTACCGGCGTCCGACGGTGCGTCCGTATGCGACCGCGGGCACGAACGCGGTGGAGGCGGGGAGAAGAGGGAATTCGATCCTGGCCCGCGTGGCGCTGGACGGGCCGGAGCGGCTGGTGGTGAGCGAATCGTGGATGCCCGGATGGCGGGTGGAGGTGGACGGCCGGGCCGGCTCGGTCGTGGCGCATCGGGGGGTGCTGCTGGGCGTCGAGCTGTCGGCAGGCGGGCACGACGTGCGGTTCACGTATCTTCCGGCGACCTTTCGTCCCGGACTGGCGATCTCCCTGACCGCCCTGCTGGGAACGCTGGGGTTCTTGCTTCGATGCTGGATGCGCGACCGGCGGCAGGCCGGAGTTTCGCCTGCGGCCATCGGTATTTGAAACCGGGCCGCGGGTTGAAGACAGAGGCGTACAGGAAAGTAGAAAATGGCCCTTGTACTTCGTGGCGGGGACCGAGGAGGATCTGGCCCGCAGCCCGAAGAACGGGTGCTTCGGGATCTGAAGGGGGGGTTCCCCGCCGCTCCTTTATCTGCACTGTTGCGTCCGAGTCGAATCCCGAAAAGGGGGGATTCGGCGATCCCCCTAAGGTTGCTGTATCTAGTTGTCGATAAATACCTTAGAATCCCCTTAGAAAGAGGTGCTGCGAATGATGATCTTGGATGCCGAGGCGACCTTCGTCAAACTGGACAAGCTGAGAGAGCGGATGGACCGGCTGGAAAAGGCCCCTGATTCGAACGAGTGGCAATACACACGACTGCTCATCCGTGCTCTCGCCGAAGGGATCGCCAAATCCAAGAAGAGCAGCACTCCGGTCTTGCGGAAGATCCGGATCAACGCACCGCTGGCCGTCCAAGGCGACTGGGATGAGCTGGTCGAGGCCCTTGAGAAGAAGGGCATCAAGCCCGAAGGTCGGAGAACCCCCTCGAAGACCTGATAGGCGAGGCGCGTTTCCCTGTTCGCAGACCCAGCACGGCAGCGCGCTTCAGGTGCGGAGCAATCTCGTCTACCGGTCCGAGCCCAATTAGACCTCGAGCTCGGCGCCGCCGCGACTCTTTCGCTTCGAGCGCCGCGAACCGCGGGAAGCGGCGTCCTTGCTGATCCGGACGTAGTCCGCGAGGCGCTCATCGGCGGCATCGAACGATTCGCGGATGGCCATCGGCAGGTCGGCGCCGGTCTGCCGATTGATGGCGATCTGGGAGTCCGGGACGCTGAGCGAGATCCGAACCCGGAACCGGCCCTTGTCGGCCTGGGGCCCCGGAGCATCCACGGTGACCCGGCATTCCTTGACCCCATCGAAGAAGTGGCCGAACTTCTCGGTCCGGTCCTTGATGTGCTCGGCGAGGTGGTCGGTGAGAAGACGGGAGTGGTCCACCAGCTTCAGTCGGATGGGCATCGGAGGTTCCTTAAGTTGAGACGTCCGCGGCCACGTCGACCCGGGGGAGCGTCCTGGATTCATGACTCTTCTTCTTGGAGATCCCCAGGAACCGGTCGGCCGCGCCGATCAGGTCGTCCGGAGTCTCGGCGCCTTCCGGCCAGCAGCCGATCCCGGAGCTGAGAGCGAGGCCCGTCTGCTCGCGGACGGCCTGGGCCGCCCGGGTGATCAGCACGGTCGCGGAGGCGCGGTCGCCGACGCCGACCAGGATGAATTCGTCGCCCCCGTGCCGTCCCAGGACGTCGCTCTGGCGAAGGATGCTCTTCAAGGCCCGCACCGCGTCGCAGAGCACCTGATCCCCTTTGACGTGACCCTGGCTGTCGTTGATGAGCTTGAAGCCGTCGAGGTCGATCAGGATCACGAAGAGCGGCTGGGCGGTCCGTCGGGCCGTCTCCAGCATGATCTTGAGCACTTCCTTGATGTAGCGCCGGTTGTAGAGGCCGGTAAGCGGGTCGGTCATCGCCAGGTCCTTCAGGCTCTCGATCAGAACCCTGTTCTCGGATTCCAGGTCGTGGCGGACGGATCCCATGGCGCCGAACAGGATTCCCATCAGGAGGGGCTGGAGCAGCAGCACCACGCGGGTCGGGTGGGCCCGGACCGCGTCGAGCGGTCCCTGCCCCCCCGGCTTGAGCAGACTCACATCGAACGCGTAGACGAACAGCGGGATAAGGAGTCCCCAGAAGACGCCCAGCCAGAGATAGGAATTCCGGAGGACGTCGTAGGTGTAGCGCTGCCGGAACGCCCGCAGGAAGGCGTAGAAGGTTTTCATGGAGAGTCCTCCCCGATCCCGGTGTCGCGCTTCTTCATTGGTACTTCCACGCGTTGGAGACCATGGGGCGCAGCATCGGCCTCTGAAGGAGAATGGCCCGGTCCGTGCGCTCGAGGATCGCCAGGGCCACGGTCCCGACGACCGACGCGGCCGCGTCCTCGACGGCTTGCGTGCTCATGGCGATCAAGTCCGCGTCCAGGGTCTTTGCGTGCTCGAGGATCTCCTCCGCCGCGTCCCCCTGCCCGACCGTCTGCCAGAACACCGCGTGGGACCTGCCCAGGAGGTCGGCCAGGGCCAGGAGCTTCTGTTCCGGATCCACCGGAACCCGGACCTCCGCAGGGACGGCGGACGCGGGGAGAGGAGCGAGCGTCCCCTCGGGGACGTGGAGAAAGACCACTTCGGCTCCGAGCCGGACCGCGAGAGTCTTGACCGTCGGGAGGATCGAGAGCGACTCGACGGAGCCGTCCAGCGGGACCAGGATCCGCCGCAGGGTCGGAGGGATCGGGGATCCGCCCGGTCGCTTGAGCAGGACGGGGATGCGGGCCTTCTGCAACACTTCCTCGGCGACGCTGCCCGGAGTCCCGACCCCCCCGCCGGTCCGGTTCGACGTGCCCATCGCGATCAGGTGGATATCGAACTCCAGCGCCGCCTGGAGGATGGCTTCGGCGGGCCTGCCCGTCCGGATGTGGTCCAGGCCGCGAACGTCCGGAAACCGTTCCCGTAGGACGCGGAGCTGAGACAGCGCGCGGTCATGGCCGACCAGGACTTCCGCGGAGGTGACGTCCCCGCTCCGGGGGAGCGTCGGAACCACGCTCAGAAAATGGACGCCGGCCCCGCCCCCCACGATTCGCTCGACTTCGCCCAAGGCCGCCTCCGCGGCGCCGGAGCCGTCGAGGGCGACCAGGATTCTGTACGTCATGGCCCTTCCGCGAGGACGCCGGGCGCCCGATGAGAGAGGGAAGGGGTCGCCACATTCTCAAGCATGGCGAAGAGGGATCAAGCAAAGGGTGTGCCATGGGGACCGGGGAGAACGTCAGGAGGGAAGCATCGGGCGCTCCGGGCCGGGATCTCCGGAAGCGAGTTTCAGCGGGTTATGGCGGTAGGAACTCAGTTTTCGCTGCAGCGTGGCAAATCCGATTTCGAGCGACAACGCCGCCTGCTTCCGATTCCCCCCCTTCGCCTCCAGGATGGAAAGAATGTAATCCTGCTCGACGGTCTTGAGGGGACGGATGGCCCCGGGCAGGACGGCCGACGGGGTCGCCGACCGGACTTCGGGAGGCAGATCCTCCAGATCGACGCGGTTCTTCGTCGCCACCGCCACCGCCCGCTCCATGACGTTCGCCAGCTCGCGGACATTTCCAGGCCAGGAATAGCCCAGGATCCGGTCGGCCACCGGCGCGCTGAGGCTGTCGATCGACCGTTTCATGCGCAGCGCGGCCTCCGCCAGGAGGATCCTCGCCAGCGGAAGCAGATCCTCCTTCCGCTTCCGAAGCGGCGGCACGGCCAGCTCCACCACCTTGAGGCGGTAGAAGAGATCCTCCCGAAACCGCTTCGCGGCGACTTCCGGAATCAGATCCTTATTGGTCGCGGTGACGATGCGGGCGTTGATGGGACGGTTCTTGTTTTCGCCCACGCGCCGCACTTCGCGCTCCTGAAGAGCCCGGAGCAGTTTCACCTGCATGGGGAGGGGGATCTCGCCCACCTCGTCCAGGAAGAGCGTCCCGCCGTTGGCCGCTTCGAAGAGGCCCGGGCGATCCACCGTCGCGCCGGTGAAGGCGCCGCGGGCGTGGCCGAACAGCTCGCTCTCGAGCAGCGTCTCGCTGATCGCGCCGCAATTGACCGCCACGAAGGAACCGGCCGCTCGGGCCGAGTTGTCGTGGACGAAGCGCGCAACGCGTTCCTTCCCGGTGCCGCTCTCCCCCGTCACCAGCACGGTGGAATCTACCTTGGCGATGGTCCGGGCGAGGTCCATAACCCGGCGCATTTCCGGGCTCCGCTCCACGATGCCGTCGGGGTCCTCCTCGACGCGGGCGATCAGCGCCAGTTTGCGCGTCCTCTCGGCGAGCAGGTGTTCGGTCCGCTTGAGCGCCGCGGTGACCTCCTTTAGGGCCGTGTCGATGTCTTCCCGCTTGTAGACCGCGAGCTGATCGGCGAACTCGCCTCCCCACTGGTCGACCGGCTTGATGGTGACGTGGCAGGCGGTATCGCCCTTGCCCATGCACCGGTCCTCCAGCGCGTACACTTCGCTCGAGGTCGCGACGCTCAGGTAGCCGCTGGCCAGGCCGCAAAGCGTCCAGCAGACCGGGTACTCGGCGAGTCCCAAGTGGAGGATATGCTGCTCGGCCTCATAGGATACGCGCCAGGTTCCGCCCTCCGGCCCGAACGAGGCGGAACTCCCGGGTTCGAGCATGAAGAGGCCCTGGAGCGCGTAGATCCTCGCCCCGGCTCGCCGCCAATCGTCATCGCTGTCCCACTTGAACTGGGTCTTCATCGCCTCGGCCAGACGCCGGCCGTGGACGTAGCCGAAGCGGCTCAGGATGCCGCGGGCCACCCGTATGCCGAAGGTGTCGATCAGCTCCTTCCGAAGCAGGCCCTGGGCGACGGCGTCGAAGATGAGGGCCCGCTGGCCCGCGAAGTGGACGAGTCCGCCGCCGGGATCGAGTTCGAGGAGCTCCTTCAGATCCAGTTCTTCGACGCGCAAACAACACCTCGGGGAGATGAGGCCTCACTCTAACATGCCCCGCGACCCGGACCTAAGGCTATCCCCAGACCGGCCTCGGTATCAAAGTGAGTCGTCGACGTATCAATATGATGCCCCGAGTGAAGCCTCCACGCCCGGATTCCGCCGCTGTCCCCTTCCTAGCTCTTCCTCCCCTGAAGTTGCAGTCGGCTCTTTCTCGAACCGGTGAGGTGTCCCTTGCTCCGATGGGCTCTGGCGTTCTTTGTAATCGCGATCATCGCGGCCGTATTCGGCTTCAGCGGGATCGCGGCGGGCGCGACGGAAATCGCCCGCGTGTGTTTCTTCTTCTTCCTCGTGGTGTTCGCCGTCTCCCTCGTCTGGAGCCTCACCACGGGTCGGAAGGTCGCTCCGCCTCTCTGAGGACTCGTGGCCGACCGATTGCTTTGAGAGGGACCATGAACACGAGAACCGTCGACCCCTTCACCTAGAGCGGCCTTCTTCGAAAACCTTTTTGTTCGAAACCCTTATTTACGGAAAAGACAATGACTGATGAGAAGAACGTGACCCCCGTCGTCGCCCCCGCGGTGGTGATCACGCAGGGCATCCCCGCGATGGTGGACGCGACCAAGGCCGTCGTCCCCGCGCCCGCTGCGGCTCCCGTCCTTTCCCAGACCCCCGCGATGACGGCCACGGACGTGAAGCCGGCCGTCGACAAGGCCTCGTCGGTCACTGCGCCGACGCTCGTCGCACAGAAGTAACCTGCGCTGTTTCCGGGATCGCCGTCGACCGACGGTGATCCCGGAAACCCTTCACCCCCCCCCGAATCCGAAACCTCCCGCCCATGGCACACCGCTTGCGCTAGAGACCTCCATATGGTCGGACACTATCACAACGGGATGGATCTCCTGACGACGAAGGACATCGAGAGGATCCATCTCGTGACCGATCACCTGCAGCTGCATCGCGACTGGGTCATCGTCCCGCTTAATTGCGCGACGCACTCCGTTGAGACCGTGCTTCCCGACGGCAAGCTGCTGCTCCGTCCGCCGGGGGGAGATCTCCTCGACCCCTGGATCGACGGACTCGAGGCCCTGCTCTCGGACCTTGATCTTTCCCGGGTCGCGCGTCTCGGCGTGAATGATCCGATGGTCCACCTGACCGGAGCGCAGGCTCCTCATTCCTATGGCACCCAGCGTTATCTCGAAGGCCGGGCCGGCCAGAATATCGGCCGAAATCCGACCCTGTAACCCAAAGGAGGCATCCCCGTGTTCTCAATCAAGCCCCTGCACGAAAAGGTCGTCGTCGAGCGGATGGAAGCCGAAACGAAAAGCGCCGGCGGCATCCTGATCCCGGATACCGCAAAGGAGAAACCCATGCGCGGCGTCGTCATCGCCGTGGGACCCGGCAAGGTCCTGGAAAACGGCGACGTGAAAGCCCTCGAGGTGAAGAAGGGCGACAAGGTCCTCTTCGGCGGCTACGCCGGCAGCGAGGTCAAGCTGGAAGGCAAAGAGTATCTGATCGTGAACGAGAGTGAAATCTACGCCGTCATCGGCGCTTAGGAGAACCCATGGCAGCCAAAAGAATTGTGTTCGACCAGGAAGCGCGCGAGGCGATCCGCCGCGGCGTGAAGCAGCTCGCCCGGGCCGTCAAGGTGACGCTCGGGCCCCGAGGCCGCGCAGTGCTCCTCGAAAAGAAGTGGGGCGCGCCGATCGTCAGTGTCGACGGCGTCACCGTCGCGAAAGAGATCGAGCTCAAGGACCCCTACGAGAACATGGGCGCCCAGATGGTGAAGGAAGTCGCCTCGAAGACGAACGACGTCGCGGGCGACGGCACCACCACCGCGACGGTGCTCGCCGAGGCCATCTTCGACGAGGGCCTCAAGAACGTCACCGCCGGTGCCAATCCGATCGCGATCAAGCGCGGCATCGACAAGGCCGTCGACGCCATCGTCGCCGAGCTCAAGCGCCTGTCCAAGCCCGTCCGTCTCGACGACGTCTCCGAAGTCCGGAACGTCGGGACCATCGCAGCCGGAGGTGACGAGAGCATCGGCAAGATGCTCGCCGAGGCGATGCAGAAGGTCGGCAAGGACGGCGTCATCACGGTCGAGGAAGGCAAGGGCCTCGAGACCTACGTCGAATGGGTCGAGGGCATGCAGTTCGACAAGGGCTACCTGTCGCCCTACTTCGTCACCGAGCCCGAGGAGATGAAGGCGACGTTCAAGGACTGCTATATCCTCCTCCACGAGAAGAAGATCTCGGCCGTCAAGGACTTGATCCCGCTCCTGGAAACGATCGCCAAGACGGGCAAGCCCCTGCTCATCATCAGCGAGGACATCGAAGGCGATGCACTCTCGACGCTGGTCGTCAACAAGCTGCGCGGGACGTTGAACATCTGCGCCGTGAAGGCGCCGGGCTACGGCGACCGCCGCAAGGCCCTGATGGAAGACATCGCGGTCCTTACCGGCGGCAAGGCCATCTTCGAAGACCTCGGCGTCCCGCTCGAGAAAGTGGATCTCACCTATCTGGGACGCGCCAAGAAGATCGTCGTCGAGAAGGAGAACACGACGATCATCGAAGGCGCCGGCGACACCAAGGAGATCCAGGGCCGCATCGGCATGATCAAGAAGGAGATGGAGACGACCACCTCCGACTACGACAAGGAGAAGCTCCAGGAACGCCTGGCGAAGCTCGCCGGCGGCGTGGCGCAGGTCAAGGTCTGCGCGGCGACCGAGGTCGAGATGAAGGAGAAGAAGCTCCGCGTCGAGGATGCGCTCCACGCGACCCGGGCGGCCGTCGAAGAGGGCATCCTGCCCGGCGGCGGCGTGGCGCTGCTGCGCGCTTCCAAGGCGCTCGACAAGATCAAGAGCGGCGACGCCGACGAGAAGACGGGGATCGACATCATCCGCCGGGCCGTCGAGGCGCCGATCAAGCAGATCGCCTGGAACTCCGGCGTCGAGGGGGCGATCGTGGTGGACAAGGTCCTGGAGTCGAAGGACGTGAACTTCGGCTTCAACGCCGACACCCTCGAGTACGGCGACCTGATCAAGGGCGGAGTCATCGACCCGACGAAGGTCGTCCGCAGCGCGCTCGAGAACGCGGCGAGCGTCAGTTCCCTGCTCCTGACCACCGGAGCGATCATCGCGGAGATCCCCGAGCCCCGTCCCGCTCCGAGCGCCGGCGCGGGCGCCATGGGAGAAATGGACTAACGTTGAGACCGACCTTCAAGGAGAACGCCATGACGGAATTATTGAAGACGGACCGCATCGATGACGCGGCCGCCAAGGGCCCGGGCATCCGCGACGTCTTTGCCACGGTCCTGGAAACCGTCTCCGGCGGCATCGCGAGCGCCGCGAAGGGCAGCGGCCTGGCCGGAGCCGCCCTCCGGGACGCCGTCACCACGGTCGTGAAGGAGGCCGTGAAGGGGGTCGTCGCGAAGGGCAGCGACCTGGTTCCCGGCATGAAGGCGATGATCATGGGCGTCGCCCGCGGCACGGGGAAAAGGGCGACGCAGCGCTCCAGACCCTGTCGCACGTCGCGAAAACCGTCATCCACGATACCGCGGACGTGGGCGGCGACCTGGCCGCCGCAACCAAGGGACTCGTCCTGGGCGCGATTGCCGGCGCCAAGGCGATGGGCGTGGACTACGCGAAGGCGACGGCGGCCGCCCTGGGAGCCCTGGAGGGGGCCAAGGAAGCCGGCTCCGTCACCGTCGAGCGGGTGCTCGGCGCGCTGAAGGACCCGATCGGCGGCAGCAAGGTCGCGATGCCGCAGCTCGCCGCGAATTGAGCCCCGGACGCTGGTGTCCTTCCGGCAGGCGTGCGTAGCGTGAACTTCTCCATGGCTGGAAGCGGGCTGGAATACTACTTGGACAGGACGAGAACATACTTTGCGGATTCTCATGCTCCCAAAGCCGGTTCTACGTCTAATTGGTTATGAGCTCCCGAAGTCCAATCCTTGCCATTGGACTCCTATTGCTTGGTTGTGAACGTGAGTCTACCCCCTCCCCTTCAACCGTCGTAAAGTCTGCGCCCAATGCCCGGACCCTCCTCAAGTCGAACCTGGTCATCAGTTGCGCGCACGTCGTCGTCGAACCGGACTTGATTTCCGGCGTCCTGACCGCGCGGAACATCGGCAAGGGGCCGCCCGCGGTGGTTGACCGTTGGAACAGTTGGGGGGCTCACCAGTGGCGTCTCGCCGTCGGAGATCAAACGGCGGTAAACCCGAAAACTAACTGGTGGGCAAACTTCTACACCGAAACGGTTCTGGCCCCCGGGGAGATCCGTCACGCCCGATTCTACATCACGCGATCCACGAGCCGTGCCCGCGTCGGCCAAGAAGCGTGGTGGTTTCTCGTAGGTGGACCCTTCGGAGAGATTTCTCTCGCCACGTCCGAAAGCGCCGGTGCCCCGGCGCCGTCGTTCAGTGGAGGTCAGCCGGTCACATTCTTCATGGACGGCGCGCAGAAGGACGCCCCAGATACGGATCGCGACTTGACGGCTGCCTTGTGGTGTGGTGGCGTGACTGTTCGCTCGGAAGAGTTAACGTCGGTCCGGGATCTCGAGGACCGTATTCAGGGAAAGTTGCTTCGGTAACGACGGGCGCGAAGCCTTACGCGGTCCGCTCAATGGCCCCTCGATAATTCCAAGGCATCCAGCCTTCCGCGTCGTCGGAGACCTCCCTCGGATGATGGAGGAGTTCCGTAACGTAGTCGAAGGGATTCACCCCGCTCAGCTCTGCCGTGTGAATCAGGCTCATGAACACGTCACCGACGTGGGCTCCGATCTCGCTCTTGAAGAAGAGGGCATTCTTCCTGTGCAGAATCGCCCTCTTGAGAGCTCTTTCGGTGATCGTATTATCCAACCCCTCTGTGTTTTCCTGGGGGTAGGAGCCCGGGGAAAAACCCCCTCTTGGAGGGGGGTGGTGCCTGGGGGGGGAATCGAACCCCCATGACCTTGCGGCCATCGGTTTTTGAAACCGACGCGTCTGCCAATTCCGCCACCCAGGCGAGTCGTGAAAGTATAGACCCCCGCCCGGCCCGCGTCCACGGGCGGCTCAGTCCGACGCTTCGATCAGAACGCCGAAGCCCCGCTTCGCCGCGGTCTCGTAAGCCCGAACCGTCTGCTCCCAGCCCGCCCGCACGTCCTTCTCGACCTGCTCCTCCTGCAGCTTTCCCGCGATCCACGAATGCGTCCGGGCGAATTCCTGGAGGATCTCCGGCCAGCCCGGAAGACGCGTCCTCGCGATTTCGTCGGCGATAGCCGCCGCCACCGTCGGGGGATTGTAGCTGCCGAACAGGCTGCCCCCGCCGATGGGGATGCCGTCGAAGTCCACCGGTGTCTCCGCGGAGCCATAGTAGGCGTGATCCCAGACCGTCGGCTCAAGTCCCGGATACAGGCGCCAGTGCGGCTCGATCACCTTCGCCTCGCCGATCTGCAGCACCGCCTCCTCGGCCCGCTCCCGCCGGCGCGCATCCACGGTCCAGTGGATGAGATCGAACATCGATCCCTGAGGGTAGACCCGCTGGCTCATGTTCCAGCCGCGCAGGAGGCGGCGCGCCGTCCGGAAATCCAGCTCCCGGATTTCCGCCGGCGTGACATGGTCGCCCCGTGCCTCGGCGAGCGCCCGACGGGCGTGATCCAGCAGCATCTCGGGCGAATTCAGCCCCGCGAGCACCTTCAGCCGCTCCTCCAGCATCCGGACGACGTCCGCATCGCTCTCCCACGGCTTCGAGAGCAGGTGCGTCCGCACGTCGTCCAGCAGCCCGGAGCGGTTCGCCGCCGCCAGCAGCGGCAGGCCCCGCTCGACCACGTGCTCGTGATCCACGAGGCAGAGCCGCCATTCGATGCCCATGGAGGGTGAGAATACCCGGGATCGCGGTCGGAGAAAACAGTTCCTGTGGCCCTTGGCGCGGGAACAACTCCTTCCCTCTCTCCCGTCAGAGGGGTCCCCGGATAAAGATGTCGGTGTAGCCGTTCGTGTCGTCGGACACCATGTTCGGCGCCTCCGTCGACCAGATGCCCCAGCGGCCGTCCGTCGAGATCGCCGCCGCATACACCGACACGGTCGGAAGCTCGCCGGTCGTCGATCGCGTCAGCAGCTGGCGGCCGCGCCCTTCGACATAAAGCACCTGCTGGATCAGCAGCCCCTGTTCCGTCGCATAGACCACCCGCGAGGCATCCCCCGACAACCGCACTTGAGACCCCGCGTCCACTTTGAGCGCGGGGTCCGAGATGATCCGACGCTGGCCCGTCCCGACGGTCACGAGCTCGCAGCTCAGATAGCTCGGCTGCGGAAACAGCGACTGGTCGTGGCGGACGTAGCCGATCGTCGACCCGTCCGCCGAGATCCCGGGTTCCAGACCTCCGAACCCCCCGGCGCTGGGCTGCGACATCAACGTGACGGTTCCCGTCGACCGCCGCCAGAGATAGACGTCGGAACCCGAGTCGGTATCCGCCGCCGCGAGGTTCGTCGCGCTCGACTCGAATACGACGAACTCCCCGTCCGCCGATATCCCCTGGTCCCATACGTTGCATCCGGCGTTGGCGGGCGTCGACGTCGACGACGTTGCGTGGGAGACCAGCGTCAGGGTCGGAAACGGAAAGTCCCGGTTCGGACCGAAATCGCAGAGATAGACCTGGGTCGTGCCCGTCGTGGTAAATCCCGTGTTGGTCGCCGTCGTCGAAAACGCGAGATATCTCCCGTCGGCGGACAGCGACAAGCCGTAAGCGTGATCGTTGAAGAAATCCGTCGTCGATCCGCGGACGTGCGTGAATTTTCCCGTCTCCCGGTCATAGATCACCGGTCGGAAGATGGGGGTATTCTGGCTCCAACCGGAACCGAAGCTCTCGTACTGACCGGAGCTCAGGAAGGCGACGGTGCGGCCGTCCGCGGACAGCCGGGGTTGCGCGCAGGCTCCCGTGTTCACGACGGCCAGATTGGTCGAGATATTCGTCAGATTCTCCACCTTGCCGGTGTCCCGGTCCTTGACGAGGATATCGCTCACGCCGTTCGAGTCGTTGGGCGCGAGATTGAAAGCGCCCGATCCGAACGCCACATACCTCGCATCCGGGGAAAGGGAGAACGATGGGGAGCCTCCGTTCGCCTGCTGTCCCTGGGGTCCCACGGAGACCCGGACCGTTACCAGGGTGACCGTCTCGCCCCCGCCGATGTCCCCCGTGCAGCACGGGAGGATCAACGCCGCCGCCAGGAGGGCAACCGCGCGCGAGGCCGATCCGGCGAAGTCCCTCACTGCGGACCCCGGATGAACACGTCGTAGAATCCGTTGGTGTCGTCCGGCACCATGTTCGTCGCCAGCGTGGCGAATCCGATCCAGCGGCCGTCTCCTGAAAAGGTGAAGTAGGAGACCGGGACGAGAGGAACATCCCCCGTCGTCGAGGCGACCGCCGGCCGGGTCCCCTGTCCTTCGATATACAGCAGCAGGGGCATGGTCGGAGAGTCATCCTGGACGTAGAGGACTTTCGAGCCGTCGAACGAGAGACAGACCGGCCAGGAGAGCGCGACATGCACGTTGTCCGGCGAGATCCTGCGGCGCAGTCCCGTCGCGATCGTGTAGAGTTCGCAATTCACGTAGCGGGGAAAGGGGGCCTGGCTGACGTCCTGCCGCACGTAGCCGATCGTGGTCCCATCGCCCGAGACGGCCGCCCCATACGACAGGGACCCGCTGCCGCTGGGAACGGAGGCGATGGCCACCACTCCCGTGGACCGACGCCAGTAATAGATGTCCGGCTGGCCGTCTCCGTCCGTTCCCGTCAGATCGCTCGCCAGGCCGTCGAAGACCACGACCTCCCCGTCCGCCGAAATTCCGTGCTGCTCCAGATAGCACACGTTGTCGCAGCCGACGGTGGAGGACCCCATCGCGTGCGATACCAGAGTCAGCGTCGATTGATTCCGGCCCGGCCCGAAATCGCACAGGTAGATCTGGGCATTCCCGTTTGGGGTGAAGCCCGTGTTCGTCGCCGCGGTGGCGAACGCCAGATAGCGCCCGTCGGAGGACAGGCAGAGTCCGGTGGTCTCGTCGTTGAAATACTGGGATCCCGGTCCCAAGACGTGTGTGAAAGCGCCCGTCCACCGGTCGTAGAGGATGGGCCTCGCAATGCCGGACGAATAGGCGCTCCCCC
>Ga0137410_10000550_pt1 | contig 26592 bp, 21 predicted proteins | sample CZODoug1_16funga_FD_108878 | JGI IMG/M metagenome (GOLD analysis project Ga0137410, IMG submission 108878) | Vadose zone soil fungal communities from Angelo Coast Range Reserve, California, USA - CZODoug1_16fungal (Illumina Assembly) | ecosystem: Environmental > Terrestrial > Soil > Vadose zone... | reverse complement strand
CCGACAGGAACTCTCGCGATGTACTGCTCGCCAGCGCGCCCAGCGTGATCCCCGACAGGCAGACAAACACGATGACCATCAGGCCCGTCACCCAGATCGCGATCACTGCCGGAATCAGGAATTTCTCAGGTTTTTCCGACCTCGACGCCGCCGCCCCGACCAATAGCGCGAATGCCACCATCAACAGCGGATTGACCACGAAGATGCTGATATAGCCAGCCACACCGATCCTCAGGTCGGGTTCTCTCAGCATGGTTAAGGCGGGCGCGATATCGCCGACATGTGTCGCGCCCAGCGCGCCGGCGATGATCATTGGCACGACATAAAGCCAGAGCAGTGGGCGCGGTACGAATCGCCGCAGGCTGCCGTCGAACAGCGAGTGAAGCAGGTACGAGCCGAGCGTCCCGGCCAGGAGCAGATTGACGGGGCTGAGGCCCGGAATGCCAAGCATGGTGCGCGGGAAAATGGAGGTGCTCGCGATCGGCATCAAGAGGATGAGCAGGACCACCCCAATGCGAAAGTCGTGCAGCAGGAAAATGCAGGCGATCAGCGAAGCGGCCAGATACAGTGCGTTCAGGTCCGCGACCGCGACCAGGGATCCGAAAAAAACGCCGAGGAGAACGATCCACGCCGCCGCCAGCCGTGGCGTGCACCGAAGCCAGAGGGCGGCGAAGCCAGGAAAGACTCGACGCTCCGCGGCCGAGAACATTCGGGTCCTCGTGCTCTAAAAGGCGTTGATTACCGTACCGACGACGCGAGCGCCCGTGTCGCTCAGTTCCCGGATGAGGCGGCTGGTATCGGCGACGCGGGTGTGGTCCTTGCGCGCGAGCGTGACGACCGAGCTCACCCGGAAAGCCACGTTCTGCGCATCCGCGTAGAGCTTCGCCGGCGGAGTATCGAGGAGGATGACATCGAATTCGCCTTGCATTTCCTGCAGGAAAGCGCCGAACACGGGGCCCGACAGCAACTCCTGTGGATTGGGAGGGGGCGCGCCGGCCGGCAGAAGCGAAAGCCGTCCGAACTCCCGGACGGGCGTGATCGCGCCGCGGTCTGCGCGACCGGACAGGACCGCCGTCAAGCCGATCCGGTCGGGGATATTGAAGATGCGGTGCTGCCGAGGTGCGCGCAGATCGGCATCGATCAGGAGCGTCCGCTCGCCGAGCTGGGCAAAGACCACGGCGAGGTTGGCGGCCACGTAGCTGCGCCCCTCGCCCGAGCCCGGGCTGGCAACGGCCAGCGCCCGGTGCCCGGGCCCGGCCTTGGACCAACGCATCGACAGCTGGGTGCGCAGCGCCCTCAGCTCCTCGGCGCGCGCGTGAAACGGTTCGTAAGCGACGACGAGCTCCCTGCTGATGCTGTCGTTGCCGGGCAACAGGTGGGGAAGATCATACTGTTTCGCGACCGCGCAGCGCAGGTCGTCCTCGGTGATCAGGCCCAGGCGGCGTGCCGCTTCGCCGAATCTCAATCCCTCCGCCTTCTGGAGCTCCATGACGCGCTCGATGTCGCGGTCGCCGAGCTTGCCTTCCTCCGCGAGGATGCTGCCGATGCGGCGGTCGTAGCGCGCAGCAACGCGCCCCGACCCTTCGATCGACAGGACGTTCTCTGGAGGATTCACCGCCATTCTCAGCCAGGAGCCGGCAACGCCCGCGGCTTGCTCCCGAGCCCGCCGAGCAGACGGACCTCGGTGGGCCTCCAGGTATGGAGCACGCCGAGCAGCGGGACATCCAGATCCAGGTCGCCGGTCGAGCGCACGCGGCGGTCGCTCATCTCCATCAGCAGCACGACCGCGAACCCGAGCATGGTCCCGACGACCACCGACAGCGCGATGTTGAGCCGGATCTTGGGCTGGGTAGGCTTGCCTGGCACGGGCGCGGCGTTGAGGAGGGTCACGTTGCTCTGGCTCGCACGACTCTCGACCTGGCTGACGACGTGGCGCTGCATTGCCGTGTCGTAGGCCCGCTCGGCGGATTCCACGTTGCGCTTGAGAACGGTGAACTCGTTGCGGCCGTCCTTGAGACCGAGCAGGCGTGCGCGCTGCGCTTCCATCGCTTTCCTCAGCTCCGCTTCGCGCTGGCGGCTCTGGCGCGCCGAGTTCGCGATGCCCTCCACGACCTTCCGCATCTCGGCGTTGAGCCTCTTGCGCAGATTCTGATTCTCGGAGAGCTGGCGCTGGTATTGCGGATAGTTGCTGCCGTACTGCGAGGCAAGTTCTTGCAGCTTGGTCTCGCCCTGCAGGAGATCCGACTTGAGCTTCTGGATGAACGCATTGTCGAGTACGTCCGGCAATCTTTCCAGATTCCCGCCTTGCTCGAGGAATTTGCGTGCCTGCTCTTCCCGGGCTTTCCACTGAATCGTCTGCTCCTGCGCTTTCACCACCTGATCCGACAGCGCAGTCAGGCGGGTGTTGTCGACATCGAAGCGCTCGTCGGTGGAAACGATGCCTTCCCGCTGGAGATAATCCGTCAGCTTCGCCTGAGCGCCCTCCAGATTGGCCCGCAGGCTCTTCAGCTGCTCGTCGTACCACAGCGCCGCCTGCCGGGTCGGCTCCACGCGCAGCTCGAGCACGGTGTCCGTATACGCCTTGGCGAAGGCGTCGGCGATCCGCGCCGATAAATTAGGATCGGCGGATGAGTAGCTGACGTGGATAATGCTGCTAAGCGATGTTTCCACCTTGAGCTTGAGAAGCAAAGCCTCGACGAGCCAGTCCTCGATCGACTCCTTGCCCGGCGCAGCCTTCTCGTAGGCGGTCCGCATCGCGGGGTTCTCCGCGAGCTTGAGGTCCTGCACCACTTTGGCGGCAACTCTCTTGCTGAGGATGATTTCCGCCTGCGTCTGCAGGTAGCTGAGCTTCTCCTGCGGAAGAATGAGAGGGAGGGCGTTGCCCAGCGATTGCTCGTCCTTGGCCTCCACCAGCAGCGACGCCGTCGCCCGGTAGGTCTTCGGGAGGAGCAAGCTCACCGCGGTAGCCGACAGCACGGTGGCGGCCACCACCAGCATGAACACTCGGAAGCGCGCGCGCAGCGCGAGCAGAAATTGCTGTGGGGTCACGGTATACCGCGTCTCGGCCGATGAAGTCTGTCGGGCTTCCCTAGAACAAGCTTTCCCGGACGTAGATCACGTCATCGGGCTGCAGCGGATCGGTGAGGTGCGCGCTGACGTTTTCGAAGGTCCCGTCCGGTTTCCGGCGGCGGATTTTCACGCCACGGTCGGTTCCCCGCTGCGTCACGCCGCCGCCGACTGAGAGCGCCTGCATTACGGTCATCGCTTGCTCCAATCGATAAGATCCCGCGCGCTGCACCTCTCCGTAGATGTAAAAAACCGGAGCGCGCTGCACATAGACAGTATCGCCGTTCTCGAGCTGAAGATTCCGCGACAAATCACCCGTGCGGTACATGGTGGGCACATTGATGTCCTGCTTCATGGTCTTCCCGTTGCGCGTGACCATCACGGTGACGTTGTCGTCGCCGGTCGGGATCACCCCGCCGGCGAGCGCAAGGATGTCGCTCAGGTTCGAGCTGGTGTCGTCGAGCGGGTAACGCCCCGGGCGGGCGACTTGGCCGAGCACCGATACCTGGCGGCTGCGCACGCGGACTACGTTGAGGCTGACCTGGGGTTTCAGCACGAATTTTCCCTTGATCAGATACTCGGCAATCCGGGCCTCCGCGCGCGCAGGCGTGAGCCCGGCGAGCGCAACCTCGCCTATCAATGGGAAGGTGATGGTGCCCTGCTGGGAGATGCGCGTTTCGGTCGTGAGATCCGGATTCTGGAAAACCGTGATGCGTACGGAATCACCGTCTCCCAGAGTGTCGCGCGATTGGCCCAAGGCTGTGGCCGATATCAGCATCGCTGCCACACCGAGAGCGGCGAGCGGTCGTCGCCCTGCTTTCGCCAGCTGATAGATCATGGGATCTCAAGATAGCGGCACGACGTTTTACGGAAGCGTCGCCGGTTTGGTCCGATCGGACTAGCTCAGCTTTCGGCACGAAGCATCTCGCAAAAAAGCGCCGCGGGTTCTTCCCTCGATCACATCGTGAAATTTTTCTCACGATCACGCCCATGCCGCGAGCGAACGTGCACTTCGGCTGCGTAAAAAATTAATGACCTTGTCATGATGCCTCTACTTTCTGTCACGAATCCACTGCATCGGAGTCATCATGAATTTACGGAGCAGTTCTGCCGTCGTCATGCGCGTCGCCACGTTGGCGTCGCTGCTCGCCGCGGCCTTACCTCTCGCGGCCCAAACCGCTTTCCGCGATCCTCTCGTTCAGCCTTTTGCGGTCGACAGCGTCTGGAATATGCCCATCGGCAGCGGCGCACAATACGTCGCGATCAACATGTCCGGCACTCCGGGCAACGACGTTTGGGCCCCCATGCCGCAAATCGACGATGACTATATTGTCTTTACGCCGAACGCCCCACTCACTGCGATCAACTACAGCGATGCCGCCTGGACGGGAAGGGACCGTTGCCCCGCCACCGGCGGCTTGCTCGTCCAGGTCCCGATTCCGACGTCCTTAGTCGTACCCAACACCCTGGGCAACAACGGGGCGGCATTCCTCATGCCCGACGGCAGAACCATCATCCAGACCCAGCCTTTCACGCGCTGCGTCGCGGGCGGGCCGGCGACCAGCGTCATTCAGTTCGCTTCCGTGGACATCTACGGCGACGGACGATTGGGCGGTCACGGCGGGTCGTCGCTATCCACGGTCGGCGGAACCATCCGCATCGGAGAATTTCGCCCGGGCGCACCGATTCAGCATGCCATCAAGATCGACGTCGACACGCCCGTAATTCTCGCGAGGTGCTCCACCGCCGCCGACTGCTTTCGTTGGCCCGCGTTTACCGCCGACGCTGGAGCCCCGGGGTCTTACGGAACTCAGAATCCGAATCCGGTTCCCGGCATGAAGATGGGGGCCCTTCTCGCCATCCCCGCAAGCACCAACCTCAACGCTCTGGGGCTTGAATCGGTGCCCGGACAGATGCTCGCTTGGACGCTGCAGAATTATGGGGCCTACATCGTCGACAGCTCGGGCGGAACGGGCTTCGTCATATCGGCCGAAAACGGACCAAACGGGTCGGTGCGGGCTCAGTTTGCGGCCGACTTCGGCACGCCACTCGAGCAAAGAGTGAACAGCAACACGCCGTGGTCCCGCGACATGCAACGCCTGGTACAGGCCTTGTACCTGGTGACCAACAACGGGCCTACCAGCATCGGCGGCGGCGGAACTCCTCTACAGCCGCTTGCTCTTGCGCTGCAACCGCCCGGGGGCGCCGACACCATCCCGCCCAGCGTCCCCGGCGGGCTCGCGGGCACGCCGGCCCCCCTTCAGATCGCTCTGTCGTGGACGGCCTCGACCGATAACGTGGGCGTGACCGGCTACAAGGTCTTCCGCAACGGCGCGCAGATCGCCACCACCAGCTCGCTCAGTCATGTGGACCCGGGCCTCCTGCCCTCCACCCTCTACAGCTACGCCGTAGCCGCCTTCGACGCGGCGGGCAACACCTCCGCCCAGTCCGCCGCCCTCTCCGTCGGCACTCTGGCGGCTTCCGACACGCAAGCACCCACGGTTCCCGCGGGCCTCGTCGGCACGGCCTTGTCCTCGAGCCAAATCAATCTCTCGTGGAGTCCTTCGACCGACAACGTGGGCGTGACCGGGTACTACGTCTACCTGAATGACGTCGCGCTCACGACCACGACCGCGACGTCGTTCCAGCACACCGGCTTGGCCGCGGGCACCACGTACAACTACCGCGTGAGCTCCTTTGACGCGGCCAGCAACAACTCGGCATGGAGCGCGACACCGGTTTCGGTGACGACGCCGCCGGCGGCGCCGGCGCCCGACACGCAAGCGCCCTCCACTTCCACCGGCTTGACAGCGGCAGCAGTCTCATCCGCCCAGATCAATCTTTCCTGGGTTGCTTCAACCGACAATGTCGGCGTAACCGGCTACCGCGTCTACCGGGCGGGTGCCTTGCTCGCCACTCTGGGAGCTGTGACCGGATATCAAAACACCGGCCTCGCGGCGTCCACGACTTACTCGTATACGGTCCAGGCCGTCGACGCGGCAGGGAACGCTTCCCTGCAATCGGCCCCGGCGAGTGCAACCACTCAGGCCGTCCCCGACACCAGCGCGCCTTCGGTTCCGACCGGTCTCACGGCAAAGGCGATCTCGTCGAGCCAGCTCAGTCTCTCGTGGAGCCCTTCGACCGATAATATCGGCGTGGTCGGCTACTACGTCTATCTCAACGACGTCGCTCTGGTCACTCTGACGACGACTTCATTCCAGCAGGCCGGGTTGACCGCGGGCACCACCTACTCCTACCGCGTGAGTTCCTACGACGCAGCGGGCAACAACTCGGCCTGGACGATACCGGTCTCGGTGACGACGCCGACAGCGTCTGACACTCAGCTGCCCTCCGTCCCCAAACGCCTCAAGGGAAAGGCTGCCTCCCCGACTCAGATCAATCTCTCGTGGCTTCCTTCGAGCGACAATGTCCGCGTTACGGGCTACTACGTTTATGTCAACGACGTCGCGCTGACCACGACGACCGCGAGATCGTTCCAGCACACCGGGCTGACCCCTGGCACGACGTACAACTACCGCGTGAGCTCCTACGATGCAGCCGGCAACAACTCGGCCTGGACCGCGACTGCGGTCTCGGTGAGGACGCCCTCGGGCCGCATTGCCCGCAGCGACTTCGACGGAGATGGCAAATCCGACATCCTGTGGCGCAACGCGGCGACCGGCGCAAACGCCCTATGGCTGATGAACGGCGCGGCGATTGCGAGCGGCCCCACGCTCTCCACCGTCGCGGACCTCACCTGGGGGATCGCCGGCGTCGGTGACTTCGACGGCGACGGCAAAGCCGACATCCTCTGGCGCAACAGCGCCTCGGGTGGAAACCTGATCTGGCTGATGAGCGGCTCCGCCATCCTGAGCGAGGCCGCAGTCAACTGGGTGACCGACTTCAACTGGAGCGTTGCGGGGATCGGCGACTTCGACGGCGACGGCAAGGCCGACATCCTGTGGCGCAACGGCGCGACCGGCGACGTGACGATCTGGCTGATGAGCGGCGGGACGATCTCGGGCGGCGCCGTGGCTTTCGCGACCGTCTCGGATGTCAACTGGGGCATTGCCGGTGTCGGCGACTTCGACGGCGACGGCAAGGCCGACATCCTGTGGCGCAACAGTACTACCGGTGAAAACCAGGTCTGGCTCATGAACGGGGCGACGATCCTGAGCGCCGTTGCCACCAGCGCGATGCCGGACCTCACCTGGACCGTCGCGGGGATTGGCGACTTCGACGGAGACGGCAAGGCCGACATCCTTTGGCGCAACCCGACGACCGGCGAGAACGCGATCTGGCTCATGAACGGTGCCACCATGACGAGCAGCGCTTCCATCGCGGCGATGGCGGATCTGAACTGGACTGTCGCGGGCACGGGCGACTTCGACGGGGACGGCAAGACCGACATCCTGTGGCGCAACGCGGCGACCGGTCAGGACACGATCTGGTTCATGAACGGCTCGACGACGACGAGCGGCCCTACCGGCACCATGGCCGATTCCAGCTGGTCGATCGCTTATCCCTGAATCGACCGCGCGTGGCTCAGAACGAAAGCCGCGCGGTGAGCGAAACGGTGTTCACGAGATACTCGGCGGTCGGAAGGTTCGAGTAGCGGCGTTCGCGCAGCACGCTCGCCTGGAGCGTGATGCTCTGCAGCGGCCTGTACGCAAGCGACGCGGTTGCCGAGCTTACCTTGTCGATCCTGCCCTGTGCGCCTCCCGACACCAGTCCCGGGTCGCCGAGGAAGTACCAGGCACTGTAGTCGAGGATGGCGGACAAGTCGATTTTGTCGGTGACGTTGAGCGTGGGGCGCACGGTCACGCCTTTGACGAGCACGAAGCTCGACTGGATATCCTGGAACGGGCTGATGTCCCGTCGCACCACACCAGTGAGCGAGAGTTTCCCCGTCACCTTCCAATCGTATTCGGCGACCGCCGTGTAGCCGTCGAGGTTGCTTTGCGGCGTGTTCGGGTAGCGCCGGCTGACGCGGCTGGCGCGCGCTACCACGCGCGATAGCCCGGTGACGGTCCAGTCGGCGACGAGTCCGCCGCTGACCTGCCGGTAGGAATCGTCGAAGGCGTCCCCGGGGACGAACGACCTGTTCGGATAACGGCCCTCCTCGACGCGCCCGCCCAGCCCTATCGAGCTGTTGGAGGGCGTCACGTAGCTCAAGCTCGCGTCGCCGCTGGATATGGTGATGTCGTTGGGCTGGAGTTGCGGATCGCCGTTCTTCTGCTCGAACACGCCGCCCCCAGCCTGGGCGCGCCAGCGCGGCGTGATCAGGAAGGCCCCGCTCAGCAAACCCTGCCGCGACTTGAGAGGTCGGGCGTGGCGCTCTGCGTGTACTGGAACGGTGCCAAGACGAAGTTCTCCGTGTAGCCGAGTTGTCCGCTCAGGTCGTTGCCGATCTGCCAGAGCCAGATCGCCCGAATGTCGTGGCCGTTGAAATCCAGATCGGTAAAGTGATTGAACCGGGTGGCGCTCCAGGTGTAGCCCCCTTGGAAGCGCTGGCGGCTGAGCGGAGCGTCGAAGGCGAATCCGAGCGAGGTAGTGCTATAGGTGTCGGCTGTCGGGCTCGGCACGCGAAACACATTGTCGTCGCGGGTGCCTTTCTCCTCGACGAACGGGGTGAGCTTGCCGTCCCATAGCGCCTGCGCCGGCGACGCGGCGAGCGCCGCTGCTACGAGACACGCGTGCCCAAGGCCGAGCGCGCAGTCGCGCAAGCGCCCCCGGCTTCTCACACCGACATGCGGCGACGCGCGATGGCGCCTACACCGAGCAGGCCGGCCAGAATCATGGCCCAGCTACCCGGCTGGGGAGGCGACTCCTTCTTCGCGCCTGGAACGCTCTGCGCGGCGTCGCTGCCCGCGCGACTGGAAGCGCGGCCCTGCGCCGCGCCGCCGCCCGCCCCGTTGTCTGTGATGCGATAGAGGCGCACAGTGCTACGGCTGAACTGCGGCTGCTCGTCCGGCCCTTCGTCGGCCAGGGTAAAGGCATCGTAGGTCAGCGAGGAAAGCTCCTCGAGACTGGCCGGTCGCTGCGTGGCATGGCGGTGCACGCCTTCCGAATCGCGCGAAGGCATATTGATCGCAGCCGGCATGACTTCGGCTTTTCCGAAGCGACTGTCCGCGGCTGTTACGTGGGCGCTTGAGACAACCAGCGAAGCAGCGAGAATCGCGAGTTTTGCTTTCATCGGACTTCCTCGACTCGATAGGAAATCGGGAACGTGAGTGGCCCCGCTTGACGCCCTTCAGCATCGGGCCGTGGGATGACAGCGAGTCCGAATCGTCCTTGCGCGGACGTAGTCTGTTGGAACTACCGCGGGCAGTTTGCCCGCACGGACTACAGGCTGAGGATGCGAAGCGCGAGGCCCCTGCCGACGGCCTGCGCGCGGTTCTGGACGTTCAGCTTGCGCAGAATCTTCTGAACGTGGTTCTTCACCGTCAGCGGGCTGATGCCCAGGATCGCGCCGATCTCGATGTTGCTCTTGCCCATGTGGATCCACCTGAGGATTTCCTGCTCTCGCGACGTCAGGATTGCAGGGGCACCCGGCGATGCCCCGCCTCCCTCAGCGGCGGGACGACTGACCTGGGTGCGTACCCATGCCAAGTGCAGGAACGGCACCAGCAACTCCGCGAGATAGGACTGCTTCGCGGCTACCGTCCCGGGTTTGCAGGCGAACGCGAAGAAGCTGGCGACCTTGCCGAAAACGTCGTACGTCCCGTGCGCGAGCACGCCGTTCGTTCCGATCCGGGTCAACTCGCGTGCAAGCGCCGCCTGCGCGAATTGACTGCCGTTGCCGGAATCGACGAACACCGGGCGGAAGTAGTTGTCCTCCCAGGTCTTGATTAGATGCGGCACCAGAGAAGTGTCCCGCCGGAACATCTCGCTGAAGGGTCCGGGCTCCACGGGCGAAGTCGCGAACGCGTCGACGTGGAACAGCAGCGGCTCGCCGTTACGCAACGCACAGATCAGCAGCTCGTGCTTGATCAGGCTTTGCAGCAACCCCTGAGTCCAGGTGAAGAACTGGGGACGCGCGTGCACTCGCAGCGACGCGTCTATGTTCAGCATCAGCGCCTCGACCTCCAATGCATCCGGAGGCGGGCCATCATTGGTTATCGCGGTTGTCACTGGGGTCGACGTCTGGGGTAATTGCTCGGGGGCGGCACGTCGGGCGGCGGGCGGGTCGTCGATTCCTTGCACGACCGCCTTGCTTAGACTCGGAATCATCTGGTTCATCTGGTTCGCCTGGTTCAATTTGAGGCCGGTTTGTGAAATGCACGTGAAATGAGGAGGACTATTCCGTTTGGGTGGCCCATTCCGGAGCAGGCTGCCTCGGGAGAGGCGCTTCGCCTGGGTTGGATTCCGAAGGCGGCGTCGTAGTTCATTCGAACCAGCGCATCAACGATTCGGCGATTGCAATCGCGCGCTAGGGTGACGAACTTACACCCGCTGCACTTCGCCCCCGTTGATCGCAACCGACCAATCCAACCGGCAGATTCTCAATCAGCGCCTTGCGCCTGCGGCTCTCGTGCAGGCCGCGCTCGAGCCTCTGGTGGCGGAAGCGGCGCTGCTCGCGGTGACGCTGGCGTTCGGTGAGACCTTCGACGGCTCCTATCTGATCCTCGCGCTGATTCTGTTCTCGCTCACGTTCCCGGGGAACGCCTCCGAGCCGATGAGCACACGTGCGCTCACTGTCGACGTCGTCACCGGCTGGCTCGTGGTCGTCGGGCTTCTGCTGCTCATCGGCTGGGCGACGCAGACGCTCGGTTCCTTCGATCCACGCGTGCTCACGGTGTGGGCGCTCGCAACGCCCGCTCTGCTGTTTGTCGCGAGGCTGCTCATGCCCGCCGTCCTGCCCCGTCTCATGTCCGCTGAAGGCGTGCAGAGGGTGGCGGTGATCGCCGGCGACGGCGACCTCGGGCGAATGCTCGGCGAGAGAATCAGGAGCGCGCCGTTCCTCGGGATCCGCCTCGCGGGCTACTTCGACGACCGCAGCCCGGAGCGGCTCGGGGGGAACGAGGGGCGCGACGTGCTCGGCTCGCTCGCCGAGCTCGCAGACTACGTCAAGACGCATCGAGTCGATCTGATCTACCTCACGCTGCCGATGGCGTCCCAGCCGCGGATACTGAACCTGCTCGAAGAGCTGCGCGATACGACGGCGTCGATCTATTTCACGCCAGACATATTCCTGTTCGACCTGATCCAGGCCCGCATGGGCGCCATCGGCGGCATGCCGGTGCTCGCGGTCTGCGAGACTCCTTTCTACGGCATGAGCGGCCTGGTCAAACGCGCGAGCGACATCGCCCTCGCAACTTCCGCGCTGGTATTTGCCCTGCCGGTCATGATCGCCATCGCGCTCGGCATCAAGCTCACGTCCGCGGGTCCGGTCCTGTTCACGCAGCGCCGCTACGGCCTCGACGGCAAGGAGATCACCGTCTACAAGTTCCGCACGATGAGCGTGCTCGAGGACGGAGGCGCGGTTCGCCAGGCCACCCGGGGCGACCCTCGCGTGACGCCGCTGGGGGCGTTCCTCCGCAAGTATTCCCTCGACGAGCTGCCGCAGTTCGTCAACGTCCTTCAGGGCCGTATGAGCGTTGTCGGGCCCAGGCCCCACGCGGTGGCGCACAACGAGACCTACCGCAAGCTGATCCGGGGCTACATGATCAGGCACAAGGTGAAGCCGGGCATCACCGGCTGGGCGCAGGTGAACGGCCTGCGCGGCGAGACCGACACGCTCGACAAGATGCGCGCGCGCATCGAGTACGACTTGAGCTATCTGCGGACCTGGTCGCTGCAACTCGACTTGCAGATCGTCCTGAGGACGATCCTCGTGGTGCTGAGATCGCACAACGCCTACTAGAAACGCGCGGGACGCGTCTCTCCGGGCACCGTCTTCAGGCAAGCTTGCGAAGGAAACGATAGCCGGTACCTCTCACCGTCTCCAGCAGTCCCTCGTGCCCCGAGGGATGGAGCGATTGACGCAGCCTGCGGATGTGGACGTCCACGGTGCGCTCCTCCACGAACACGTGGTCGCCCCACACCTCGTCGAGGAGCTGTGAGCGGGTGTACACCCTGTCCGGATGCGTCATGAAGAAGTGCAGCATGCGAAATTCCGTGGCACCGAGCTCGATCCTGCTGCCTCCCGCACTGATGCGATGCGCCGCGGGATCGAGCTGCAGCCCGGCGACTTCGACGATGTCGTCGCTGAGAAGCGGCGCGCGGCGACGGATAACCGCCTTGATGCGCGCGAGCAACTCGCGCGTCGAGAACGGCTTGGTGATGTAGTCGTCGGCGCCGGCCTCGAGGCCCGTGACCTTGTGCGTTTCCTCCGATCTGCCCGTGAGCATGATGATGGGAACATCGCGCGTGCGCTGGTCGGTGCGCAACTGCCTCGCGAAGCTCACGCCGGTCTCGTTGGGGAGGATCCAATCTAGGAGCACCAAATCCGGCACTATTTCGCGGATCGAAGCCATGGCTTCAGGCACGTTGGCCGCGCGCATCACGCGGTGGCCGGCGCGCTCAAGATTGGCGGCGATGAGCCTCTGAGTGATGGGTTCGTCTTCGACTACGAGGATTGCACCGTTCATGGCGTGTGGACTCCGTGCGTTGCTTCCCCTCTTTGGGGACGCTGGCCGCGCGCGCAAGCGGCGACCGCTGCCATGATAATGCGTCGATCGACACATCTCTATCGCTGCCGCTTGATCTTTTTGTCGCGCGGCGTTGTCGTCGCGTAACGGAACCGCTACGGACTAATGCGGGAAAACCCGCGCAAGCGGGCGAGCCGGATCAGATCAGCTGATACTTGACTGCGTAACGGACGAGCGCCGCATTGTCCGTGAGCCTCAGCTTTTTGAGGATTCGCGCCCGATACGTGCTGATCGTGCTCGGGCTGAGATACATTTCCGCCGCGATCTGGTTGATCTGCCTGCCCGAGGCGAGCAGCCACATGACCCGGTATTCACGGTCGGACAGAGACTCGTGGAGAGGTTTTTCGGAATCGGAGGCCAGCTCGGAGGCCAGTTTCTCCGCGAAGGCGGCGCTGACGTATTTTCCCCCGCTCACGACCTTGCGGATCGCGGCGGTCAGCTCCTCGTTGGCGCTCTCCTTGTTGATGTAGCCGGCGCCGCCCGCCTTGAAGACCTGGGCGGCGTGCGCCTCCTCGGGAAGCATGGTGAGTATCAGCACGGGACGCCCGGGGCGCTCGCGCTTGAACTCCTTGATGAGCTCGAGGCCGTTGCGGCCCGGCATCGAGTAATCGAGGACCGCCACGTCCCAGTCGAGCTTGCGCGCGAGCTCGAGGGCATCGTGACCGTCCTTGGCCTCGCCAACGACGACCATGTCCGGCTCGGAGGCCAGGATCTCCCTCAGGCCGCGCCGCACTACCGCGTGATCGTCTGCAATGAGGACCTTAATGGCCGCGTCCCTCTCTGGACATCATCCAAGAGTCTACTTCAAGCCGAGCGGAATAGACACTTTGACCCTAGTCCCCCGGTCCCGGGGGCCGGTTATCTCGATGCCTCCGCCGAAGGGCAGCGCGCGCTCCCGCATACCGAGGATACCGAGCGATTTCGGGCTGGCCATCGCAGCCTCGTCGATGCCTGTCCCGTTGTCCTCGACCTCGAGCACGAGGACGCCGCCCTCCACGCGCATGACCACGTCGATTCGCGTCGCGCTGGCGTGGCGCGCGACATTGGTGAGCAGCTCCTGAAAAATCCGGAACGCCGCGGTCGAGCGCTCGCGATCGAGCGCCAACTCTTCCGAAGGCAGCGATAGCTTGCAGCGGACGCCGCTGCGTTTCTGGAATTCCTTCGCCTGCCATTCGATTGCGGGGCCCAGTCCCAGCTCGTCCAGCACCTCGGGTCGCAGGCGCGTGGCGATCCGCCGCACGGACTGGATCGTCGCGTCGATCAGGTCGAACATCGAGCGCGTCTTCGACGCCAGGGGCTTCTGATCCGGAGGCAGATTCTTCGCCACCCATGTCAGATCCATCTTCAATCCGGTCAGCGCCTGACCCAGCTCGTCGTGAATCTCGCGGGCGATCCTCACCCACTCCTCTTCGCGCACCGACTGCAGGCGGGCGGCCAGCGCGCGCAAGTTCTCCTCGGACTTCCGGACGTCGTCCTCGGCGCGACGGCGCTCGGCTATCTCGCGCGTGAGGGCGAGATTCTTGTTGAACAGGTCCACGAATACCGAGATCTTGAACTTGAGCACTTCGGGGACGATGGGCTTGACCATGTAGTCCACCGCGCCGGCCTCGTAGCCCCGGAACATCGACGGGAGATCCTCGTACGCGCCGGTGAGGAAGATGATCGGCGTGGAGCGGGAACGCTCCCGCGCGCGGATAGCGCGGGCGGCGGTGAACCCGTCAACTCCCGGCATCCGTGCGTCCATCAGTATGACCGCAAAATCCTGGTCGGAAACGCGCTGCAGCGCGCGCTCGCCCGATTCGGCGAGGACCACGCCGTATCCCGACGACCGTAGGAGGGCCTCCATTGCCACCCGGTTCCTGGCGTCGTCGTCGACCACGAGAATGCAGGCTTGCGATGAAATCGAGTCCGCGCCTTCGTTCATTGATTTCTTCGCGTGAAAACCAGCGGTAACTCTACTACCTTTAATACAATACCGCGGTGCGCTTCCCCCGCCGTGTCGCCATCATCGCAGCCCTGGCGCGCAACCGCGCCATCGGATTGAACAACGCGATGCCCTGGCGGCTACCGGAGGACCTGAAGCGCTTCAAGCGTCTTACGATGGGGCACGCCGTGGTCATGGGCCGAAAGACCTTCGACTCGATCGGCTCGCCGCTGCCGGGCCGTGACAATATCGTCATCACGCGCTCGCCCGAATGGTCGCGGCCCGATTGCCGGATCGCTCGCTCGCTCGAGAACGCGCTCGCCGCGGTCGACCCGGACCGCGACGCGTTCGTCATCGGAGGTGCGCAGATCTACGCGCTCGCTCTGCCCTACGCGCAACACCTTCACATGACCGAGATCGGGCGCGATTTCGAGGGCGATGCCTTCTTTCCGGAATTCGACCGCTCGCAATGGCGCGAGGTCTCGCGCGAGCGGCGCGCCTCGGGCGGCGCGGACGGGTTCGACTACGCGTTCGTCGAGTACGAGCGCAGCGCCTGGCCTAGATCACGCGGACTTCAGGCAGCGGGAATCCGTTGAAGTTGCTCGCGTAGGCCGTGGTGTACGCACCCGCGTTGCGCAGGTAGACGTAGTCGCCCTCCTGCAGGTCCGAAGGCAGCGGCTCGTCGCGCATCACCACGTCGATCGAGTCGCAGGTCGGGCCGGCGACGTTCCAGGGCATGTCGGGCCCCGAGCGGTCGGTGCGGATCTTGTACTTGAGACCTTCCGCGGTCTCGATGATGCCGCCGAACAGGCCCGCGTCCAGGTGCATCCAGCGTTTGTTCGCGCGGGTCGCCGTCCCCATGATGCGGCACACGAAGTAGCCGGCGTCGGAGACCAGGAAGCGGCCGGGTTCGGCGATCACCTTCACCGTCGCCGGAAAGGCCTCGAGCGCGCGGTTCACCACTTCGCCGATCACCTCGATCGCGGGAATGGGCTTCACGTGCCGGACGGGAAAACCGCCACCGATGTTCAGGAGCCTGGGATTGAGGCCCACCTTGCTCATGTGGTCGAACACGGCGCGCGCTTTCTCGATGCCGACGCGCCAGTTCTCCGGGTTGCGGCACTGGGAGCCTACGTGAAAAGCGATTCCCGCGAGGTCGGCCTTGAGCTTCGCCGCCGCGGCGACGATGTCGCGCACTTCCGAAGTATGGGCGCCGAACTTGCCGGCGAGGGGCCAGTCGCTGCCGATGTTGGGCGTGTCGAGGCGCAGGTACAGCTTGGCGTCCGCCTTGAGCGAATGGATCTTTTTCAGCTCCTCGAGCGAGTCGATCACGAACCACTCGACGCCCTTCGCCGCAGCGTAGGCGATGTGGTCACGCGACTTGACCGGATTCGAGTAAAAGATGTCGGCCGCCGCCACGCCCTGCGCGAGCAGCATGTCCAGCTCGGCGATCGAGGCGATCTCGAAACCGGCGCTCTCCTCGATCATGATCTTGAGCACCCGGGGATCGGGATTGGCCTTGACTGCGTAGTGGGGTCGCACGCGCGGCATCGCCGCCGCAAAGCGACGCGCTTTCTCGCGGATGATGTTGGAATCGATCAGGAGGAACGGCCTGTCATAGCCGTCTTTGACTGCCGCCCGGACTTTTTCGAAATCCAGGCTCGACTCGGGGTGCGAGTCGAAGAGGTGGGTCTGTTCGAATGCCTGCTGTCGGATGGACTTGATGGTCTTTTTGGCTACGCCAGCTCGCATCTGCATCTTCGGGTCTCCAGCACGGACCTACGTTACGGGAATATCCAGGGCAAAGAAGTCCTGCGAGCCGTAGTGCTCTCTGGTGCTTGTCATGATGACCTCCTTTTGGCTGGTGCTTCGCTCAAATCGCTTCTCCAAAAGCAGCGGGCCCGGGTTTGACCGTCCGCTGCGCAGACAACCGAACCGGAGCCCGTGATGAGTCGGATTATAGAGACTGCCCTTCTGAAATCAAGCGGAATTTTTGGCATCCGGCGCGCCTCCTCGCGCCAGGCGGCTTCCGCCGCCTCCTCCGCGGAACACAACAGATGGTAGGCAACTCCGGTGCGAAGCGCAAGGGGTTGTGCAGGTCGCGCCAGTCCCTTTCGGCGCCGCCCGGGCGACCCCTGTCGGGTTTGACAGGTGTTGCCCGCCCGCGAAAAGGTTCAGAACGCTCGCCTCACTTGGAAGTGAATACTCTACGTCCCGCTCGCAAATGGGCCTGCTGCCAGCGGGCTTGGGAGTAAAGATGTCAGACTTCGGCGACCTCAATCTGGTCGGGCAGTCGCCCGCGTTCCTGTACGTACTTGAATTGACTCGCAAGTTCGCCGCCTGCGACGCCACCGTTCTGCTTCAGGGAGAGACCGTGACGGCAAGGAGCTGGTGGCGCGCGCGGTGCACTACCTGAGCGTGCGCTATCGAACTCAGGTGGGTTTGCCCGTGGCCCAACGACAGAGTGCGATCGCGACCGGGAAAAGCCGGGTTCTTTAAGCGCTCAGGTGTTCTTCGACACCACGATGTTCGGAAACTTCGAAGTCATGTCCTTCGCCGACTCGGCGATCTTCACCGCAAGGCGGCGCGCGATCTTGCGGTAGATCTCGGCGGCGCGGCCGTCGGGGTCGGCGACCACGGTGGGTTTGCCCGAGTCCGCTTGCTCGCGGATGCTGATGTCGAGCGGCAGCGCGCCGAGCAGCTCGGTGCCGTACTCCTTGCACATGCGCTCGGCGCCGCCCTGCCCGAAGATGTGCTCCTCGTGGCCGCAGTTGGAGCAGATGTGGGTGCTCATGTTCTCGACCACGCCCAGGATCGGGATGCCCACCTTCTCGAACATCTTGAGCCCCTTGCGCGCGTCGATCAACGCGATGTCCTGCGGCGTGGTCACGATCACCACGCCGGTCACCGGCACTTTCTGGGCGAGGGTCAGCTGGATGTCCCCGGTGCCGGGCGGCATGTCGACGATCAGGTAGTCGATGTCCCTCCAGCGGGTGTCCTTGAGCAATTGCTCCAGCGCCTGGGTGACCATCGGGCCGCGCCACACCATCGGCGTGTCGATGTCGATGAGGAAGCCGATGGAGATCGCCTGCAGGCCGTGCCCCATCATGGGCTCGAGGGTCTTGCCATCCTTCGACTCCGGCCGACCGCTGATCCCGAGCATGGTCGGCTGCGAAGGCCCGTAGATGTCGGCGTCCAGGACGCCGACGCTCGCGCCCTCCGCGGACAGGCCGAGCGCAAGGTTGACCGCGGTCGTCGACTTGCCCACGCCGCCCTTTCCCGAGGCCACGGCGACGATGTTCTTCACGCCGGGAACGAGCTTCACCCCCCGCTGCACGGAGTGCGACACGATCTTGCTCGTGACCTCGACGTTCACCGAGCCGACGCCCGGGATCGCGCGCAGCTTCTGCGCAACGAGCTTGCGGATCGGCTCGAGCTGGGTCCTGGCGGGGTAGCCCAGCTCGATCTCCAGGGCGACGTTTCCCCCCTCGACCCTGATGTTTCTGGCCGACTTGGTGGCAATAAAATCCTTGCCGGTATTCGGATCGATGGCTTCCTTGAGGACGCCGTGAACTTGTTCCTGGGTGATCGACATCAGAGGGAGTGCAATGCTCGGTGTTTTCAGAGGTTCGATGGGCAATAGGTTGATATTCTAGCAACTTTCGGGTGCCTGCCGCGCTCCGGCACGGTAGAATGGGGCCAAAAGGGGACCGCACAGGGCGAGGACCGGACCGGCGACCGCGGCGGACGAAGATGCCTGAGCACACCAACCGAACGTTTATCTGCAGCGTGCTGTTTCTCGACATCGTCGAGTACTCGCAGCGCTCAGTCGCCGAGCAGATCGCGCTCAAGGAGCGCTTCAACAAGGTTCTCACCGAGGCGATCACCGGGGTTCCCACCGACGATCGCATCATCCTCGACACCGGCGACGGCGCAGCGGTGAGCTTCCTGGGCGACCCGGAGGACACGCTGTTCGCCGGGATGAGCCTGCGCGACTCGGTTGCGGGCCAGGATGCGACGACGGGGCCGCGCCTGCAGATCCGCGTCGGCGTGAATCTGGGTCCGGTGCGACTCGTCAAGGACATCAACGGCAACCCCAACATCATCGGCGACGGCATCAACGTCGCGCAGCGCATCATGAGCTTCGCCGATCCCGGTCAGATCCTCGTGTCGCGCTCCTATTACGACGTGATGGCGCGGCTGTCGGAGGATTTCGCCAAGCTGTTCCACTACGAGGGAGCCAAGACCGACAAGCACGTGCGCGAGCACGAGGTCTATGCGATCAGCCCGAATTCGGGCGGCCTGCGCCGCACCATCCCCGTCCCGGCGCCCAGGCAGACGATGCGGCTGCCGACGCTCAGCATGCCGCCGTTCCTGAAGGTGAACCCCAGGCGCTGGCCTCAAGTCCTGGCGGTCAACAGCAAGCTGTTCGTCGTCGCGCCTCTCGCTTTCACGCTGATCGTCGGCACCGGCGTGGTCGCGCGCAGCCACCGCGACGACGACGCGAAGCCGGCGCCCGTCGCGCCGGTTGCGCGCGCGGCGCCCGCTCCCAAGGCGGAGGCGGCCCCCGCCAAGGTCGCCCCCGTGGAAGCGGCGCCCGCGCCCCAGCCCCAGCAGAAAGCGGCAGAGCCGAAAGCTGCGAAGGAAGCGAAGCCATCGCACAGGAAAGAACCGGCCGCGAAACCCGGCCCGCCGCAGACCGCGAAGACCGAGGGCCCCCTCGCGGCACCCACGCCCAAGGGGAAGGAGGCCGAGCTCGCAGCGCTCGCTCCTGCGATGCGCGACGGGACGATCAACATCATGGCCCTGCCCTGGGCCGAGGTGTTCGTCGATGGCGCCCGGCAGGGCGTGAGCCCGCCGCTCAAAGCGATCCCCCTTAAGCCGGGCAGACATAGGGTAGAGTTGCGGAATGGGTCTTTTCCGCCTCACATCCAGATTGTCGAGCTGCGCCCCGGCGCCGAGATCAACATCACGCACCGATTCCGCCGCTAGAGGAGGGTTCGCCGCTTGCCGAGGGGTCGCGCCATGGCTTGTTCTTGTCTCACTGACCACGTCCGGATGCGCGATGCTCGGTCCGAACGAGGGTGAAGACGAGCTGGCGTTCGGAGTCAGGGCGTACGAGGACGGCGAGCTCGCCTACTCGGCGAAATTGCTTCAGGAGAGTCTCGACGAAGGGCTTCGCGGCAGGTCGGACCGGGTACGCGCCCACAAGTATCTCGCGTTCATCCACTGCGCCTCGAACCGGGTGCCGCAATGCCGCGACGAGTTCAAGAAGGCGCTCGACCTCGACTCCTCGTTCGACCTGCGAGAGAACGAGGCGGGACACCCGGTCTGGGGCCCGGTGTTCCGCTCCGTGAAGACGACAAGAAAATAGCCGCGCCATGACCGAACCCTGGCTGCTGGGCCGCTACGAGATCGTCGCCGAGCTGGGCAAGGGCGCGATGGGCGTGGTCTATCGCGCCAACGACCCCATGCTCAATCGCATGGTCGCGATCAAGACGATCAACACCGAGGAAGCCGGCCACGAGGGCATGGCCGAGTACGAGGCGCGCTTCTACACCGAGGCCAAGGCCGCGGGCGGCCTCAACCACCCGAACATCATCATCATCTACGACATCGGCAAGAGCGGGCACCTGGTGTACATGGCGATGGAGTACATCCAGGGGAAGGAATTGCGCGAGATGCTCGGCGACGACAAGCCGCTGCCGGTCGCGCAGGCGGTCGACGTCGCCGCGCAGGTGGCCGAGGGGCTCGCTTACGCTCACCAGCACCAGGTGGTTCACCGGGACATCAAGCCTGCGAACATCATGATCACGCCCGAGGGGCGCGCGAAGATCGCCGACTTCGGCATCGCCCGCATGCGCTCGAGCGAGACGCGCACCCAGACCGGCGTTATCCTAGGCTCTCCCAAGTACATCTCGCCCGAGCAGGTCGTCGGCAAGCGCGCCGATCATCGCTCGGACATTTTTTCGCTGGGCGTCATCCTCTACGAATGCATCACCGGGTCCACGCCGTTCAACGGCGAAGGCCTGTCGGCGCTGATGTACCAGATCACTAACCACGACCCCGCGCCTCCCAGCGCGAGCAACTCGCAGGTTCCGGTGATGCTCGATTACATCATCGCCAAGGTGCTCGCCAAGGGGCCCGAGGCGCGCTACCAGAGCGCCGCGGACTTCGCGAACGATCTGCGCGAGTGCAAGGCGCAGATCGAGACCGGCCAGCCCGGCGTGGGCACCGGCCTCATCACCACCAAGCCGATCCCGGCGCCCCTCACCGCCGCGGCGTCCACGCCTTCGAAGCCGACGGTGCAGGAAACGGTCGATGAGCTGGTGGCGGAGCAGTCCCCGACCAAGGGCATCTCGCGGGCGTTCGACTCGCAGGAAGCGACGCAGCGCCTGATGAAGCAGATCAACGCGGATGGGACCATGGAATTCGTGTCGACGCGATCGATCTCGGGAGCCGGGATCGCCCGCGACCGCTTGCGGCCCGGCGAGCGTCCCTGGGGTCACCGCGAGAACGTGATCTTCGCCGCCACCGTGGTGGCGGCGCTGGTCATCGCCACGGCCATCGTCCTGATCTAGCGGCTCGCGCCGCGAGACGGCGCGAGGCGATAAAATGACGGCTTTTCGGAAGTCCGCATGACCCGCCGGCTGTTCGTCACCACCGCCCTGCCCTACGCGAACGGCCCGTTCCACATCGGCCACATCATGGAGTACATCCAGGCCGACATCTGGGTGCGGTTCCAGCGCATGCAGGACCACGAGGTGCATTTCATCGGCGCCGACGACGCGCACGGCGCGCCCATCATGCTGGCCGCCGAGAAGGCGGGCAAAACGCCCGAAGAGTTCATCGCCGAGATAGCGCGCGGCCGCAAGAAGTACCTAGACGGCTTCCACATCGCCCACGACAACTGGCACTCGACGCACTCGAGAGAGAACACCGAGCTCTCGCAGAACATCTACCGCAAGCTCAAGGCGGCGAAGCTGATCTACACCAAGAAGATCGAGCAGTTCTTCGACCCGGTGAAGGGCATGTTCCTCGCCGACCGCTACATCAAGGGGCAGTGCCCCGTGTGCGGTGCCAAGGACCAGTACGGCGACGCCTGCGAGAACTGCAGCTCGGTGTACTCGCCCACGCAGCTGATCAACCCCTACTCGACGCTCTCGGGCGCGAAGCCCGAGCTGCGCTCGTCCGACCACCTCTTCTTCAAGCTGTCGGACGAGCGCTGCGTCAACTTCCTGCGCGAGTGGCTTGAGGAGCCCGGCCGGCTGCAGCCGCAAGTCGTCAACAAAGCCTGGGAGTGGCTCGACGGCGAAGGCGACAAGGCGCTGGGCGACTGGGACATCTCGCGCGACGCGCCCTACTTCGGCATCCCGATCCCCGACATGCCCGGAAAATACTTCTACGTCTGGCTCGACGCGCCGATCGGCTACCTCGCGAGCCTGGAGAACTATTGCGAGCGCAAGCGTCTGGCTTTCGCCGACTTCGTCCGGCCGGACAGCGATGCCGAGATGATCCACTTCATCGGCAAGGACATCATCTACTTCCACACCCTGTTCTGGCCGGCGATGCTCAAGTTCTCGGGCTACAAGACGCCCGATCAAGTCAACGTGCACGGCTTCATCACCGTCTCCGGCGACAAGATGTCCAAGTCGCGCGGCACGGGGATCGATCCGCTGCGCTATCTCGACCTGGGGATGAATCCGGAGTGGCTGAGGTATTACATCGCGGCGAAGCTGAACGCGAACGTCGAGGATTTGGATTTCAATCCCGACGATTTCCTGGCGCGAGTGAACAGCGATCTCGTCGGTAAATACGTGAATATCGCGAGTCGCGCCGCTGGTCTTCTACACAAACACTTCGACGGTCGAATTCACGAACTCGTACTTGGGCAATTTCACAGTACAAGTGTAGATCGAGAACTCAAGAGCAGTACTTCAAAACCATATCGAGATATCGCGATTGAGAACACAGTCCGCAGCGCATCATCAGTTTCCAAGTTGTACGACGAGCGACAATATGGCGCGGCCATACGGCTAATCATGTCGCTTGCCGATGAAATCAACGAGTGGTGGGATCGGCAAGCACCTTGGGAGCTTTCAAAGAATTTTGGAGCTCCAAAGCATTCGACGGACAATGATTACCTTCATCGCGTCTGCTCCGTAACCATCGAATGGTTCCGGTTGCTCACAATTTACCTAAAACCAGTAATACCGGGGCTCGCTGAGCGCGCTGAACAATTCCTCAACTTGACCAAGCCGTTGACATTTGATGACGCGTCCGCACACCTGAGAGCGGGACATCAGATTAGAAAATACGAACACCTCATGACACGCGTCGAGGAAAAGCAGCTCGACGCCTTGTTCGCACCCGCACCGGAGAAAGCCGCAATGAGCACACCTCCCGCCCCGGCAACCGACGGCACGATCTCGATCGACGATTTCTCCAAGGTCGATCTGAGGATCGCGAAAATCCTGAAGGCCGAGCAAATCGAAGGCGCCGACAAGCTGCTCAAGCTCACGCTCGACGTCGGCAACGGCACGCGCACGGTATTCGCCGGGATCAAGTCGGCCTACGACCCGGCCAAGCTCGAGGGCCGGCTCACGGTGATGGTCGCGAATCTCGCGCCGCGCAAGATGAAGTTCGGCGTCTCCGAAGGGATGGTGCTCGCCGCGAGCGGCGACGGCCCGGGGCTGTACCTTCTGTCTCCCGACTCCGGCGCTCAAGCCGGGATGAAGGTGAAGTGAGCCTGCTCCACGCCGCGCTCTCGCCCCTCGGTGGGGCGCTCGCGCTCGCGCTCGCGTGGCTTGCGATCGCCGCGGCCTGCCTGCTTCGGGCCAGGAACGCGGCGTTCGCAAGGAGGCTCGCCTTTCCGCTCGGCGCGCTCGTCGGTCTGGTTCTGGCCGCGGTCGGTCTCGCCGCGGTGTGGCTGCCGGTGCAGGTCATGACCCTGCCGCTCGGGCTCCCCGACCTGCCTTTCCACCTGCGCGTCGATCCGCTCGCCGGATTCTTCCTGATGCTGCTCGGCTCGGTCTCGGCCGGGATCTCGGTCTACGCCGCCGGATACTTCCGCGCGGAACCCTCGGGACGGCTTGCCCTCATCGCCTTCCAGTACCACGTGTTCCTCGCGAGCATGGCCTTCGTGCTGCTCGCCGACGACGCCTACCTCTTCATGGTCGCCTGGGAGACGATGGCGCTGGCCTCCTACTTTCTGGTCATCACCGACCACAGGGAGGCGGTGAACCGCTCGGCGGGGTTTCTCTACCTGCTGATCGCGCACCTGGGCGCGCTCGCGATCCTGCTTTGCTTCGGCGTGCTGCACGGCGGGCACGGCGACTATTCCTTCGAAGCGCTGCGCGCGGCTCAGCTCCAGCCGCCGTGGGCCACGGTCGCGTTTCTCCTAGCGTTTTTCGGCTTCGGCGCCAAAGCCGGGATGCTGCCGCTGCACGCCTGGCTGCCCGAGGCGCACCCCGCGGCGCCGTCGCCGGTCTCGGCGCTGATGAGCGGCGTCATGATCAAGACCGCGATATACGGCATGGTGCGCGTGATCTTCGACCTCATAGGCAACGTGCGCTGGGAGTGGGGCCTCGTCGTCCTCGTCGTCGGCGCGGGTACCACGTTGTTTGGCGTGCTCTACGCGCTGATGCAGCACGACCTGAAGCGCCTGCTCGCCTACCACTCCGTGGAGAACATCGGGATCATCCTCCTCGGGCTGGGAATGGCGATGGTGTTCATCGGCTTCGGCCACCCCGCGGCGGCCGCGCTGGGGCTGATCGCGGGGCTCTACCACACGCTGAACCACGCCGTGTTCAAGGGGCTGCTGTTCCTCGGCGCCGGATCGATCCTTCATTCCTCCGGCCTGCGCAACCTGAACGACATGGGTGGCCTCATCCACCGCATGCCCAAGACCGCGTTCTATTTCCTGGTGGGCGCGCTCGCGATCTCGGGGCTGCCGCCGCTCAACGGCTTCGTCTCCGAGTGGTTGACGTTCCAGGCGGCGCTGCAGGCGACGCTGCTGCAGAACGGCATCGTGCGCAGCCTCCTGCCGCTCTTCGCCGCGACGCTTGCGCTCGCCGGAGCGCTCACCGCGATGTGCTTCGTCAAGGTCTTCGGGGTGGCCTTCCTCGGCCAACCGCGCGAGCCCGCGCATGCCTCGTCGCTGCCGCATGCGGGCGACGCGGGCGACATGGAGCGCTTCGGCATGGCCTGGCTCGCGGCCGCCTGCTTCGTGCTCGGCCTGTTCCCGACCTCGTTCCTCCTGGTGCTCAACCGCGTCGCCGTTACTCTCGGCGGCCGGGGGCTTTCCGACCAGGCGCTCTCGGGATCGGGCTGGCTGTGGCTGGTGCCGACCGCGGCGGACAAGGCGAGCTACTCGCCGATCATCTTCCTCGTCGTCATCGTCGCCGTGACGCTGCTCACCCTGTCCCTGGTAAGGCGCTTCTTTCATGGCCGCGCCCGGCTCGTGGATCCCTGGGACTGCGGCTACCCCGAGCAGACCTCGCGCATGCAGGACACCGCCGACGCCTTCGGCCAGCCGATCCGCCACGTCTTCGGACCGCTCTACAGGATGCAGCGCGCCCTGCCCGGGCCCGACGACAAGGCGCCGCGGTACGTGCTCAAGATCGAGGACCGCCACTGGTACTGGCTCTACCTGCCCATTGCGCGCGCGGCCGAATACGTCTCGTCGAAAGTCGCGCTGCTGCAGCAGGGCCGCATCAGCATCTACCTGCTGTACAGCTTCATCACCCTGATCGCCCTTCTGGTGTTCGTGCGATGAGGCCCTCACGATGAATACGTGGACAGGCGCCGGTTTCCAGATCCTTCAGTCGGTGTTCGTGGTGCTCGCCGCGCCGCTGCTCATGGGCTGGGTCAACCAGTGCCGCGCCTGGCTGCAAAACCGCTCGGCCCCCTCGATCCTGCTCCCGTACTACACCCTCGCCAAGCTGTTCCACAAGGACGCGGTGGTCGCGCGCGGGGCCTCGCCCCTGTTCCGCGCCACGCCCTACATCCTGTTCGGCTGCATGTGGCTCGCGGCGGGGATCGTGCCGGTGCTCGCGACCGGGTTGCCGTTCGCGCCTGCGGCCGACATCATCGCGCTCGTGGGCGTGTTCGCCCTGGCGCGCGTCTTCTCCGCCCTCGCTGCGATGGACACTGGCACCTCCTTCGGCGGACTGGGCGCGCGGCGCGAGATGCTGATCGGCTTCCTCGCCGAGCCGGCGATGCTCATGACCCTGTTCACCGCCGCGTTCATCTCGGGCTCGACGCAGCTCACCACCATCGTCGACACGCTCGCGCGCCGCGAGTTCGCCCTCTACCCCAGCCTCGCCTTCGCGGCGGTGGCCTTCCTGATGGTGCTGCTCGCCGAGAACGCGCGCATCCCCATCGACAATCCGGCCACCCACCTCGAGCTCACAATGATCCACGAGGCGATGATCCTCGAGTATTCGGCGCGCCACCTGGCGCTCATCGAGTGGGCGGTCGCGATCAAGCTGTTCGCCTACATGACGATAGGCATCGCGCTCTTCGTTCCCTGGGGCATCGCGCCGGCCGGCGACTGGGGCGCGCTGCCGACGGCGGTCGGCGCACTCGTGGCCAAGCTCGCCCTCGCCGGCGCGGGCCTGGCGCTGATCGAGACGCTGCTCGCCAGGCTGCGCCTGCTGCTCGCGCCCGAGTTCCTGTCCAGCGCCTTCCTGCTCGGCGTGCTGGGCATGCTCACCCACTTCCTCGTCCAGGGCTAGGCTCGTGAGCGCACCCTTCTCCACCCAGCTGGTCAACGTCTTCGCGGCGCTACTGCTGCTCATCGCGTTCGCTATGCTGTCGCAGCGGCGCGTGCTCACTCTGATCCGCCTGTTCGCTTGGCAGGGCGCGGTGCTCACCGCCTCCACGGTCGTCGTCGCCTGGTCGACCGGCTACACGGACCTGTACGTCTCCGCGGGCATCACCCTGCTG